>Ga0209048_10003610_pt1 | contig 14967 bp, 15 predicted proteins | sample FrelakmetCRP12CR_FD_187146 | JGI IMG/M metagenome (GOLD analysis project Ga0209048, IMG submission 187146) | Freshwater lake sediment microbial communities from the University of Notre Dame, USA, for methane emissions studies - CRP12 CR (SPAdes)... | ecosystem: Environmental > Aquatic >... | reverse complement strand
GCCCTGAGGCGGAACCGACGCAACCGTGCCTTCCATGATCTTCAACAGCGCCTGCTGCACGCCTTCACCCGACACGTCACGAGTGATCGACGGGTTGTCAGACTTGCGGCTGATCTTGTCGACCTCGTCGATGTAGACGATGCCGCGCTGCGCCCGCTCGACGTTGTAATCGGCCGACTGCAAGAGCTTCAGGATGATGTTCTCGACATCCTCGCCGACATAGCCGGCTTCGGTCAGCGTCGTCGCATCCGCCATTGTGAATGGCACGTCGAGGATTCGCGCCAGCGTCTGCGCCAGCAGCGTTTTGCCCGAACCGGTCGGGCCGACGAGCAGGATATTCGACTTGGCAAGCTCGACGTCGTTGTTCTTCGACGCGTGGTTCAGTCGCTTGTAGTGATTGTGGACGGCGACCGACAGAACACGCTTGGCGTGGAACTGGCCGATCACGTAACTGTCGAGGACCGCGCAGATTTCCTGAGGCGTCGGAACACCGTCGCGGGATTTGACAAGAGTGTTCTTGTTTTCCTCGCGGATGATGTCCATGCACAGCTCGACGCATTCATCGCAGATGAACACTGTCGGACCGGCGATCAGCTTGCGGACCTCGTGCTGGCTCTTGCCGCAGAAAGAGCAGTAGAGAGTGTTCTTCTCTTGAGCCATATCTTCTCACCTTCATTGCAAGACCCACCGCGGTTCGATGTTCTTGCTTTGGCCCGCTGTCCACGTTAGGCGCGTTACCGATGTGCGGTGACGTGAACACTCCGGATCGATCTGAACACGCTACCGTTCAGCAGATCAAGAATGGATTAATGGACCGCACCCGGCCATGCCTCGCAAGCGGCGGTATTGCCACAGTTGACCAACGCGCAGGCAACAGCGCGGTTTCACCGTAAAGATTCGCTTTAGTCACGTCGCGCGCGTGCAGTGTTTGTTCTCTTTCCACTTGTAGGTCGGGGAGACCCCGAGCCCTGTTGTCGCGACAACCCGTTTATGGGTGCATTTCTCAGCTTGATGCCTTGGCCTCGAAGAGACCGGCTTCGACCTCGTCACGGCTTTCCAAGACCTTGTCGATAATACCGAAGTCGCGGGCCTGATCAGCGGTCATGAAGTAATCGCGATCGAGGGTCCTATCGACCACTTCGTAGGTCTGACCGGTGTGCTTGACGTAGGTCTCGTTCAACCGGCGCTTCATCTTGATGATGTCCTCGGCGTGCCGTTCGATATCCGAGGCCTGGCCCGAAAAGCCGCCCGAAGGCTGATGCACCATGACGCGGGCGTTGGGCAGCGCATAGCGCAAGCCTTTGGCGCCCGCACACAAGAGCAGCGAACCCATCGACGCCGCCTGACCGATGCACAGCGTCGCAACCGCTGGCTTCACGAACTGCATCGTGTCGTAAATCGCCATACCGGCTGTGACGACGCCGCCGGGTGAGTTGATGTACATCGAAATTTCTTTTTTCGGGTTCTCGGACTCGAGGAACAGAAGCTGCATGCAGATCGACGCCGCCATGTGGTCCTCGACCGGACCCGTCACGAAAATGATGCGCTCTTTCAGGAGCCGCGACGGCAGATCATAGCCGCGCTCCCCGCGCGTCGTCTGCTCGACCACCATGGGCCAGAACGTGTTCGTCACGGTGTTGATCGGATCGCGCATCGCCTTCGTCTTTCCTCGTTTCAGCTGCACGGCGCATTTCGGCCGCACCAGTCAGACTCGCACGCTTTCGTTCGCACTTCACGTTCGCGGCTATTTCACTACCACGATGGCAGATGCCTAAATCGCTTCAGCGCTCCGTTGCCTCTTCCACAGCCTTTTGCAGCTCGTCTCGTGATACGCGCCTCTCGGCCGGTTTTGATTCTGCAATCACGTAGTCGATGACTTTGTCCTCGAAGATCGGAGCCCGAAGCTCGGCAAGTGCTCCCGGCGTCTTCTCATAGTATTCGTAAACCTGCTTCTCCTGGCCGGGATAACGCCGCGCCTGCTCGACAAGGGCACGGCGCATCTCATCCTGCGAAATCTGCAACTTGTTCTTCTCGCCGATCTCCCCGATCACCAGCCCGAGCCGTACCCGACGCTCGGCGATACCGCGATACTCGGCGCGCGCCTCGTCTTCGGTCTTGCCTTCGTCGGCGAACGTCTTGTTCGTGGCTTTGAGATTGTTCTCGAGCTGCGTCCATATATTATTGAATTCGAAATCGACAAGGGATGCCGGCAGCTCAAACGTGTGTGCGGTATCGAGCGCATCCAAAATTTCGCGCTTTAGTTTGACGCGCGACGCCTGATCGTACTCGCGTTTGATCTGCTCAGCCACGAATCCGCGAAGCTTCTCGAGGCTTTCCGCGCCAAGGCCCTTCGCGAAATCCTCATCGATTTCCGGCCTTTTCGGCTTCGCCACGGCCGAGACCGACACGTCGAAATTGGCCGTCTTCCCGGCCAGATTTTTCATCGGATAGTCGTCCGGGAAAGTCGCCGTGACGACCTTCTGATCGCCGGCCTTGAGCCCGATCACACCTTCTTCAAAGCCCGGAATGAACTGCTTCTTGCCGATGACGAGGCTCGCGCCTTCGCCCGAGCCGCCTTCGAATGTTTCGCCGTCGATGCGCCCGACGAAGTTCATCGTCACGAGATCGCCCTCGCCCGCCGCGCGGCCCTCTTCGGGTTCGAACGCAGTGTTGCGCTCGGCAAGATCGGCCAACGCCTTGTCGATTGCGGCATCGTCGACGTCGGCGACGAGGCGCTCGAGCTTCAACGTCGAGAGTTCGGCGACGGGGATGGGCGGCAAGACCTCAAACGACATCTGATAGGCGAGATCGGCTTCGCCATTGACGATGCGCTCGAAGGTGCCCTCATTGAGGTCGACAAGCTCCACTTTTGGCTGCTGGGCAGGACGCTCGTTGCGATCCTTGATGACCTTGGCGCTCGTATCGTTCAGCGTCTGCTCCATCACTTCCTGCATCAACGATCGGCCGTAGAGCTTCTTCAGATGCGTCAGCGGAACCTTGCCGCGGCGGAAGCCCTTGATCTGCACGCGGTCTTTGAGCTCATCGAGACGCAAGGAAAAGCGCTCGCTCAACTCGGCCTGTTCTACGACCACCTGCAGCGTACGCTTCAGTCCGTCTCTTGCCGTTTCCGTGACCTGCATCGTCCGTTTCCTGATTGGAGACCCGTGCTTTGACGCCGGTGTCATCTCTCGTCCAATATCTAAGTAGCCGCCGTTCGGTCTACAAAGCCACCCGTCTTCAAAGCCACTCAATCGCTGGCTGCGCAGACCGAGTGGTGCGGGCGGAGGGATTTGAACCCCCACGACTTGCGCCGCTGGAACCTAAATCCAGTGCGTCTACCAGTTCCGCCACGCCCGCGTCTTCGCATCTGCCGCCGATTGCATTCAATAGCATTCCGACAGCCTCATGCCGGCGCGATCGTCCGCAACCCTTGCACCGAATGGCGCGAGTGTCCTGCTGTTGTCAGGAGACGTCCGGCACACATGGGGCTGGGGAGCCGCTGTCATACGCGGGAGCGGTTCGGAAAACAATGCGCAAACGCCGGTTACGGGTCGCTTTTTGTGCGCGCGTCAACGGCCGAACCGGCGCCGACCGTCAGCCCGACCATCCCAGCAACAACACGACGGCGATTGCCGAAGCCGGAAGCAGGAGGAAGATGCCGCCCTGGTCAAAGTTTCCGTCGAACATGTAATAGCCGAATATCGCGGCCATCAGTAACGCAATCACTTTGAAAAACATGGCAAAGTCGCCTTTTCGGGAAGTCTCCGCTTTGCCGGAGACAACGTACGATGGCCATACCGAGTCTCTTGCTACCGGATCGGGCCGTCAATCGACACCAGTCGGTATGAATAACGAAGTCTTCCGCATCGACGCCGTTTGATCGTCGAAGAGCCGCCAGACCGCTCCTCCTGCGATGCCGGAGCGGCCGCCGAGCGGTGACCCGGATTGCTCGCCCCACGCCGATTGCCGGGACGTCGCACCGCAAACTTGCGAGGCAGAGCAGTTTTGCCTATGTGCTGTCAGCCGCAATTGTCTTTTGCAATGATTTCAAGCGTGGGGGGCTCCTTGCCACAGACCGCCAAGAACTGGATCGTCGAGACGGACTGGCTTGCGAGCCACCTGGCCTCCCCCGACCTGATCATCCTCGACGGCAGCTGGCATCTCCCGACCGCAGGCCGAGACGCAAAAAAGGAATATCTCGCCGAGCACATTCCAGGCGCACTGTTCTTCGACATCGACGACCTGTCGGATGAGAAATCGCCGCTGCCACATATGCTGCCTTCGACCGTCAAATTTGCCTCGCGGATGAAGAAAATGGGCATCGGCGACGGGGCTCGGATCGTCGTTTACGACACGACCGGCATCTTTTCGGCGGCACGCGTCTGGTGGACGTTTCGCGCCATGGGGCACCAGGACGTAGCGGTGTTGAACGGGGGTTTGAAGAAATGGAAGGCCGAGGGCCTGCCGCTCGAGGACGGCCCGCCTCCGAAGCGCTCAGAACGCCACTACACGCCGCTGCAGAATACCGAAATCATTCGCGACCTCGAGGAGATGAAAGCTCTCCTTAGCAAGTCAGGCACCCAAATCGTCGATGCCCGGCCCGCCGGCCGCTTCGACGGTATCGAAGCCGAGCCTCGTCCCGGCTTGCGCCAGGGCCACATCCCCGGCTCCAAGAACATCCCCTCGCAGCAGCTCCTGAACGCCGACGGGACCTATAAGTCGCCTGCCGAGCTCGAAAAGTTGTTCGAAAACGTCGGCATCGACGTGACAAAGCCCGTGGTGACGACGTGCGGCTCAGGCGTCACCGCCTCGATGCTGGCATTGGCGCTTGCCGTGGTCGGACAGACGAACGCCGCCGTCTACGACGGCAGCTGGGCCGAGTGGGGCCAAAACAATGGCCTTCCCATCGAGACCGGCCCAGCGGCGGCGTAGCATCTGCGCTTCAGGCTTCAGCCCACGGCTCTCAACACGTCCGATATCGGCCGGGGCTTAACTCGATCGCGCCGATCATGCGTGCGTCTCGGACGATGCTGCAGCTTTGGCACCCGCACAGCCCGATTCGGTTTCCAAGGGCTGTCCAGTTTCCAGAAGGGTCTTCAGGCCCGCCAGCACCTTGGGCCAGCCGCCCGAGACAGCCTCGATGAACTTCTTGCCCTCGCCTTCGAGCGTGTGCGTGATGGTTAGCTTCACCGCACTCCCCGACTGTTCGAGCTCCATCACGCATCGCGAGTAGCCTTCAGCTTTGAGCTCGGGGCGAAATTCGTTGCGCCATCTGAGGACGACCCGTCTTGGCGGATCGGACTCGACGACCTCGCCGGCATCGGCGACGCGGCCATCCTCGAAGAGCATCTTCCACGACGCGCCGGGCTTCCACTCAGATTCCTGACGCACGCCGAACCATTACCGGCTCGTGAACTCGGGCTTTCTCAGAGCATCCCAGACTAGCTCCCGTGTCGAACGGATGTAGGTGACGTAAACGAACTGCGGCTTGCTTGCGGCTTGCTTGCTGCTTGCTTAGTCATCACGCGACTCCATTGCTTTTTTGAGGTCGCTCAGCGCCTCGAGGCGTGAGCCTTCAAACTTCCCGATCCAGCGTTCGGCGATCTCGTGGATCGGCACCGGATTGAGGTAGTGCAGCTTCTCGCGGCCGCGCTTGACGGTCGCGACTAGGTTGGCCTCCTCCAGGATGGCCAGATGCTTGCTGACCGCCTGGCGTGTCATGTCCAGGCGCTCGCAGAGCTGGCCGAGTGTCTGGCCGTTGTCAGCGCGGAGCCGATCGAGCAGTTCGCGACGGCTTGCATCGGCCAACGCCTTGAACACCGCATCCATGAACCTAATATGCAACTAAATGGTTGCATGTCAAGAGCGACGTGCGATCCAGCGATGACGCCACCGCCGGAATTTCACCGACAGCGCCGAACACATCCTCGAGAGCGATTGATGGCCCCGATCTAGCCGAGCCGCGAAGTGATCTGGATTTCACCTGAGAAAGAGAGGCACGAGAGCGCCTATCTCACTTATCGCCAGGGAAATACTGATAGATCCAAGTCTCGGTCAGCGCCTGCTTGCCCTTGCGCAGGAAGGCCCTGAGATCGACCGGCTCGGTGCCGTCAGCCTTGATGTCGAAAAAAGCCCGCCAACGTTCCTTCTGATCGACGACCGGGTGGTTATAGGCGTTGGACACCGTTCCACGCGAGGCATTGACGATCAGCTCGACGCCATCGTCGCGGCCGAGACCGCCAAAAGTCTTACCCTGGAAGTCGATCACGAACTTGCGCACGCCGGCAGGGCGGTTTTGCCCCGGGCGGCCGCCGAGGCCAGTCCACGTCCCGGTTGCTCGAGCCACAGTATCGGGAAACGGAATGTCGTCCAGCCAGGACAATCGATAGCGATAGGTTCTTCTATTGCCGGCTTTGAACGGCTCCTTAGGAGCCCAGTAGGTGACGATGTTGTCGGAAGTCTCGTCGTCCGTCGGAATCTCGACGAGGTGAACGGCGCCTTCGCCCCACGGGTCGAGCGGCTCGACCCAAACCGACGGACGCCGTTCGTAGAATATACCGTCGTCGAGATAGTGGACTAAATCGCGGTCACGCTGCAGCAGCCCGAAACCCTGCACGTTGTTGTCGATGAAAGCGCTGGTCATGACCCTCGGCGGATTGATGATCGGCCGCCAGATGCGCTCACCCGCGCCAGTGAGAATGCCAAGGCCATCGCTGTCATGAATTTCGGGGCGCCAATCGACCGTCTGCTTGCGCGATGCCTCCCCGTACCAGAACATGCTTGAAAAGGGTGCGATCCCGATCCGGTCGATGTCCTGACGGACAAAGAGCTTCGCTTCGATTTCCATCACGATGCGATGGATGCCTTTGGCGTCCGTAAGGCGCCGCGTCTGCATTTGATAGGCGCCGGCGAGGCTCGGCCCTTCGAGCAGCCCATAGATCGTCACGGGTCCGTCGGGCTCAATTGGGCCTTGCAGCCAGTAGTGGCTGAAGCGCGGAAATTCCTCCGGTTTCGGCATCGCCGTGTCGATCGCTATGCCGCGCGCTGAAAGCCCGTACTGATCGAAGGGGCCGGAGGTGCGGAAATACGAAGCCCCCATCGCCGCAAACCAATCGTTCTTGAGGTCATCGGCCATGATGCGGAAGCCGGCAAATCCGGCCCCCGCTGTAAGCTTGCGCGCCGGATGCCCTTCGGGGATCTCAAACAGTTCCCGACTGTAAATCACCTCGCGGGCCTGCGCCCCGTCGACGATATGGATGTGAACGGGCTCGGTCGCGTATTTGCCGAGGTGGAACAGCTGCACCGGATAGTGCCCGCCGGGGTCGAGCCGGAGACTTTTGTCGGCCCGATAGCGAATGCGCTGATATTCGTCGTACGTGATCTCGGCCAATGCCTCCGGCGACGGAACAACGGGCTTCTCGAATGGCCCCTTGGCGAGTTCCTCGGCTTGGGCTTGCAGGCTCTCGAACGAGAACGGAATTGGCGGTCCAAGCTCGTCATTCGAGACACCAGCAAACGCAAGTGCCCTGTCGACGCCGCCCAAGAGAAAAGTCGAGAGAGCAACCCCACCAGCGCCGCCGAGCACTTGGCGGCGATTGGGCCCGATCCCCCACAGCCTGTGTCGCGTCATTCTGCTGGTCATCCCATCGACATACCCTACCAGCCTAATGATCGACTGTCGCAATTCGAAGGACGGTCTGCTAGCCGAATTCCCGCGACCGTTAAAGGCGGAGCAGCTGCGCGCGCCGATCCGCCGCGACGGGCCTCAGCCGGGAAGCCCGGGCTTCGGCATGGGTAGGCTTTGAACCCTCAGTTTTACAAGACTGCCGGCAACGAAACCGACTCGGCGAGCGCTCTCTCGATCCCGCTTGTGACTTCGCCCGACATTGGCTCCAATCGCGTCGAGAACGATTTGAGCAGCCGGCCATCGCGCCCGATCAGGTATTTGTGGAAGTTCCAGTTGGGAACGCCCCCGGGTCCCATGACTTCAGCGGCCCACTTGTAGAAAGGATGCGCAGCCAGTCCGGCCACCGTCTGCTTCGCCGTCAGCGGAAACGTAATACCGAAGGCGCCCTGGCAAAACGTCTTGATCTCGCCTTCCGATTTCGGTTCCTGTCCGCCGAAATCATTTGACGGAACACCGATGACGACAAGGCCTGCCTTTTCGTATCGCATCCACAAGTCCTGCTATCCGGCATATTGCTTTGTATAGCCGCAGAACGAAGCAGTATTAACGACGAGGAGCACCTTGCCGCGCCACGCGGCGAGCTTCACAGGCTTGCCGTCGATGCCGCGAAACTCGAAATCATAAGCCGAACTGCCAACTACTTTCGACGGCGCCAAGCTCGGAGCCGCCGTCCACATCGCAACGAGGCGAACAACCATCGCCCAATGTTTCTGCATTTCCCACCGTGCCGCTTTGATCTAGTCTACTTCAAGATTACGAATGCCGCCGAAATTGGATGACACACGCCGTCGTTAAGACCTTTGTTACGCCGGGAACAGCAACGAGGCCGAAGCGGCACTAGCCTACCTCCATCGAATGAAACCGGGCCGCCGGCCCACCCAAGGAGGATTTAGAAATGACAAAGCTCAGCAACACATTCGCACTCGCCGCCGCCTTCGCAACGCTCACCGGAGCTGCCCTTTTCAGCGGCTCGGCCGCTCAGGCCGGTGGCGGTGGCAAAGGCGTTTTCATCGAGGACTACCATTTCGCTAAGCCGATGCACGGCTATTCTGGCCAGGCGGGCAATTACTACTGTGATTATCAGCGGCTGCCGGAGCGTAAGTGCGTCGTTGACAGCAACGGCCGCGAAACCTGCAAGATCGTCGGCTGGACATTGCGCGAGATGTGCCAGTAAGCATTCGCAATTCTTGGTTCAAAGCAATTCATCGGATTGTGCGACGACAAATTGGCCTCGGGTAAATCCCGGGGCCTTTTTTCGTTTCGGCGCTGCACCGACTGCGCCCGAAACGAGTTTTTTTCACCGAACTCCCGAGCTGTTCCACCGGAAACAGTCAAGGAGGATTAGGATCGCTAGCGTCGCTCGTGTTGTGGGTCGGCGCGCATGGCGCCGGCTCGCGATCGAATTCTTAAGGAGGATTATGACATGAGCACTGATGAAAGTTACCAGCGCCCCAGGAGGGGCTTCTTTGCGAAGCTGCTATTCCTGAGCCTAGCTGTGGGAGCAGGAGCGTTTGGCGCAATCGCCATTTCGCGAAGCGATCTTCTCGATCCCAAACCCGACAAGAATGATACTTTGAACGCCGAGGGTTCGGCGGCGAAGATCGACTGGGTGGCCGCAGCACCCGGCCGTATCGAGCCGAAGTCCGGCCTCGTTCGAGTAGGCGCACAGCTTCTCGGCCGCATCGCCGAAGTCACCGTCAAGCTGAACGACAAGGTCGAGGAGGGCGAACTCTTGATCCGCCTCGATGATGATGAGGCCCGCGCTCGATTGCAGGCGGCAGAAACCGAAGCCGCATCGCGCAAACGCGAGCGCGATGCTCAGCCGCTCGACAAGGCGCGTGATGATCTTCGCACCGCCGAGGACAACGTGTTCGCGGCGGAACGCAATCTGACGAACTCCCGCTTCGGGCTCGAGTACGAGCTGCAGGCGCAGCGTCAAGGCACCGGCAGCGCTGCCCGCGTTGCGGACGCCCGCCGCACCGTCACGAAAGCCAAAGACAAGCTTCAGAAGGAGCGTGCCAGCTATGCGTCGGCGCAGGCGAAATCTGATGTTCCGGCACCAAATCGGCTCGAATCGGCGCTTCAGGCCGCCCGTTCCGACGTCTCGGTTGCCGAGGCTTTGCTCGAGAAAACGCGCATTCGTGCGCCTGTCGCCGGCACCGTGCTGCAGCTCCCGGCAAAGGCCGGAGAGATGGTCGCGCCCTCGCCTGACCAGGCCCTCGTGGTGCTCGGAGACATGTCGGTCGTGCGCCTCAAGGCCGAGGTCGATGAGATCGACGTCTCGAAGATCAAGGTCGGCGGCAAGGTCGTCGTCAAGAGCAATGCCTATCCCGGCAAGGAGTTCACCGGCACCGTTGCTGAACTCGCGCCGTCTCTCTCCTCGCCGCAGTTTGCTCTGCGCGGCGCCCGCCGCCCGACGGACGTCGAGGTGCTCGAGGTCACGGTCGACCTTGAAGGCAATCCACCGCTTCTGCCCGGAATGAGGGCCGACGCTTTTTTCAAGTAACGGGGGAGACGAACGCTCCGCCGGAGATGGATGCCGAGATGATGCTGGCACATCTTTGACGGAGCCTGGACAGGCCAGCGGCGGCGAGCTTCCTCCTTAGCGGAGCCGCTGCCGGTCCTGGTGCGGGGAGGCAAGCGCGGATGGGGGCATGCGGCCCCGCCCACGCCCCTCCCCGCTGCCGTTTGCGAGGGTCGAGCGACCGCCTTTGGCATTTCCTCCTCGCGTCGAACATTTCCCAATCAGATACCGAAGAAGCCTCCTAATGCGGCCGCGCCGGACGCGCGGGCCACCCGGGTCCTGGTCTGGAGCGACGCGCAATTTTCTCGCCATTGCAATGGCCTGTGCCGCCAGGAACAGCGGCCCCCTGAACCTCCCGGCATGATGCAACCAAGGTCGAGGAAATGCCCCGAACCCGCTGCTTCAGGAGAGACCCATGTACGGAGAAATCAAGAAGTTCCGCCGCGATCTCGGGATCGGCGTGATTTATGCCGAGGACGGCCGTGCTTATCGCTTCGAACGGACCGAAATCCGCAACCGCCGCGAAGACCTCGAGGGCCAGGAAGTCCACTTCGAGCTCGGCGGCCTCAAAGCCCGCGACATCATCGTTTTGGCCGGATCGCCCTGGGCGGCTTTCGGCAGCATTGGCCTTTGATCTGAACCTTGGGAGACACGCCGTGACCGTACTCTTGAACCTGGCCGATGTGCCGAAAGTCGACGCCTCCGAGCTCGATATGCCGATGCGGATGCTGATCGACAAGGGTCAGGGCCTCGCGCTGCTCAAGGGCCTGAGCGAACGCGAAATTCGCGAGCTCGAGGACGACATCTGGGCCGACTTCGAAGGCTCCGACGAAGCCCGCCTCGCCGTGGCGCTGCGGTTCCGCGCGCTGCTCGATGTATTCGCTGCCCGCCGCCTCAAAGGCCTCATTCTCGACCATGGTTTCAAGCTGATCGCAGCCGCAATCAAGGAAGCCTCACAGCAGCCGCTCAACACGCGCTTCGGCTTCAACGCGCAGAAGCTGTTGATGGCACTCGATGCAGCGACCGCACATCCGGTTGCGGACGTCGCCGAGCCGCTCCCGCTCCAGATCGCTGCCTAGGCCTCTCGCCGGCCGCCGCGGCAGAAGAGATCACATTAAGCCTCTGACAGGGCTAGAAATTCCATTGCTTGAAAGATCGACACGATGAAGGACGTAGGCTTCAAGATAAAGCGCGGCAAGGTCGGCATCCTGCTGCTGCATCGGCTGTGCGGTACGCCCGTCGAAATGCGCTTCGTGGCCAATGGCCTCGCGAGCCTCGGCTACACCGTCCATTGCCCGATGCTTGCCGGACACTGCGGCAGCGAGGCGGCACTCAGGGCCTCGTCGTGGACCGACTGGTACCGGAGCGCCGAATTGGCCCTCGACGATCTCAAGAAGGACTGCAACGTCGTCATCGCCGGCGGCCTATCGGCCGGCGCCGTGCTGGCCGTTATGCTCGCCGCCAAACATCCTGCCAGGGTGAACGCGACTGCGTTGCTCGCCCCGACGCTATGGCTCAACGGCTGGATGATCCCCTGGTACGCACGGCTCTTCGTTCTTGTCCGGCTCAAGTGGTTCGCCAACCTGTTTTGCTTCGCACACCACGATCCGCACGGCATCAAAGACGAACGGATTCGTGAATTTATTCAGAGGGCCCGCTCGTCCCGCGGCGCTTCCGAGGCCGGTCATCCCGTGACACCGGGAGGCGCGATTTTCGAGCACCGCCGCCTGGTCAACGCCATGCGCAAGCTCGTGCCCTACGTGCGCCAGCCAACGCTCATCGTTCATCCTCTCGAGGATGACTACGCCGCCTTGAACAACGCAACCTATCTGCGCGACAGCCTCAAAGGCCCCGTCGATCTGACGCTGCTGGACGATTGCTATCACGTCGTGACGGTCGACCGGCAGCGCCACCTCGTCGTCGAGGCGATCGACCGTTTCGCCGCAAATCTCACCGAAAATACCGCAGACGAAACCAACGCAAACCGCACTCAACATCGCAACTCTGCAGCGTGAGGGACCGGCTATTACACCCCGTCGCACAGCATTCTGCCCGATTAACCAGCCGCTAGATTTGCCGCTTCAACGGCGGTTCTGTGCTAAAATTTCTGGGCGTATACTTGCACGTCCCTTTTTGTTCGCGGTGCGCGAATGCGGATACGAAAAACAAGGACTGATGTTGACCGACGAGCGATGCCGGCACTCAAATTGAATTCAACGCCACGGAGAGCATCGATGACCAAGTTCGCGACTTTCACAATCGGGGCTTCTTTGCTGGCCGCCGCCGCCTTTTCGAGCGCTGCGTTGGCCCAGAGCGTCAACCTGCAATTCGGCGGCCCACTCGGAAACTTTACCGCCCAGCGCAACCAGCCGGGCACCGCTGGGGCACCTGGCCCGAAATCGAATTACGATCAGTACGGTGCCGAGAGAAAGGCAGCTCAGGCCCGGGCCGAGGCCGCCGCCAGGGAAAGGGCGCGTCTGCTTGCCGCCAAGAACAGTGGCGAAGAATCGACCACCGTCAAATCGACCACCGTCAAATCGACCGCCGTCAAATCGGACGACGCTGCAACGACACCGGCGGCGCCTATGATTGTTGTGCCGCCATCGCCCCCGTTCGCTACGACCCCGGCTGCGCCGGAAAGTTCGACCGCCGCGGTCGTAGAGCCAAGTCCCGAGCCCGCAACAAAGAGCGACCCACCGGAAGCGGCAGCGCCGGCAACGTCAGAAACGACAACGCCGGCATCGGACGAAAGCAAAAAGTTGTGCCACAAGTACTCCCCCGTCGCCGATGCCGTGATCGAAGTTCCATGCGACTAGCCGTGGCCGGGGGGATCAGAGGTTCTGAGCGGACTCGGCCGATCTTTCGGCGACCAGCTGCGCAGTAACGAAATCTATGGGCGACACCCAGCGCTCGCTTCATCTACCAACATGCTGAAGATGTTACATATAATTTGATTTTCAGACGCCATTACGCGTGTCTCTCAGGGAACAGCGGCCGCAAGTGACATCCGTCATTCTCCCCATATCGCCGGTGAACAAGACCGGCCCGGATTTCACAAGTCGCCCGAAACCAGAGATGAGGACACCGTCATGAACCGCACAGCTTTCGCACTTGCCGCCGCTGTCTTGGCCGGCACCACATTGACGAGCGCCGCAAACGCTGGCGGCCTCCGGGTTGGCTTTGGCTTCCCGCTCGGCGCATTCATCGCCCACTCGAACCAGAACTACTCGGACGACGGTTACGGCCGCCGGCACTGCGATAAGCCGCACTACGCCGCCCGCCGCGTTTACGAAGACGATGCTCCGGTTCACAAGGTTAAGCACACGCCGAAGGTCGACACTGCTGAGGTTTCGCAGCCCACGAAGACGGCAAAGCTTGAGGACAAGCTGGTTTCGGACCCCACCACGACCACCGAGATCGTAAAGACCACGACATCCGACACCAGCAGCACGTCGCCGACGACCACGGACACCACGACGGCTTCGACCGACACGACGACACCAACCACGACCACAACGGACACGCCTAAGGTCGAGAAGGTCGTGACGATCGAGAAGTCGGACACGACCGGGAAATCGGATGTGAAGACGGTCGCCGCCAACGCCAAGCAGGTATGCCGCCGGTATTCGGCCGCCATCGCCGGCCTGGTCGACGTCCCTTGCGAGTAAGACACGCATGAATTGTCCCGGGGAAGGCGCCAGCTCTGCCCTGGGAAACGTTTCTCCGAACCGCTATCGTCAGCAATGCCGGCCAACGCCTCGAGGAGGGGGACAGGTCATGGAACTCGCAGTCAAAGCCCCGGTTGGGGCGAAATCCCAAACGACGCTCTCAAAGCGGCCGCGTTCGCGCAGGCGCCCCATCCCGATGGTGGCGAAGCTCGCCTACCGCAACCTCTTCCATGACCGCATGAGCTTCTTCGTCACGATCGTCGGCATCGTCTTCTCGGTTGTCTTGGTGGCGGTTCAGTCCGGCATCTACCTCGGCTCGCAAAAGAAGATTTCCGCCGTCATCGACGCAGCGCCCGCCGATCTCTGGGTCATCCCGCTCGGCACGAAGAGCTACGACGATCCCTCGTTCCTGTCGGGGCGCGAGCGCCACATGGCGTTGTCCACGCCCGGCGTCGAGAATTCGGAGGACATGGTCGTTTCTTTCGCCCGTTGGCGCAAACCCGAAGGCGGCACCAATACGGTTCTGCTCATCGGCACCGCTGGCGACAGCCCTAAAGCGCTGCCCTGGAACATCCTCGAAGGCAGCCGTCAGGCGCTCGAGGCACCCGATACCGTCGCCATCGACCAAAGCTATTTCAAGGATCTCGGCGTGACCAAGCTCGGCGAGCACGCCGAACTCAACGGCGCCTCCGTCGAACTCGTGGCAATCACCAAGCGCATTCGCTCGTTCACGACGCTGCCCTTCGTATTCACCTCGATCGAAGAGGCGCGCCGGCTTTCGGGCGCAGATCAGAATCAGGCCTCGTATCAGCGCGTAACGCTATCGCCGAATGCCGATCCCGAAACCGTGCGCGCCGAGTTGGAGCGGCGGCTGCCCGACACGGAGGTGTTGACGCAGGACGAATTCCGCAAGCGCAGCCAAAACTATTGGCTGTTCCAGACGGGCGCCGGTGCGGCGCTGATCGCTGGCGCCGTTTTGGGCCTCATCGTCGGTATCGTTATCGTCGCCCAGACCCTCTATTCGAGCACGAAGGACCACATCAACGAATTTGCGACGCTTCGCGCCCTTGGCGCCGGCGCCGGCTACA
>Ga0209048_10003609_pt1 | contig 14968 bp, 12 predicted proteins | sample FrelakmetCRP12CR_FD_187146 | JGI IMG/M metagenome (GOLD analysis project Ga0209048, IMG submission 187146) | Freshwater lake sediment microbial communities from the University of Notre Dame, USA, for methane emissions studies - CRP12 CR (SPAdes)... | ecosystem: Environmental > Aquatic >... | reverse complement strand
GTCCTTCTGTGAGGCGTACAGCGACTCGAGCCGGTCGAAGGCCAGGTACGCGCGCTCCGGCGCGATCTCGACCGCCCGTTCCCACGCCTGGGCGGCCTCGGCCGTCCTGCCCTGGGCCATGCGCACGTCACCCAGGTTGAGATAGGCCGGCATGTTGCGGCCGTCGAGCTCGAGGGCGGCGTTGAAGTGCGCCGCGGCGGCCCCGTGGTCGCCCCGCTTCACCTGCTCGCGGCCGAGTTCGTTTTCGATGTACGCCAGGATCTGCTGGTTGCGGGGTTGATCAGCGTCCGGGCTGATGGCGACCAGCTGCTGCCGGACATCACGGGCCTGCTCCCACTGGTGCTGCTCCTCGTGCAGCTTCTGGAGGTTCATCAGGGCGTAGGGATTCTGCTGCTCGAAGCGCAGCACCTCGCTGAACGCCTCGTAGGCGCGATCGACGAATCCTCCGCGCTTGTAGTCGAGGCCCAGGCACAGCAGGATGTACGCGTGCTCCAGCCGCGTGAGCTTGGGGCGCTGCAGCAGTTGCTGGTGGATCGTGATGGCCCGGCCCACCTGGCCCTTTTCCCGGTAGAGGTTGCCGAGAATCATCTCGATCTCGAGGGCGTCGGGCTGCAGGCGCGCCGCCTCCGCCAGCTCGCCGATGGCGCGATCGAGCTGGCCCGCCACCATCGAATTCAGCCCGAGAATGTAGTGTGGGGACTCCCTCGCGCGGCGCCGGTCGATCCACCGGCCCTCCTGGAGCTTGTAGCGCTCCCAGGCTTTGCCTGCGGCGAGGCCGACGAGCAGGGCGACGAGGCCGGCGAGAAACGGGGCGTAGCTTTCCATCAGAACATCTGGGTGCGCCAGAGATCGTGCAGGTGCAGCACGCCCTCGACACGGGCATCGGCGTCCACGACGACCAGCGACGTGATCTTCCGCCGTTCCATCAGCGCCAGGGCCTGCACGGCGAGCACGGACGGCTCAATCGTCTGGGGCCCGGGCGTCATCACCGCGCCCGCCGGCAGGGCGAGCAGATCGGCCGCATCCATGTGGCGGCGCAGGTCGCCATCCGTGATGACGCCGGCTAGGCGGCCGTCGGCGCCCACCACGCAGACCATGCCGAGGCCTTTCGCCGAGATTTCCGCCACCACCGCGCGCATCGGCGTGGCCACGCTCACGGCGGGTACCGACGAACCGGTGTGCATCAGCGCCTCGACGCGCAACAGCCGCTTCCCGATGCCCCCGCCGGGGTGAAGGCTCGCGAAGTCCTCCTCGCGGAACCCCTTTTCGACAAGCAGCGTCATGGCCAGGGCATCGCCCATGGCGAGCGCCGCCGTCGTGCTCGCCGTCGGCGCCAGGTTCAGCGGGCACGCCTCGCCGTCCACGCCGCAGTCGAGAACGAGGTCGGCGGCCAGCGCGAGCGTGGATCCCGGCGATCCGGTCATCGCGACCAGCCTCGCGCCGATGCGCCGGATCGTCTCGAGCAGTCTCAGCAGTTCGCCCGTCTCGCCGGTGTGCGACACGGCGATGACCACATCGTCGCCCTGCACGGCACCCAGGTCGCCATGCACCGCCTCGGCGGGGTGCAGGAAGAACGCCGCCGTCCCGGTGCTCGTGAACGTCGCGGCGATCTTGCGCGCGATGATGCCCGACTTGCCCATGCCGGTGAGGATCACGCGGCCCCGGCAGTCGCGCAGGAGATCGATGGCGCCGGCGAACCGCCCGTCCACGCGATCGACGAGGGCGAGGATGGCCGCGGCTTCCGTCCGGAGCACCTTGCGGGCGAGCTCGAGGTCGGTCATGGCGCAGGCCGGGAGGCGTCGCGGCGCGCCGCATCGATGCGGGTCAGCAGCCGGAGCAGGGCGTCGAGCCGGTCGAGGGCGAGCGCGTTCTGCGCGTCGCTCTTCGCCCTGGCCGGATCCTCGTGGATCTCGAGAAACACGCCGTCGACGCCGGCCGCAACGCCGGCTGGCGCGAGCGTGTCGATGTACTCCGCCTGTCCGGCGGTCACGCCGTCGCCCGCTCCGGGCAGTTGCAGGCTGTGCGTCACGTCGAAGACCACGGGATAGCCGAGGGATCGCATGATGGGGAACGCCCGCATGTCCACGACGAGGTTGTGGTAGCCGTACGTGGCGCCCCGCTCGGTCAGGATGATCCGCTCGTTGCCCGCCGAGGCGATCTTGGCCGCCACATGGCGCATGTCCTGCGGCGCGAGGAACTGTCCCTTCTTCACGTTGACGGCCCGCCCGGTCGCGGCGGCCGCCAGCAGCAGATCCGTCTGGCGGCAGAGGAACGCGGGGATCTGCAGGATGTCCGCCACCTCGGCGACAGGCGCGGCCTGGCCGGGCTCGTGGATGTCGGTGAGCACCGGCACGCCGACCCGCGCCTTCACATCCGCCAGCACCTTGAGACCGGCGTCCAGGCCCGGGCCCCGATACGAGCCCACCGACGTGCGGTTCGCCTTGTCGAACGAGGCCTTGAACACGTACGGCACGTCCAGCCGGCGCGCGATGTCGGCGATGGCGGCGGCAAGCCCGATCGCGTGGGCTCCGCTCTCGATCACGCACGGCCCGGCGATGAGCACGAACGGGTGCCCGCCGCCGAAGGTGACCGGGCCGACACGGACAGGGTTCACGCGCGCCATTATAGACCGGGGCGGCCTGCGGCCGGCCTCACGCGGGCTGGCCGACGACGCCGGCGCCCGCGCGCGCCGCCTGGTGGGCCAGCGCCGCGCCGACGAACCCGGCAAACAGCGGATGCGGACGCAGGGGCTTCGAGAGGAACTCCGGGTGGAACTGCACGGCGATGTACCACGGGTGGCCGGGCAGTTCGAGAATCTCGACGAACTTGCCGTCGGGCGACCGCCCGGAGATGCGGGCGCCGTGGTCGACCAGGATCTGCTCGTACATCCGGTTGAACTCGTACCGGTGGCGGTGGCGCTCACCGACGCTGTCGGCGCCGTACACCCGGGCCGCGAGCGAGCCCGGATCCAGCTCGCAGGCGTATTGACCGAGCCGCATCGTGCCGCCGAGGTCGTCGACCCCGAGCAGGTCCCGCAGCTTGTAGATCACCTTGTGCGGCGCCTGCTCGTCGCACTCGGTGGAATCGGCACCCTCGAGGCTGCACACCGTGCGGGCGAAATCCACCGCCGCCCACTGGAACCCGTAGCAGATGCCAAAGAACGGAATGTCCTGCTCGCGCGCGATCCGCGCGGCCCGCATCATGCCCCGCGTGCCGCGCAGGCCGAAGCCGCCGGGCACGAGGATGCCGTCGGCGCCGTCCAGCAGGTGCTCGCCGCCATCCTGCTCCAGCGCCTCCGCCTCGACCCAGTGGAACCGCACCCGCGCGCGGTTGGCGAAGCCCCCGTGCGACAGCGCCTCGTTCAGGCTCTTGTAGGAGTCCGTCAGCTCCACGTACTTCCCGACCACGTGGATCGTGATCTCGTGTTCGGGGTTCTTGATTCCGCGGATCAGGGCCTGCCAGGCCTCCATGTGCGGCTCGGAGGGCGGCAGGTGGAGGTACTTCAGGACGATGTCGTCGAGATGCTCGTCCGCGAGGCACAGCGGCACTTCGTAGATCGTCTCCACGTCGCGGGCCGTGACGACCGCCTCCTCCGACACGTCGCAGAACAGGGCGATCTTCCGCTTGATGTCCACCGGCAGCTGCCGGTCCGTGCGGCACAGCAGGATGTCCGGCTGGATGCCGACCGACCGCAAGTCGCGCACACTGTGCTGGGTCGGCTTCGTCTTGAGCTCGCCGGCGGTGCCGATGAACGGCACCAGCGTGAGGTGCATGTACAGCGTGTTCTCGCGGCCGAGATCCTGCCTCAGCTGGCGGATGGCCTCGAGAAACGGCTGGCTCTCGATGTCGCCCACCGTGCCGCCGATCTCCACGATGACGATATCGACGTCCTTCGCGATGCCGACGATGCACTGCTTGATCTCGTTGGTGATGTGGGGGATGACCTGGATGGTCCGGCCCAGGTAGTCGCCGCGCCGCTCCTTCTGGATCACCGAGAGATAGACGCGGCCGGCCGTCCAGTTGTGGTTCCGCGTCGTCCGCGTGTTCGTGAAGCGCTCGTAGTGCCCGAGATCGAGGTCGGTCTCGGCCCCGTCGTCGGTGACGTACACCTCGCCGTGCTGGTACGGGCTCATCGTCCCCGGATCGACGTTGATGTAGGGATCGAGCTTCATCAGCGTGACACGATAGCCGTGCCCCTCGAGCAGGCAGCCGACCGACGCCGCGGCGAGCCCCTTGCCGAGGGAGGAGACCACGCCGCCGGTCACGAAGATGTACTTCACGGGCTTCTGTTCGCTGCGTTCCATGTCGCTGCTCACGCGAGCAGACCGTCCGCCGCCAGCCGGCGGACGCGCTCGAGATCCTCGGGGGTATCGACCGAAACGGACCGGTAGGCCGTCTCGACGACCTTGATCCGGTAGCCGTGCTCCAGTGCCCGCAGCTGCTCCAGCGACTCCAGCCGTTCGAGCGGGGTGCGCGGAAGCGAAGCCAGCCGCAGGAGGACGTCCCTGCGGTAGACATACAGACCGATGTGGCGCAGGACGCACGCCAGCGGCGCATCCGGCTCGCGCCGGTAGGGGACCGGCGCCCGCGAGAAGTAGATCGCGAAGCCCTGCTGATCGACCAGCACCTTCACGGTGTTCGGGTTCGTGAAGTCGGCAGCCGGATCCAGCGGCGCGCCGAGCGTGGCCATCGCGAGAGACGGATCCGCCGAGAACGGCTCGATGGCGGCCTCGATCGCTGCTGGATCGAGGGCCGGCTCGTCGCCCTGCACGTTCACCACAAGATCGCAGGCGAGGCCTCGGGCGACTTCGGCGATCCGATCGGTGCCGCTCGCGTGCCCCGCGCTCGTCATCACTGCCGTGCCGCCAAAACGGCCGACCTCCGACGCCACCCGCTCGTCGTCGGTGGCGACGAGCACGGCGGAGACGCCCCGGGCCCCGGACGCGCGCCGGTAGACCCGCTCCACCATCGTGCGGCCGCCGATGTCGGCCAGCGGTTTGCCCGGCAGGCGCGACGACGCCCAGCGCGACGGGATGACCACGGTGACACGAAGGGGAGTGACGGGAACGGCCGGGAGGACGGGCGCCGAAGCAGGCACATCGAATCATAGCACACGGGCGCGCGGGGTCCGGCAGGCCTGGTGCTACAATTGCCCACCAGACCGGCGCTCAGGTGAGTGGTTGTCGCGCCGGAGTGAGCGCGAGGGGCACCATGGACGCTTCACGGGCGGCGGTGATGGTCGTCGGCGTCAACCTGGTGGCCGTGTGGGCGGCGGCGGCCGCGGGCGGACGGATGGCGCCGCCGGCGGGCGCGGCGCCTCATCCGTTCGTGATGGAGCAGGCCATCGGGGACGCGCACGCGTCGCTGCTGGCATCGGCCGGGCGCCTCGACGCGCACGCCCGCCGCGCCGCACCGGCCACGCTCACCCGCGACCCGTTCCGGTTCGGCGAGGCAGGGCGGCCCTGGAACCGGAACGCCGCTCCCGCCCGGCCGGCTGGTGCGCCGGTTGGCACGCCGGCCGCGGTGGCGCCGGAGCCGGAGGTCGTCCTCCAGGGCATGGCCGAGTCGCACGATGGCGAAACCGTGGTTCGCACGGCGATCGTCCGGTGGGGCCGCGACCTCGTGCTCGCCACGCTCGGCACGCGGATCGGCGGCCGTTACGAGGTCGTCTCGCTCGGGCCCGACAGCGTCGAGATCGAGGACGTCCTCGACCACGCGCGCCGGACTGTCCGGATGAGGTAGAAGGAATGCGGCCCGCCCGGGTCGTCCGCGAGTATCATTACCGGGCACTTCACATCGTTGGCAGAGTGGACTGGTGGCCCGTCGGGCCCCGAGACGGGGAGGACTGATCGCATGTTGAAGAAGATCGCACTCATCGGCGGCGGCAACATCGGCGGCGTGCTCGCGCAGGAGCTGTTCCAGCGCAGGCTCGCCGGAACCGTGGCGCTCGTGGACGTGAAGGGTCCCGACGTCGCACGGGGCAAGTGTCTCGACATCGCCGAAGGCACCCCCATCATCGGCAGCGACGTGAAGTACGAGGCGGGCAAGGAGTACGGCGTCATCAAGGACGCCGACCTCGTGGTGAATACGGCCGGCGTGCCCCGGACGGTGAGGCCGGACGGCACGTTCCCGAGCCGCGAGGAGCTGCTCGCCACCAACCTCCAGATCACCGACGCCGTGGCGGTGGCGATCAAGCAGTACTGCCCGGACGCGATTGTCATCTCGATCGCCAATCCGCTGGACGCCATCGTGTTCCGGCTGTACCAGAAGCTGAATCCGCCCAAGCACAAGCTGATGGGCATGGCCGGCGCCCTCGACTCGGCCCGGTACCGCTACTTCGTGGCCCAGGCCGCGGGCGTGTCGGTGGAAAACGTCGAGGCCCTGGTGCTCGGCGGCCACGGCGACGACATGGTGCCCATCCGCAGCTGCTGCCGCATCGCCGGGATGCCCGTCGACAAATTCGTCGACGAGAAGACCCTGGCCGCCATCGAAGCCCGGACCCGCAAGGCGGGCGGAGAAATCGTCGGTCTCATCGGCGTGTCCGCGTTCTGGTCGCCGGCGATTGCCGCCATCGAGATGGTGGAAGCGATCGTGTTCGACAAGAAGAAGATTATCCCGTCGTGCGTGCTGCTGGAGGGCGAGTACGGCGTCAGCGGGCTCTTCGTCGGCGTGCCGGTCGTGCTCGGTGCGCGCGGCGTCGAGAAGATCGTCGAGATCGACCTCAACGAGGCCGAGAAGACCGCCTTCGCGAAGTCGGTCGACGCCGTGAAGAAGACCGCCGACGAGGTGCTCGCCACGAAGTAGGGACTAGGGACTGGGCGCTAGGCGCTAGTTCTCCGGAAAGTACAACGCCCGGGCCGGCCCGGGCGTTGTTGTTTGGCCGCGAATCCTGCATCCCGTTCCTCTTGCGAGGACTGACTAACGCCCAGCGCCTAGTCCCTCGCCCCTAGATTGTCGCCGCGGGCGCCTCCGGCACATCCGGCCGACGCTTGACCTCCGTCGGCGTCGCGACCACCTTGGACGGGCAGGGCTGCCTGTACAGCTTGAAGTAATCGAGCACCAGTTCGCGCTTCATCAACTGGATGGCCCTGGCCGGATCGACGCCTTTGGGGCAGGCCTGCGAACACTCGCCCGCGTAGTGGCACTTCCACGGGCCCCGCTCGGTGGCCAGCGCCCGCTTGCGGGCGACGAACCCGCCGTCGCGGCTGTCCGCGTTATAGCGGTGCGACTGGGCCAGCGGCATCGGCCCCGAGTAGGCCGGATCGGTGGCCACCGTCGGGCACGCCGACATGCAGCAGCCGCACTTGATGCAGTAGGTGAACTGCAGGAACTGCTCGAGCTCGTGCGGCGTCTGGAAGTACTCCCCCGTGGGCTCGCGCTGCTCCTCCGCGTCGTCGCGGATGATGTGGGGCATGAGCGCGGCGTGGGCGTCGAACATCGGCCGCAGGTCGGGCACGAGGTCGCGGATGATGTCGAAGTTCGGCAGCGGCGCCACCGTCACAAGCGACGTGCCCAGTTCCGTGATCTGCGTGTTGCACGCCAGGCGCGGGCGCCCGTTGATGAACATCCCGCACGAACCGCAGACGCCCATACGGCAGGACGACCGCCATGCCAGCGTCGGCAGCCGCGTCTCCTTGAGCACGCGGAGGCCGTCGAGCACGGTCATGCCGTCGGAGTACGGCATCGTGAAGTCTTCCCAGGCCGGCGGCTGCCCGGATGCCGGGTCGTACCGGCGAATCCTGAACGTCACGTTGGCTGGTGCCGTCATCGGTCTTCCTCCACCCGCCTAGAGGGTGCGAGCCAGGACGCCTGCGGCCCACGCGGCCCAGGCGCCGAACACGAACAACCCGACCCCGCCCGCCGCCAGGAAGACGTTCAGGGCGCTCTTCACGCCCCGCCCCGGCGCCAGCTCGAACAGGATGTTGCGAAGGCCGTAGAGCCCGTGGAACAGGGCCGCGCCGAGCAGCACGATGTAGCTCACGGTGAAGAAGCCCATCCGCGCGCGCTGGAGCACGGCTCCCCAGGCGACAGGCTTCATGTCGGGCGGGTTGAACCACCCGAGCAGCGTGTCCAGGTGCATGATGCCCATGTGCAGACCGAGGAGCACGAGGATCACCAGGCCGGCCAGCACGTGCCACGTCCAGAGTCGTTGATCGCGCATGGGAGACCTCAGTGCGTCAGGTGCACGAAGAAGTTGTAGCCGCCGGCCGCGAGCACGAGGCCGGCCACCACCATGACGCCGATGGCCAGCCGGCGCTGTTCGTGGACCGACGTCCGGTACGGATACACCGGCTCAATCGGCTTGCCGATGGCGATGCCGAGCTCGATGAGCGCCAGCCGTACGCCGTTCGCGGCGTGGAAGGCGAACGCGGCGAACACCAGGAACTCGCCGGCGGTGAAGAGGCCCCCGGTGACGCGCCCCATCGAGGCGGCCCAGGCGTCCTGGCCGTAGGCACGGGCGGAGGTCACGAAGATGTGCAGCAGGAAGTAGCAGAGCAGGCCGAGTCCCGTCAGCCGGTGCAGCGTGTACAGATACCGCTCGAAACCCCACCTGCCGCCGCCAAGCCAGCCCCAGATGCCCAGCCGGTTCGGATGACCTTTGTTGTCGAGCATCAGATCCTCCACCCTCAGTACTTGCGCTCGACCGGCTTCCAGGTGTCGATGGTCACCGGCTTGTAGTCCAGCCTCGGCTGGCCGCCCGGCGTGTGCCAGGCCAGGGTGTGCTTCAGCCACTTCTCGTCGTCACGCACCGCGAAGTCGCGCCGCGCGTGGGCGCCGCGCGACTCCTCCCGGGCCAGGGCCCCCATGACGGTGACCTCGGCCAGGTCGATGAGGTTGTCCAGTTCGAGGGCGTGGAACAGGTTCGAGTTGTACGCCGCGCTCTTGTCAGCGATCGGGGCGCGGGCCGCCCGTGCGCGGATCGCGCGGATCCCGGCCAGCGCGCTCGCCAGATCCTCGCCCTTCCGGAAGACGCCGACGTCGTTGTCCATCAGCGTGCGCAGTTCGCGTCGCAGGACGTAGAGGTTCTCGTCGCCCTGCCGGCCCGTAATGGCCTTGAGGCGGGCCTGCTGCGCCAGCCAGGCCGGCTCGGACAGCCTGGAGGGCTTCGGCAGCGCCGGCAGCGCCCTGGCGATCTCTTCGCCGGTGATGCCGCCCCAGACGAGGCACTCCGCCGTCGAGTTCGAGCCCAGCCGGTTGGCGCCGTGCAGCGACACGCACGCCGCTTCCCCCGCCGCCCACACGTTCCTCACCCGCGTCAGGCCGTTGATGTCCGTTTCGATGCCGCCCATCGAGTAGTGCGCCACCGGCCGGATGGGGATGGGCTTCTCGATGGGATCGACGCCGATGAACTTGATGCACACCTCGCGGATGAGCGGCAGGCGCGTGTTGATGACGTGCGCGCCCAGGTGCGTCAGATCCAGGTGCAGGTAGTCCTTGCCCTCGGGCCCGGGGAAGCCGCGGCCTTCGAGGATCTCCGTCATCTCGGCGCGCGACACCATGTCGCGGGGCGCCAGTTCCATCTTGCTGGCGGCGTACCGCTCCATGAACCGCTCGCCCTTGTTGTTCTTCAGGTAGCCGCCCTCGCCGCGGCAGCCTTCCGTCATCAGGATCCCGGAGGGCACCAGGCCCGTCGGGTGGAACTGGAGAAACTCCATGTCCTCGAGCGGCAGGCCCGCTCGATAGGCCATAGCCATGCCGTCGCCCGTCACCGTCTCGGAGTACGTCGTGAAGCCGTACAGCGTGCCCCCGCCGCCCGACGCGATCAGCAGGGCCTTCGCCTGCATCACCACCGTTTCGCCGCTCGGGGCATGGATGCCGACCAGCGCCACAAACCGTCCGTCTTCGACGATGATGTCGGTGATGAACAGTTCGTCGTAGCGCTTGAAGCACGCGTACCGCAGCAGCTGGTCGTACAGCGTTTGCATCTCGAAGAAGCCCGTCTTGTCGGCGGCCAGCGTGGCGCGCGGATACGAATGCCCGCCGAACGGGCGCTGGCTGATCCGGCCCTGGGCGTCGCGCGTCCACGGGATCCCCCAGTGGTCCAGCAGCCGGATCTCGCGCGGCATCGCCTTGCAGAAGCGCCAGACGACGTCCTGGTCGGCCAGGAAATCGGAGCCCTTCACGCTGTCCCAGGCGTGCAAGCCGATGCTGTCGCCTTCGTCCTCGCGCAGGACCGCCGCCGTGCCGCCCTCGGCGCAGACCGAGTGCGCGCGCATCAACTGGACCTTGGACACGATGCCGATGTCGATGTGGCCTTCCGTCCGCTGCGAGAGCTCGACGGCCGCGCGTAATCCCGCCAGCCCGGCGCCCAGGATCAGGACGTCGTGGGTCAGGCTTTGCGCCATGCGGGGCCTCCTTCGGGGATGGAGAACACTGCGGGGTGCCTCAACGTGGAACGGTCGAAACGTCGGGTTCCGGGGGCGCGTGGCGCCCGAATGGCGCCACGTGACTGCGGGATTCTAGTCACGGGAGGCCCGGCCGCGCAAGCGAAGCGCCGCCGCACCTCTTCATTCTCTTCGGGTTACCGGGGCGGGATGGCGGCAAGCACCTTCCCAAGGAAGTCGTTCAGCGCCGGCCCTCCCCTGATCCACCGGGTGACCACCACGAGGTCGTGCTCCCAGTCGACGTAGATGATGTTCTGGCCGTTGCCCCTGAACGTGACGCTCGACTCGGGGGTGGCGGGCAGCGATTTCCGCCCGGGATTGAGGAACCAGTTCATGAACCCGTACTCGGGGTTGGCAGGGCCTCCGGTCCGCGCCATGGCGATCCACGCCGGCGACACGATCTGGCGGTCCTTCCAGCTCCCGTTCCGGAGGAACAGGTAACCGAAGCGCGCCATGTCGCGCGCGTTGATGAACATGCCGCCGCCCCAGTGGCCGCCGCCGGTGACCGACTGGATCCTCTGGCCGTCGAGCTCGACCCACGAATTCTCGTAGCCGTGCCATCGCCAGGTGGTCGAGGCGCCGATGGGCTCCATTACTTCGTCGCGGAGCACCGCCGGCAGCGGCCGCCGCCAGACCTGCAGCGTCAGGAGCGCGAGCATGTTCACGCGCGTGTCGTTGTACTTGTAGCGCGTGCCGGGCTCGTAGAGCTTCCGGCTCGGCCAGTCCGCGGGCGTCGCGCCTTCAGGCCGGTCGGCCCAGTCCGGCTTGCCCCACAACGTCCCTTGCCAGTCGCTGGTCTGCCGCAGCAGGTGCTCCCAGGTGATGGCGGCGTTGTGCCCCTCGAAATAGCCCTGCCCGGGCATATAACCGCCCGCCAGGTCGGTGACGTCGCGGATGAGGCCTCGCTGCCACGCCAGGCCGACGACGGTGGAGAGAAACGTCTTCGTGACGCTGAACGTCATGTCGACGCGTGACGTGTCGCCCCACTCGGCCACCACGTAGCCTCCGCGGACGATGAGTCCGTTGGCGGCGCCGCGGTCTTTCACGGGCCCGATTGGCGTGTCGTATGGCTCGCGGGCGCCGAACGTCGTGGCCAGGTCGAGCATCAGGTCCTTGGCGCCTGCGGTCTCGTTCTCGACGGCGAACCGGACGGCCTCGTCGACGCGGGCCGCGTCCATCCCGGCCTCGGACGGGCTCCGCTGCTGCCAGTCGAACCGGCCCGGAAAGTAGACAGGCGCCGGAGCCGCTGCGATCGTCTTCGCCGGCCTCTTCTGCGCCTGGGCGGAGACCGGTCCGGCAGCGCCCGCGAACGCGATCACGATGGCGATGAGCGCCGCGCCGACTGCGCGGGGCACGACGTGCGGCGAGACTCGAGGCGGCGTCATGTGACCTCCCGGCCCGTTCAGTTGACGGCGATGTTACCCCAGCTGCGCCAGCCCGGCGTGGTAGGCTGGAATCCTGGGCATCAGGCTGCATGGGCACGCCCGGCCGGCTCGCTCGTCGGGCCTGCCGGCGGCGGCATTTTCGCGGAGGGCATCGTGAAAGGTCGTACAACGGCGGCGGCGATTGGCCTGCTAGGTCTCGTCGGCACCGGCGCCTTCATGGCGGCGCAGAGCGGGGGCGCACCGCCGCAGCAAACCGGGCCAGCCGGTACGGGCAGCGCGCAGGTCAAACCCGGGGAGCCGTGCCCGCCAGGCACCACGGAAGTCCGTCCCGGGCGGTGTTCGGCGCCCGAGTTTCCGCCGCCGAGCATCGTCGATTACCGGCCCCGGTCGACGCTGGTCGCGCCGGCCCACCTGGTGCCGAGCGCGAAGTTCCCCGTCATCGACAGCCACAACCACACGACCGTGAACGCGTCGAACATCGACCAGTTGGTCGGCGAGATGGACCAGCTGAATCTGCGCGTGCTGGTCAATCTCAGCGGCGGCAGCAATCCCGATCAGGTGAAGCAGAAAGTCGAGTTCATCCGCGCGAGCAAGTACCCGGATCGGTTCCGCGTCTTCGCGAACGTGGCGTGGAACGGCGCCGGCGCTGCCGGGTGGGCCGAGAAGGCCGTGGCCGACCTCGAACAGTCCGTCCGCAACGGCGCAATCGGGCTGAAGGTCTTCAAGGACCTCGGCCTGTTCGCGAAGTCCGCCAACGGCTCCCGGCTCCACGTCGACGATCCGGTGCTGAAGCCGGTCTGGGAGGCGTGCGCGAGGCTGAACATCCCCGTGCTCATTCACACCGCCGAGCCGCAGGAGTTCTTCTCGCCCCTCGACTACTCGAACGAGCGATGGCTCGAGCTGGCGCTCTTCCGCGATCGGCGGCATTACGAGGCCGGGCAGCCGACGTTCGAGGAACTGGTGGGCGAGCGCGACCGGATGTACGCCGCCAACCCGAGGACGCGCTACATCGGCGCCCACTTCGACTGGTACGCGAACGACCTCGCCCGGGCGGCGAAGCAGCTCGACCAGCGGCCGAACCTGGTGCTCGAGGTGGGCGCGGTGCTTTACGACTTCGGCCGCCAGCCGAGGGCCGCGCGCGAGTTCTTCATCAAGTACCAGGATCGCATCCTGTTCGGGAAGGACGCGTACCAGGCGAGCGAGTACCCGTACTACTGGCGCGTGTTCGAGACGGCCGACGAGTATTTCGACTACTACCGCGGCTATCACGCGTTCTGGAAGCTCTATGGCATGGACCTGCCCGACGCGGTCCTGAAGAAGCTCTACTATCAGAACGCGCTGCGCGTGACGCCCGGACTGCCGCAGACGGGCTGGCCGAAGTAGAGGACGCTGCGGGTCCTGTCCGGGCCGTTCCCATCTGTCCTCGGGTAGACTTCGCTTGTCCTCCCTGCGGGCAGATGGGAAGCGCCCCGGCCACCCGCAGCGTCAGCGCAGCGCCATCCACCGCGCCTCCAGTGCCGCCAGGGACTCCTGCAACGCGGCCACGCCCTCTCTCGACTGGGACGTGGGCTTCGCATCTGCCGCCTGCAGCAGGTTGAGCAGGTACAACAGCTTCTCCTGAAGGCCGGCGATCGTCTCCGTGCCGGCAGGCTCCGCGCTGACAGACTCGTACAGCACGTCCGGATCGCCTGGCGCGCCCTGGCCGCGCAGGGTCTTCAACGCCGCCCTGCGCCCTGCTTCCATGTCGGTTCGCTTCAGCACCTCGTCTATCGCGTCGCGCACCTTCTGCGCCCGGAGATGGCCCCGGTAGCAGGCGAGCGACAGGTCCGTCTGGGCCTGCAGATCCTCCGGGTTGATCGTGACTCGCGGATCCATGCGCACATCGAGCGGCCGCTCGGACGACGCGCCGTCCACGGTAAGGCGCACGCGATACCGGCCCGGATGGACGAACGGCCCGACGGGCCCGCTCGGGGTGTTGCGGTGAATCGCCGCAATCGAGAATGAGCGTTGCGTGCCGGGCGGCGGCGCATACCGGAGATCCCACATGACGCGATGGTGGCCCGCTTCGGCGGCGACGCGCTGCGGCGGCCGGAACCAGTAGGTCGGATAGGGCAGTGTGTCGGGGTCGAACGATTCCCCGGCGTCGCGGCTCGAGAAGCGGCGAACCAAGACTCCGCCGGCATCGAGAATCTCCATCGTCACCTCGCCCGCAACGCCGGGGAGGTAGTAGTCGAGGATGGCACCGTCCGGCGGATTCGCGCCAGCCGGCTCCTCCGGCGGGAGCGGCGTGTCGGAGAACATGTTCCACCGGACGCGTGTCGCCACCGGAGGGCTGAACAGGTGCGCGCGTGCGGCCCCGGCGGCCTGCGCGAGTTCTCGAAGGGGCGCGATGTTGTCGAGGATCCAGATGGACCGACCGTGCGTGCCCACCACGAGATCGCCGTCGTGAATCACGAGATCCCGGATCGAGGACGCCGGCATGTTCTGCCGCAGTGGCATCCACCGCTCGCCATCGTCGGCGGAGACGTAGACCGCGCGCTCGGTGCCGGCGAACAGCAGGCCCGGCTGCTTCGGGTCTTCCCGCACCACGTTGACCGGCCCTGCGTCCGGCAGGCCGCTCACCACACGCATCCACGTCGCGCCGCCGTCGTGAGTCCGGTAGATGTGCGGGCGCAGGTCATCGCGCCGCATCGCGTTCACGGCCGCGTAGGCCGTGCGCGGGTCGAAGTGGCCGGCCTCGAGCTGCGACACCTTGTCCCACGGACGCAACGCGGGCGGCGTCACGTTGACCCAGTTCCTGCCGCCGTCGCGCGTGACATGGATCAACCCGTCGTCTGTGCCCGCCCAGATGAGGTTCACGTCCGTGGGTGACGGCCCGACGGCGTAGATCACGCCACGCCGGGCCATCGTGTCGAGGTCGGGCGTCCTGAAGTCGCCGAGGCTCTCGGGCACCGCCGGGCGCTCGCGCGACAGGTCGGGGCTGATGACCTCCCACCGGTCGCCGCCGGTCGTCGTCTTCCAGAGCACGTTGGTCGCGAAGAGCAGCGTGTGCGCATCTGCCGGATGGAACAGCAGCGGCATCGTTCGCAGGGTGCGGTATTTGCCTGATCGCACCGATTCGGGCGCGACGCTCTGCGACTGCCCGGTCTTCCTGTTGAAGCGCTGCACCCGGCCGCCGTACACGATGTCCGGATCGAG
>Ga0209048_10003608_pt1 | contig 14972 bp, 15 predicted proteins | sample FrelakmetCRP12CR_FD_187146 | JGI IMG/M metagenome (GOLD analysis project Ga0209048, IMG submission 187146) | Freshwater lake sediment microbial communities from the University of Notre Dame, USA, for methane emissions studies - CRP12 CR (SPAdes)... | ecosystem: Environmental > Aquatic >... | reverse complement strand
CTCGAGCCACTCGAAACCGGCGCGGGCCTCGGAGACGCGGCCGCCGAGGGTCATGGCCATCAGCGCCTCGACCATGTTCCACGGGTCGGTGTGCTGGCCTGGCGTCCACGGGACGTTGCCGTTCGGGAGCTGCACCGACGTGATCGCGTCGATCGTCTCCGCGAGCTGGGCACGCGTGACGACGCCCGGAACCTCGGGGAGTTCGTGCACGTCGGTCATCGGGCGACCTTCTGTGTGTAGACGATCAGGCTCTTGCCGAGCACGGGGTTGAGCGTGCGGTCGAGGCGGTCGAGCCACTTCGGCTGCTTCACGATCTGGTAGGTGAGGAAGTCGTGGTACTTGCGTACTGGCAAGGCCTCGGTGTTGTCGATGCCGTACGCGCACTTCAGCCACCAATACGGCGAGTGGAACGCGTGCGCGTGGTGGCTGCCCTTCATGATCAGGCCTGCCCGCTCGAGCTTCAGCTCCAGCTCGTGCTGGTGGTAGATGCGCACGTGGCCGCCGGGCGTGTCGAAGTACTTGGGGTTGATCGCCCACGACACCCGCTCGGGGAAGCGGGTGGGCACCGTGACCGCGAGGCGGCCACCGACGCGCAGCACCCGCACCAACTCGCTGATCGCGCGCTCGTCGTCCCAGAGGTGTTCGAGCACCTCGGACGCGATGATGCGGTCGAAGGTGTTGTCGGGGAACGGCAGGCGCAGCGCGTCGCCGTTGACCTCGCCGCTGCCCGCGTCGGCACTGATCTCACCGGCGTCGGTCATGGTGTTGCGGACGTACGCAACCTCTTTGAGCTCCGCGGCGTCGTAGTCGAGCGCGGTCACGACCGCACCGCGGCGCATCGCCGCGAACGCGTGGCGGCCGCCGCCGCAGCCCATGTCGAGCAGGCGCATGCCGGGCTGGAGCCCGAAGCGGTCGAAGTCGACGGTCAGCATGTGTGCCTTTCAGGCGAGGTTCAGACGCGGGTCGGGACGCGGTTGGGCACGCGGCCCGCGGCCTTGTCCTCGAGGAGGATCCGGTAGTTCTCGACGGTGCCGATCGCGGTCTGGCGCCACGTGAAGTTGTGCAGCACCCGGGCCCGGCCGGCCGCGCCGATACGGGCGCGCAGGTCGGCGTCGCCCAGCGCACGCTTGATCATGTGTGCAAGTGCCTCGGGGTCGTTCGGTGGGACGAGCAGGCCCGTCTCCTCGGAAGTGCCGACCACTTCCGGGAGTGCGCCGCCCGTGGTGGCGACGAGCGGCACGCCGCAGGCCATCGCCTCGATCGCCGGGAGCGAGAAGCCCTCGTAGAGCGAGGGGACGACCGCGACCTCGGCCTCGGCATAGAGCTCCACGATGCGTTCGGTGGACACCCCGGACACGAAGCGCACGCAGTCCTGGAGACCCAGGCGCTCGATGACGCTCGGGATGCTGCTCTTGTCCTTCGGCTTGCCGATGCACACCAGCTCGATGTCGTCGCGCTCGGTGCGGATCTTGGCGATCGCCTCGAGCAGCGGTACGAGGCCCTTCATGGGGACGTCGGAGCTGGTGGTGGTCATCAGCCGACCCGGGATGCGCTGCACCTCGGGCATCGGGTGGAAGATCTTGGGGTCGACACCCACGGGCACGATGTGGAGACGGTTCGCGTCGACGCCCATCTGGGCGACGATGTCGCGCTTCGACGATTCCGACACGGTGACGACGCGCGGCATCTGGCGGGCGACCTGCATCTGCATGCCGAGGAAGCCGTACCAGCGGCGCAACGTCCACCGGCGGTACGCGCTCTTCGCATGCTCGAGGTCGAGGTCGCGGTCGACGGTGATCGGGTGGTGCAACGTACAGAGGACCGGCCAGCCGTCGTCCATCATGCCGACGAGACCCGAACCGAGGCACTGGTTGTCGTGGATGATGTCGAAGTCACCGCGGCGGTCCTGCACCATGCGGCGCACCCGCAGGCTGAACGTGTAGGGCTCGGGGAAGCCGGCCGAGCACATGAGTCCGAACTCGCGCAGGTCGATCGAGTCCTTGAACTCCCACGGCCACGGGATGCGGAACGGGTTCTCGGGGCGGTAGAGGTCGAGGCTGGGCACCTGGGTGAGCTGCGACGTGTCGTCGAGCTCGGGGTAGGGCTGCCCGGAGAAGACGGTGACCTCGTGCCCGAGCTCGGCGAGCTCACGGGCGAGGTAGCGGGTGTAGACGCCCTGGCCGCCGCAGTGCGGATTCCCGCGGTACACGAGCCAGGCGATGCGGAGGTGCTCCGGAGACGAAGCGGGGGACGGGTCCAGGAAAGTCATGAGCCGAGAAGTCTCGCAGAAACCCGGTACCGCCGTCGAAAGTTACCGCACCGTAACCGGGAGGAACCGGACATCGCGGCATCTCGCGGCGTGGTCTGGGCGCGTCGTTAACCTGACCGCAATGACGGAACACCCCAGCCAACGGTCGGCCGGACTGTCCGCCGCCGCGGTCGCCCGGTCCCGGACGCTCGGTGAGGCCCGCTGGTCGCCCGACGGCGCCCACCTCGGCTGGCTCGAGGTCGCCGGCGGGGTCGTCGATCTGTTCGTGACCCCCACCGACGGCTCGGCGCCGCCGCTGCAGGTCACCGCCGCCGTTCCCGTCACCCGGCTCGGCGCGTACGGCGGTGGCGGTTGGTGCTGGGCGTCGGCGGAGGAAGCGGTCTATGCGGCCGTCGACGGCCGGTTGCTCGTGATCTCCCGTCGGGGTGGTCCCGTGCGGGTGCTCACCACGGAGCGCATTGCCGCGGCACCCGTGCATGCCGCCGGGCAGGTCGCGTTCGTGTCGGAGACCGACGAAGAGTGTGTCGTCGCGGTGGTGCCCTTCGACGGCAGCGCGCCGCCGGTGACAGTGTCGACCGCCGACTACGCGTGGGACCCGGCGTGGTCGCCCGACGGCGAGTGGCTGGTGTGGCACGAGTGGGACCTGCCGGCCATGCCGTGGGACGACTCGCGCATCGTGATGGCGCGCGCCGACGGCACCCATTGGCACGTCGTCGCGGGCGGTGGGTGCGCAGTCGCGCAACCGCGATTCTCGCCCGACGGCACGATGCTCGCGTGGGTGAGTGACGCGACGCGGTGGATGCAGGTGTGGGTCGCCGACGTCGGCGCCGACGGGATCGTCGCCAACGCGCGCGCGCTCCTCGACGAGCCCCACGAGCACGCCGAGCCGGCGTGGGGTCCGGGTCAACGCTCGTTTGCGTGGTCGCCCGACTCGCGCGAGATCGTGCTGAACCGCAACGAGGACGGCTTCGCGCGCCTCGTCGTCGTCGATGTCGCCACCACGGACGCGCGTGAACGATCGAATGGCTGGCACCACGGGATCGACTGGGGCGCGCCGGGGATCGCCTGCGTGCGCAGCGGTGGCCGCACCGCGCCGCAAGTGACCGTGTTCGATCCGGCCGGGGAGGGGATCGTGGGCCGGCGCTCGATCGCGCGCGGCGCGCCCGGTGAGCTCGACGCGCTCGACCTGCCCGAGCCCGCACCGGTGTCGTGGACATCGCCCGACGGCGCGACGGTGCACGGCATTCTCTGGCTACCGCTGGAATCACCGGGAACGCGGCCGCCGCTGCTCGTCGACGTGCACGGCGGCCCGACCGACCAGGCCGTCGTCGGGTGGGCGCCGCGGGTGCGGTGGTTCCGATCGCGGGGCTGGGCGGTGCTCGCGCCCAACCCGCGCGGCTCCACCGGGTACGGACGCGCCTACCTGCGGGCGATCGACGGCGAGTGGGGTGTGCTCGACGTCGCCGACACCGTGGCCGGCATCCGCTCGCTCACCGAACGCGGTGTGGTCGACGGGGCGCGGGTCGCGGTGATGGGCGGCAGCGCGGGAGGGTTCACCGCGCTGCTCGTGGGCGCCGAGTCGCCACCGGTCGTTCGGGCAGTTGTCAGCCTCTACGCGGTCACCGACCTCCTCGATCTCGCCGCCACGACGCATCGCTTCGAGTCGCGCTACCTCGACACGCTCGTCGGCCCACTGCCCGCCGACGAGGCGCGGTACCGCGAGCGTTCGCCGGTGCACCGCGCCGGCGAGATCACCGTCCCCGTGCTCGTGCTCCAGGGCGACGACGACAAGGTGGTGCCGTCCGCGCAGGCGCAACGACTGGTCGACGGGTTGCGCGCCGCGGGCACGCCGGTGGAGCACCACGTGTACGCAGGCGAGGGTCACGGCTGGAAGCGTCCCGAGACGGTGATCGACGCGCTCGAGCGCATCGACGAGTTCCTCACGAGATGGGTGTGGTCATGACCGCGACGCACGCAACGAAGGGCGACAAGCTCGTCACCGAGTACGCGTGGCAGGGCGCCAAGCGCGGCACGAGGCGACGCGACGACCGAGCGGTGCTGCTCGCGCACGGCGCCGGCTCCGACCTGCACGGCGCAGCACTCCTTGCGGTGGCCGACGCGCTCGCGGCGGCGGGCATCCCGTCGCTGCGGTTCAACTACCCGTACCGCAGCGCGCGCAAGAAGGCGCCCGACCGCCCGAAGGTGCTCGAAGCCGCGACCCGTGAAGCCGCGGCCGAGCTCGCGAAGCGGGCCAAGCTGCCGCCCGAACGGCTCGTGTTGGGCGGCCGGTCGATGGGCGGCCGGTACTGCTCGCTGGTCGTCGGCGCCGCCGACGACCCGGTGCCCGCGCTCGGCCTGCTCTTCCTCGCCTATCCGCTCCACGCCGCGGGCAGACCCGACCAGCCTCGTACGGAGCACTTCCCCCGGCTCGACCTGCCGGTGCTCTTCGCCAGCGGCACCCGCGACTCGCTCGGCTCGCGCGCCGCGCTCACCGGTGCCGCGCGGAAGGTCGCGGGTCCGGTCGAGTTCCACTGGATCGACACCGCGGATCACGGCTACCGGCCGTTGAAGTCGAGCGGGCGCACCACCGACGACGTGCTCGCCGAGGTGGCGGCGGTCTCGGCGGAGTGGGTCGCCGGCCTCTGAGGCCGCTCCGGCCTCCGTGCCGCCCTCTGCGCGGATGAAATTGACCGGGAGTTTGACTGAAGTCCCTTGACGGGGAGGGTGCATTCGCGCGTGCAATGGGCCTCCGGTGCAACGGAGCCCCGGCAGCAATCACTCGAACGGTTGCGGGGCCCCGCGTGGCCCCGGGACGAGGAGGACTGCCATGGCCGGTTCCAATCTCGGAGCAGAAGAGCGGATGCGTGCCCACGAGCGGGTCGGTCCGCAGCGGGGTCGCCTGCGCGACGCCGCCGTTGGCTTCCGGGCCGCGATCGAGGCCCCGAGCGTCGACACCCCCGAGGGCGCCCACGACTGGTGCACCACGGTGGCGAAGGCGCTGGCCGAGCTGAGTGCCGCCTGGCAGGGCCACGTGCGCTTCACCGAGGACGAGGACGGCCTCTTCGCCGAGCTGCTCGAGGAGCAGGTGGAGGTCGCCGCCCCCGAGGTGGACCACCTCCGCCGTGACCACGTGGTCGTGGCCGCCGCCATGGTGCGGGCCGGTGAGCTGCTCGGGGCCGACGGCGCCGGGCCGGGTGACACCAAGCTCCGTGACTCCCTGAAGGTGGTCGCGAAGCAGGTCGACGCCCACCGCAAGCGCGGGGTCGACCTGCTGTACAAGGTGTACAGCGTCGACCCCACCGGCGGCGGTTGACCTCCCTTCCCGCGTCCCTTCCCGCGTCCCTCCGGGACGCTGGAAGCCGTGGTCGGGAGCGTCCATGGGCCACAATGGGTCATGCGCGTCTTCCGGTGCTTCGCCTTCGTCGACATGTGCGGCTTCACCCGCATGAACGACACGCTCGGTGACGACGAGGCGTTGCAGGTGCTCTCGACCTTCCGTGCCATCGTGCGCGGGCTCTCGCCTGATCACGGCACTCGCGTGGGCAAGTGGCTGGGCGACGGCTGCATGTTCGTCGCCACCGATGTGCGCCCCATCGTCGACACCGTGCTCGACCTCGTGGAGCGGATGGAGACCGCCGACATCGTGCTGCCGCTGCGCACCGGGATCGCCGCGGGCAAGGTGATCATCTTCGAGGGCGACGACTTCATCGGGATGTCGATCAACCTCGCGTCGCGCCTCTGCGACGCCGCGGCTCCCGGTGAGGTCCTCGTGTCGGAGGAGGTGCGGGCCGCGCTCGGCGACGACTACCCGCTCGTGTCGCTCGGCGAGCGCCAGTTGCCGGGCATCGTGGCGCCGTTCCCGATGTGGCGTCTCGACACCACACCCGAGGTGGAGGACGACCTGCCCCTCAGCTTCGTGGAGTAGGGCGGGTCGGGGGATGGTCGATTCGTTCGTCGTGCGCGCGGGCGCACCACTGCGCGGCACCGTGCGCGTGTCGGGCGCCACCAAGAACTCCGGTACGAAGCAGATGGCCGCGGCCTTGCTCGCGCCCGGGCGCACCACGATCGCCAACGTTGATCCGGTCGCCGACCTCGACGTGATGATCGAAGTGCTGCGCTCGATCGGCGCCGAGGTCGAGTGGGCGGGGCCGCGCGAGCTGAGCATCGACGCCTCCGCCGATCTGCACGCCGAAGCGAACTACGAGTTGGTCACGCGCATGCGCGCGTCGGTCAACGTGCTCGGCCCGCTGCTGGCCCGCTGCGGCGAGGCGCGCGTTGCGATGCCGGGTGGCGACAACATCGGGTCACGCAAACTCGACATGCACTTCCGCGGACTCGAGCTGATGGGCGTGGAACTCCAGGTGGTGCACGGCTTCATCGAGGCGCGCACCAACCGGCTCAACGGCGCACGCGTCGTGCTCGAGTTCCCGAGTGTCGGCGCGACCGAGAACCTCCTCACCGCCGCGGTGGTGGCGAAGGGCCAGACCGTCATCGAGAACGCGGCGCGCGAGCCGGAGATCACCGATCTCGCGGCGATGCTGAACCGCATGGGCGCGCAGGTGCTGGGCGCGGGCACGTCCACGATCGAGGTCGAGGGCGTCGAGGAGCTGCACCCGGTCGACACCGAGCTGATGGGAGACCGCATCGAGGTGGGCACGCTGCTCATGGCGTGCGGCATCGCCGGCGGCGAGATCACCATCGAGGGTGCGCGGCTCGACCACGTCGAGACCGTCGTGATGAAGCTCACCGAGATGGGCCTCGAGGTGTCGCCCACCCCCGACGGGTTGTGGGCGCGCGCGGAGGAGCGGTTGCGCGCCGTCGACCTCGCGACGCTGCCGTACCCCGGGTTCGCCACCGACTTCATGCCGATGGCGGTAGCCCTGCTCGCGGTGTCCGACGGCACGGCGATCGTCACCGAGAACGTGTTCGACAACCGCCTCGGGTTCGTGGGCGAGCTCGCCCGCATGGGCGCCGACGTCCGCCACGAGGGGCGGCACGCGGTGATCCGCGGCGTTCCGCGCCTGTCCGGTGCGCCCGTGCGCGCGCTCGACGTGCGCGCCGGCGCCGCGCTCGTGCTCGCGGGGCTCGCGGCCGAGGGCGAGACGGTCGTGCTCGACCCGTTCCACGTCGACCGGGGCTATCCCGACCTCGCCGCGTCGTTGCGCGCACTCGGTGCCGATGTGGTGCGTGTGCGCGACTGATCCGGATTGCCTACGCTCGCACTGTGCGTGACTCGGTGACCCTGCGGATCGACGCTCCTCCCGCGAAGGTGTGGGAGTTGGTGAGCGACGTCACCCACATCGGTCGCTTCAGCCCGGAGACCTTCGAGGCCGAGTGGCTCGACGACGCCACCGGGCCGGCCGAGGGCGTCCGCTTCCGGGGCCACGTGCGCCGCAATGGCCGCGGCCCGGTGTACTGGACCACTTGCACCGTCGTACGGTGCGACCCCGAGCGCGAGTTCGCATTCGTCGTCGGGAAGCCGGACAAGCACGTGATGACGTGGGGCTACCGGCTCGCCCCCGCGGAGGTGGACGAGGGCGAATGCCCGGCCACCGATGTCACCGAGTTCTACGAGTCGGCCGACGGCTTCGCCATTCGCCTCTACTGGAAGCTGTTCAAGGGACGCCGGCGCACCAACGCCGAGGGCATGCGCACCACCCTGGAACGGTTGAAGGTCGCAGCCGAGACGTGATGCGGGTGCCCTAAGCTGGGGGCACTCGTCGTTCTGGAAGGGACCGTCATGCCGACCGACACCGAACTCTCCCCGGCCGAGCGTGAGACCGCCGTCCTGGAGGCGATCGACCTCATCCGCCCCGCGTTGCAGAGCGACGGCGGCGACATCGTGTTCCAGGAGCTCGACGCCGACGGCGTGGTGCACGTGAGCCTCGTGGGCGCGTGCGGCACCTGCCCGGTGTCCACCCAGACGCTGAAGGCCGGCGTCGAGCGCATCATCATGGACCGCGTGCCCGGCATCACCGCCGTGGTCGACGACGCCCTCGCCGAACTCGAATAGGCGCGGGCGACCGGACGCGACCGGACGCGGCGGACCCATCCGGCCATGGTCGCACCCCCATGACCAGACCCTCATGACCACACCTCCGGTGCTGCTCGACGCGGCGCGCGGCGGGGACCGCGGTGCCCTGGCCCGGTTGCTCACCGTCGTCGAGAACGGGGGAGAGGCCGCCCGCGAGGCGCTCGCCGGGCTCCCGGTCGTCGCACCCCACCCCGCGGCCACCGTCGGCATCACCGGCGCGCCCGGCGCGGGCAAGAGCACCCTCACCGACCGTCTGGTGACTGCGCTGCGGGCCACCGGCACCCGGGTCGCGGTGCTCGCGGTCGACCCGAGCAGCCCGTTCTCCGGCGGGGCGATCCTGGGCGACCGGGTGCGCATGGCCGGTCACGACACCGACCCCGACGTGTACGTGCGGTCCATGGCCACGCGCGGCCACCTCGGCGGCCTGGCCCGCAGCACGCCGCAGGCAGTGCGGGTGCTCGAGGCCGCGGGGTTCGACTGGGTCCTGATCGAGACGGTCGGGGTGGGGCAGGTGGAGGTGGAGGTCGCCGGTGCGGCCGACACCACCGTCGTGGTGCTCAACCCCGGGTGGGGCGACGGTGTGCAGGCGGCCAAGGCCGGGCTCATGGAGATCGCCGACGTGTTCGCGGTCAACAAGGCCGACCGCGACGGCCTCGCCGCCACCCTGCGTGACGTGCGGGCCATGCTGTCGCTCGCCGCCGGCCGGGGCTGGGAACCGCCCGTGGTGGAGACCGTGGCGACCTCGGGCCGGGGCACCGACGCCCTGCTCGACGCCGTGGTCGCCCACCGCGAACACCTGGCGGCGACCGGCGAGCTGGCCGACCGCCGAGCTCGGCGGACCACCGACGAGCTGCGGGCCCTGGTGGTGGAGGCAGCCGTCGCTCGGGCTGCACTTGTCTGCGACGGTCCCCGGTTCGCTACGGTGAGCGGTCAGGTCGCCCGGGGCGAACTGGATCCCTACACAGCGGCGACCCTCCTCCAGGCCGAGGCCTCGGACGGGGGCGCCGACCGCGGAGGAGCGAGATGAGCGAGGCGATCGAACGAGTAGGCGTGGTCGGCGCGGGCCTGATGGGCGCCGGTATCGCCGAGGTCGCGGCCAAGGCGGGCTCGTCGGTCATCGTGTGCGAGATGAACGCGGCGGCTGCCGCGGCCGGTCGTGACCGCATCGAGTCGTCGCTCAACCGCGCCGTCGACCGCGGCAAGCTGGACCCCGGTGAGCGTGACGCCGCGCTGGCCCGGGTGTCGTTCGTGACCGACCTCCACGACCTCGCCGACCGCCAGCTCGTCATCGAGGCAGTGCGCGAGATCGAGGAGGAGAAGGTCGAGATCTTCTCCACGGTCAGCAAGGCGTTCATCGACGACGAGGCGATCATCGCCTCGAACACGTCGTCGATCCCCATCATGAAGCTGGCCATGGCCACCACCCGGCCCGACCACGTGCTCGGCCTGCACTTCTTCAACCCGGTGCCGGTGATGCGCCTGGTGGAGCTCATCCCGTCGATCGTCACCGATGTCGACGTCGTGAACCGCGCCGAGGACTACGTGTCGGGTGTGCTCGGCAAGCACGTCGTCCGTTCGCAGGACCGCGCCGGCTTCATCGTCAACGCGTTGTTCGTGCCCTACGTGATCTCCGCGATCCGCATGCTCGAGTCGGGCTTCGCCTCCGCGGAAGACATCGACGCCGGCATGGTGGAGGGTTGTTCCCACCCGATGGGCCCGCTCGCCCTCGCCGACATGATCGGACTCGACACCATCAAGCACGTGGCCGACTCGATGTACGACGAGTTCAAGGAGCCCCTGTACTCGTCGCCCCCGCTGCTGTCGCGCATGGTCGAGGCCAACCTGCTCGGCCGCAAGACCGGCCGCGGTTTCTTCTCCTACACCCGCTGATCTCCTCCGCAGGAGCTGCCACTCATGTCCGAGTCCTTCGTCGTCCGTGAGTCGCGCCCGGGTGGAGTCGTGATGCTGCAGCTCGACCGCCCGCCGCTCAACGCCCTGTGCATCGCGCTGCTGCAGGAGCTCGCCGCGCACGCTCGCGACGTCGCGGCGGACCCGGAGGTGAAGGCGGTCGTCGTCACCGGCAGTGAGCGCGCCTTTGCCGCGGGCGCCGACATCTCCGAGTTCACCGACGCCGATGCCGCGCGCGACGCGAGCCTGGCGTTCCGGGCCGCGGGTGACGCGCTGGGCGCGATCCCGCGTCCGGTGATCGCCGCGGTCAACGGCTTCGCGCTCGGCGGGGGGTTCGAGGTCGCGCTGGCGTGCGACCTGCGCGTCGCCGGGGACACCGCGCGTTTCGGCTTCCCCGAGATCCAGCTCGGCATCTTCCCGGGTGGTGGTGGCACGCAGCGCGCCACCCGACTGATCGGCCCGGCCCGCACCAAGGAGTTGGTGTGGAGCGGCCGTCACGTGCGCGCCGAGGAGGCGCTCGCCATCGGCCTGGTCGACAAGGTCGTGCCCGCGGCGGAGTGCCTCGACGTCGCGCTCGCGTGGGCGGCCGAGCTCGGCACCGGCGCGGTGGTGGCGATGGGCCTGGCCAAGCACGTGATCGACGCCGGCCTCGACGGTGCCCTCGCCGACGGTCTCGACCTCGAGACCGCGAAGTTCGTGGAGGCCTTCGGCACCGAGGACGCCGCCACCGGTGTGGCCAGCTTCCTCGAGCACGGCCCCGGCAAGGCCACCTTCTCCGGCCGGTAGGCACGTTTGGCGTCAACGAGGCGCCTGTATCCGCGCCGAGTGACGCCAAACGGGTGGTGGGTCAGAAGTCGGGGCAGAGGGCCTCGGCGAGGGCGTTGATCTCGGGTGCGTCGGCGGCGAGTACGTGGCCGCGGGCGACGGCCTCGGCGGTGGCTGCGGCGTAGCGGGTGAGGTAGTCGTCGCGGTCGCGGTAGAGGCGGCGCAGCTTCTTGGGCGCGAACGGCACCGTGCGGCCGCACAGGTGGGCCATCGCGCCGCCGGTGTTGCCGAGCCCCGAGAGCACCGCGACCGGCACGTCGACGTGGGGCGTGCGCACCCCGCCGATCGCGTTGCCGTGGTCGTCGGGTTGGTAGTCGACCTTGTCCTTGCCGATGCGGATCGCGAGGGGCTCCCCGCCGTCGGGCGGGCGCACGCCGTCGCGCACCCACCGGTCGAGATGCGCGACCGCCGCGTTCATCACGTAGTGCTGCGGCCCCGCGTTCACCGGCGCCGCGAGCTTGGTGCCGAAGTACTCGTCGAGCGGGGTCCACGCGGCCGCGAGTTCCTCGATCGGGAGCGCGCCGGTGTCGATCATCCCCGCGCCGAAGGTGTACACGTCGGCGTGTGACGTGCCCGCGACCTCCCACGTGACGAGGCGGTCGTCGTCGGGCTGACGCGCGGGCAGGTAGCCGAGCACGATGAGGTCGGTCTCGGCCTCCACGCACATCACCGGCACGCGCAGGTCGCCGCGGAACGGCACCGGCGGGCGCTCGAACGAGAGCGCGGGGGAGTCGTCGTCGAGTGGCGCGTCGGGCCCGCCGCGCGCGTGCACGAAGAAGGCGTCGAACGCCTGCGCCTCGACGTCGATGTCGTTCACGTAGGTGGTGAGGCGGAACGCGCTCTGCGACTCGCCGATCGCGAGCACGCGCTCGACGTTCAGACCGGGCAACAACGTGGACGCGGCCGCGCGCACCGCGGCACCGGCCTGCGAGTAGATGTCGTAGGAGAAGCAGTCGCCCGGGTGGTGCAGCGACTCGTACCGTTCGGGTTTCACGGAGCGCAGGCCGCCGTTGCCGGGCATCACCAGGCCGTCGCCACCGTGGATGCCGAGGTGCTGGCAGGACACGCCGACCCACGCCGCGCCCGCACGCATGAACTCGGTGTGGGCGAAGGTCCAGTCGGGGCCGGTGTCGAGGCCGCCGCTCACGTTGAGCCACTCCACCCACACCGTGCCGTTGAAGCGCGCCGGATCCGTCGGGCGGTACACGAGCACGCGGGTGGTGAAGTCGGCGTGGTCGATCGCCCGCACGTCGGCGCGCACGCGCTCGTAGGCGGCCGCGGTGCCCGAGAGCGCGAACTCGGCCTGCGTGTACCCGAGCGGCGCGAGGTCGAACAGCGTGGTGGCGACGACGGGCCGACGGCCCTCGGTCAACTCGGTGATCGTCACTGCGGCGTCCCCACGGTCGACTGGCGGGCGGCGGCCTTCAGGCCCCGGGCGTCGACCTTCAGCAGGAAGCCGCTGGAAACCGCATCGTCGGTCGCGTGGTTCCACTGTTGGACGAACTTCGCGTGCGACGCGTAGAGATCGGCGGTCGTCGGCGCGTCGAACGGCTTGGTCGTGCCGAAGATCTTGCAGAAGCTTGCGCCGCTCTGGCCGAGACCCGAGAGCACGGCGACGGGCGTGTCGACGTGCGGAGTGCGGATGCCGCCCAGCACGTTGCCGTCGGCGTCGAGGCGGAACTGCGGCGGGTTCCCGGTTCCGGGCACCGCCTTGAAGCGCGGTGCCTTCGGCGGCTCGGTGCCGTTGACGACCCACGTGTTCAGGTCGTCGATCGCGGTGCGCAACACGTAGGTCATCGGTCCGGTGTCGATCGGGGTGTCGCAGGTGATGAACCCGCCGGCGACCTTGCTCGGCGGGTCGAGCATGGTCTGGAACTGGTCGACATACGCCTGCGGGCTGCCCGCGTCGGAGGTGCCCACGGTGAGCGTGTACGTGTCGGCGTGCGACGTGCCCGCGACCTGCCACTCGCGGAACCACTTCGAATCGGGTTGCTGCGCGGAGTACGCGCCGAGGATCGCGAAGTCGGTCTCGGTCGTGAACGTGAGCACCGGCTTGCCGAGGTCGGCGCGGATCAGCGTGCCGTCGGGAACGGCGACGTCGGCCTGCGGCGCCTGCGACAGCGCTGCTCCGCTGCCGCCGCGGCTGTACACGAGGTAGCCGTCGTACGGGCTCGTGGTCTGCTTGCCGAACGCGTCGATGTAGGTGACCATTCGGAATGCCGACTGGGACTCACCCGCCGCGATGACGTGCTTCGGCTTCAGGGTGCCGAGCAACGTGGCGGTCTGGTCACGCACCGCTTCACCGGCCTGCGTGTAGATGTCGTAGGAGTAGCTGTCGCCCGGATGGGTGAGCGTGCCGTAACGCTCGGGGTCGGCGTGCACGAGGTCGAGGTTGGGCACGATTGCGCGCGCCGAGCCGCCCTCCACACCGACCGATTGCGCGCTCACCCCTATCCACGCGAATCCCTGGCGGATGAGTTCGGTGTGCGCGGCGAGCCAGATCGGTGCGGAGTCGAGCCCCGCACTCACGTTGAGCCACTCGACCATCACCGTGCCGTTGAACTTCTTCGGGTCGGTGGGCCGGTACACCACGACGCGCGTCTTGTAGGCCGCATTCGACGCGGGCGTGACCGTCCACTTGCCGTCGGTGGTGAGCGGCTGTGCGCTCGTGTAGGACCGCGCAGCGCCACCGATGAGGTACTCGGACTGCTCGTAGCCGACCGACGCGAGGTCGATGTTGGTGGCCGCGAGTGTGGGGACGCCCTTGCCACCGGTTGCCGGGGTCAGTTCGACCTGCTGTTGGGCGCCGGCGGGAGCGACCGCACCCAGCGTGGCGAGGGCGATCCCGAGGGCGGCGAGGGTGGGGATGAGGTTCAGAAGGCGACGCACGGGCGTCACGCTACCGAGGGTTGTTCCACCTTGGCCTTCAGGCGCCGGAGGTTGGCCTTCCAGATCCGCTCGAGCACGGGCTTGCCCGCGACCTCGCCGACCGGGCCGCCGAGCCACCACGGGAAGCGCAGCGTCTCCTCCCAGGTGAACTGCGTGCGCGTGGCATCCTCGACCGGGGCGAGGGTGAATTCGCCGACGCCGGTGACTGCACCGCGGTGCTCGATGCCCATCGCCACGCCCGGGTCCCACCGGGTGACCACGAAGCGGTCGGTGGTGTGCAGCGGGCCGACCTTGGTGAGACAGTCGAACTCCGCGCCCACTCCCGAGTGTGCTTCGCTGCGGAAGGTGATGGTCTCGGCGTCGGCCATCCACTCCACGTGGGTCTCGATCTGCTCGACCGCCCGCCACACGGCGTCGGGGGTGGCGTCGATCATCACGGCGATGTGGATGGTGGTGCTCACTTCGTGCTCTTCACTGGGCGCTCCTCAGCGCTTCGGCCGCCTGTTCCGGTGGCACGGTGTTCACCAACACCCCGGTGCCCTGTTCGAATCCCGCCACGATCGAGATCCTCGGCGTGATCTCCACATACCAGTGGAAGACGGAGCGAGCGGACGCGAGCGAGGGAGGAGAGGTGTGGACCACGAGGTTGTAGGGCGGGTCGGCCATCCACGCGCCGAGCCGCGCGAGCACCTCGCGCACCGCTCGACCCATCGCGTCGGCCTGCGCGTCGGTGGCGGCGCCGAAGCTCGGTCCGGCATCGGTGAGGGCGACGCGCACCATCCCGGGCGACGCCGCGGCGTACGGGCTCCACGCCAACACGCCGGGGTGCGCGGCGGCGGTGGCGTCGTCGAACAGCGTGCTGCCCGCGTGCGCGTCGGCGAGCACGAGATCGTCACCCGCGTCGCGGAAGCGAACGAGTCCGACCGCGACCACGGGCGGGACGAAGTCGAGCGCGAGCACCTGCGCGTGCGGATGCGCGATCGATGCGCCCGCGGCGCGGCGGTGGTTGACGATCGCGAGCGCGAACGCGTGGCCGGCGTCGCCGAG
>Ga0209048_10003607_pt1 | contig 14972 bp, 11 predicted proteins | sample FrelakmetCRP12CR_FD_187146 | JGI IMG/M metagenome (GOLD analysis project Ga0209048, IMG submission 187146) | Freshwater lake sediment microbial communities from the University of Notre Dame, USA, for methane emissions studies - CRP12 CR (SPAdes)... | ecosystem: Environmental > Aquatic >... | reverse complement strand
GCTGCAGGAGGCGCGCGGCGAGGCGTTCCTCGCCGCGCAGGGACTGCACTACATCGCCGTCGGGCCCGACGGCCGCCGTGTCGGCGACGCCGGAATCCGGCGCTAGTTGCAGATCGTGCCGGAGAGCTCGGAGAACTCGAAGCGCGTGAGCTGCTTGACGATCGTCACGGGAGTCGCCATGCCGGACACCTGCACGGTTGCGTTGAGCTGCAGGTGATTGCCGTCGATGAAGGCGAACGACGCGTTGCCGACGGTCTGCGTCTGCTGCATGGCGGGGTTGTAGGCGTTCCAGCTCGGTCCCGACGTCCGGGTCAGCGGGCCGGCGAACGTCGTGTACGCGCCCACCCCACCCTTCGGCGCCAGCACCGACAGCCACATCGGCGTTCCGTCGACGTCGAAGCTGTACCAGGTCGCGAAGATCTGGCTTCCCTGGTGCGTGATGTTGACGCCCCAGCCCGATTCGGTCGGCACCCACCACAGGTCCTGATAGTTGGTGGCGTGCGTGAGGTCCGGCGAGGGGACATAGCTGCACGTCGGCACCGCCGCGTACGTGAACTTGGTCAGCGCCTTGGTCTGCGCGGGGTAGCCGTTGAGCGTGTAGGTGAACGAGCCGTTGCTGGCATCGGTGAAGCTGAGCGATCCGGTGCCCGTCTGCGTCGCGGCCGCCGAGCTCGGCGCGTTGAATCCTGTCCCCTGGCTCGCGAGGATGCTGCCGGTGAAGACGCCGTCGCTGCCTTGCGTCGCCAGCATCGACAGCCACCACGCCTTGCCCTTCGTGTCGTAGGTGTACCAGGTGGCGAAGATCCGGTTGCCCTGGTGCGTGAAGTTGATGCCCCAGCCGCTTTCCGAATTCGCCGGCGAGTTCCACCACAGGCCGCCATAGTTGGTCGTGCCGCCACCGCCGCCGCCACCGCCGCCGCCGACGGTGCCGCCCTCGGTGAGGTCGCATTTCGTGGGCAGCGGCGTGATCTTGCACGCATAGATGTACTCGGCGATGTCGCCGAGGGTCACCTGGTAGTTCGGCATGGACAGGATGGACTGGGCGTAGCCGTTCCCCAGGTTGTAGGTGGTCAACGCAAGTTCGATCCAGGCGGGATCGCGTGCCGCGCTCAGCAGGACCGGGTTGGTCGTTCCGACCGTTGCGTCACCGATGCGCGGGTCGGGCCCGTGGCACTGGTTGCAGCCCAAGGAGCCGTAGGCGGATTTGCCCTTCCCGGGATTGCCGGTCGGTCCCGCGGCGAGCGACGGGATCGACCACGCGAAGGCGAGCATGGCCACGAATGCGAAACCGAGGCGGGCGGAACGATTCATCGCGGCCTTCCAATCTTCGATCTTGAACGGGCGCCGCGGGCGCGGAGTGCCGCGGCGGAAACATCTGCAAGGACACGCCCCCGAGGGGCAAAATATTCCAATGTCATGTTATTCCAACGTCATGAAATCGGCAAGAGGGGGCGGCGGATCCGCCTGCCGTATGGCATCGCGGGGTCCGGCCCCCAACGGGGCGGAGGGGCTTCCCCGGGGTCCGAAGGCCCCCGGCAGGGCGGGAGGCGCCCGGGCGCGACGGGGCAATTGGCCAACCCGGCTTCATCGGGATAAAATGGCCGCCTGCGCCGATTTGAACCAGCTTGCGGGCGCGTGGCGGGAATCCGGCCTTAAGGGATTCCGTCGCAAATACGGCTAAAGCGGAGTAGGCAAACGGCAACCCGTTCCCGACCCGATTAGCGCGAAGCTGGTCGGGTTTTTTGTCGTAGACAAGGTACGGGCCGGACGATGGCATCTTTTTCCTCGACGACCGGCGGCACGCTCCCCGGCACCCCGGCGGGCGCTTCGGTCGGGGCGGTGACCGCGCGGCGCGCCCGGTTCGACGCGCCGCTGCCGCTCGCCTGCGGGGCGAGCCTGCCGTCGTTCGAGCTCGCCTACGAGACCTACGGGACGCTTTCCGCGGCGCGCGACAACGCGGTGCTCGTGTGCCACGCGCTGAACGCGTCGCACCACGTGGCCGGCTTCTACGCCGACGACCCGGAAGACGTCGGCTGGTGGGACAACATGGTCGGGCCTGGCAAGCCGCTCGACACCGATCGGTTCTTCGTCGTCGGGGTCAACAATCTCGGCAGCTGTTTCGGCTCCACCGGCCCGCTCACTGAGAATCCCGCCACCGGCAAACCGTGGGGCGCGCAGTTTCCGCTGGTCACGGTCGAGGACTGGGTCGACGCGCAGGCGCGGCTCGCCGATCGCCTGGGAATCGCGCAGTGGGCGGCGGTGATGGGCGGAAGCCTCGGCGGGATGCAGGCGCTCGACTGGGCAATCCGGTACCCGGCGCGGCTGCGCCACGCGCTCGTGATCGCCGCCGCGCCGAACCTCTCGGCGCAGAACATCGCCTTCAACGAGGTCGCGCGGCAGGCGATTCTCACCGACCCCGAGTTTCACGGCGGGGATTTCGGCGCGCACGGCACGAAGCCGCGCGGCGGGCTGCGGCTCGCGCGCATGGTCGGCCACATCACCTATCTGTCCGACGAGCAGATGGAGGAGCGCTTCGGCCGCGAGCTGCGCGACGGGCTCAAGTTCTCGTTCGCGCCGGAATTCCAGATCGAGTCGTACCTGCGCCATCAGGGCGAGAAATTCGCCGAGTATTACGACGCCAACACCTATCTGCGCATCACCAAGGCGCTCGATTATTTCGATCCCGCGCAGGCGCAGGGCGGCGACCTCGCCCGCGCGCTCGCGCCGGCACGGTGCAGGTTCCTCGTGGTTGCGTTCACGACCGACTGGCGCTTCGCGCCGGCGCGCTCGCGCGAGATCGTGAAGGCGCTGGTCGACGACGCCCGCGACGTGACGTACGCCGAAGTCGTCGCGCCGCACGGCCACGACGCGTTCCTGCTCGACGATCCGCAGTACCTCGCCTTGGTCCGCGCCTATTGCGAGCGCATTGCCGGCGAACTCGCGGCGGATGCCGCGAACGAGTCGGGACGCGCGGGGACGCCGGCGCGGCCGCAACCGCCTCGCGTGGCGCCGCGCTACGTCCCTTCGGCGGCCGCCGCCGCGGGGCGCGCCGACTTCGCGACGATCGCCGGCTGGGTCGCGCGGGGCGCGCGCGTGCTCGATCTGGGCTGCGGCGACGGCAGCCTCCTGGCCTACCTCGCGCGCGAGCGCGGCGTCACCGGCTACGGCATCGAGATCGGCAACGCCGGCGTGCTCGCGAGCGTGCACAACGGCATCAACGTCCTGCAGAGCGACCTCGAGTCCGGGCTCGCCGGCTTCGCCGACGCCTCGTTCGATTGCGTGATCCTGTCGCAGACGCTGCAGGCGATGCACCACGCCGAGGCGATCGTCGCGGAAATGCTGCGCGTGGGCCGCGACGCGATCGTCACCTTCCCCAATTTCGGCCACTGGACGCACCGGTTGCAGATTGTCAGGGGCCGCATGCCCGTGTCGACGGCGCTGCCGTACCAGTGGTACGACACGCCCAACATCCATCTCTGCACGGTCGCCGACTTCGACGCGTTCCTCGCCGAGCGCGGCTACGCCGTCGAGAGCCGCGTCGTGCTGTCCGGCGGGGCGCCGGTGCGCGTGCTGCCCAACCTGCGCGGCGAGCTCGCGATCTACCGGTTCCGGCACGAATGAGCGGGACGCCCGCGCGTGCAGGGCGAAGACAAGGACACCCCCGCGAGCGGGGCGCAGCCAAGGCCCGAAGGGCGCGTCCGCGAGCGATTGAGGGAGGCCGACGTGTGGGAACGGGCGGCGCGATGCCGGCGCGCCGCGACCGGTAGAATCCGCGCATGACCGATCCGGCATCGCGCGCCGCGCCGCCTGCGCAGGAGACCTGGCGCGAGGCGCTCATCAACCGGCGGATGCTGATCTGCGTCTTCACCGGTTTCTCGTCGGGGCTTCCGCTCTACCTGCTGCTCAACCTGCTCCCCGCGTGGCTGCGCACCGAGCACGTCGACCTGGTGTCGATCGGGCTGTTCGGGCTGATCCAGCTGCCGTTCACGTGGAAATTCGTGTGGTCGCCGCTGATGGACCGTTTCGGCCTGCCGGTGCTCGGCCGGCGGCGCGGATGGATGCTCGCGACGCAACTGCTGCTGCTCTGCTCGATCCCGCTCTTCGGCGCGCTGCACCCGGCGCAGGACCTCTGGGCGATCGCCTACCTCGCGACGGCGGTGGCATTCTTTTCCGCGAGCCAGGACATCGTCCTCGACGCGTACCGTCGCGAGCTGCTGCCCGATCCCGAGCTCGGGCTCGGCAACGCGGTGCACGTCAACGCGTACCGGATCTCGAGCCTCATCCCCGGCGCGCTGTCGCTGATCCTCGCCGACCTTCTGCCGTGGTCGAGCGTGTTCGCCATCACCGCGCTGTTCATGCTTCCCGGCATCGCGATGACGCTGGCGGTGGACGAGCCGGCGCTCGCGAAGGCAGTGCCGAAGACGCTGCGCGAGGCCGTCGTCCTGCCGTTCCGCGAATTCATCGCGCGCGCCGGGTGGCGGGAGGCGCTGCTGGTGCTGCTGTTCATCTTCCTCTACAAGCTGGGCGACAGCATGGCGACCGCCCTCGCGACGCCGTTCTACCTCGACCTCGGCTTCACCAAGACCGACATCGGGGTGATCGCGAAGAACGCCGGCCTCTGGGCGAGCGTGATCGGCGGAATGCTGGGCGGGCTCTGGATGGTGAAGATCGGGATCAACCGCGGGCTGTGGCTCTTCGGCGCGGTCCAGCTGGTGTCGATCCTCGGGTTCGCGTGGCTCGCCTGGGAAAACCGCCCGGACCGGCTGCTCCTGGCCGGCGTCATCGCCTTCGAGGCGCTGGGCGTGGGGCTCGGGACGGCGGCCTTCGTCGCGTTCATCGCGCGCGCGACCGACCCCCGCTACACTGCGACCCAGTTCGCCCTGTTCACCAGCCTCGCGGCGCTGCCGCGCACCGTGGTCAATGCGTCGACCGGGCTCATCGTCGACCGGATCGGCTGGTTCGCGTTCTTCCTGCTCTGCGCCGCGCTGGCGCTGCCCGGGATGGCACTACTCTTGCGTGTGGCTCCCTGGATGGACGGCAACGCCAAGGATGCGACGAAATGAACCACCACAAATTCTCCGCGATCGCCCACCGCGACCACGACTATTGCAACCCGATCTCGGCGGCGAAGATCGAGCGGCTGCTCGACCTCCTGCCGCTCGACGAGAACACCCGGGTGCTCGACCTGGGCTGCGGCCGGGCGGAGCTCGCGCTGCGGATCATCGAGCGCTTCGGCTCTTCCGTCGTCGCGGTCGACAATTCGTCGCCGATGCTCGACGCCGCGCGCGAGCGCGCCGAATGGACCGGCGCGCTGCACAAGCTGCACCTCGACGACGTCGACATCCGCGATTTCCGGGCCGATCCCGAGACCTTTCACCTCACCGTCATGATGGGCGCGGGCGGCATCGCCGGCGGGATGTCGGGCATCTGCAGCGCGCTGAAGACGTGGACCAAGGGCGGCGGCTACGTGCTGATCGGCGAAGGCTTCTGGCGGCAGCGGCCGAATCAGGAATACCTTGCGCTGCTGGGCGGCCTCGACGGTCAATATCTCGACCACCGCGGCAACGTCCAGGCCGGCGTTGACGCCGGGCTCATCCCGATGCACGCGGCGACCGCGTCGATGGACGAGTGGGACGAGTACGAATGGAAATATTGCCGCTCGATCGAGCGCTACGCGCGGGAAATGCCGGACGACCCGGACGTCCCGGCCATGCTCGAGCGCATCCGCAAGTGGCGCGACGCTTACCTGCGCTGGGGCCGCGAAACGCTGGGGTTCGCCGTCTACCTCTTCTATCGCCCGAGCCAGCACGTCGGGTGACGCCGCGGCGTGGCGAGCGCGGGACGCTCGGGCACCCCTCTCCACCGGAAGCGCGGGCTTTCCCCCGGTCGCCGCGGGTACGCCGTCGGCCCGCCGGAAGACCTCGACACGCTGCTCGCCGGAGCGCCCGCGGATCTCGAATGGCTGCAGCGTCCTGCTGCATTCGACGTCGCGCTCGTGTTCGCGCGGGAAAGTAAATCGCTCGCTCGCGAATTTCCCCGCCTCGCGCAAGAGCAGGACGTCGCGGGCGCGATCTGGGTCGCGTGGCCGAAGAAGGCGTCGGGCGTCGCCACGGAGCTCCCGGAGAACGTCGTGCGCGAGATCGGGCTCGCCGCCGGGCTGGTCGACGTCGAGGTCTGCGCGATCGACTCGACGTGGTCGGGTCTCAAGTTCGGGCGCCGGCTGCGCGACCGGGCGCCGCCGGCGAAATCCTGATCCACGCTTCGCCCGGAATCCGCGGGCGCGCGCGTCACGCTTGCCGGTCGAGCCGGTCGATCGCTTCGGCGATCTCGAGCCATTCGGTTTCGAGCCGGGCGAGCTGCCACGTGACGTCGGCCTGCCGCGTGAGCCACACCGAGAGCGTCGCGCGGTTCTCCTCCGCGTAGGCGGCCTGCTGCGCGAGCAGGTCATCCAGCGTCTTCTTCTCGGCGCCGAGCGCTTCCATCGCGGCCTCCACTTCGGCGCGCCGCAGGGCGAGCGGCCGCTTTTTCGCATAGGCGCGTTGCCGTGCTTCCGCGTCGGCCCGCCGCTGCGCCTTGCGATCGACGCCGGCTTCGCCGTCGCCGGCGCGCGGCGCCGCCGCGCTCGCGCGTCTTGCGGCGTCGAGCACCCAGTCCCGGTAATCGTCGAGATCGCCATCGAACGGCGCGATCGTGCCGTCGTCGACGAGCCAGAGCACGTCGGTCGTCGCGCGCAACAGATGGCGGTCATGGGCGACCACGACCAGCGCGCCGCCGTAATCCTGCAGCGCTTCGGCCAGCGCCTCGCGCATCTCGATGTCGAGGTGGTTGGTCGGCTCGTCGAGCAGCAGCAGGTTCGGCCGCCGCCGCACCAGCAGCGCCAGCGTCAGCCGCGCCTTCTCGCCGCCCGACAGGCGCCCGACCGCCCCGCTCGCCATGTCGCCGCGAAAATCGAAGCCGCCGAGAAAGTCGCGCAGCTCCTGCTCGCGCGCGGTCGGATCCTCTTTCGCGAGATGCCACAGTGGTGATTCGGTGGGACGCAGCTGCTCGACCTGATGCTGTGCGAAATACCCGATCACGAGCCCGTTCGCGGCGTAGCGCTGGCCCGCAGCGAGCGGCAGCGTGCCGGCGATGGCCTTCATCAGCGTCGACTTGCCCGCGCCGTTCGGGCCGAGCAGGCCGATGCGGTCGCCGCCCAGGATGTTGCAGTCGAGGCGCTCCAGGACCGGCGGCGCGCCGGCGTAGGCAAGCGTCGCCTGCTCGAGCCGGACGAGCTGGCGTGGCGCCGGGTCGACGGCGGGGAACGCGAATTCGAACGGGCTGTCGACGTGCGCCGCGGCAATGCGCTCCATCCGCTCCAGCGCCTTGATCCGGCTCTGCGCCTGCTTCGCCTTGGTCGCCTTGGCACGGAAGCGGTCGATGAACGCCGTGAGGTGCGCGATCTGGCGCTGCTGCTTCGCGTAGGTCGCCTGCTGCAGCGCGAGCTGCTGCGCGCGCTCCTTCTCGAACTGCGAATAGTTGCCGGTGTAGCCCGTGAGCCGGCGCGAGTCGATGTGGACGATCGTCGTCGCCACGCGATCGAGGAAGTCGCGGTCGTGCGTGATCAGGAGCAGCGTGCCCGGATAGCGCGCCAGCCAGTCCTCGAGCCAGAGCACGGCGTCGAGGTCGAGATGGTTGGTGGGCTCGTCGAGCAGCAGCAGGTCGGAGCGGCACATGAGCGCCTGCGCGAGATTGAGCCGCATCCGCCAGCCGCCGGAGAAGCTGCCGACCGGATCGTCGTGGCGTGCGGCGGGAAAGCCGAGCCCGGACAGCAGCATCGCCGCGCGGGCGTGCGCCGAATACCCGCCGATCGCCTCGTAGCGATGGTGCAGAAGCGCAAGCGACTCGCCTTCGCGCTCCGGGTTGATCGTCGCCGCCGATTCGGCGGCCTTGAGCGCGGCCTCGACCTCGGAGAGCTCGCGATCGCCGTTCTGCACGAACGCGATCGCCGGGATGTCGCCGGCCGGCGTCTCCTGCGCGACGTGCGCGACGATCCATCCCCCCGGCAGCTCCACGTCGCCGGCGTCCTGGTGAAGCTCGCCCAGCAGCAGCGCGAACAGGCTCGACTTGCCGCAGCCGTTGGGGCCGACGAGGCCGACCTTGTGCCCGGCGTGCACGGTCAGGCTGGCGCCTTCGAGGAGCCGTTTCGCGCCGCGGGCGAGCGTGAGGTTCGATATGCGGATCATGGTACGTCGCTGACGAGCGGAAAGCGTCGCGAGCAGGGCGAAATGCTAGGCGCCCGCGAGCGAGGGACCGGAGTGTACATGCTAGTACACGAGGATCCCGAGCGAGTGAGCAACGACGCAGTTCGCCCGCGCAGCAGCTTTACGCCGTCAGCGAGTGGTCGTAGTCGATGATAAGAGGCGCATGGTCGGAGAACCGGCGGTTCTTGTAGATCGCCGCCGCACGCGCCTTCGCGGCGATTCCCGGCGTCGCGATCTGGTAGTCGATCCGCCATCCGACGTTCTTCGCCCACGATTCGCCGCGATTCGACCACCATGTGTACTGGTCGGGCCGCGGGTCGACGCGGCGGAACACGTCGACGAATCCGAGCCGGTCGAATACCTGCGTCAGCCACGCCCGCTCCTCGGGCAGGAACCCCGAGTTCTTCTGGTTGCTGCGCCAGTTGCGCAGGTCGATCGGCTGATGCGCAATGTTCCAGTCGCCGCACAGGATGATCTCGCGCCCGCTCCCGCGGAGTTGCGCGAGATGGGGAAGGAATGCCTCGAGAAAGCGGAACTTCGACGCCTGCCGGTGCGGTCCGCTGGAGCCGGACGGCAAGTAGAGGCTGATGATCGTGAGGCCGGCGAAATGCGCCTCGACGTAGCGACCTTCGGCGTCGAATTCCGGGTGCCCGAAACCCGCAGCGAAGCGCGCCGGGGGCTTGGCATACAGCGCGACGCCGGCGTAACCCTTGCGCTCGGCCGGCACGAACACCGCGTTGGCGCGGCGCGGCGCGCGCAGCGTGCGCGGGATGTCGGCGTGGGCCGCCTTGATCTCCTGCAGGCAGACGACGTCCCACGGCTCGGCGCGCACGAGCCAGCGGGCGAGGCCGCGGCGCTCCGCCGACCGGATGCCGTTGACGTTGAGGGTGATGACGCGCATGGAGGAATCCGGATGGGGCGGGCAGCGCCCTCGGGGTGCGACGACCGGCGAGTTTACACGCGCCGTCCGGACCGGCGATGCGGGGCGCGCCGCGTATAATCGGCCCCGGTCATTCGAGGCGTCCGCCATGCACGATTTCCGTCGGGAGTTCCTGCGTTTTGCGATGGCACACGGCGTGCTGAGGTTCGGGAACTTCACCACCAAGGCGGGGCGCGAGACTCCATACTTCTTCAACGCGGGACTGTTCGCCGATGGCGAAAGCCTCGGCAGGCTCGGCGCTTTCTACGCCGACGCCTGGCAGGCGTCGGGGTTGCCGTGCGATCAGTTGTTCGGACCGGCGTACAAGGGCATCACCCTTGCGGCGGCGATGGCGATTGCGCTTGCCGAAAAAGGGCACAATCTGCCGTTCAGCTACAACCGCAAGGAGGCCAAGGACCACGGCGAAGGCGGAATCATCGTCGGCGCCCCGCTCAAGGGCCGGGTGCTGATCGTCGACGACGTCATCACCGACGGGGGCGCCAAGCGGGAGTCGATCGAGCTGATCCGGGCCCACGGCGCGACGCCGGCCGGCGTCCTGATCGCGTTCGACCGGATGGAGCGCGGCAAGGGTGCGGCGTCGGCGGTGGAGGAATTGGAGCGGGAATTCGGGATCGCCGTGGTCGCCGTCGCGACGCTCGACCATCTCCAGGCGCTGCTCGCGGAAGATCCGGCGCACGTGGATGAGGCGAGGGCGGTGGCCGCGTACCGGGAGCGGTACGGGGCCGCCCGGGTTGCGGCGGAATAGGGCGGCGGTACGATTGCGCCTTGGCGGTCGGCGCCGGGCGGGACCGTGCCGTTGGATCCTTCGGTCGGTCGGGAGCGGAAATTCGATGAGAATGGCGATGCAACGAGGTGCGGCGGAGGCGTCAGTCACGGGACCCGTGCGGGCGAGCGCGGCGCTCGCGGCATTTGCGCTGGCCGCGCTGCTCGCGCATTCCGGCGGCGCCCGCGCAGCCCTCTACAAGTGGGTCGACGACAAGGGCGTGGTCCATTACAGCGACTCGGTTCCGCCGGAGGCCGTCAACAAGGGCAACGTCGAGCTCAACAAGCAGGGCGTGCAGGTCAAGAAGACGGAGCCCGCGCCCACGCCGGAGCAGCTGCAGGCGAAGGCGCTCGAGGCGGAGCGCCAGCGGATCCTCGCGAAGCAGCAGGAGGAAGTCGCCCGCCGCGACCGCGCGCTGCTCTCGTCCTACACCAGCGAGAACGAGATCGATCTCGCGCGCGCGCGCGCGATGCAGACCATCGACAACGTCACGCAGTCGGCGCAGGCCTACGTCGCCCTGCTCAACAAGCGCAAGGAGGGCGTGCTCGCGAGAAAGGCGGCAGCCGGCGATGCTCCTCCGACCGGTCTCGAGCGTGAGCTCGAGATGCTGACCGGCGAGATCGAGCGGCAGACCGATCTCCTGGTGCAGAAGAAGCGCGAGGCGGCCACGGTGACCGCCAAGTACGACGCGGACAGGCAGCGCTGGCGCGAGCTCGTCGCCGCGAAGGCGGCCTCCGCCGAATCCGTGACGATCACGCAACCGGACGAGTATCCGGGGGCGACGACGACGACCAAGAAGAAATAGCGCCGCGCACGGCGCGCCGCGGGGGCGGTCCCGGCGTTCGCGGGCCGCCCTCGTCGTTTGCATCGTCCGAAGCGCCGCACGGGCACGCGGAGCGCGACTTTGCGATAATGGCGGGTTTTCCACACCGCCCTCAGGGATCAGCGCAGCAATGGCCCAATACGTTTTCACGATGAACCGCGTGGGCAAGATCGTCCCGCCCAAGCGGCAGATCCTCAAGGACATCTCGCTCTCGTTCTTCCCCGGCGCGAAGATCGGCGTGCTCGGCATGAACGGCTCCGGAAAGTCGAGCCTGCTCCGCATCATGGCGGGCGTCGACAGGGAGATCGAAGGCGAGGCCGTGCCGATGCCCGGGCTCAAGATCGGATTCCTGCCGCAGGAGCCGGCGCTCGACCCCGGCCAGACGGTGCGCGAGGCGGTCCAGGAAGGAATGAGCGACGTGCTCGGCGCGCACAAGCGCCTCGACGAGGTATACGCCGCGTATGCCGACGAAGGCGCGGATTTCGATGCGCTCGCCGCGGAGCAGGCGCGTCTGGAGTCGATCATCGCGGCCTCGGGCGCCGATTCGGGCGTGCAGATGGAAATCGCGGCCGACGCGCTGCGGCTGCCGCCATGGGATGCGAAGATCGTGACGCTTTCAGGCGGCGAGAAACGTCGCGTCGCGCTTTGTCGCCTGCTGCTGTCGAAGCCCGACATGCTGCTGCTGGACGAGCCGACGAACCACCTCGACGCCGAAAGTGTCGACTGGCTCGAGCAGTTCCTGCAGAAATTCCCGGGAACCGTCGTCGCGGTCACGCACGATCGCTACTTCCTCGACAATGCAGCCGAGTGGATCCTCGAGCTTGATCGCGGCTCGGGCATTCCGTGGAAGGGCAACTACAGTTCCTGGCTCGAGCAGAAGGAGCAGCGCCTCGAGGTCGAGGGCAAGCAGGAGGTCGCGCGCATCAAGGCGATGAAGCAGGAGCTCGAATGGGTCCGGTCGAATCCCAAGGGCCGGCAGGCGAAGAGCAAGGCCCGCATCGCCCGCTTCAACGAGCTCTCGTCATACGAGCACCAGCAGCGCAACGAGACGTCCGAAATATTCATTCCGGTCGCGGAGCGGCTCGGCAACGAGGTGATCGAGTTCAAGGGCGTCTCGAAGGGGTACGGCGACCGCCTGCTGATCGACGACCTCTCGTTCAAGGTGCCGCCGGGCGCGATCGTCGGCGTGATCGGGCCCAACGGCGCCGGCAAGACGACGCTGTTCAAGCTGATCACCGGCAAGGAGACGCCCGACTCCGGCGAGGTCGTCGTCGGGCACACGGCGCAGATCGCCGTCGTCGACCAGACGCGCGAGGCGCTGCCCAACGACAAGACCGCGTGGCAGGCGATCTCCAACGGGCAGGACATCCTGACGGTCGGCCGATTCGAGATGCCGTCGCGCGCGTACCTCGGCCGCTTCAACTTCAAGGGACCGGATCAGCAGAAGATGGTTGGCACGCTATCAGGCGGAGAGCGCGGTCGATTGCATCTCGCGGCGACGCTGCTCAAGGGCGGCAACGTGCTGCTGCTCGACGAGCCTTCGAACGACCTCGACGTCGAGACGCTGCGCGCGCTGGAGGAGGCGCTGCTCGAGTTTGCGGGCAGCGTGCTCGTGATCTCGCACGACCGCTGGTTCCTCGACCGGATCGCGACGCACATTCTTTCCGCCGAGGACGACTCGAAGTGGGTGTTCTTCCCCGGCAACTACCACGAGTACGAGGAGGACAAGCGCAGGCGCCTCGGCGAGGAAGGCGCCCGCCCGCACCGGCCGCGCTACAAGCCGCTGATGCATTAGTCAGGACAAGCCCGCCGCTCCGCGGCGGTCCGGAAAAGGCGGCAGGAAACCGAGCGGCTGCGGCGAGCCGCGGTGCCGTCTTGTGGACAAGCCCGGCTACGCGGCGGTCCGGAAAAGGCGGCAGGATACCGAGCGTCTCCGGCGAGCGTCCGCCCGCGGTTGACGGCGCGACACGGCGCTGTGGACTGCCCCTACGAAGGCCGCCTGTCGCGCGGTCAGCCTTTCGCCGGAGCGACCTGCTGTCGCGCCTTTTCGGCCTGCTCGCGCGCCTCGAGGATCAACTTGTATGCGACGTAGTACTTGTAGATGTTGCGCACGTAGGTCGTCGTCTCCGGGCCGATCTTCTCGGCCACGACGATCTCGACGTTGTTGAACCACTTGTCGGGATCGAGCCCGCGCTTCGCTGCGTCGGCGCGCGCCTTGGCAACGTTGCCCGGCCCGCAGTTGTAACTCGCGAACGCGAACAGCGGCCGGTTGCCCTCGCTGAAATTCGCGTCCGGGAAGTACTTGGTCATCAGCTGGTCCATGTACTTCGCGCCGCCGTGGATGTTGGGCTCGACCTGCTTGATGTCGCCCACGCCCAGCGACGAGCCGGTCGCGGGCATGATCTGCATCACGCCGATCGCGCCGACGTGGCTCTTCGCGTTCTGGTCGAGCTGCGATTCCTGGTACCCCTGCGCCGCCAGCATCAGCGGGTCGAAGCCGTATTTGCTTCCGTATTTCTCGAACAGCGCGAGCGTGTCGCGGAAGCGCTTCCATTCCTCGCTGCCGGTCGGATCCTTCATCTGCTTCACGCGTTTCATGTACTGCGCGAGCCGGTAATTGATCACGCCCTGCTTCTGCGCCCAGTTGACGTAGAAATCGTTGATCTCGGCGGCGAGCTTCGGGCTGTCCTTGCGGACCACCCAGCCCGTTCTGCCGTGTTCGCGCAGAACGATGGCGTCGTTGACCTTCACCTTCGGCAGCACCTGCGCCCACATGTCGGCTTTCCACTCGTCGACGACGATCGCCTGCAGGAGCCCGGTGTTCAGCATCTCCATCATGTCCTCGTCCTCGAGCGCGTCGGGGACGAGCACGAGCTTGATTTCGGCCTTGCCTTCGTTCCGGAAGCGCTCGTTCAGCGCAATGAGGCTCTCGTAATACGACGATGCCTTGCGGACGTGGACGGTCTTGCCGGCGAGATCGTCGATGCCGCTGACGATGGGCGAAGCGGGGCCGGTGACGAGGACCTCGCGGACTTCCTTCTGGCTCGCGGGTGCGACCATGTCGACGGTGCGCAGCCGCTCCTCGGTGACGGTGATGTTGCCCACCGCGATGTCGGCGAGCCCGCCGGCGACGTCGGTCAGCAGTCTGTCGCGCGTCGCGGGAAAGATGTAGATCGTAAGGGGGCGCTTGCCGAGCTGCTTTGCGTATTTCTGGTTGATCCAGCGCTCAAGGTCGCGGACGAGCTCCGCCGCGAGGCCGCGCTCGCGGCCCTTGTCGTTGAAATAGAGCGAGCGGGAGAACGGCGCGACGACGCGGATCATGCGTCGCTGCAGCATCTTGTCGAAGTCGCCTTCCCAGGGCTTGTTGTTGATGGCGAGCTGCCGGGCCGGCGGCGCGTCGTCGCTCGCCTTGTGGAGGGATTTCCTGACCTCGGCGTCCAATCCCGGCTTCGCGGGTGGCGGCGTCTGCGCGGCGGCCGCGGCGATGCCGGCAAGCATGGCGATGAAAGCGAGGTGGGCGGCGGCGGCGAGGCCGCGCTTTACGAATGCAAGCATGCTCAGGCTCCCTCAGTTTCCTCTATGGACGCGGCGCCCCACGGCTCCGTGCATGCGACGAGACTACGCGCCCAGCTTCCTGCGCAGTACCGCATTGACCTGCGCCGGATTTGCCTTGCCCTTCGACGCGGCCATCGCTTTGCCGACGAGCGAATTGAACGCCTTTTCCTTGCCGGCACGGAATTCGGCGACGATCGCGGGATTCGCGCTCAGTACCTCATCGACCAGCTTCACAATGACGCCTTCGTCCGAAAGCTGCTTCAAGCCGCGTGCGTCGATAATCGCGTCCGCGTCGCCGTCATGTTCGCCCGCCCACATCGCGTCGAAGACATCCTTTGCCATCGTGCCGGAAACCGTGTTGTCCATCACGCGCTTGAGCAATCGAGCAAGTTTTTCTGCGGTCACCTTGGTTGCGCTGATGTCAGTCTGTTCCCGATTGAGCGCCGCCGACAACTGGCCCATGACCCATGCGGCCGCAAGTTTCGGTCCGCCGCCGAGCATGGCGACCGCGATTTCGTAATATTCGGCGAGTTGGCGGCTCGCCGTTAGCGTCACGGCTTCATATGCGGTCAGCCCGTACTGCGACTCGAAACGGCGCAGCATCGCTTCGGGAAGCTCGGGCAGCTCCGCCTTCACGCGCGCAATCCAGTC
>Ga0209048_10003606_pt1 | contig 14984 bp, 14 predicted proteins | sample FrelakmetCRP12CR_FD_187146 | JGI IMG/M metagenome (GOLD analysis project Ga0209048, IMG submission 187146) | Freshwater lake sediment microbial communities from the University of Notre Dame, USA, for methane emissions studies - CRP12 CR (SPAdes)... | ecosystem: Environmental > Aquatic >... | reverse complement strand
CGGCGGGCGCTTACACCTCGACCTATTCCTCGGTCGGCTTCAACGGCTATCCGCCACTCAAATCCTATGTGATAGCAGCGTCGGAAGTCGCGCTCGCCGCATAGACCGACGTACCTCAGTAACCTGACATGCAACGGGCGGCCTCGCCAGGGCCGCCCGTTTCTTTTGGCGCTGGTTGAAGCCCCGCTATTTCGATTCCTTGGGCTTCTCGCCCGGCTTCGATGCGGCCGGCTTAGGTTGCGCCACGCAATTGGCGGCGGGCGGTGGCGGTGATGCCGGCGCTGCCGCCGGTGCCACGCTGTCACGGCCAGTTAAAGCGGCAGCACGCCGGCCTCGCCGGATTCGATGCCGAAGGCGAGCAGCCGCCCCTCGGCATCCCAGCCGAGCGCGCTGACCGGCACCTCGTCGGCCGACCGCGCCAGGATCAGGGCGCCATCGTCGATGCGCACCAGCCGCACGACGCCATCGGCATAGCCCACCGCCACCACCGGCTGATGTGGATGGCAGGCGACCACGGTTACACGCGCCTTCGAGGTGGCCAGCATTTTCGGTTGCCGCCGCATCGGGCCGTCCTTGCCGTCGAACGGCCAGAGGATGAGCTGCTCGGAGCCCGAGGTGGCCAGGAATTGGCCCCCCGCCGTCCAACTGAGCGAACGCACGCGCGCCGAATAGCCGGACATGCGCATATGCTGGGCGTCGGAAATCCGCCAGCCGTGCAGCGCAGACTCCTGCATGGTGGTGACGATGAATTTGCCGTCGGGGCTAATAGTGATGCCGAGATGCGAGCCCTTCCATTCGAATTTTTGTGGGCTGGCGCCGACGGCGTTGGGAAACCAGAGCGTCGCGCCATTGTAGTGCGCAATGGCGAGGCGAAAGCCTTTCGGCGCAAAGGCTAAGCCCGCAACCGTCGATGGTGCTTCGAACGTGCGCAGCTCGCCCTTCTTGCTGCGCGCGAAGGCGGTCTTGCCGGCCGACCAGGCGACGGTCCCGTCGGGGCCTAAAGCAACCTGATCGATCCAGCGGCGTTTGTCGTCGACCGCAATCTCACGATGCTCGCCGCTCGCCTCGGTGGCGATCAGCCGGCCGTCGTCGCCGCCGGTGATGATGCGCGTCGCTTCCGACACGCTGGCTAGGATCGCGCCTTCATGAATTGCGACGCGGCGTTCGCCGTCTTCAGGAGCGAACAGCAAAACCTCCTCACCGAGCACAAACACCGGCGTGCGCTTGAGGAAATGCACGCCGACCACGGGCGCACCGGCCTCGACGGGGCGGACACGGTCGGTGAGAGAGACGGTGGGGGTGCCGGTGTCGGTCATTAAAACAGTTCGCGATATTTCAGCGGAGTATCCCTCCCCTTTCCGGGGAGGGATCAGGCCACGCAATCTTCGAATCCCTGGCGGATTTTTTCTTCCGACAGGTTGCGGCCGATTAAGACAAGGCGGCTTTCGCGCTTCTCGTTAGAAGACCAGGGGCGCTGATGATCGCCGTCGAGGATCATGTGCACACCCTGAAACACGAAACGCTCAGGATCGTCCTTGAATGAAAGAATGCCCTTCGAGCGCAGGATGTTCTGGCCCTCGGTCGCCACCAGGTCCTGCACCCAGGGGAAAAACTTGTCCGGATTCAGCGGCTTGTCAGTCTGAATCGAGATCGATTGCATGTCCTCGTCGTGATAGTGCTTGAGCCCGTTGCCGTGCGAATGGCCATGCTCGTGATCGTGTTTATGCTCGTGCACGTGCGCTTCCTCCGCCGCGAGGAAGGCCGGCTCGATATCCAGGATGCGGTCGAGGTCGAAGGCGTTGCGCCCTAACACCTCCGCAAGCGCGATGTTGGCGCGCTCGGTACGATGCACCCTGGCATAGGGGTTGATGGCGCGGATGCGGGCCTCGAGCTCGCGCAAGTCCTCCGGCGACACCAGGTCGGTCTTGTTGATCAGAATCACGTCGGCAAACGCGATCTGGTTCTTGGCCTCGGGCGCGTCCTTGAGCCGGTCCTTGAGCCATTTGGCGTCCGCGACCGTCACCACGGCGTCGAGCTTGGTCTTGGCGCCGACCGCCTCATCCATGAAGAAGGTCTGCGCCACCGGCGCGGGATCGGCCAGCCCGGTGGTCTCGACGATAATGGCGTCGAACTTGCCCTTTCGCCGCATCAGGCCGTCGATGATGCGCACCAGGTCGCCGCGCACGGTGCAGCAGATGCAGCCGTTGTTCATCTCGAACACTTCTTCGTCGGCATTGACGATCAGCTCATTGTCGATGCCAATTTCGCCGAATTCGTTGACGATAACGGCGTATTTCTTGCCGTGTGGCTCGGACAGGATGCGGTTGAGCAGCGTAGTCTTGCCGGCGCCGAGATAGCCGGTGAGCACGGTCACGGGAATTTTGTCGGTCATTGAGGCACTCCGTTCGGCGGACATATAGGCAATCTGGGGCGGGAGTACAAAAGGCTTGGGATCCGACTCACTAGGTAGTGGTCAGTTTGGATTGAAGTCCCAATATAGTCCTTCCCCGACGCTTGGGGATATTCAGGATGGGCGGGTGAGTGCGGCTGCCCCCCCGCCGCCCCCGCACTGGGCGTTTTCGATCAAGTGATGCGGGCATTCCACTGTGCGTTCGTCCGAGATCGTCGGGACATTTCTTGCTGGATATCCAATGCGAGATAGCCGCAGCCCTCGGCGCCAATAGCCCCTTTGAAGAACGCATCCATAGTGGCATCGATTCGCCCGCTTGGCTGCGGACAGACAGACGCCGACAAGATGTACGAAGGCAGTCCGAGCTTCGTGGCAAGGCAATACCCCCGCAAAATTAATTTCGTCTCAAATAAATACGTGGGCTCACCCTCAGCTTGCTGCCCACCGACTGTGTTAGGATCAGCCCCATGACCGATCTCGAAGATAAACCGCTCCCCATTGTGGGCGTCTATTGGATCGACGACGCCGACTATCCGGTGGTGCTGAAAATTTTCGACGATGGCAACATGCTGCCGCGCAGCTGGAAGAAATGGCTGAAGATCGCCGAAGAGATGGAGAAAGGACTTAAAGCTTACGGGCACATCGTCGAGCGTGTCCGCATCGATCCGGCCACGTTCCCGAATTGGTGCGCCTCGCATGGCACGACGCCCGGCCGGCAAGGACGCAAGATGTTTGTCGCTGCCGCCATCGCCGAAAAATACGGCAGTCAAAACTGATAGAGGACGCCAGCCAACCAACTGGCCTGTCATTCGAAGCGCCAAACGCCGATTAATCCGCTGAGCCTGCGCCGGCGTCGCGAGCCAAAGCTCGGCATCGATGTTTTCGAGATCGAGCTCGGCGATGATTTTACGATGTCGAGTCTGTTCACGGCGTCCGAGATCGCTATGGCGCAGCTTGGTCTTGCGGAGCTGTCCAACGACGGCCTCGATGTGGCCGGCGGGCTGGGGCTGGACTACACAACCAAAGCTGTGTTGAAGCACCAGATAGTCGGCTCGTGATCGTCGTCGAGACGCTCGAGGCGCGCTTGGGTCCGCGCTCACCGGCGATGCGCGCTGCCGGCTCATACATGGCGATTTCTTCGCGCTTGCCGTCTCTAACACTTCACGTAAACCATATATCTCGCGAACAAGCGAGCGCAGGCTCGCCGCTATTTTTTCGCCAGCCCCGCTCGCTCGACGATCTCCTTCCAGATTGGCACTTCGCGTATCATGCGGGCATGCAGCTCATCGGGCCCTTCATATTTCACCATGAATCCGGCGTTGAGCATTTTTTCCTTGATGTCGGGCTTGGCCAAGATGACGCGCGTTTCCTCGGCGAGGCGCTTGATGACGTCAGGCGGCGTGCCCGTTGGTGCTAAAAACATTTGTGAGGTTTCAACCACCGCATTGGGAATGCCGGCCTCCTGCATGGTCGAAACTTTGGGCAGGTCGACCCAATGCTCGCTGCCGGTCTGCACCAGAGCCTCTAGCGTGCCGGCGCGGATGTGGCCGATCAATCCGGCAATGCTGACCGAAGCGATGTCTGTGGTGCCGGCGAGCGCCGCCTGCAGCGACGGATTGGCCCCCGAAAACGGCACATGCGTCATGTCGATATCGGCCCGCAGCTTCAACAGCTCAACCGCGAGCTGCGAGACGCTGCCGACCCCGGGCGATGCATAAGTGAGTTTGCCCGGATCGGCTTTCGCTTTTGCGATCAGATCCGCGACGCTGGCGATGCCGGAGGCCGGCCGGGTGATGATGACGTTGGGCGCGGCACCGAGATAGGCAATCGGCGCGAAATCCTTTAGCGGGTCGTAGCCGACTTTAGCGACGCTTGGATTGATCAGCACCACAACGGTGACAACGACCAGGGTATAACCGTCGGGCGCGGCGCGCGCGCCGGCGGCAAGCCCGATATTGCCAACCGCGCCGATGCGGTTCTCTACAATGACATTCTGCCCCAGCTTCGGGGCGAGCTCTGCCGCCAGCAGCCGGCCGAGCAGATCGTTGGGGCCGCCGGCAGGAAACGGCACGATGATGGTGATGGTGCGCTCCGGCCAGGCGGCGCGCGCCTGCCCGGCCGCCAATGCGCTAAGCAAAAGCGCCAGCGCGCAGAGCGCTTGCGGAAACAGCGTCAAGATTTGTCTCTTATATTCACTTGTGGTCTCCCGTATGCGCGCAAGGCTCGCTGACCGGCGTTTGTTGCGATGGATACTAGTTTAGAGGAGGCGCAGACGTGTGTCCTTCCGGCGCCGTCGTCTTGCCATTTGATATGTTATATTGTTACATTAGTAGCGCAGGCCGACCCTCTTCCGCGCGGCAAACCAGGGTTTCCCGCCATGAGAGCTTTTACCGGCGTCGCCCTCGCCTTCGCCATTACCCTCACTGCGGCCACCTCCGCACGCGCTGCCGACGGCAAAATCACCGTGGTGGCGGCAGAGAATTTCTATGGCGATATTGCTGCCCAAATCGGCGGCGACCGGGTCGAGGTCATCAGCATCATGAAAAATCCCGACCAGGACCCGCATCTGTTCGAAACGACCCCAGGCATCGTGCGGCAGATCGCCGGCGCGCAGATCGTGATCCTCAACGGCGCCAACTACGACCTCTGGATGGAAAAGCTGCTGAACGCAGCGCCGCGGCCCGGTCGCACCGTCATCACCGCCGCGCAGCTCACGGCCAAGAAAACCGGAGATAATCCTCATCTGTGGTACGATCCCGCCACCATGCCCGCGGTCGCCAAGACGTTGGCCGCCGCCTTCAGTAAGGCCGATGCGGCGCACGCCGCCGAGTATGCCGGCCGACTCACGACAATGCTCGCCGTGCTCGAGCGCATCGGGCAGCGCGCCGCCCAGATCAAGGCCAAGCACGCCGGCAAACCGGTGACCGCCACCGAGCCGGTGTTCGGCCCGATGGCCGACGCCCTTGGCCTCACCATGCGCAACCAGCGCTTCCAGCTCGCCATGATGAACGACACCGAGCCGAGCGCGCGCGACGTCGCCACCTTCGAGGACGACCTCAAGCAGCACAAAGTCAAGCTGTTGCTCTACAACAGCCAAGTGTCGGAGAAGCTGACGCTGCGGCTGCTCGATATCGCTAAGGCAGCGAAAGTGCCGGTGGTCGGCGTGACCGAGACGCAGCCGGCGAATGTCACGTACCAGGATTGGATGCTGGGTGAGCTCGATGCGCTCGATAAGGCGCTGGCGGGGCCTTCGTCATGACGGCGATCATCGAGCTCGACCATGCCACCATCCGGATCGGCGGCCGTACCGTGCTGGCGGATGCGAGCTTTACGATCAAAACCGGCGAGTTCATCGGCGTGCTCGGCCCCAACGGCGCCGGCAAAACCACGCTGATGCGTGCCATTCTCGGCCTGCTACCGCCGAGCGCAGGACGAGTGTGCGTGTTCGGGCGCGCGCCGCAGCGCGGCGACCAGGCCATCGGCTATTTGCCGCAATTGCGCACCGTGCTGCCGGATCTGCGGGTGCGCGGCCTCGATTTCATCGCCAGCTCCATGCATGGCGAGCGCTGGGGGTTGTCGTGGCACGCCCATGCCGATCGCCGCATAATCGACGAGACCCTCGCCGCCGTCGGCGCCCGCGAACTTAGCCAGCGGCCGATGTGCGACATGTCCGGCGGCGAGCGGCAGCGGCTGCTCCTTGCGCAGTCGCTGATCGGTTCGCCGAAATTGCTACTGCTTGACGAGCCGCTGATCAGCCTTGATGCGCGCCATCAGGAAGTGGCGATTGACGTAGTGCGCAAGGTCTGCCGCGAGCGCGGCATTACCGTACTGTTCAGCGCGCATGAGCTAAACCAACTGCTCGGCACGCTCGACCGCGTGCTCTATCTCGGCAACCGCCAGGCAGTGCTCGGCCACGTCGACGACGTCGTAACCGCTCCGGTGCTCTCGCGCCTGTATGGCGCCGACATCAACGTGGTGCGCGCCGACGGCCACATTTTCGTGATGTCGCACGGGCTTGACGTCGAGCGCGCCGATCACATGCACGATCACGCTGGCGACGGGGATGGTCACGACCACCATCATCATTGACATGTTCGAATACGAATTCATGAATAACGCTTTCGCCGCCGCCGGCATCGTGGCGGTAGTGTCGGGTATTGTCGGCTATTTCTTGGTGATGCGCGGCCAGACCTTCGCCGGCCACGCGCTGTCGCATATCGGTTTTGCCGGCGCGACCGGCGCAGGATTAATCGGGCTGGCGCCGCTCTGGGGCCTGCTCGGCTTCACGCTCGCCGCCGGCATCGTGATGGGCCTGCTCAGCGACCGCATCAGCAATCGCGATGTCGCCATTGGCGTCGTGCTGGCACTCGCGCTCGGTTTCGGCCTGCTGTTCCTACATTACTACACGTCATTCGCCACGCAGGCGACCGCGCTTTTGTTCGGCAATGTGCTCGCGGTCGATCGCGCGATGATCGCGACGCTGGCGGTGCTCGGCGCCATTACCCTCGCCGCACTCGGGCTCATCATGCGCCCGCTTATTTTCGTCAGCCTGCAGCCGGAACTCGCCGAGGCCAAAGGCGTGCCGCTACGCTTCATCTCCACGGCATTTCTGGCGATCGTGGCGCTTGCCGTATCGGAATGCGCGCAGATCGTTGGCGTGCTGCTGGTGTTCACGCTGATGGTCGGGCCGCCCGCCGCCGCGCAGCGCGTCACCAACGGACTCTGGAACGGGCTCGTGCTGTCGGCCGGCCTTGCGCTCAGCGAGGCTTGGCTCGGCCTCGTGATCGCCTATTACACCGACTGGCCAGTGAGCTTCTGCATCGCCGTGCTCAGCGCGCTCGGCTATTTCGCCTGCCTGGCCGCGCCTGCGCTGCGCGCCGACCGAACGCAGGACACGCACGCGGCGCATGAGGTGGCCGAGAGCTGAGCGGCAAACTCGGCCGCGCCAAATGCAAACGGCCCCGCCAAAGCGGGGCCGTTGCGAGCCCAACGACCAAGGTTAAGGCTGATCCACTCACATCTTGATGCCCTTCTCGGCAAAATATTTCACCGCGCCCGGATGCCACGGAATCGGCGAATAGTCCTTTACCTGATTTTCCAGCAGGAAGTTCGTCGCCTCGCTATGAACGGCAACCAGATCCGCCTTCTTGTCGAAGATGGTTTTGACGATGTTGTAGGCATCCTGTTCGGACATCTTGGCGTTGGCGACGAGGATGTTCCACACCACAGTGTTCTTGTTATCGGTAGTCTGGCCCGGATAGGTGCCAGCCTTGATGGTACTGCCGGCATAGAGATTGCCGTATTTGGCGTTCATCTTGGCGGCAAGGTCGGCGTGGTCGATCAGCTTGATCTTGACGCCGGGGGTGGCGCCGAGGTCAGTCACCGCCGAGGTCGGCAGACCGCCGACCCAAAAGAAAGCGTCGATTTTGCGATCCTTGAGCGCGTTGACCGACTCGGCGACGCCGAGCCGTTCGCGCGTCATGTCCTTGTCCTTGTCCAGGCCGGCCGCCTCGATCACGCGGAACGCCATGACTTCGGTGGCGCTGCCGCCCGAGCCGGTGGAGACGCGCTTGCCTTTGAGGTCCGCCATCTTCTCGATGCCGGTGCCTTCGATGCTCACCACATGCATCTGGTTCGGATAGAGCACCATTAGGGTACGGACCGGCACCTCCGTGCCCTTAAACTTGTCCTGACCTTTGTAGGCGTCGAGCGCGGCGTCGACCATCGAGAATGCGACTTCGCTGCCGCCGGAGTTGATCAGTTTGAGATTGTCTACCGAACCGCCGGTGACTTCCGCCGTCGCCTGCAAGCCAGGGATCGCCTTCGACAGAATATTGGCCATTCCGCCACCGAGCGGATAGTAGACGCCGCCGGTGCCCCCGGTGGCGATCGAGATCGCGCGCTGCTGGGCGATCACAGCGCCGGCGACCAGCACGCTGCCGAGCACCAATGCCAATGTCGCCAATGCTTTTCGCAAGCGCCCTTTTGACATTTTTTTCAACATCGCTTCCTTCCCCATGCTCACTTATTGCGTATTTTTTCCGTTTCCGACGTCAGCGGAATAAATTTTTGTTTTAGCAATAAAGCCACCCCCAATGCCAGACCGAATGGCGCTGGATGCGGCACGTCGAGGCCGGTGACGGTCTCCGCCATGCCCTCGAGCAGGCTCGGGAACACCAGCAAGAGCCCGGATAGCAGCCACAGGGCCCGCTCGGCCGCGGTGTTCTTTCGCAGCGCCCAGTTCTGCGCCGCTGAAGCCAGCGCGCCCAAGCCAATCCCGGTCTTCAGCGTGACCCAAATGATATCATAGATCGACCCGTCCTTCGGGATCTTCATCAGCAAACCGACGCCCTGCGGATCGAGCACGAACACGAACGGCACCAGGAACGCCGGCAGCGTGTATTTCCACGCCTGCATCGTCGTCTTGTACGGATCGCCGCCGGTGATAGCCGCCGCTGCGAACGGCGATAGTGCCGTCGGCGGAGATACTTCCGACAATACCGCATAATAGAAGATAAACATGTGCGCGGCGAAATCCGGTACGCCGAGCTTGATCAATGCCGGCGCCGCGATCACCGCGCAGATGATGTAGGACGCCGTCACCGGCACCGCGAGGCCGATCACCCAGACGATCAGGCAGGTGTAGATCGCGGTCAGCAGCAGGCTGCCGCCGGCATAGTCGATGACGATGGACGAAAATTTCAGCCCCAGGCCGGTGAGCGTGACGATGCCGACGATGATGCCGGCGGCGGCGCAGGTGGTCGCCGCGCTGAGCACGCCGATCGAGCCGTCGGCCATCGCGGCAGTGAGTTTCTTGGACGAGGGCACGATCTGCTGACCGGCGGAGGTCAAACCGAAAATCGCCAAACCCGCGATCAGAAGCAGAATCAGCATCGGGAACTTGGACTCGAACAACGCCGCGAAGGCCGAAGCTCCGACCGCCGGGATAGTAAACAGCGCGGCGGCGACGAAGCCGATCAGCAACAGCGGAATCAGGATCTTTCTCGGACCCAGCGTGGTCTCGGGCGCAAGCGCGCTCATCGCGAAGGCAAGCACGGTCGAATAAAACACCGAAAGCATCGGCGAATATCCGATTACCATGAAGATGACGACGGCGACCAGCGAGACGAAGTGGAAGCCGTAACGCTTCGTCATCTGCCAGACGGTCATCTCCAGCTTGAACACTACTTCATGCGCATTAAAGCGCAGGGAGTCGAGTTCGACCATGAACAGCAGCGAGAGGTAGTAGAGGCAGGTCGGGATCGTCGCCATCCAGATCACGTCGAGGTAGCTTATCTTCAAGAATTCGGCGATCAGGAAGGCGGCGGCGCCGAGTACCGGCGGCGAGATGATGGCGCCGAGACCGCCGGCAGCAAGCAGTCCGCCGGCGGCGTTTTTTTCAAATCCGGCTTTCGCCAGCATCGGATAGGCGACCGTGCCGATCATTACCGTGGTGGCGACGCCCGAGCCGGACGGCCCGCCGAGCAGAAATGACGACGCCACCACCGCGCGGCCCGCGCTGGAAGGCTTGCCACCCATGACCGCGAGCGAAAAATCGATGAAAAATTTTCCGGCGCCGGAATGCTGCAGGATGGCGCCGTAAATGGTGAACATGATGATCAAGGTCGCCGACACGTCGACCGGAACGCCGAAAATGCCTTCCAACGTGATAAACAGATGTCCGACTAGCCGCGAGATATCGTAACCGCGGTGCGTCCAAGGCGGCGGCAGCTCTGGCCCGAAATAGGCGTAGAGCATGAACAGCACGGCGACGAAGGGCATGATCCAGCCGGTGGTCCGACGAGCCGCCTCGAGCACCAGCACGATAAAGACGGCGCCGAAAATGACGTCCCACTTTTCCGGTACCGCTGCGCGGTCGGTGAAATCGTCGCCCTGTAACAGCGCATAAATAATAGCCGCGATCCCGAGCAGCGGCGGGATGATGTCGAACCATTGAATGCGGTTGCGAAAGCGCTCCGCCAGCGGGAACAGCAGGAAGCTGAGCAATAGCACGAAAGCGACGTGGGTGTAGCGCAGCGGGATCGTCGGTACGATGTCGTAGGCGGCATAAAGATGGAACAGGGTCATGGCGACGGCGATCGCCGTCACGATCACACCGGCCCAACCGGAGAGCCGGTTGGCGGCGCCTTCTTCCTGCTGGACGTATTCTTCTGCCTTGCGCAAGCCTTCCGCCGAAATCTCGACGTCCGCTTTGATGACTTCAGCCATCGTCCCCCCACGGTCCGCCGGCCGGTCTTCAGCCGACGGAGCAAAAATTGCTATCGACCGAAATTTTTACCGGTCCTTGGTCAGGCTATCGCTGGTGAACTCCTCGCCCCTGTGGGAAGCGTAACACGTTTGCCGTTTCCGTAAAACGTTCGGCGATCCGATGGGAGCCGCCGCTGGCCCGGCCCGATGCGCTTGCCGCTGGGCCGTGATAGGTAGAAGACCCATGAGCGAACCGGCAAGACGCACAATCTGCATTGGCGAGGCGACGGTGGAGCTCACCCGCGGCGGCGACGGCCGCTTCGCACTGGCGAGCTCCGGCGATACCTTCAACACCGCGATCTATCTCGCGCGCGCCCGGGCGCCAGTGGCATTCGCCAGCGCGCTTGGCGACGATCCCTATTCCGACGCGATCGTATCGCTGGCACAAGCGGAAGGCATCAGCACCGACCTGATCTTGCGCGCCGCTGGCCGGCTGCCGGCCTTAGCGCTCGTCGACGTCGACATAAAAGGCGCGCGGCGCACGTATTACTGGCGCGAGGCGTCGCCAGCGCGCGACTTGTTCGAACTACCGAATTGGAGCCGCGCGGCGGAAGGTCTGCTCGGCGCGCGGCTGATCTACTTCTCCGGCATCACGCTGTCGCTCTACTCCAATATCGGGCTCGGGCGTTTCCTGGCCGCCGTCGAGCTGGCACGCGGTAGCGGTGCCAAAATCGCCTTCGACGGAAATTTCCGCCCGCGCGGCTGGAACGGCGACCTCACCCGCGCGCGCACCGTGTTCGCGGAAACGCTCAAGCGCGTCGATATCGCGCTGCCGGCCTATGACGACGAGGCGGTGCTGTGGGGCGACCCGAGCCCGGAGGCAACCATCGAACGGCTGCAGGCGTTCGGCGTGGCTGAAATCGTCATAAAGAATGGGCCGAACTGCGCGCTGGTCGCGGCCTCCGGCGAGCGCAACGCCGTGCCGGTGCCGGACGTGGTGGTACCGGTCGACCCGACCGCGGCCGGCGACGGCTTCAATGCCGGCTATCTCGCCGCCCGGCTGGCCGGACGCGCGCCCGTCGAGGCCACCACTGCCGCACACAAGCTCGCCGGCAACGTGATCCAGCATCGTGGCGCGATCATGCCGCGCAGCGGCGCGGCGGTGCATTAGTCGATGACACAAAACGACATGCCTATACAAATCGCCATTCTCGATGACGATCACGTGATCCGCTTGGCGCGCTACGCACTGGGCGGGCCGGGCGAGATTACCGAGCAATGGGTGCGCGATTTCTTCTTGCCCGAGGCCATGGAGCCGGCACGCGTGTTTGCGGCGGGACGCGCCCTGCATGACGCCGATGGCGTGGCGCTGATACCGATGGCGGCGAAACTCGACGTCTGCAAAGGTAGCGACGCGTCAATTCTAATTTTCCGCCGCGGCACCATCGACGAGGCGTTGATGGCCGCCAATCCGAAGCTCAAGTTGATCCAGCGGATAGGCATGCGCCCCGATAGCATCGACCTCAACGCCGCAGCCGCCAGGGGCATTTTGGTGTCATGCTTGCCGCGGCGGTCGCTGCAGTACACCGCCGAACACGCCGTCTTGCTGATGCTGGCTTTGTCGAAGCATCTGATCGAAGCCGACGACGCCGTCCGAAAGGGCCGCTGGGATCGCGACCGCGTTCATCCAGAACATGGCGTCGCCTACAACTGGCCCGGCGTATCGGGGCTCGGCGGGCTGTTTGGCAAGACCATCGGCATCATCGGACTGGGCGAAGTCGGGTCGCTCGCCGCTGGCATGGCGCGCGGCTTCGGCGCACGCGTCGTTTATGCCAATCGAACCCGGCTACCGCTGCAATATGAGCAAAGGCTCGCTGTGGAGTATGTCCCGCTGGCGCGCCTGCTGGCGGAGGCGGATTTCGTGTCGATGCACGCCAGCAATCTACCCGAGAATAAAGCGCTGATCGGCGCGGCGAACTTTGCGCAAATGAAGCCAACCGCATTTTTCATCAACACCAGCCGCGGCCGGATGGTCGACGAGGACGCGCTCTATGCGGCACTAACCAAGGGCATCATCGCCGGTGCCGGCCTCGACGTGCACTTCGAAGAACCGAGGCCGGCGCCGGATCGCTTCGCAGGCCTGCGCAACGTCATTATGACTCCGCACCTTGCCGGCGGTTCGCGAACGGGCATTCTCGACGAGATCGAGGAGATCCTGAACAACTGCCGGGCCGTACTGGCCGGGCAGCCAATCAAATATCAGGTCACGCCGGGCGTACGCTAGTTGATCGGCGCGTCGGCAATGCGCTCCCAATGCAGTTCGCGATGCTGCATCACGCCTTTCCAGAGTCGCGGCTTCTGCGTCAACACAAGGTGGTCGCCATCAAAATGCGTGAAGCGGACTTGATCGCCACCGACTCGGCCGGGATCGGCGGATGCATCCACGTGGGTGACCAGCGTTGCCCCATCATACTCGTAGTTGCCGCAATAAGAGTTGTATTCGCGAACGGTTTCCCCATCCGGTAGCTTGCTCCGTCCGTCGCACAGAACCGACATCATTCTTTTATCAGCGTAGAACACCAGCAGCCCCCTTGGTTTTTCCCCATAGGGAGGATGCATCGGTTCGCCGTTGTCATTGCGCGCAGACGTTCTGAATAAGCGCCATGTGCCGACAATGTCTTTCATTTTGAATTCTCCAGTGCGCGCGGCGCGTATCTTAATTGACCGTCAGGCCGAGCTTTTTGATCAGCGCTGCCCACTTTCCTTCCTCGCGCTGGATATTGGCCGCATATTCTTCCGGCGTGCTGGCGACCGGACCGCCGCCATCAGCGATGATGCGCTTCTTAATGTCCTCGGATGTCACGATGAGGCGCAGCTCTTTGTTAAGCCGGTCGATGATGGGACGTGGCGTTCCACCCGGCGCGGCCAATCCGTAATACTGCACGATGTCCAGCCCCGGCAGCCCGGATTCGGCAACCGTGGGTACGTCCGGAATCGCCGCGATGCGCGTCGGCGCAGCTACCGCGATGGCGCGCAATTTGCCAGCTTCGATATTGCTGATCGCCGGCGGCAGCGTGTTGAACGCGAGCATCACGTGACCGCCGACGAGATCGTTAGTGAGCGGTCCGGTGCCCTTGTAGGTGACGATGGTGATGTCGGTAGCGGTCATCGCCTTGAATTGCTCGGCGCCAAAATAATTGAGTGTCGGCGGCGGCGGGGTGCCGAGCGTGAGCTTGCCGGGTTGCTTCTTGGCCAGCGCGATCACATCGGCGATGGTCTTCACCGGCACCGAAGGATTGGCCATCACCACGATGGGGATGGAGGCGATTAGCCCGATGGGCGCGAAGTCCTTCGCCACGTCGTAGCCCGTGTTGGCGGGAAGGCCCACCCCGGTTACCATCATGAGCAGCGTGTAGCCGTCCGGCGTGGCCTTGGCGACGGTGCGCGCGCCGATCACGGAACCGGCGCCCGGACGGTTCTCCACGATGACCTGTTGACCGAGCGCCGCCGTGAGTTTTTGCGCGATCACGCGGCCGACCGTGTCGACGCCGCCGCCGGCCGGGTATGGCACAACCAACGTGACTGTGTGAGCCGGATAATCCTCGGCGAGCGCGGCCGCAAACGGACAACAAAGTGCTGCCGCGACCAGCACAGAGATAAGCCCCGCGCTTTTGAATTGTGCTATTTTTTTGTAGCGAGCCATTTCACCCCCCGTTTCCCAGCCAGTCGTTACCTTGGCAGGGTTCGGTTCATTTTAAAATGTCTCGATCACTGGCCATCGGACCATCGACAAATCCAACTCCGGATTGCGCGGGGGCGACACGGTGACCTACGACGCTGCATCCTCGGCGCTAAATTTCTTGACTCGCGATTGTGCTTTACGTCCGGCACCCTTATATAAAGCCATCAATAGAAGTGGTGGCTGGCGGGCCTAGCGAAGGCTCAGGTGCCATCCGCATTCCTGCAAAATATTTTGGGCCGTTCTGCCCACCGAAAAGGAGCCAATATTGGCTGGTGATTCTAAGGCAGCCGCCAATACGCAATTCAAGAAGGCGCAAAGGATTCGGAACGCCGGGCAAGGCAGGCCGCAGTACGAAACCGACGCTCGCGCGATTCGCGAAAAAATTGCGCGGTTGCGAGCGCTCCGATTGGCCAGAGAGACGGCTGAGATGGAGACAGGGGTAAAGCCCACAACGGAAAAAACCAAGCGCTCACCGTGATTGGCTCCAAGGAAACGCATGGCAACTCGGCAGAAACGGCTGGACGACTTCGATGGAGCTGGCGAGCCCCCAGCCGGCGAGCCGATCGAATTGCTATGCGAAGATCATTGTGGCAGTTACGTCGTTCCTTTCCCTTGTAGTTGAGA
>Ga0209048_10003605_pt1 | contig 14991 bp, 12 predicted proteins | sample FrelakmetCRP12CR_FD_187146 | JGI IMG/M metagenome (GOLD analysis project Ga0209048, IMG submission 187146) | Freshwater lake sediment microbial communities from the University of Notre Dame, USA, for methane emissions studies - CRP12 CR (SPAdes)... | ecosystem: Environmental > Aquatic >... | reverse complement strand
TTAATGGTGATATATCTGTCAATGGCACCCCAATCTGTATAATAAGATACATGAGAGTCGAAAGTGGTCGTCCGTTATTCTGCCAATTAGCAGCATTGTCACTATTAAGCACTCTTGCTATATCGTCAACGTACAATACGTTAGCTTGTATTAGGGATAAAAGTGACAATATAGAAACTATAAAAATATATATAAAAGCTTTTCTCTCTGTTTTCGTTAAAGTAATTGAGTTAATTAATTTGTTCATTTGGTTACCATCAAAATTTGCAATAATTTTATTACATCGTTACTCTGAAGGTATGGAATCCATTAGTGTGAATAAACGATCATTTTACTTCCAAAAAAATTAGTCAATAGCGATAAAAATATAGCGCCCACTTGAGCCACCTGCGGAGAGAAGTCCAAGGAAACAACCGCGTATCTCAAGACCACCACATTGATCGTGAGCGCCACACCGTTGACTGCCAGGAAGCGAATAAACTCCATTTTATTGGCGGCTGCCTGGCATTGAAAAGTCCATCGCCTATTCAGAAGGTAGCTGTTTATCAGGCCACAGCAATACCCTGATACCGAAGCTATAAGATAATGAATACCTAGGCTGCCGAGCAGGATCAGGAACACACCATAATGAATCGCCGTGTTCAGAAAACCCACCAGTACAAACTTGACCAGCTGAGTTCTCGTTTCGCCATCATTCAAAGTTGATTTCCTCCTCTACCACGTAAAGGGGTCTTCGTTTGACCTCTTCGTAGACACGGGCGATATACTCTCCCAGAATACCAACAGTTATAAGCTGGACACCACCGAGAAAAAGCACCGCGATGAACACTGACGCCCAACCGGGTATGGTGGTTTGCGGGTAAAAATACTTGGAGATCAATCCAAAAAGGATCAACACAAAGCTCAGACCCGAGCACACCAAACCAAGCAGGGACGATAGTTTCAGGGGAATGCTGGAGAAGGAAAAGATGCCGTCCAGGGCAAAATTTAGCATCTTGCTAAAAGGGTACTTGCTGGTACCGGCAAAACGACCTTCCCTGATATATTCTACCTGCCCCTGTTTAAACCCTACCCAGCTAACCATGCCCCGGACAAATCGGTGATGTTCTCGCATCTGGGTTAGCTGCGTGACGACCTTCCTGTCCAGGAGCCGGAAATCGCCGGTATCCACTGGAATATCCACGGACGTCAGCCGGCGCAGCAGGCGATAGAACAGTGCCGCGCTGGCGCGCTTGAACCAACGCTCGCGTTGGCGTTGTTTTCGGACACCATAGACCACTTGATAACCTTGCTTCCACTTCTCAACCATGTCGATGATCACTTCGGGAGGGTCCTGGAGATCAGCGTCGATGATCACAATGACCTGACCAGATGCTTTATCAATCCCGGCAGTGACGGCAATCTGATGACCAAAATTTCTTGAGAAGCTGAGCAACTTTATTCGCTGATCCTTGCGACACAGTTCCCGGGCCTTAGCAAGTGTTTGGTCGGTACTGCCGTCGTTGACCAAAACAACCTCGTAGTCAAAGGGTTGACCATTCAATACCGCGGTAAGCCGCGAGTACAGTTCGTCGACTACGACGTCTTCGTTATAAACCGGTACGACTATGCTAAGAAATGGCATACCACTGGTCTCCATCCGAATCGATAAACGGCTCGGCAACAGTGAACCCTAATCCGGTTCATACCCCAAGTTCGGCGCCAGCCAGCGCTCCGCCTCCGCCAGCGTCATGCCCTTGCGACGGGCGTAGTCCTCCACCTGGTCCCGCTCGATCCTGCCCAGCCCGAAGTAGCGGCTTTCCGGGTGGGAGAAATACCAGCCCGACACCGCCGCGGTCGGCAGCATAGCGAAGTTCTCGGTGACGGTGATGCCGGCGTTGCGCTCCACAGCGAGCAGGGTCCACAGCAGCCCTTTCTCGGTGTGGTCCGGACAGGCGGGATAGCCGGGGGCGGGCCGGATGCCCTGATAACGTTCCTCGACCAGTGCCTCGTTGTCCAGATCCTCGGTGGGCGCGTAGCCCCAGAGTTCCGTGCGCACCCGCTGATGCAGGCGCTCGGCGAAAGCCTCGGCCAGACGGTCGGCCAAGGCTTTCAGCAGGATCGCGCTATAGTCGTCGTGGCGCCGCTCGAAATCGGCCACCCGCGCATCGATGCCGATGCCGGCGGTGACGGCGAAGGCGCCCAGGTAATCGGCCACCCCGCTCTCCTTGGGCGCCACCCAATCGGCCAGACACTGATTGGGCTTGCCGGCGGGCCGTTGCGTCTGCTGGCGCAGGTGGTGCAGGGTCATCAGGACCTGGGCGCGGCTGTCGTCGGTATACAGCTCGATATCGTCATCGCCCACGCTGTTGGCCGGGAAGAACCCGAGCACGGCTCGGGCCGTCAACCAGCGCTCGTTGACGATTCTGTCCAGCATGGTCTGCGCGTCATCGTAAAGCTGGCGAGCATGCTCGCCCACGATCTCGTCGTCCAGTATCTTCGGAAAGCGCCCGCGCAGTTCCCAGGCCTGGAAGAATGGCGTCCAGTCGATGCACTCCACCAACTCCGTCAGTGGATAGTCTGTAAACGACTTGACGCCCAGGCAACGGGGCTTGGGCGGGGTGTAGTGGTTCCAGTCAATGGCATGTTTGTTCTCGCGGGCCTTGCGCAGAGGCAGGTTGACATCCCTGGTCCGGCGGTTCTTGTGCTGCTCACGCTTGACGGCGTAGTCGGCCTTGATCCCGGCGGCATAATCGGCGGTGAGCTCGGCGCTTATCAGGCTCTGGGCGACGCCCACCGCCCGCGACGCATCCTTGACGTAGACCACGGCCTTACTGTATTGGGGATCGATCTTCACCGCCGTGTGCATCAGCGAAGTGGTGGCACCACCGATCAGCAGCGGAATCGCAAAACCCTGGCGGGTCATCTCCTTGGCCACATGCACCATCTCGTCCAGCGAAGGGGTAATGAGGCCGGACAGGCCGATGATGTCGGCGTTCTCCTGGCGGGCGGTATCCAGTATCTTCTGGGCGGGCACCATCACCCCCAGATCGACGACCTCGAAGTTATTACACTGGAGCACCACGCCCACGATGTTTTTGCCGATGTCGTGGACATCGCCCTTCACAGTCGCCATGATGATCTTGCCGTTGGAGCGGCGCTCGCCACCGGCTTTCTCCGCTTCGATGTAGGGAATGAGATGAGCCACGGCTTTTTTCATCACCCGGGCCGATTTCACCACCTGGGGCAGAAACATCTTGCCGGCGCCGAACAGATCGCCCACCACGTTCATGCCGTCCATCAGCGGCCCCTCGATCACATGCAGGGGCCGCTCGACCTGCAGGCGCGCTTCTTCGGTATCCTGCTCGATGTACTCGTCGATGCCCTTGACCAGGGCATGTTCCAGGCGCTTGACCACCGGCCACTGCCGCCAAGCCAGGTCCTCCTTTTTAACCTGGGCACTGCTACCGCCCTTGAACTGCTCGGCGATGTCCAGCAATCGTTCGGTGGCGTCCATCCGGCGATTGAGAATGACGTCCTCCACCCGCTCCCGCAAGTCCGCGGGGATCTCCTCGTAAATGGCCAGTTGTCCGGCGTTGACGATGCCCATATCCATGCCGGCGTGGATGGCATGATATAGGAACACTGAGTGCATAGCCTCGCGCACAGGGTCATTGCCTCGGAACGAGAAGGAAACGTTGGAAACGCCCCCGGAAATCAGGGCATGGGGCAGCGTCTGCTTGATCTGACGGGTGGCCTCGATGAAGTCCACCGCGTAGTTGTTGTGCTCCTCGATACCGGTGGCTACCGCAAAGATGTTGGGATCAAAAATGATGTCCTCGGCGGGAAAGCCCATCTGCTCGGTGAGGATCTGATAGGAACGAGCGCAGATTGACACCTTGCGTTCCCGAGTATCCGCCTGGCCACGTTCATCGAAGGCCATGACGACGACCGCCGCTCCGTAGCGACGCACCTTTTTCGCCTGCGCCATGAAGGCGGCCTCGCCTTCCTTGAGGCTGATGGAATTCACCACCGGCTTGCCCTGCACGCGCTTGAGGCCGGCCTCGATGATGGACCATTTAGAGGAATCGAGCATGACCGGCACGCGGGTGATGTCCGGCTCCGCGGCGATCAGGTTCAGAAAAGTGATCATGGCCTGTTCCGAATCCAGCATGCCCTCGTCCATGTTCACGTCGATGATCTGGGCGCCGTTCTGCACCTGCTCCCGCGCCACCTCCAGGGCGGCTTCGTAGTCACCGGCTTTGATCAGCTTGCGGAACTTCGCCGAGCCGGTGACATTGGTGCGTTCGCCCACGTTCACGAACAAGGAGTCGGGATCGATGGTGCAGGGTTCCAGTCCCGCCAGGCGGCAAGCCCGGGGAATAGCCGGGACCTGCCGACGGGGCAGCTCCCGCACCGCCTCGGCGATGGCCTGGATGTGGGCCGGGGTGGTACCGCAGCAGCCGCCGATGATGTTGACGAAACCGCTCTCGGCAAACTCGCGGATGATGAGCGCCATGTCTTCGGGGCCTTCATCGTACTCGCCGAAGGCGTTGGGCAGCCCCGCGTTGGGATGGGCGGAGATATAGGTATCGGCGATGCGGGACAGCTCCTCGACATAGGGGCGCAGTTGCTTGGCGCCCAGGGCACAGTTCAAACCGATGCTGAGCGGCTGGACATGCCGCAGGGAGTTCCAGAACGCTTCCGTGGTCTGGCCCGACAGGGTGCGTCCGGACGCGTCCGTAATCGTCCCGGAAATCATGATGGGCACGTCCACACCCTGTGCATCCCGGTACTGCTCGATGGCGAACAACGCCGCCTTGGCGTTCAGGGTGTCGAAGATGGTTTCCACCAGCAGCGCATCGACGCCGCCATCCATGAGACCCTGCACCGCCTCGCTGTAGGCTTCCACGAGCTGGTCGAAGGTGACGTTGCGAAAGCCCGGGTCGTTCACGTCCGGTGAGAGAGAGCAGGTGCGGTTGGTAGGCCCCAGCACGCCGGCCACGAAGCGTATCTGGCCAGTCTTGCGCTCCACGGCGTCTGCCGCGTCGCGGGCCAGCCGCGCGGCAGTAAGGTTCAGCTCGTAAACCAGTTCCTCCATGTGGTAGTCGGCCATGGAGATGGAGGTGGAGTTGAAGGTATTAGTCTCGATGATGTCTGCCCCGGCCTCCAGATAGGCGGTATGGATCTCCCGGATGATGGCGGGCTGGGTGATCGACAACAGATCATTGTTGCCCTTGAGGTCGCTGGCCCAGTCCTTAAAACGCTCACCCCGGTAATCTTCTTCCTGGAGCTTGTAGCTCTGGATCATGGTGCCCATGGCGCCATCGAGAATGAGAATGCGCTGTTCCAGCAAGGCGTTGAGTTGGACGATACGTTGAATTTGCATGGCGGGAATCCTGACCGTGGACGGATGCACTCGGGCGCACCCGCCGAAATTAATGAACTGGGTTGAATTGTCGATGGATTAGCCTATTGAAGCAACCTCATTGCCTTCCCGGTTTCCGCGCAGAGGGTTCATAATCAGCTCCATCGCTTTATATTTGGAAGATCAACCATGGCCGATATCCTACCCTTCAAAAGATCCAGACCGTCGCCCGAGGGCAAGATGTTGTGTAAGAGCGGCTTTCATAAATGGGAGGTCGTGCAGCAAAACCCTTTTGATGTCAAGCGGGGCAAGCTGGTCACGGTTTACCGCTGCAAGCGCTGCGGCGCTACCAAAAGTGAAAGCCGTTGAGCACGCTAACAGCAAGCGAGGGCTTTAATCAGGCTACTGTTCCATGGGCAACTGGAGGCACGCAAGCTAAACCGCGGGTAACCTGGAGGAAACGAAGCGAAATCCAGAAATATCGATTTGCCTCGGTACGAATATGCACCGAAAGAGTAGACGCGGCAGTAGATTGTGCCGAGCGTCGACAGAGCGTTTGCGGGGAAGATAGCCATGCTCAGATTGACAGCGGTTGTTCTACTCATTAGCGCGTTACTGGCGGCTTGCCAAATCGCGCCATTACGCAGCGACGATTCGCCCTTTTACAAAGTTCCCAGCGGTTCGAAGTTGCGGTTGAACAGTAAAATTATCATTCCGCCCAATAGCGTAAAGATTTATATTCAGGAGGGTCAATTGGTCGCCGCGGCCAATCAGTATTATCCCTTTTGCCGGTTCGATGTACGCAACCTGAAAGAGACCCCGCAACCGGTTGAACCCGATGAGATTGAGATTTACCGAACCAGTTGGGTGACGGATTTAATCGCTGAACTGAATCGCCATTCCCTGCTGGCGATGACCAGTAGGCTCGATTTCGGCGATAAACCCAGCCCTGTCGTCTACGGCGTGCAAATGGACCTGCGCTCCGCCAAGCAGCCTGACGTATTTCGACTCATGTGCGGGCACTTGCAAGATCCCAACATAGAGGCCAGATACCTGTCCGTGAATCAAATTCGGGCCACGCTGGGCAAGGTTTTTACCTTGCAATTGCCTGAACCCAAGCCTTGAGGGGTGGCTGGCGGTCCCCTTAGAGTTGCGCGGCATTGAAGGTGTCGCACTGGCGCAGATCTCCGGCGGCAATGCCGCGTTTGAACCAGCGCACCCGCTGCGCGGAACTGCCATGAGTGAAGGAATCCGGCGCGATATAGCCCCTGGCCTGTTGTTGCAGGCGGTCATCGCCGATGGCGCTGGCGGCGTTCAGTGCTTCCTCGATGTCACCTGCCTCCAGAATCTGGCGTGTCCTCTCGGCATGGTACGCCCACAAGCCCGCGAAACAGTCCGCCTGCAATTCCAGCCGCACCGACAAGGCATTGGCTTCCGTCGGGTTGGCGCGGCTGCGCAGGGACTGAACCTTTTGCGAGAGCCCCAGCAGGTTTTGCACGTGATGCCCGACTTCGTGGGCGATGACGTAGGCTTGGGCGAAGTCCCCAGGCGCCCTGAAATGATTCTTGAGGTCCTGGTAGAAACCTAAATCGATATAGACCTTTTGATCCGCGGGGCAGTAAAATGGGCCGACCGCCGCCTGCGCAAAGCCGCATGCCGACTGCACCGCTCCCGAGAACAGTACCAGTGTCGGTTCCTGATAGGTGCCGCCCATCTGGCGGAACAGGGCATGCCAGGTGTCTTCGGTGTCGGCCAGCACCACCGAGACAAAATCGCGCAGTTCTTCCTCGGCGGGGGGTACGGCAGCCGACTGTTGGAGGGAAGCGGGGGAATTGCCCGGCGCCCCGCCCTGGAGCAGAACGCTTGGGTCGATGCCGAAGTACAGGGCGACGAGCACAATGATGATAGTGCCAATACCACCGCCCGCGATAGTCGGCGTGGCCCGCAGCCCACGCTGATCTTCGATGTTGTCGCTTCTTCTGCCCGTTCTCCAGCGCATCGCAACCCCCTTTCGTATCTATTGGTTTAGACAGAAATCAGCGGTTTGTAAACGATGGGCTGCCAGTAACTTAAGCTGTCTGGTTAGAGGCAACAAACCTTTTCCGCCCTGGTGCAGACAATAGGGAGCCGGTGAGATGCCGTTAGGAGAGCACCGAACGCGTTTCGATCTCGTAATGCAGTTGCTTGTTCAACTCTTGCAGAAAAGTCAGATTGTTCCAGGCGTCGCGATAATGCTTGTAGGGGCCGAAGCACTCGGCAGCCGCCCTGAACCACCACCCCCGCCGGTCGTACCAGACGAAAGGATAATGCGTCTTGCCATTGCCTTGCATTGCCGCCCCCTGTAAATGCTTCGTGTAAAAGTTTTTTAATTATCAACTAACAAAATACTAATAATTAAAATTAGAATAAACACACTAACCTACAGGTATTATTGGCTTGCGGGGACAGCAAAGGGGTTGGGGGGCGGGGACCGCCGGCTTCAGGACGGTTGCGGCTGGACCAGCAGCATGACCTTGCCGATATGGCGGTTCGATTCCATCAGACGGTGGGCGGCGGCGGCGTCCCGCAGCGGAAACACCTGATGGATGACGGGATGCACCGTCCCCGCCTCCAGCAAGGGCCAAACCTTCTCTCGCAGGGCGCGGGCGATAGGCGCCTTTTCCTCGCTGGGGCGGGCGCGCAACGTTGAGCCCGTAAGGGTCAGGCGCTTCATCATCACGGGGGCCAGGTTCAGTTCCACCTTCGCCCCCCGCAGGAAAGCGATCTGTACCAGACGCCCTTCCACGGCCAGGGCGGTTAGATTGCGCTGTATATAATCGCCTCCCACCATGTCCAGGATGACATCCACGCCGCGGCCCCCGGTTGCTTCCTTGACTACTTTGACGAAGTCTTCCTCTTCGTAGTTGATCGCCCGCTCCGCCCCCAAGGCGATGCAGGCAAGCGCTTTTTCCTTGCCGCTCACGGTAGCGAACACCCGCGCACCAAAGGCCGGCGCCAATTGAATTGCCGTGGTGCCAATACCGCTGGCCCCGCCGTGCACCAACAGACTCTCGCCGGACTGGAGCCGGGCACGGTCGAAGACGTTGGTCCAGACCGTGAAGAAGGTTTCCGGGAGTGCGGCGGCCTGCACCATAGCCAGCCCTTTGGGAACGGGTAGGCACTGGGTGGCCGGCGCCACGCAATACTCCGCGTAGCCACCACCGGTCAGCAGGGCGCAGACACGCTCACCCACGCGCCATTGACTCACGCCCTTGCCGAGCGCAACGATGGTGCCCGACACCTCCAATCCCGGCAGGTCGGAAGCCCCGGCGGGGGGGGGATAGCTGCCCTGCCGTTGCAAACAGTCGGGCCGGTTCACCCCGGCCACCGCTACCTGGATCAACACCTCGCCCGTTGCCGGCGAGGGTAACGGGCGCTGGGTGGGCAGCAATACCTCGGGGTCGCCCGGGGTGGTGATTTCGATGGCGGTCATGGTCTCGGGTAGCACGTTGTTCATGATTTATCCTAACTTTTGCCGAACCTACTGGTTACTATGGGCCGGCCAGGCTGGCACAGCCCAGCAATACGCTGACCGGAGCCGTTGAGGCCATGAAAATAAGGCCACGCTGGCGCTATCCGCACTTGGAATCGCCACAGTTCAAACAGGTAAGACAGCCATCCATCATGATCACCGCTTTGGTATAGCACTTGGGGCAAAGCGTTGCCTCTTCGGGAAAAGTGTTGACACCCGCATCCTCAGCGGCCTTTACGCTGGCCTCATACTGGATGCGTTTCTCCTGGATCAGTTTCGTCTGGTGGGCATCGGGACCATCGTCCTTGAACAGCCCGATCATGCGCATGTGGGACTCGATCACATCGCCGATTTCGGCTACCAGCGAGGGCATGTATTTGCCGCCTTTCTTGAAATAACCGCCCTTGGGATCGAACACCGAGCGCAGTTCCTCCACCAGGAAGGTTACGTCGCCACCCTTGCGGAACACCGCCGAAATAATTCGGGTCAGCGCCACGATCCACTGGAAGTGTTCCATCGCCTTGGAATTGATGAAGATTTCGAAGGGGCGCCGCACCTCGTGCTCGGTGCCGGGATTGAGCACGATGTCGTTGATGGTGATGTAGAGGGCGTGATCCGACAACGGGGTCTTGACCTTGTAGGTGGCACCGGGTAGTACCTCCGGCCGGGCCACGCTTTCGTGCATCTGCTGCACGGCTTGGGCTGGACCGCTCGTTGGCGCGACTGGGGCGTCGTCGGGTTTGACGACGCTGTAAGCGACGATTTTTTTGTCAATTTTGATGGCCATGTTAATTCTCTTCCTCCAGCTTAGAACTTGCCATAATACCCTTCCTTGATGGCGTCAAACAGGTTCGCCGCTGTGTGCATCTCGCCGTCGTATTCGATCTCCTCGTTACCCTTGACCTCGATCACCGTGCCGTCCTCCAGCTTGAAGCGGTAAGTGGTGTTCTCCAAATCCTTCTCCTTGACCAATACGCCCTGGAAAGCATCTGGATTGAAGCGGAAGGTGGTACAACCTTTTAGGCCATTTTCATAGGCATACATGTAGATGTTCTTGAAGTCCTCATAGGGGAAGCCGGTGGGTACATTGGCCGTCTTGGAGATGCTGGAATCGATCCATTTCTGCGCGGCGGCCTGGATGTCCACATGCTGCGTGGGCGTGATGTCGTCGGCGGTAATGAAGTAATCCGGCAGTTTTTCCTCGGGGTTGTCGGAAAACGGCATGGCCCTGGGGTTGACCAGCGTCCGGTAAGCCAACAGTTCGAAGGAGAACACGTCCACCTTTTCCTTGGTCTTGCGCCCTTCCCGGATCACGTTGCGAGCATAGTGATGGGCAAAGCTCGGTTCGATGCCGTTGCTGGCGTTGTTGGCCAGGCTGAGCGAGATGGTGCCGGTGGGAGCGATGGAACTGTGATGGGTGAAACGGGCGCCCACCTCGGCCAGCTCCGAGACCAGTTCCGGGGCAACCTCGGCAATGCGTTGCATGTAACGGCTGTAACGAGCGTGCAGCACCTTGCCCTTGACGATATCGCCCACCTGGTAACCGTCCTTGGCCATGTCGAGACACTTGGCGAGCATTTCAGTAGTGACGGTAAAGTCCTGCTCCAGGATAGGCGCGGAGCCTTTCTCCCTGGCCAATTCCAGGGCGGTTTGCCAGCCCATCAGGGCCATTTCTCGGGTCACCTCCTCGGTGAAATCCAGGGACTCGGGCGAACCGTATTTCATTCCAAGCATGGTCAGGGTGGAACCCAACCCGAGATAGCCCATGCCATGGCGGCGCTTGGCAAAGATTTCCCGGCGTTGCTGTTCCAGCGGCAGGCCATTGATCTCGACAACGTTGTCCAGCATGCGGGTGAAGATGGCCACCGTTTCCCGGTAGGTGTCCCAATCGAAATGGGCCTTGTCGGTGAAGGGATCGCGGACGAACTTGGTGAGATTGACGGAGCCTAGCAGGCAGGAACCGTACTCAGGCAAGGGCTGTTCGCCACAAGGATTCGTAGCCCGGATATTTTCACAAAACCAGTTGTTGTTCATCTCGTTCACCTTGTCAATCAAGATGAACCCTGGCTCCGCGTAGTCATAGGTCGAGGACATGATCACGTCCCACAGCCGCCGGGCACGGATGATCTTGTAGATCTTGCAGCCCACCTGGCCTACCGCGTTCACCACCAGCCCTTCATGGGTGGGCCAGTCGCGCCAGATAACCTGCTGGGGATCGTTGATATCGATGCCGTCCTCGGCCACCTCTTTTTCCCGCAGAGGGAAAGCCAGTTTCCAGTCGGCATCGGCTTTCACCGCCTCCAGGAACTCCCGGGTGACCAGCAGGGACAGGTTGAACTGGCGCAGCCGCCCGGCCTCGCGCTTGGCACGGATGAAATCCATGACATCAGGGTGCCCCACGTCGAAAGTGGCCATCTGCGCTCCGCGCCGACCGCCGGCGGAGGAGATGGTGAAGCACATCTTGTCGTAGATATCCATAAAGGACAGCGGCCCCGACGTATACGCGCCAGCCCCGGACACGTAGGCGCCGCGCGGACGCAGGGTGGAATATTCATAGCCGATGCCGCAGTTGTGGATGACCATCAGGCCGGCATTGCCCGCCAGGTAGTTGTTGTGTTTCTCGACGGTGAAATCGTAGAAGGTCTCCGGCAAGTCCAGGTTGCGGCGGATGGAATCGACCGGGCGCAGGGTCATGGCAAACTCGATCAGCGGCCGTAGCGATGGGAAGCGGGCCGCCCATTTGTCCAGCATAACGCGGCTGACGACGGGTTTTTCGTGATAGCCGTGATAGAAACCCTGTCGCAGCCTTTCCTGGTGATCGAGGCTGTCAAACTGTGCCGCCAGCGCGACCTTCAGACAGTCGGGCATGACGTATGGATCATACTGCCCGGCCTGGCTGGCAAACTCGCGGATACGCTTTCGTTTGCTGCTGTCCGCCAGGTAAGCGGCCACGGCGGTCAGGAAACCGGAGTCGGAGATCTTGAGCATGCCCCCCCCGCAAGCCTGGATAATCTGCCCGGTATAAACGTGGCTGCGCGCCTTGTGGATGGTGAGCTCGGCATGCACGCCAAACAGGCCCAGCAAGGCTTTTAGTTCCTCCGCGAAGGCTGGGTTCCGCATCGCCACGCTAACGCTGCCCCGTTCGCTGCTGACGGTACCGTCCGTGTCGATAAGGCCGGCCAGGAACGGTAAGAAATACTTCTCCGGGTTAGTGGCGATCCAGTCGGGCACCCGCAAATTTTCGCTTTTCTTGCCAATCTGCTGGTCAATCAACTTAGCCGCGCGGCTCGCCACGACGCTGGCCACCGTGAAATCCCGGACTGGAGTACCGTTAGGCGTCGCCGCTGCCACGACCCTGACTTGCGAGCCGCAAAAACGTTGGAAGAATCCCGCGTAACGTTCCACCACCTCCCGTTCTGCGGCGCGGATCTTGAAGACCAGGCGTTTACCGTAAGAGCGGGCGCGTTCTGCCCAGGCATTACCGGAAGGGGCATAGCGCATGCCTTTTTCGTAAGCGCTGCCATCCACCAGATGGGCGCCGGCAAACCATGCCGTCAGGGCCTTATCCCGGTCCGCCATCCACGCGAAGCGATGGTGCACCAGGGCGTCATCGCCACGCACTTCATCAGCCCGCACATAGCGCAAGCCGCCGGCGCGGTACACCAGCACCGGATGCTGGGTGGATGTCTTAAGCGACACTCCGTTGGAGACGATCTCGATGTTGTCGGCGCGGGGAACCTCGATGGTCAGGTGTCGCTGAATGGAGCGCAGTTCAAAGCGGCGCTGATCCCGGTCGTAGCACAGTATCCGCGCATGCCGGTCGGTCACGGCACTTTCCGCGGTCACCAGCCCTCGATCGGTATACACCCAGGTTCCAGGCGCCACGCAACCCGCCTTCAAAGTCAGTCCCGCCTCGTGGACCTTCTGCAGGATATCGTCCATGGAGTCCTGAATGGTGCCGGATACCGTGCAATTGATGGTGGAGGTGGCCGGTTTGTGCTCCCAGGCGCCGGCGTTGGAGATAATGCGCCCGGCGGGGATAGCGCCATGCCGCAAAGCCCACAGGAATTTCCCGTACCATGCCTCACGAAGTTCCGGCGTCTCTTCCACTTCGGCCAGCGCCCGCGCGACCCGCTGATAGGTGCCGTCAATCGTCTCGTCGATTGCGCGACCATCCTTGGATGCCAAGCGATATTTCTTATCCCAGATATCCAGGGAAGCAGGTTGCATGGGGATATCGGTAACGTCGATGACTTCCGAAACTGGAGAATCGCCAGCGGCGACGGATCTCAGACGGGTTATCTTCATGGTGTTCCTCCCTTTTGATTTTATTTCTTATAACGGCAGCAGCGTGCATGATCAACAGCACATTAAGTAAGCAGGAATAATGCGTTTCCTCAACCACTTGCAGCCAACCGTGACCACGTTAACAGCACAGCACATATACACTATAAAATGTGGTATAAATGACAGTCAAGCACAATATGATGTGTTTTGCTGGTGTCTGATTATACAAGCTATAGGTCCAGGCAGGACTTTGGAGGCGCAATTTTCTGGCGCGTTATCAGAACCAGCGTTGTAAAGGGGTGGCGCGGATGGTATAACCAACTACAATTGCTTAAACGACATTAAACACGGATACAAACAATTGAGGGAAACATCATGAAAGCCTTGTACGCCCACCTTCTGATCGTTGGGTCCCTCGGGCTTGGGGCCTGTGCGCCCCAGGTTCCTGTTCCCGACACCTACGCCCCCACCTTCCAGAAAAAGATGCAGGCGGCCCAGCATTGGGATGTGCTCGCTGCCGGCGTGGCCGAACGCCTTCGCGAGTCGCTGGGTACTCACTATGACACAGGACAACCCATCGTTCTGCACGTTCAAGAACCTCAGCCAAGCACCACCTTCACCCAGGCTTTTCATGGGTTACTGCTTACTCAGTTGATGCAAGAGGGCTTCGGCGTAAGCCGTGACCCAGCGGTTGGCATGCCGGTAACTTATGAGGTGCAGGTTATCAGTCATAAAAATCGTGACCTAGGCCCTACCTCTACGCCGCCGCAGGGGCAAGCGCAAGGTGATGGCTTTAACAATCGCAATTCCGCAGGCGTCGAAGGCTCGTTGGGCAATGGACAGGGGCGGTACGCGAACGGGGATACTGTTTACTATGCTACCGGACCCGTACCAGATAACGAGATTATTGTTACTACTTACATAGCGGGCGGCGGACGTTATGTTACCCGGATGAGTGATATCCTCTACATAAACGACAACAACCGTGGTCAGTACCTTTCCAACGCTCCCGTTACCCGCCGCATGGAGGTTGTAGGCCCATGAAAAAGTTCAATGCCGCCTACCTGATCACCGCGCTGCTTCTCTCCCTTGGCCTGGGGATCACCGGGTGCGCGACACTAGGTGTCCCGACGCGCACTACCGTACAAGACGAGGACTTGGTCGACAATAGCTACCAGGCCGCGGATGCATTGCTTACCCAGGCAGCCTGGCTGAAGGATAATCGCCAACCATTGCTCACCGCCACCTTCGTCAACGTCAATGCTTTGGAGAGTTCCTCGGCGCTGGGCCGGATCATAGCCGAGCAAGTCGCTTCCCGCTTTTCTCAGCAAGGCTTCACCATGATCGATATGAAGCTGCGCAATAATATCTTCATCAAGGAAGGCGCTGGCGAGTTTGTCCTGTCCCGTTCGGTCAGAGATATCAGCCAAAGCCAAAATGCTGCCGCGGTGGTCGCCGGCACGTACGCCGTGGGCAGACATGCAGTGTACGTCAGCACCCGCTTGATCCGCGCCACCGACAGCCTGATACTGGCTTCTTACGATTACAGCCTGCCCCTCGGTCCAGACACGAAGGCCCTGTTGGCAAGCCAATAAGCCAATGACAATGACCGCCGGGGGCCACCCAGGCAACCGGCGCGCTTGTTGACACAGACCTTTCATCAGCAGATAATCCGCACCCTTAACGGCGCCGCTTAGCGCCGTTAAATTTTCCTTTCGTGGCTATGTAGCTCAGACGGTTAGAGCACAGCACTCATAATGCTGGGGTCGGTGGTTCGAGTCCACCCATAGCCACCAATAATTCAATCACTTAGATCTCCTTTACGATATCTCTCGGGTAACAACGT
>Ga0209048_10003604_pt1 | contig 14994 bp, 13 predicted proteins | sample FrelakmetCRP12CR_FD_187146 | JGI IMG/M metagenome (GOLD analysis project Ga0209048, IMG submission 187146) | Freshwater lake sediment microbial communities from the University of Notre Dame, USA, for methane emissions studies - CRP12 CR (SPAdes)... | ecosystem: Environmental > Aquatic >... | reverse complement strand
GGCCAACCCGGCGGTCAAGCGGACACGCACCGGCACGCCGCTAACCGCAAACATTCAACATCGAACTCGACAATCCAGTTCGGATCTTCGCTTCGGTCGGGGAGCCGTACGTGGCTCGAACGCCCAGTTGAGTCGTAGCCACGGGGCGCACCCGGGGGTTGCGCGTTACTCCCGCCCTAGCCTGGCGTGTGTTTTATGGCCCGCAGTGGCGTCAGGGCACGAACCGTTTGACGCGCCGAACGCAGCGATTCGACGTTCATGCTCCGCGGGATATGGTCAGGTGTAACCCGCCGGACGCACTGCCCGACCAATTGCCACCCGGGGAGGACCGGACGCATCCCTTGTCAACAGCGTGCAGCGGTGACAATTCGCAAAGCTTCCCGTCCCGCGCCCGGGGTCTGCGGAATCCGGGACAATCGCGGGTTGGATATGAAGATTCCGCCATGACCGCACGCACCCTGTACGACAAGCTGTGGGACGAGCACGTCGTCCACACCGAGGAGGACGGCACGGCCGTGCTCTACATCGACCGCCACCTGGTGCACGAGGTCACGAGCCCGCAGGCGTTCGAGGGGCTGCGGCTGGCCGGGCGCAAGCCCTGGCGCGTCAGCTCGATCGTCGCGACGGCCGACCACAACACGCCGACCACCGATTGGGCGAGCGGCCTCGCTGGCATCCGCGACCCGATCGCGCGCCAGCAGATCACTACGCTGGACGCCAACATCCGCGCCGTCGGCGCGGCGGCCTACTTCCCGTTCCTCGACAAGCGCCAGGGCATCGTGCACGTCATCGGCCCCGAGCAGGGCGCGACGCTACCGGGGATGACGGTCGTCTGCGGCGATTCGCACACGTCCACCCACGGCGCTTTCGGTGCGCTGGCGCACGGCATCGGCACGAGCGAGGTCGAGCACGTGCTGGCGACGCAGACGCTGCTGGCGAAGAAGGCGAAGAACCTGCGCATCCAGGTCGACGGCGTGCTGCCGCGCGGCTGCGGCGCGAAGGACATCGTGCTCGCCATCATCGGCCGCATCGGCACTTCGGGTGGCACCGGGTGCACGATCGAGTTCGCCGGCTCGGCCATCCGGGCGCTGAGCATGGAAGGGCGGATGACGGTGTGCAACATGGCCATCGAGGCCGGCGCCCGCGCCGGGCTGGTGGCGGTGGACGAGACGACGATTGCCTACGTGAACGGCCGGCCGCTGAGCCCGCAGGGCCTGGAATGGGAGCAGGCCGTAGCGTACTGGCGGACCTTGCGCTCGGACCCTGGTGCCAAGTGGGACGCGGTGGTCGAGATCGACGCGTCGCAGTTGCGCCCGCAGGTGACCTGGGGCACTTCGCCCGAGATGGTGCTCGCCATCGACGACCGCGTGCCCGACCCTGACAAGGAGAAGGACGCCGCCCGGCGCGGCGCGATCGAGCGGGCGCTGGCCTATATGGGCCTCACACCGAACAAGCGGATCGACGACATCCGCATCGACAAGGTGTTCATCGGTTCGTGCACCAACAGCCGGATCGAGGACCTGCGCGATGCGGCGGCCGTGGTGCGCAAGGTCGGCGGGCGCGTCGCGGCGAACGTGAAGCTGGCGATGGTGGTGCCCGGATCGGGCCTGGTGAAGGCGCAGGCCGAGCGCGAAGGGCTGGACGCGGTGTTCAAGGGCGCCGGCTTCGAGTGGCGCGAACCGGGCTGCTCGATGTGCCTGGCGATGAACGCCGACAGGCTGGAGCCGGGCGAGCGATGCGCCTCGACCAGCAACCGCAACTTCGAAGGCCGCCAGGGCGCCGGGGGCCGCACCCATCTGGTCAGCCCGGCGATGGCCGCGGCGGCGGCGATGCAAGGCCATTTCGTCGACGTGCGTCGACTCAGCTGAGGGACTTGGAGATGAAAAGATTCGCAATGATGCTGCTGGCGCTGTACGTGCTGGCAGGCTGCAACACGATAAACGGCATGGGCAAGGACATCAAGGCCGCCGGCTCGACGATAGAAGACGTGTCGAAGAAGAAGTAGCCTGATGGAGCCCTTCCGCGTCCACAAGGGACTGGTCGCGCCGATGGACCGCGCCAATGTCGACACCGACGCGATCATCCCGAAGCAGTTCCTGAAGTCGATCCACCGCATCGGCTTCGGGCCGAACCTGTTTGACGCTTGGCGCTATCTCGACCCGGGCGAGCCCGGGCAGGATACGGCATCGCGTCGGCCGAACCCCGACTTCGTGCTCAACCAGCCGCGTTACCACGGCGCCTCCGTGCTCCTGGCGCGGAGCAATTTTGGCTGCGGATCGTCGCGCGAGCACGCCCCGTGGGCGCTGGAGCAGTGCGGCTTTCGGGTGCTGATCGCGCCGAGCTACGCCGACATCTTCTTCAGCAACTGCTTCAAGAACGGCCTGCTGCCGATCGTGCTGCCCGAGCCGCAGGTCGCGCGGCTGTTCGACGAGGTGGCGGCGTTCGTCGGCTACGCGCTGACGATCGACCTCGAGCGGCAGGTGATCGTCAAGCAGGACGGCAGCGAACTCGCCTTCGAGGTCGAGCCGTTCCGCAAGATCTGCCTGCTCGGCGGGCTCGACGACATCGCTCTCACGCTGCGCCATGCCGACAAAATCCGCGCGTTCGAATCGGCACGGCTGTTGCGGATGCCGTGGCTGGACACGACGCTGTGATGAAGTTCATCCGCAAGTGTTCAGCCGCCGAGAAGGGAACCTGATTCGTGAAGATTGCCATCCTGCCCGGCGACGGCATCGGCACCGAGATCGTCGCCGAGGCGATGAAGGTGCTGCATGCACTCGACCTGAAGCTCGAGACCGAGCATGCGCTCGTCGGCGGCGCCGCCTACGAGGCGCACGGCCATCCGCTGCCCGACGTGACGCTCAGGCTTGCTCAGCAGGCCGACGCGGTGCTGTTCGGCGCCGTGGGCGACTGGAAGTACGACAAGCTGGAGCGCGCGCTGCGCCCCGAACAGGCGATCCTCGGACTGCGCAAGCACCTGCAACTGTTCGCCAACTTCCGCCCGGCGATCTGCTACGAGCAACTCACGCACGCATCGAGCCTGAAGCCCGAACTCGTCGCCGGGCTCGACATCCTGATCATCCGCGAGCTGACAGGCGACATCTATTTCGGGCAGCCACGCGGGCGCCGCGTCTCGCCCGACGGCCCGTTCGCCGGTGCCGAGGAGGCGTTCGATACCATGCGCTACTCGCGGCCCGAGATCGAGCGCATCGCGCATGTCGCGTTTCAGGCGGCACGCAAGCGTGGCAAGCGCGTCACCAGCGTCGACAAGGCCAACGTGCTCGAGACGTTCCAGTTCTGGAAGGATGTGGTGACCGAGGTCCACGCCCAGTACACCGACGTGGCGCTGACCCACATGTACGTCGACAATGCGGCGATGCAGCTCGTCAAGGCGCCGAAGTCGTTCGACGTGATCGTCACCGGCAACATGTTCGGCGACATCCTCTCGGACGAGGCGGCGATGCTCACCGGCTCGATCGGGATGCTGCCGTCGGCGTCGCTGAACGCCGAGGGTAAGGGTCTGTACGAACCCAGCCACGGCAGCGCGCCCGACATCGCCGGTAAGGGCGTGGCCAACCCGCTGGCAACGATACTCAGCGTTGCGATGATGTTGCGCTTCAGCCTTGATCAGGCCGCAGCGGCGGATCGCATCGAGGCGGCGGTGAAGGGCGTGCTCGGGCAGGGTTTGTGCACGGCCGACATTCACAGTGTCGGCGCGACGCTGGTGGGGACGAGGGAGATGGGCGACGCCGTGGTTGCCCAGCTCGAGCGGCAAGGCTGACACGGAAAGCGATCTCCGTGCCCTGGCGCGGAGTTCATCCAACCACTGATGCGGAAAGAGGGGGAAATGGCTTCGACTCTGGTAGGTTTGGTCGGCTGGCGCGGCATGGTCGGCTCGGTGCTGATGGACCGCATGCAGGCCGAAGGCGACTTCGCGCTGATCGAGCCGCTATTCTTCAGCACGAGCAACATCGGAGGCGCAGCCCCGGCGCCGGCGAAGAACGAGCGCGCGCTGCAAAGCGCCTACGACATCGCCGCGCTCAAGCGCTGCGACATCGTCATCACGGCCCAGGGCGGCGAGTACACGAAGAAGGTCTATCCGGAACTGCGCGCTGCCGGCTGGAAGGGCTACTGGATCGACGCCGCGAAGACGCTGCGCATGAACGACGACGCGGTGATCATCCTAGACCCGGTGAACCTGCCGGTGATCAAGAACGCACTGGCGCGGGGCGTGCTCGACTACATCGGAGGCAACTGCACGGTGAGTTGCATGCTGATGGGCGTCGGTGCGTTGTTCAAGGCGGATCTCGTCGAGTGGATGAGTTGCACCACCTACCAGGCGGCGTCGGGCGGTGGCGCGCAGCACATGCGCGAGCTGTTGACGCAGTACGGCACGCTCAACGCCGAGGTGCGCTCGCTACTCGACGACCCGGCTTCGGCGATCCTCGAGATCGATCGCAAGGTCGTTGCCCGTCAGCGGGCCATGAGCGCTGATGAGACGGCCAACTTTGGCGTACCGCTGGGTGGTAGCCTGATCCCGTGGATCGATGCCGACCGCGGTGACGGTACCAGCCTCGAGGAGTGGAAGGGCGGCGCCGAGACCAACAAGATCCTCGGCCGCGGGCCGGGCTTCGGTAGCGCGGCGACGCCGATCGATTCGCTGTGCGTGCGAGTCGGGGCCATGCGCTGTCATAGCCAGTCGCTGACGATCAAGCTCAAGCGCGATGTGCCACTGACCGATATCGAACGAATGATTGCCAACGACAATGCCTGGGTGCAGCTGGTGCCCAACACGCGGGAGGCATCGATTCAGCAGCTCACGCCCGTCGCGGTGACTGGCACAATGGACATTCCGGTCGGGCGCTTGCGCAAGATGGCGCTCGGGCCGCATTACCTTGGCGCGTTCACGATCGGCGACCAGTTGCTGTGGGGCGCGGCCGAACCTCTGCGCCGCATGTTGCGCGTCCTGCTCGAACGCTGAGGCACTGGCGTGACCAAAACGTTGTCGGCAGACCACGGGTTGGCGCTCTGGCGAGCCCCGAAACGGCTTGTGTGAATTAGCAGCTACTGCATGAGCTTGTCAGCGTATCTGCTTGATGTTATTGTGGTTTTGGTCGTCCTGAGTGGTCTGCCAGAAGCATGTTGTCGGCCTCGACGGGCGACGACGGCACGCATTGGGGGAAGCTTGGACAGGTGGGGCCAGTCGAGTGCGACAACCGCCTTCGCCCACATGATCGAACGGGAGACGCTTTGAAAAGTTCGTCGTTGTTGCCAGGGCGATTCGCCCTCTCGGGGGTTGCCGCAGCGGCCCTGTGTCTGTTCATGCCAAGCGTCTGGGGATTGGGCCTGGGTCACTTGGTCGTGCAGTCTGCTTTGGGCGAGGAGTTGCGCGCCGAGATCGACGTCAGCAGCCTGACAGCCGACGAGGCTTCGAACCTCAGGATTCGGGTTGCCACGGCGGATGCGTATCGCGCCGCTGGCGTGGACTACAACGCGGTGCTGCCCTCGACGAAAGTTGTCCTGCAACGGCGCAGCGACGGTCGTCCGTACCTCAGGATTTCGAGCGATCACGTGGTTCAGGAGCCGTTCGTGGATCTCATCCTCGAGCTGAACTGGAACACCGGACGCCTCGTGCGCGAGTACACCTTGCTGATCGACCCGCCGGTGCTGCAGGCGCAGACGCAACCAGCGGCGCCGGCTACGCCGCCGGTCATCGCAGCGGCGCCCGCGCCAGTCGAGCCTCGAGCCCCGGCCAAGATTGCCGAGGCACGGCCGGAAGCCACACTGGCACCGACGGAGAAGACAACCGAAGCCAGGCCAGCAGCGCCAAAGGCGCCACCGGCGACAGCGGCTGTGACCGAGCCGCGCAAGGCTTCTACGCCACCGGCGGAGGCATCGGCCACCGAATATCGCGTCAAGCCGGGCGACACACTCTCCCGTATCGCCGGCCAGCGCCAGGCGCGTGGAGTGTCGCTCGACCAGATGCTGGTGGCGTTGTACCGGGCGAACCCGCAGGCGTTCGTCGACAGCAACATGAACCGCCTGAAGTCAGGCGTCGTGCTCACGCTCCCCGACGGGGAAACCGCCAAGGCGGCTTCGAATGCAGAGGCGCACCAGATCATCCAGGTCCAGAGCGCGGACTTCGCGGCATATCGTCAGCGACTCGCTGGAGCGGTTGTGCCTGCGGCTCCGGCGGAGCCGACGCGCCAGGCCAGTGGAAAGGTGCAGGCTGCGGTCGATGACCGCAAGCAGGCGTCGGCGCCTGCGCCAGACAAGCTCACGCTGAGCAAGGGAGGCGCGAGTGCCAAGGCGTCGGCGCCCGAGGAGCGGGCGTCGAAGGAACTTGAGTCGAAGGACGCGGCGGCCCGGGCCGCCGAGCTCAAGAGGAACGTTGACGAACTGCAGAAGCTGGCGGCCGCCACCAAGCCGGTGGCTCCGGCCAGCGCGGTAGCGTCGGCTGTTCCGGCCGCGCCCGCTGCAGCAGTGGCGCCGCTGACCGCGAAGGTGGCGGCTCCTTCTGCCAGCGTGCCAGTCGCCGCCGCGCCAGCCGCCGTGGTTCCGGCCGCATCTGCCGTGGCCGCTGCGTCCGCACCGGTGACGGCGCCGGTCGTCGTTGCCGAAACCAAACCGGCCGCTTCGGCCGCGCCCGCGCCTGGTGGCTCTGCGGTCGAGCCGGCGTTGAAGGCGGTTGTGACTCCGACGCGTCCTGCGACGCCGCCGCCGTCCGAGCCCGAGGGACCTGGGCTGATCGACACGCTGCTCGACGACCCGCTTGCGCTCGGTGGCGGCGGTCTCGTGGTGGCGCTGCTCGCCGGCTTCGGTGTCTACAGCTACATCAGGCGCAGCCGCAGGAACAGCGGCGAAACGTCGTTCCTCGAGAGCCGCCTGCAACCCGATTCCTTCTTCGGCGCCAGCGGTGGGCAGCACATCGACACCCGCGAGGGCGCTACCGGCGCGCCCTCGTCGATGAGCTATTCCCTGAGTCAACTCGACGCGATCGGCGACGTCGACCCCGTGGCCGAGGCCGATGTGTATCTTGCCTACGGGCGCGATCTGCAGGCCGAAGAAATCCTGAAGGAGGCGATCCGGAGTGCACCGTCTCGTTTGGCGGTTCGTACCAAGCTGCTCGAGGTGTATGCCAAGAGGCGCGACGTCAAGGGATTCGAACTGCTGGCTCTGCAACTGTTCAACCTGACGCACGGTGAAGGCGAAGACTGGGCCAAGGCGCAAGAACTCGGTCTCACGATCGACCCCGAGAACGCGCTCTATCAGCCCGGAGGCCGGCCCAGCGCTGCGGTGGGGGCCGAAGGGCTTCCGGTTGAGCCGCTGGGCGCGAGCACGATGCCACAGTCGGTACTGCCGTCGCCTTCAGCGTTCGGCAGGGGGGCGCTGGCAGGCACCGCTGAGCTCGCGGGGCAAGTTCCGACGACGCCGCCGGCGCCGGGCGTGGACATCAACCTCGATCGCAACGTTGACGTCGATCTCGATTTCGACCTGAATCTTGATCTCGACCTCGACGCGCCTTCGACGGGTTCGGCCGCTCCGCCGAGGATGCCCGAAACCACGCAGCCCATGCCGACCGCGGCGGAACCTGCGCCGCCGGAATCGCTGGAGTTCACCCTGCCACCCGAAGCGCCCCCGGAGCCGTTTGCGCCGAGCACCGCGACCCCATCGCGCGACCTCAGCCACGAAGTCGACCTGAGCGGAATCTCGCTCGATCTCGACGCCCCGCAGGCGCCGGCGCCCGTGCCGCAAGCGGAGCTGGCTGAGAGCGACGCCGTCCGGATGGCCGACCTGAGCGAGGATGACGGCGATCCCTTTGAACGCAAGCTCGAACTTGCGGAGGAGTTCCGGCAGATCGGCGACATGGAAGGCGCGCGCGACCTGTTGGAAGAAGTGATCGCCCAGTCCGGCGGCGCGCTGCAGGCCAAGGCGCGCAACATGCTCGACACCCTGACCTGACCTGGTCGACCACGCACACCGACTGCGGGCTCGGCCCGGTCCTTTCGGGAACGGACTGGTGCCGATCGAGCAGCGTGCCTGAAGCGGTCGGCGATTGAGTGCGGAGATGCCCGTGAGGATGGCCCTCGGACTAGGCTATCGAGGTCAGGCTTATCAGGGCTGGCAGAGCCAGGCAAGCGGCTGCACGGTACAGGACCGGCTCGAACACTCGCTCTCCACCTTCGCCAATCGGCCTGTCCGCACGCTCTGCGCCGGACGCACCGACGCCGGTGTTCACGCCATCAACCAGGTCGTGCACTTCGACACCGAGGTCGTACGCGAACCCTTTTCGTGGGTGCGTGGCAGCAACCGCTTCCTGCCCGGGGACATCGCGGTGCAATGGTGCCAGCCGGTGGTAGACGCGTTCCACGCCCGCAGCCAGGCGCTGGGCCGACGCTATCGCTACGTCCTGCTCGAGTCGGCGGTGCGACCGGGGCTCGAGTCCGGGATGGCGGGCTGGGTCTGCCGTCCCCTGGACGGCGAGGCGATGACGCGTGCCGCGGTCGCATTGATCGGCGAACACGATTTCAGCTCGTTCCGCTCGGCCGAATGCCAGGCGGCGTCGCCGGTCAAGACCGTGCGTCGCATCGACATTGCACGTCGAGGTGCCTATTGGCGTTTCGACTTTGACGCCAGCGCGTTTCTTCACCACATGGTGCGCAACATCATGGGTTGCCTGATAGCGGTCGGAAGCGGGCGACGCACACCGCACTGGCTGCCCGAAGTGCTCGCTGCGCGCGACCGAGACGCCGCGGCGCCGACATTTGCGGCGGCGGGTCTGTACTTCGTCGGGCCGTACTACGATGCGCGCTGGGCTATCCCGGCGCAGGTCCCGTCGAGCGACTGGCCGCCTTAGAGCGAAAGCCCGCGCAGACGGATTCGGCGTCGCGTCCTGACGGCGGAGGTCGGACCCCTTGTGACGGTACCGGAAGACTTCGATACGATGAACCAGCGCACCCGCATCAAGATCTGCGGCTTGACCCGCGAAGCCGATCTGGAAGCGGCGGTGGAGGCGGGCGCCGACGCGATCGGCTTCGTGCTGTACGACAAGAGCCCGCGCCACGTCAGCATCGAGCGCGCTGCCGAACTTACACGCTACCTGCCGCCATTCGTCGTGCCGGTGGGGCTGTTCGTGAACGCCGATGCCGCGTCGATCGCTCACGCCGTGGCGGTCATGCCTGCGCTGCTGCCGCAGTTCCACGGCGACGAGACGCCGGAGGACTGTCGTCGCGCAGCAAGGCCGTACCTGCGTGCGGCGCGAGTGACGCCAGGCCTCGATTTGCTAGACTTCGCGCACTCCTATGCGGACGCCGACGGGCTGCTGCTCGACGCCCACGTAGACGGCTACGGTGGCGGCGGAAAGGTCTTCGATTGGTCTCTCGTTCCTCGCGACCTGCCCAGTCGGGTCGTTTTGTCTGGTGGGTTGCATTGCGAAAATGTGACCGACGGCATTCTTCGGGTGCGGCCTTGGGCCGTTGACGTGAGTTCCGGCGTCGAGTCTGCCAAGGGTATCAAGGATGCCGCGGCGATCCGCCGGTTCTGCGATGCGGTGCGCGAAGCCGACGCGCGCATCGCCGACAGCGACTCCTGAACAGACCTCTCACCGACATGTCGAACTACGAACAACCCGATGCCCGCGGGCACTTCGGGCCTTACGGCGGTACCTTTGTCGCCGAAACGCTGATCCACGCGCTCGATGAGCTGAAAGACGCCTACGAGCGCTACCGCATCGAACCCGGGTTCATCGCCGAGTATCGCAATGAGCTGGCACACTTCGTGGGCCGGCCGAGCCCGATCTACCACGCCGCGCGGACGAGCCGCGAGCTCGGCGGCGCGCAGATCTACCTGAAGCGTGAAGACCTCAACCACACCGGCGCGCACAAGATCAACAACACCATCGGCCAGGCGCTGCTGGCGCGCCGGATGGGTAAGCGGCGCGTGATCGCCGAGACTGGAGCCGGCCAGCACGGCGTGGCCACCGCCACGATCTGCGCCCGCTATGGGCTCGAGTGCGTGGTCTACATGGGTAGCGAAGACATGAAGCGCCAGTCGCCCAACGTCTACCGCATGAACCTGCTCGGTGCGAGCGTGGTGCCGGTCGAGAGTGGTTCGCGTACGCTGAAGGACGCGCTGAACGAAGCAATGCGTGACTGGGTCACCAACGTCGAGACCACCTTCTACATCATCGGCACCGTCGCCGGCCCGCACCCGTATCCTATGATGGTGCGCGATTTCCAGCGTGTGATCGGCGACGAGTGTGTGGCGCAGATGCCCGAGATGATTGGCCTTCAGCCTGATGCGGTGATCGCGTGCGTGGGTGGCGGCAGCAACGCGATCGGCATCTTCTATCCCTACATCGCGCATGCAGGGACGCGGCTGATCGGCGTCGAGGCGGCCGGTCTCGGCTTGGACAGCGGCAAGCACGCGGCATCGTTGCAACGTGGCTCACCCGGCGTGCTGCACGGCAACCGGACCTACCTGCTGCAGGACGAGAACGGGCAGATCACCGAGACGCATTCGATCTCGGCCGGTCTCGACTATCCCGGCGTCGGTCCCGAGCACGCGTATCTGAAGGACATGGGCCGCGCCGAGTACGTCGGCGTGACGGACGCCGAGGCGTTGCAGGCGTTCCATCACCTGTGTCGCACCGAGGGCATCATCCCGGCGCTCGAGTCGGCGCACGCAGTCGCCTACGCGATGAAGCTCGCGCCGACGATGCGCGCCGACCAGCACCTGCTCGTCAACCTGTCGGGCCGTGGCGACAAGGACATCGGTACCGTAGCCGACCTCTCGGGTGCCGAGTTCTACTGCCGGCCGTCGTGCCGGCGGCAGGGCGCCAACGGAACAGACACAGGGGCGGGATTACCGCGATGAGCCGCATTGCAGCGCAGTTCAAGGCGTTGAGGCGTAGTGGCCGCAAGGGCCTCATACCGTACGTGATGGCCGGCGACCCGTGTGCCGACGCGACGGTCGAGATCATGCTTGCACTGGCTGGCGCCGGGGCCGACGTGATCGAACTCGGCGTGCCGTTTTCCGACCCGATGGCCGAGGGGCCGGTCATTCAGAAGGCCTGCGAACGCGCGCTCCTCAAGGGCATCGCGCTGGTCGACGTGCTGGCGATGGTGCGCTCGTTCCGCGAGCGCGATAGGCAGACGCCCGTCGTGCTGATGGGCTACGCCAACCCGTTCGAACGCTTCGAACAGCGCTACGGCGAGAACGCCTTCGTCACCCAGGCACGCGATGCCGGCGTCGACGGGGTTCTGGTGGTCGACTATCCGCCCGAGGAGTGCGAGGCCTTCGCGGCGCGCCTGCAGGCGGCCGGAATCGACCCGATCTTCCTGCTCGCGCCGACCTCGACCGAGCAGCGGATCACGGATGTGGCGCGGGTCGCGCGCGGCTACGTCTATTGCGTCTCGCTCACCGGCGTCACCGGTGCCGGGCACCTCGACACGGCCGCGGTGGCGGCGATGCTGCCGCGCATCCGCGCGCATGTGAAGCTTCCGCTCGCGGTGGGCTTCGGCATCCGCGACGCGGCCACGGCGCGGGCGATCGCCGACGTGGCCGACGCCATCGTCATCGGCTCCCGCCTGGTGCAGTTGCTGCAGGCCGAGCCGCGCGACAATGTCGGGCGAGTGGCCGCGAAGTTCATCGCCGGAATCCGCAGCGCGCTCGATTCACCGACAGGAGCACCCCAAGCATGAGCTGGCTCGAAAAGCTGTTGCCGCCGAAGATCCAGCAAACCGACCCGAGCGAGCGCCGCACGGTGCCCGAGGGGCTGTGGATCAAGTGCCCGTCGTGCGAAACGGTGCTCTACAAGACCGACCTCGAGCAGAACATCAACGTCTGCCCCAAGTGCGCGCACCACCACCGTATCGGCGCCCGCACGCGCCTCGATGCCTTTCTCGACCCGGAAGGCCGCTTCGAGATCGGGCAGGAGGTGCTGCCGGTCGACGCGCTCAAGTTCAAGGACAGCAAGAAGTATCCCGAGCGGCTGAAAGAGGCGCTCGAGAGCACCGGCGAGACCGACGCGCTGGTGGTGATGGGCGGCGCGGTGCACACGATCCCCATCGTCGCCGCGTGCTTCGAATTCGACTTCATGGGCGGCTCGATGGGCTCGGTGGTCGGTGAACGCTTCGTGCGCGGTGTCGAGACCGCGGTCGAACAGAAGACGCCGTTCGTCAGCTTCGCGTCCACCGGCGGAGCACGGATGCAGGAGGGCTTGCTCAGCTTGATGCAGATGGCCAAGACCAACGCGGCGCTCACGCGCCTGGCCAAGGCGCGCCTGCCCTACGTCAGCGTACTGTGCGACCCGACGATGGGCGGCGTCTCGGCCAGCTTCGCATTCGTTGGCGACGTGGTGATCGCCGAGCCGAACGCGCTGATCGGCTTTGCCGGCCCGCGCGTGATCGAGAATACCGTGCGCGAGAAGCTGCCCGAGGGCTTTCAGCGCAGCGAATTCCTGCTTCGAGAAGGCGCACTCGACATGATCGTCGATCGGCGCCAGTTGCGCGGCGTCATCGCTCGCGCACTGGCGATGCTGCAGCGGCAGAGCGCCGACGCGGTGGCCTGAGCCTGCGTGCGTGCAGTAGTACACGAGCCCCTGACTGGAGGCTAGCCATACCCCCGGAGTGCGGGATTGGCCGGGGTGGCTCCGGGTACTACCTTTGTCGTCAAGGGTCCGCGGTCAGGCCCGTCAACAACCTCAGGGGAAGCAAATGTCACTGAATGCCGGCAAGTCGATGGCGATCGCCATCGGACTGTTGCTCGCCTCGCAAGCGCGCGCAGACACCGCGTCGTTTGGGACATGGACCGACGGCTATGGGGTGGCGGAGTTCCAGTTGCACAACGCCCCAGCACCCGCCGATCAAAACAGGTTGGTTGGCGCAGGTGGAATCAACACAGTCTTCGGTGGCGCATCGTTCACGTCCTATTGCGTTGATCTGTACCAGGAACTGTCGCTTAACACGCAGTACTCGAACTATTACGAAGTTAGTGGCGCGGCTCACAAGTTCGTGAACTCGAGCGCCGCCACTGACATTGGACGACTCTTTACCGCCTTCGGCTCGAACCTCAATGGCGCGGTCGATCAGGCTGCGTTTCAGATTGCGTTGTGGGAGATCAGCTATGAGACTAGCGGTCAGTACGACGTCACCCTAGGCGCTGCAACTTTCTTGGGAAGTGATAGCGCTGCGCTAACCCAAGCCAGCTACTTTCTGTCGCATATGGCGGCACAGAGCGACGTCAATGTGTGGGTTTTGGAAAGCAGCTCGAACCAGGACATGGTCCACGTGACACCGGTTCCCGAGCCGTCGACGTACGCGCTCATGCTCGCCGGACTCGGCGCTGTGGGCTTCGCGTCGCGCTGGAGAAGGCCCAAGGCCTGAGGGCGCGAGACGCAGTATGAACCACGCGGCCTTCGGGCCGCGTCTGCTTTCCAGCATGCGCCAACGGCAAGTTGAAGGTACGACGCCGTACCATCTCGGCCTATGCCGATGCCTTCCACCCTCGACGCCTGGCTGACACACTGCGAGCGGCTGCATCCCAAGACGATCGACCTCACGCTGGCGCGCATGGTGCTGCTGCGCGAGCGGCTCGGCCTCGCGTTCAACGTGCCACTGGTCGTCGTCGCCGGAACCAACGGCAAGGGCTCGAGCTGCGCGATGCTGGAGGCGATCGCGCTGCAGGCCGGCTACCGCGTTGGCGTCCACACCTCGCCGCACCTGGTGCATTTCGAGGAGCGCTGCCGCATCGACGGCCACGCAGTCGATGCCGCAGCGCTGCTGCCGCATTTCGAGGCTGTCGAGCGTGCGCGCGGTGACGTCGCGCTGACCTTCTTCGAGTTCACGCTGCTCGCGATCGCGCGCCTGCTGACGGCCGAGCGACTCGACCTCGTGGTGCTCGAAATCGGCCTCGGCGGCCGCTTCGATGCGGTCAACGCGTTCGATACCGATTGCGCGGTTATCACGAGCATCGCCCTGGATCACACCGAATACCTCGGCGCGACGCGCGAAGCGATCGGCTTTGAAAAGGCCGGGATCATGCGCGCGGGGCGGCCGGCGGTGGTGAGCGACCCGGTGCCGCCGCAAAGCGTACTCGATCATGCTCGCTCCTTGGGCGCCGACCTTTGGCTTTCGGGCCGCGACTTCCACTTCTCGGGCGAGCGCCAGCAGTGGAGCTGGGCCGGCCGCGAGCGGCGCTACAACGGCCTGGCCTACCCCGCGCTTCGAGGGGCCAACCAGTTGCTCAACGCGGCCGGCGTGCTCGCGGCCTTCGAGGCATTGCGAGACCGCCTGCCGGTCACAGCGCAGGCGGTTCGCAGCGGGCTGGCGCGGGTCGAACTTCCCGGGCGTTTCCAGATCATTCCTGGCCAGCCGGCGCTGGTGCTCGACGTCGCGCACAACCCGCACGCGGTCGCTGCGCTGGCGCAGAACCTCGACCAGATGGGCTACTACCCGCGCACACACGCCGTGTTCGGTGCGATGAGCGACAAGGATCTGTCCGCCATGCTTTGCCGGATCGCACCGCAGGTCGATGCCTGGCACTTCACCGACCTGCCGACGCCGCGGGCGGCGAGCGCGCAGGCGCTGCACGAACTGCACCTTGGACTGGTGCAAAGCGGCCGATGCCGCGGGCTAGCGGCAGTGAGCAACGCGTGCCACGACAACCCCGCGTTGGCCCTGCGCGCCGCGCTGGTTGCGGCCGACCCCGCTGATAGAATTGTCGTGTTCGGTTCGTTCTTCACCGTAGGCGGCGTGCTGAAGCATGGCCTGCCGCGGACTGCGGGCAGGCACGCTGTCTGACGGTCACGCGGCGCTTGACCGCACCGCCGCTGCCCGGTGCACATCGAAGCGACTTCCGGCCTTCGCGACCAGCCCCCGCGCCTGCCCCAATGCACCGCTTGCAACCTTCGCATGGATCTGCTGTCCGTCTTCAAGCGCAAGACACCGACCGATGCGGCTGCGCCCTCCGACGCCGCAGACGCGGTCCGGCGGG
>Ga0209048_10003603_pt1 | contig 14994 bp, 15 predicted proteins | sample FrelakmetCRP12CR_FD_187146 | JGI IMG/M metagenome (GOLD analysis project Ga0209048, IMG submission 187146) | Freshwater lake sediment microbial communities from the University of Notre Dame, USA, for methane emissions studies - CRP12 CR (SPAdes)... | ecosystem: Environmental > Aquatic >... | reverse complement strand
CGAGACTTACGACATCAATGTCATGGGCACTGTAAATCTTTTCGAAGCAGTGCGAAAGTGTAATACCGTCAAGGCAGTGATCAATGTGACGACAGATAAATGCTATGAGAACCAAGAGCGGGAATGGGGGTACAGGGAAAGTGAACCGCTCGGCGGGTATGATCCGTATTCGAGCAGCAAGGCCTGCTCTGAGCTGGTGACCTCGGCCTACCGGCGCTCTTTTTTCAATTCATCCGGCCACTCCAAACGTCCAGACTCCATCGCGGTGGCGACGGCGCGGGCCGGGAACGTAATCGGCGGAGGTGATTGGGCAACGGACAGGTTGATTCCTGATTGCATTAGAGCGCTTCTGAAAGGGGAAAAAGTCGTCATCAGGAATCCCCAGGCAATAAGGCCCTGGCAGCATGTGCTGGAGCCGCTCAGCGGATATCTGACACTGGCACGGAAACTGTATGAAGACGGTCCTCGATATGCGGATGCGTGGAATTTTGGACCAGATGACGATGATGCCAAACCCGTAGAGTGGTTGGTCATGAAACTTTGTGAAACATGGGGTGACGCAGCGTCCTTTGTAATTGACCACGGCTGGCAACCCCATGAAGCGAATTACCTGAAACTCGATTGTTCTAAGGCAAAAGCAGAACTCGGGTGGCGTCCTCGGTGGGGCCTGGACAAAGCCATTGACAGTATTGTTGCGTGGACGCAGGCGTATCAGCAAAGCCTGGACTTGCAAAAAATCTGTTTGAAACAGATCGAAGAGTACTCGAAAAGCAGTGTAGAAAAAAGAAGTGGTGGATAAGAATGTTCAGGACAAAGAATTGCGTGAGAAGTATTTTATGCAATCTGATAATACGAGTGTAAACAATAATTGTGATGCATTAAGATTGATTAATTTGTATAATAGCGTCTGAAATATTCCGGAGCAATCGGCCTCATAGAAACGTTTAATTATTCAATAACTTAGCGAGCTCTCCAATCTATGAAAGTGCTGGTAACTGGTGCAACGGGTTTTATCGGGGCCTGTTTGGCTCGATATTTAGTCGAACAAGGATACGATGTCCATATTTTTACTAGGATGGCATCGAATACGTGGCGCATTGCAGACATCCTAAATCTGCTCACGAACCATGAAGTGGATTTGAGGAACCAATCTTCCGTAGAACAAGCCATAGAGGATATTCGTCCTCAGATCATCTATCATTTGGCTGCGCATGGAACTGTTGTTGCTCAAAATGACGCGAATGCCCTTTTTGAATCAAACTTCATAGGAACGGTAAATTTATTGCGATCGTGCGAAAAGGTAGGTTTCGATTGTTTCGTCAATACAGGCAGTTCATTGGAGTATGGGTTAAAGTCCGAGCCGATGGAGGAAAGTGACTTTATGAGCCCCCTTGGGGATTACGGGGTTTCCAAGGCTGCCAGCACGCTCTATTGTCGGTCTGAGGCGATTGGAAAAGAACTTCCGATCGTTACCCTGCGTTTGTTCACGACTTTTGGCCCGTGGGATGATCCGAAACGGCTGATCCCTTATGTAATAAAATCGTTTTTACGAGGGAAGCAGCCTGAACTTTCGACGCCTCAATCGGTTCGTGATTTTATTTTTATCGATGACATTTTGTCTGCATTTAGTGCGGTTGTTAAAAAGCCTTTTCGAGGCGATATTTTTAATATCGCTAGCGGAATCCAGCATCCGATCGGAGAAGTCGTTGCGGTTATTCAGAATATCGTCGGCACCGGACTGAGGCCGCTTTGGGGCGCAAGAGCGCCGCAGAGGGCTGAACCTGTAAAATGCATCGCCAGTATCAAAAAAGCTGAAACGCAAATTGGATGGCGGCCTTCTATGACATTGCGAAACGGTTTGGTGCGTACAGTCGAGTGGATGAGGAATAATCTGGATTGTTATCCATGAAATTATCAGAATTACGTAATAAATATTCTTGTTCGACGGAGTGTGTCCTCTTTTTTTAAATTTATCATTTATTAGAAAAAACGCTGAAAATCACTGGACATAATCCTTTGGAGCAAAACATTTCATCTGAAGGCTGAAAATGATCAATGCTTGCATGGAGTGAAGTTATGGTGCTTGCGTCTATTGATCTACAAAAGAATTATGCAGATATCACTATTCCCCTTTATATTCTTAAAACGTCGGTCCTATGAGAGGTTGACCCGAGAGAAAAACCTGCTTGCTTCTCTCGTCAGGGTTAACTCAACTCCCATTCTCCGATCTACACAAGATAACTTTTCTGCAGCGTGCATCATTTTTTCTATGGATCGGGCGCCTCAACTTCATGCCTTGCTTGGTTCCTATTTTGAAAAAGCAAAGAATTCCGTACCTATTCATGTCCTGTACCGGGCTTCCGATGCACAGCACCAAAAGGTGTATGAGGAGGTCTTTAGTTTATTTGAAAACCATCCTGTTTTTTCTATTAAACAAACGAGCAGGGGATCCTTCAAACCACAATTGCTGTTACTACTTGAATCCATAAAATCAGATAAAGTTTTTTTCTTAACGGACGATGACCTTTTCATTGATGACGTGGATCTCCTTGACATTACAAAATTCGAGACACGGACAAAGATATTTTCACTCCGCATGGGCGCCCATTTGACAAAGTCATATCCCGTGCAGAAAGAACAAAAACTTCCACCTTTTATCAGCGGTGTATTTGAAGATAGTGACAAATTGTGTTGGTTGTGGGAAAACGGCGAGTACGACTGGGCATATCCATTGTCAGTCAACGGTCATTTTTTTTCAACTCAGGAGTTTCTTGCGCTTGTGAAGAATACGGAATTTACCTCTCCAAACACGCTTGAGGCGAATCTACAGCCATATGCAAAATATTTTCAACATCGATTCGGAATTTGCTACAAACGGTCAAAGATACTCAATATTCCCATTAATGCAGTACAAAATGATAATAACAACATCCACGGAACAATCCATCAAAACTATCTGCTGGAACAATGGAACCGTGGTATGCAGATGAACTACCGCACCCTGTACGGCCTGGTAAACGAGAGCGCCCATCAGGAAGTAAAGATCACGTTTATCAAAAGGACATAAATAATGCTCCACAAAGGAAAGCGATTAAGAAAATCATATTGAGCGGTCTCATGGATGACCAGGTTGCCCAGAAGCAAATATAGGCATGGTGCTAACCATGCAAGGCAATATTAAATCTTGATGGAGAAAAAATGAAAAAAGTTGCACTTGTGACCGGCATAACCGGTCAGGATGGCGCTTATTTAGCGGAGCTGTTGCTGAAAAAAGGTTACACTGTCCACGGCCTGAAGAGAAGGTCGTCTTTGTTCAACACGCAAAGGATCGACCACTTATATCAAGACTTCCATGCGAAAGATGTAAAAATGCATCTGCATTACAGCGATCTGACCGACGCCACGAATTTGATACGCATTATCCAGAGTGTTCAGCCTGATGAAATTTATAATCTTGCTGCAATGAGCCACGTCCATGTAAGTTTCGATACGCCGGAGTATACGGGCAATGCCGATGGTCTGGGGACCTTAAGAGTCCTGGAGGCAGTAAGGCTGCTTGGTATGATGCAAAAAACGAAGATCTACCAGGCATCCACGAGCGAGCTATTCGGGAAGGCGCAGGAGGTCCCGCAGAATGAAAACACACCGTTCTATCCGCGTAGTCCGTACGGGGTTGCAAAACTATATGCCTATTGGATAACGGTGAACTACCGGGAAGCGTATAATATGTTTGCGTGCAACGGCATTCTCTTTAACCATGAATCGCCGATCCGGGGAGAGACCTTCGTAACGAGGAAGATAACACGTGCAGCCGCAAAAATCGCACTTAACCTTGAAAGAAAGATATTCCTCGGAAATCTGAATGCAAAAAGAGACTGGGGGCATGCACGGGATTTCGTCGAGGCCATGTACTTAATATTGCAGCATCCCGAGCCGGATGATTATGTTATAGCGACGGGAAGAACAACGGCGGTCCGGGAGTTTATTAAAATGGCCTTCAGAGAAATCGGGATTGAACTTGATTTCCAGGGAAAAGGAAAAGAAGAAAAAGGAATTATTGCCTCTATTGATAAGGAAAAGCTTGGAGAAAAAACTCATTCAAAACCAGATCATTTGAAAAAGGGCCAGGTGCTGATAGAAGTGGATCCTTTTTATTATCGGCCGACGGAGGTTGATCTTCTGGTTGGAGATGCTACAAAAGCACGTGAAAAACTCGGCTGGAGCCCGAGATATACACTGGAAGATATGGTCAAGGAAATGATGGAAAACGATCTTACCTTGTTCAGGAAAGAAAAGTTCCTGAAAGACCACGGACATGAGATAATAGATAGTTGCGAGATTTAGAATAATTACCATCTGCTACGTATGAATAAGGACTCTAAAATCTATATCGCCGGACACCGCGGCCTCGTTGGATCTGCTCTTCTGCGAAAGCTGCAGGAAGAGGGTTACACAGACCTCGTGACGAGGACGAGCAAAGAACTCGACTTGAGGCGTCAGGCCGATGTTGAGGCATTCTTCGAAAAAGAACATCCGGAATATGTTTTTCTGGCCGCGGCCAAGGTCGGCGGCATTCTTGCAAACAGCACCTACAAGGCGGAATTTATCTACGACAACATCATGATCGCTGCAAATGTGATCAATACCGCTTACAAATTTGGGGTTAAAAAGCTCCTAAACCTCGGTTCTTCCTGCATTTATCCAAAACTTGCCCCGCAGCCGATGAAGGAAGAACACTTGCTCACTGGTCCTTTGGAGCCTACGAATGAACCGTATGCTATCGCAAAGGTTGCTGCGATAAAACTGTGCAGATATTATAACGAACAGTATGGGACCAATTTTATCTCCGTCATGCCTACGAATCTCTATGGCCCGAATGATAATTTTGATCTTGAAACATCTCACGTTTTACCTGCGCTCATACGGAGATTCCATGAGGCAAAGGTTACTCGTCAGCCATCAGTGACCCTCTGGGGCACCGGAAAGCCGTACCGGGAATTTCTCTATGTGGACGACTTGGCAGAGGCATGTATTTTTATTATGGAGAAGTATGGCTACAGGGCCATTGGTGAGTTTATTAATGTCGGGACCGGCACGGATGTGACGATTAAGGAACTGGCTGAACTGGTAAAAAGAATCGTCAGATATGAGGGCGATATCCTGTATGACTTGACAAAACCTGATGGTACACCCAAAAAACTTCTGGATGTTTCACGTTTGCAGTCCTTCGGTTGGAACGCGAAAACAAACCTGGAAGAAGGAATTTGTAAAACTTATGAATTCTTCGTACAAGCAAACCAAATGTGATCTATATGCAATATATGTTGTTAGAAGAATCTATTTCAATATTGTGTTGATTACTTCAAACACTGCAAATATACGCAAGGGGAGGTAATAAGTTGGGGGTTTATGCTTTTGGAAAGTTGCCGAAAGGTGCAAAAATCAGCTATGGGCAATGTGGAGAAGATATCATTGTTGCCGGCATATTCTCGATGCTCCAGCCAAATAAAAAAATCGGTAAGTATATTGACATAGGTGCACATCATCCTACACTGTTCAGCAATACCTTTATATTCTATAAAAAAGGTTGGAGGGGGATTAATGTCGACCCACTTAAGGACAATATGAGATTGTTTCAAAAGAAGAGGCCGAAAGATACAAATATTTGTGCAGGTATTGGAAATATTTCTGAAGAAAAAGAATTTTTTATCATGGATTCCTCCACATTATCAACATGCGATGCAAGTACCGTCGAACAGTATCGGTCTCTTGGCCACGCAGTAAAGCGTATTGATAAAGTTCCTTTCATGACGATATCTGATTTAATCACACGATACGGAATAAAAAATGATATCGACATTCTAAACGTTGATATTGAAGGTAATGAATTGGCAATCATTCAAGGTTTTATAGAGAATGGCATTTCTCCTCATGTCGTAATATGTGAAACCATTCCCTACGAACACTACTCAACTGCTAAAAAAGATACACTGATGATACAAGAGATCACTCAATTAGGTTATTTTCTATTTGCAGATACATGGCTTAACTCCATTTTTGTTTCAAATGAATTTTGGACTAGAGACGATAATAAAAACAGAGAGATAACGGACCAGAGATTATAGGCAACTGCCAAAAATGATGTATAATGATGTGTTAATTGAATCTATGTAGAAGACAATTTGATTTATTAGTTGAGGAGATGATTGATGGGGAAAATGATGTTTCAGTTCGGTTTAGATTTTCAGAAACTACGAAGATCGTTAAAGGGGATCCCTTCTTTCGTGATTGATTTAGTACATTATAAACGGGCACAAACACAAGAGTCAGTGCCGCTAAAAATCACCAACCTCTATCCTATCTTGCATGAGAGATTTACGCAGGCCGGCAATGTAGATTGGGATTATTTATTTCAGGACATCTGGGCAGCGCGTAAAATATTCAAATTTAAGCCTCAACGGCATGTGGACATCGGGTCCAGTATAGGGGGCTTTATTGCTCATTTATTGGTATTCAGGGAAGTAGAAGTAGTTGATATTCGACCATTGCAACACAATATTGATAATTTGCGTTTTATCCAGGGTGATGCAACGAAAGTTGAACAATTTCAGGATAACAGCCTCGAGTCGATATCGACATTGCATGCTGCCGAGCATTTTGGTCTTGGAAGATATGGCGATTCTGTTGACCCTGATGCACATATAAAGTTCATGAAATCTTTAGCACGTATTTTAAAGCCCGGCGGTAGATTATATTTTGCCCTTCCTGTTGGAAAGGAGAGGGTAGAATTTAATGCTCAGCGCGTTCTTTCTCCTTTGACAGTTTTGCATATATTTAAAGATCTTAAACTTTTATCCTTCTCCGCCGTTAAAGGCGCACGGTTTTATGAAAATATAGATCCTGCGAGTGTCAAGGAAGAAAATATTGCGTGTGGGATGTTTGAGTTCACGAAATAGTAAAGAAGTGAAGATGGACGCAGTCGTGAAGATCATTTTGTCATAGGCAAGGAATTGGTCTGCTATCAGGTCATTGATGAAGACGAGTTATTGATAAAGTACTATCTGCACGACGACAAGCAGCGAGAAGAGATTAGACAGCAAGGCCATATTAAAGCATTTCAAGATCATGGGTATATTCATCGACTCGGGAAAATACTGGAAGAGATAATAATACGATGAAAAAAGCATGTATAGTGGTTTCCTCTTTTTATGCTGGAAACAGACTTTTTGACATGAATGACAAAATATCAAATAGAGATAACTGTCTCTATTCGTTTTATGTGCTTAAGAGCAAATTAAATCAGCATGGTTTTGATTTGGCCACGCAGGATATTCATCACCCGGACGCATCAGATATTGTGATCTATAATGAAATGCCTCAGCAGATGCCGCGTAAGGAGGATATCAACAAGTCCTATTTACTTATTAATGAAAGCGAAGTGATAAAATCTGATAATTGGGATCTAAACAATCATAAATATTTTAAAAAAATATTTACCTGGAATGATACTATTATCGATAATATAAAATATTTTAAATTTAATTTACCCCAACAGTTTCCAGCTAAAATAAATAAGAATTTTGGTAAAAAGAGAAAGTTATGCACACTCATAGCTGGCATGAAACGTGCGAAGCATCCCCATGAAATTTACACAAAACGATTAGAAGCTATACGATGGTTTGAAAAGAACCATCCTAAAGATTTTGATCTGTACGGTATCGGTTGGGACGGTTACAAGGTGATAAGCAGAAAATGGTCGAGGATAATAAACAGTAAAGCTCCATATCTGGCAAAATTTATTCCTCTCCGTTTTCCTTCGTTCCGAGGTTACATAGAGGCAAAGAGGCCTGTTCTTGAACAGTATAAGTTTGCCATATGCTATGAAAATGCCCGAGATATCCCCGGCTACATCACAGAGAAAATATTTGATTGCTTTTTTGCGGGATGCGTGCCCGTGTATTGGGGCGCGAATAATGTGACAGATCATATTCCTGCTGAATGCTTCATAGACAAGAGAAAATTCGAGAGTTATGAAGCATTGTATAATTATATGACAAGAATGAGTGATGAAGACTATTTACTGCACATTAATGCCATCGAGTCATTTATAATGAGCGAGAAAGCGTACAAATTTTCAGCAGACTATTTTGCTAAAACTATTGTACGAGAGATTATGAATGCTTAGAAATTATGCATCCATGTTATACAACTTATTAAAAAATGCGCAAACTTACGACGGCATTGTTGCAATAATAATAACTAGGGAGATATGCAATGCATAGTATTGTTAAGTATTTCAAAAAGCTGATCGGTAAATCTAAAAAGCAGGCTGATAACGTTAACTTGCTGCCAGAAGGTGTACAAATAACACAATTTGTTCACCCTATTATAGGTTCCTGTAGTCAATACAATGAGGATTTAATCATTGATGCGTTATTAAAATGTAAAAAGATTGGAACTTACATTGATATCGGAGCAAATGATCCAAGTGTGCTTAGCAACACTGAGCGTTTTTACAATAGAGGGTGGTCTGGTATTAATATTGAGCCAGATACGCGGCTCCATGAGAAGCTTGTCAAGCTTAGAAGTCGAGATGTTAATTTAAACATAGGAGTCGGCCCTATTTCGGGCAATATGACATTTTATATTATGTCAGCAGATACGCTATCATCATTTAATAAAGAGGCCGCTCTCGAAGGTGGTCGGATTCATGGAGCAAAATTAATATCGACTCAACAAGTCATCGTTAAGCCCTTAGTAAATATTTTAGATGAATATTTGCCGAATAAAGAAATAGATTTTATGTCTGTTGATGCAGAAGGATTTGACCTTGATGTGCTGAAGAGTAATGACTGGTTTCGATATAGGCCATTTTTACTCATAGTGGAAATCAACCAAGGGGGCAAAGAAATTATAACGTACCTTGGAAATAATAACTATATGTTAATTTATTCAAATTGTACGAATGGAATATTCATCGATTTGAACAGTAGTAAGAAGGAAATGATTGTATGATTGACAATAGTAAGAAATTGGTTTCGATTTGTTTACCCACGTTCAATAGCGGTCGTTTTCTGCGGACCTGTTTAGACAGCATAGTCTCGCAAACCTACAGCAATATGGAAGTAATTATTTCCGACAATGCTTCGACGGACTCGACTGTTGATATTATTCAAGAATATGTAAATCAATATGGGTTTAAGCTCAATCAAAACCCCAAAAATTTAGGCATGGGCGGTAACTTTAACAGGCTTATCAGCCTTGTTCGTGGTAAATATATTGCTATTTATCATGCGGACGATGTCTATGATAAATCCATAGTGGAGGCGTCTGTTAAGTTTTTAAATGATAACGAATCTGTCGGCTTAGTAGGGACAATGGGTTCGGTAGTCAATAGCGAAGGCACGTATTTATATGATTTCCAACTGCACGAGGAAATCAGGCGGATGAATAAAACCATATACACATTTGATGATGCGCTCTTATGCGCTATAAGAAATTGTTTCATCACCCCATCGATAATGGTAAGAATGCGTGCATATCAAGAACTCGGAGGTTTTGACCAGCCGAAATACAAATCCGCATGCGATTATGAGATGTGGCTGAGAATTGCTACAAAATACAAAGTTGCCGTTATAGACGAAAAACTGATCAATTATCGGATCCACGAAAATCAGGTTAGTGAACATGAAGTGAGAAAGAACGTTGAAGTCCCCGATATCGTTTGGGTGCTCAAGGAATATCAGCAGGTTATTAAAGACAGGAAACTCAGAAGATATTGTGACGCAATCATAAATAAATGGCTGTTTAAAGCGGCAAAAAAGCAGAATTATGTTGGTCAGTATGCTAAAAGCAATGATACGCTGAACATTATTGAATCAAAAAAGTATTGGATTCCAAAGTTTGTATTTAAGACTTTCAATAACCTGAAAAAGTCCGTTAAGAAACGAACAGTTTAAACTTGGGCATTTCGGTCTGCACAATTTAGGAGATACGTCAATGTACGCAGTCATCATAGCCGGTGGTTCCGGCACTCGGTTCTGGCCCTTGTACCGCGAGAAGAAGCCGAAGAAGCTTCTGAAGATCGGCAGTGATGACACGCTTATCCCGCAAACCGTCAATTGCATTCTTCCACTCGTACGAATCGACGACGTTTTTATTGTTACGAACCATGATCTCGCAGAATCAATCACGCACCGGCTTTTAACCTGGTTCGATCGGCCGTGGGATGATAATTTCATTCTCGAACCTGAGGCCAAAAATACGCCGCCCGCTTTTGGTATCCTGTAATCCTGTTAAAAATTATTTTCAGCTTGTCCGAGTTTGGTGAGGTATAAGGAGAAAGTACGTTGAAATTACATATGGTGTGGAAAGCCTTACGGGGCGATCATTTTGGTCGGCATTATGTTATGCACAAGATTATGCGGTTGTTTTCAAAAAAGAGCGATGATTTTTACTGGAATATTTATACTCATCATTACCGGGGTGAAATGGAGATGATCGGGAAAGATCATACTTTGTTTCTCAGAAAGAACGATTATTATTTTTCCGCAGATAAAAAACTGACTCTGGCAAATAAAAGCATTAAGCCATTACACCCGAACTGTAGACTCCTGTACGAGACTCTTTTACAGCTACAACCTCAGTCTGTTCTCGAAGTGGGGTGCGGCAACGGTGTGCACCTGCATAATATAAAGGTACTTGCTCCGGATATTAAATTGTTCGGTATTGATAGATCTGTTGATCAAATAAAATATCTGTACGAAATGAATCCGGAGCTCGACGCTGAAATCCGGCAATTTGATGCTGCGGTGCCCTTTCCTGAAAAAATATTTTCGTCGTCGATAGATGTTTGTTATTCTCAGGCTGTAATCATGCATATAAAGACCGGTGATAATCATTTGAAAGCCCTTGCCAATATGTTCAACGCAGCCGCAAAACAGGTTGTGCTTATAGAAAACTGGCTTCATCATGATTTTCTGGAAGATATCACGAGTCTTCACTCTCAAGGAGCGATCACGTGGAGAAACCTTTATTTATATTATAGAGTCTCAGAAGAGTCGCAGAAACCTCTTGCAATGGTCTGTTCTTCTGTTCAGTTGGACTATCCCGTATTAGCCGAATACAGCATTCTCCGGGACAGTACGGATGCATATTAATGTCAAAGAAGCGTTCTGAATAATCAATAACCCCAAGACGATAGTTTTCAAATGAACACGAACAAAAAACTGGCATAGTGTAGTGAGTCCAACGCTTCTTTACATTTTGCGGCCTTGGACAAAATCTGTGCCATAGGTGCAGTCCATACTAACACCTGCGGATTCTGGTTGTGGTTATCGATATACTTTTTGGTAGCCTCGATCAATGCGGGCACATTCCGAAACGTGTCATGATGGATGCGTTTGTCGGTAATCTCGCGGAACCACCGCTCGACCATGTTCAGCCAGGAGCTTGAAGTCGGGATAATGTGCAAAGGGAACCGTGGATGTCGTTTGAGCCATGTTTTCACGCTTGGATGCTTGTGGGTTTCGTAATTGTCCACGATCAAGTGCAGGTCGAGATCGGTCGCGGTCTCGCCGTCTATTTTCTAGAGGAAACGGATAAATTCCTGATGCCGATGGCGCGGCAGGCAGTCGTCAATAATCGTGCCGTCGAGCATGCTGAGGGCCGCAAACAACGTTGTTGTGCAGTTTCGTTTGTAATCGTGCGTCATGGTCCCGCATCGGCCCTTTTTCACCGGCAAACCCGGTTGAGTCCGGTCGAGAGCTTGCATTTGGCTCTTCTCTTATGGTATAGGAATGAATCCAGTAAAAATCTTCGTAAATCGCTTCACCACATTTGTCGGGAAAATAAGTTTTAGCTGCTATCTTTCTCATTTTGGTATTATTTTCATAGCAAAAAAATATGTTCCATTTCCTTTTGCAGATCTTCCTCCAGCCGTATCACTATTTATTTCTTATTGTATAATGTGCTAATTACAATTACTGTTGGTAAAATAACCTATACGACCATAGAACGACCAGGTATTAAACTTGGTAACTGGTTAATTGCTAAACTTGAGCATAAAAGTCAAAAAGCAGTGCCACAGCAAAGTTAGCTGTGAAAATAAGAAAAGTCTGATTCGATAACCTTAAGAATCTTCACACATACTATCAGTGCCATATAATTCTAAATACTATTAACTATTTTCTTGCAATAACCATTGCAGTAGTACGTTGGCGGATTGGTCGTCCCTTACCTCGCCGGGATGGGCATGCGTCTCATCCTGACAGAGTATTGTTTTATTTTCGGCTTGCTTGGGCCGTACGGATCAAAGATGGGAAGATTGGGATCTGACAACAATTTAAAAGCGTCTACTATCTGATATAGATGAATAGAACAAACATTAAGCACTGGTTTGCCGTACACATTAAATCAAAGCATGAGTTCAAAGTATCAGAAAGACTTAAAACGGCCGGCGTAGAGGTATTTCAACCTGCCGTGGAAAGTCTGAGCAGGTGGAAGGATAGAAATAAGCTCATTCAAATTCCCCTTTTTCCCGGTTACCTTTTTGTAAATATTACCGGGAGCCATCACGATAAGCTGACGGTTTTAAAGACAAAAGGCGTTGTTAGATTTCTCGGCACTATACCCAATGAACCCGAACCAGTGCCGGAACATCAAATATACTCGCTTAAAAAGGTTATAGAAAGTAAGGCGAATATTGACCTTTACCCCTATTTGGAAAAAGGGCAGAGGGTCAGAATAAAAAACGGTCCTCTTGCCGGAGTTGAGGGCATACTCGTTGAAAAATCAGGTCAGCATAAGCTTGTACTGTCAGTTGACATCCTTTGTCAGAGCACATCGGTAACCATTCATGCTTCTGAAATCGAGAGAATATAGATTACTCTCCTTAAATCCTCTCCGAAATCCCCATTTCCTTATTGACAATTGAAGATGCAATATGATATTATCAACGTGTTCAAAAATTGAACACTAAACAGATAGCCGCTCTTTTGGAAAGGGCGGGCATCTGCAACCTGTCGAATTACTGTGAACCAACCATGAAGCCTATCATACAAAGTACTCAAATCCTTAGAGATATATCCAAGAATCCCTACGTTTCGCAAAGAGAGATTGCATTAAAGAATAGGATCAGCTTGGGCAAAGTCAATTATGCGATTAAGTCATTAATAGAAAAAGGTTATATCAAGATACATAGTTTCTCGGAATCAAAGAACAAGCGGCACTATATGTATATCCTGACGCCGGCGGGGATGTACAAAAAAGCAAAACTAACGGCAGATTTTCTAAAATATAAAATGGAAGAGTACGAGCGGATTAAGAAGGAAATCGAGGAGTTGGAAGAGGATGTCAATGGAAATGGTTAGCCTGTGAACTTGCAGGCCATCCAGCTTGCCCGTTTCATGGTTTGTCAGCATGCAAGCTTGACAGCCAGCTAGCTTTTTGCCTTGCAGTCAATGTGACTGAGAGGGCGGAGCTGTATCCAGTCCTTTTTAACAGAGGCACAAATGCCTTTAAAAAGCAATATGGTCAGTGGATGCAGGTGAAAAATGGACCTGAAAAATAAAAAAATTCTCGTTACCGGCGCAGATGGTTTTATCGGATCCCACCTGACTGAGGAGTTGGTACGAAATGGCTGCGACGTGCGTGCTTTTGTTCTGTATAACTCGTTCAATTCATGGGGATGGCTTGATCATTCTGATCCGGAAATAGTGAAATCTCTTGACGTGTTCTCCGGAGATATTCGTGATCCACACGGAGTAAAAAAAGCAATGGAAGGCTGTGCAATAGTTATGCATCTCGCAGCCCTGATCGCCATTCCTTACTCCTACCATTCGCCGGATACGTACGTTGATACCAATGTGAAAGGAACAGTGAATATCGTGCAGGCCGCGCGCGAACTGCGTGTGGAAAAAGTAGTTCACACATCTACGAGCGAAGTTTATGGAACAGCTCAGTTTGTACCGATTACCGAAGATCATCCGTTGCAAGGACAATCGCCTTATTCAGCTTCAAAAATCGGTGCGGATCAGATTGCGATGTCTTTTTATACATCTTTTAATACGCCTGTTTCCATCATTAGGCCCTTCAATACCTATGGCCCGCGCCAATCTGCGCGCGCTGTGATTCCCACGATTATAACTCAGATTGCGAATGAACATCGGAAGATCAAGCTTGGGTCGCTCCACCCTACGAGGGATTTCAATTACATTGCAGATACGGTTGAGAGTTTTATTGCAGCTGCTAAGTCCGACCAGTCTGTGGGAGTAGTTATTAATGTTGGAAGTAATTATGAGATATCCATCGGCGATACGGTCAAGCTTATCAGCGAGCTTATGGGTGTATCCGTCGAGATTGAGACCGAACAGGAACGCATCCGACCCGATAAGAGTGAGGTCGAACGGCTGTGGGCGGATAATACCAAGGCAAAGCGCCTTTTGAATTGGGAACCGCAGTACGGAGGTAAGGAAGGTTTAACGCGTGGATTGACTGAGACTATCGCATGGTTTTCTGACCGTGAAAATCTCAAACCTTATAAGGCCGATCGTTACAATATATAATGAGTAATTTTGATCCACATACCGTGCTCTATGCCTTGCAGAGTGTATTACCTGCAAACAAGGATATCATTGCATTACACGAGCCGCAATTTGGCGGAAATGACTGGACCTATGTCAAGGAGTGTTTTGATACCGGCTGGGTGTCCTCAGCAGGTAAATTTGTTGAACAATTTGAGAATCAACTGTCTGAATACACGGGAGTGAAGAATGTAGTCGCCGTTGTAAATGGCACTGCGGCGCTGCATATCTGTCTCAAACTTGTTGGCGTAGAGCCCGGTGACGAGGTGCTCGTCCCGGCGCTTACCTTTGTCGCGACAGCAAACGCAGTGACCTATTGCGGGGCCATACCTCATTTTGTAGACAGTGAACTAAAGACTTTGGGCTTAAATCCCGGTAAGCTTGGTGCATACCTCCGGGACATCGCTGAGAT
>Ga0209048_10003602_pt1 | contig 14996 bp, 16 predicted proteins | sample FrelakmetCRP12CR_FD_187146 | JGI IMG/M metagenome (GOLD analysis project Ga0209048, IMG submission 187146) | Freshwater lake sediment microbial communities from the University of Notre Dame, USA, for methane emissions studies - CRP12 CR (SPAdes)... | ecosystem: Environmental > Aquatic >... | reverse complement strand
CTCATCGACATCTGGCGCTCGTTGTCACTCGACCGCGTCTTCGCGGTCGGCGCCCTCGATCTCGTCCGCGTTCCGTGGCAGCTGCTGGGGCTGGGTGGCATCCGCGCCGCGCTGCCGCCCAGCGGGCCGGTGCCGGAGCGCTTGCCCGGCCTGTTCGAGACCGCGTGGTTGGAGTCGATCGTTTTGGACAACATCCCGTGGACCAGCCTGCGCCGCAATCTCGCCGATGGCACGCTGCAGGCACTGGCGATCGCCGCGACCGAGATCGCCACCGGCCGCTCCGTAGTCTTCGTCGACCGGCACGGCAACGGCGACAGCGGCCCCGGCTGGGCGGGCGACCGGTTCGTGGTCCCACGCGCCACCGAGATCGGTCCGGCGCACGCGCTGGCGTCAGCGGCCATCCCGCTCATCTTCCCGGCGATCCGCATCGACCGGACGTACTATTGCGATGGCGGCCTGCGTTTGAACACGCCGCTGTCGCCTGCACTGCGACTGGGCGCGGAGCGCGTGCTGGTCATCGGGTTGCGCTATCCGCGTCCGGCCGAGGAGGAGGATCGCATCGCCCGCCGCCGCGAAGCGAACGTCATGCAGCCGACGTATCTCTTCGGCAAGGCGCTGAACGCGCTGCTGCTCGACCGGGTCGAGTACGACATCGACCGCCTGCGGCTCTTCAACGCCATCCTCGAAGCCGGCGTTCGCTCCTACGGCCCCGACTTTCTTGCGCGCATCAACGAGCCGATCATCACGCTGCGTAAGACCCCGTATCGCATCATCCAAAACTGCATGCTGCGCCCGTCAAAGGATCTCGGCGTCTTGGCGGCAGAATGTCTGCGTCACCAGACCCGCAGTCGCGGCCTGCGCGACTGGCTGAGCCGCAACGTCGTACGCGTCGCGGGTCACGGAGCGCTGGCTGAAGCCGATCTGCTGTCGTACCTGTTCTTCGACCGCTGCTACGCCGACCACCTCATCGAGCTCGGCCGCCACGATGCGGCGCGGGCTGCCGAGGAGTTGACGGTGTTTTTCTCCTGAAGCAACCAGCGCGGCTGAGTCTAGCCTGCCGATAACGGCGACGGCCTGAGCAAGCTTGACGGAAAGCTGGGAAGCTGGGAAGTTGACCGCATGAAGACCACGCTCGATTTGCCGAACGATCTGGTGCGTGAGATCAAGCTGAAGGCAGTGCACGAAGGCCGCAAGCTGAAGGATGCCATGGCCGATCTGCTGCGCGCGGGTCTGGCCGCCCGGGCAGCCAAGGCGGAGGAACGAACCGCCCGCAAGCGGAAGCCGCGCCTGCCGCTCGTCAAGTGCCGCCACGCAGCCACTCCAGCCACCGAGATGACCGCGCAACGCGTCGCCGACGTCCTTATCAAACAAGAAGCGTCGTGGCATGCTGAAACTGGCCGATAGCAACATCTGGCTAGCCCTGACGCTCTCCAAACACCGCTTCCACCGAGCCTCGCGGGCCTGGCTCGACCGGATGAACGCGGAGGATCTGGCGTTATTCTGCCGCTCCACTCAGCAGTCGTATCTGCGATTGCTCACTACCACCGAGGTGCTCGCACCCTACGGCATCGCGCCGCTGAGCAATGCCGAGGCACGGGCCGCCTACGAAGGATGGCTCACCAGCGGATGCGCCGCTTTCATGGATGAACCTCGCGGCGTGGACTCGTACTGGAAGACCCTGGCCGTGCGCGAGACCGCCTCGCCAAAGGTTTGGATGGACGCCTATCTTGCCGCATTCGCCATGTCCGGCGGGCATCAGCTCGTAACGACGGACAAAGGTTTCAAACAATACAAAGGCCTCGATCTCGAGGTCCTGACAGAATCCTGAGGCCCGGGACACGGCCCGCTGCAAAGTCGAACCGCATCGATCAGGCGACGCCGAAGACGCGCACGGGCTCGCGGCGGCCACGCAGGTTCACCGAGTCTTGCATGGTCACGGGCGCTGCAACGCCGATCGACCGTGCCAGCTCGTACGTGGTCTCGGAGACCAGCAGGTCGTGGCCGAACTCCTTGGCGAACTGCTGCAGGCGGGCGGCGACATTTACCGTGTCGCCGATGACCGTATACTCGTGGCGATCCTCCACCCCGATGCGGCCGGCCAGCACCTCGCCGCTATGGATGCTGACCGCCACCGCCAGCGGTGGTTGGCCTGCGACTGCGCGCCGGGCGTTCAGTTCTACCATCCGTGCGCGCATACCAACGCCACAGCGCATCGCCGCCGCAGCGCTTCCGGTCTGCGCAAGCCGGGTGTCGCTTTCGAAGAGGCCGAAGACAACGAGGACGGCGTCGCCGATGAACTTGTCGACGAACCCACCGCACTCGCGCACCCAGTCCGTCACCACGCTGAAGAACTCGTTCAGCGTCGCCACCACGTCGCTCGGCGGCGTGTGCTCGGCCAACGCCGTAAAGCCGCGCAGGTCACAGAAGAGCACTGACGCGTGGCGCAGCTCGCCGCCGAGCTGCAGCTCGCCGGAAAGGAGTCGATCGCGCACCGATGGCTCAACGACGCGTCCGAACGTCTGCAGGATGTGGTCCTTCTCGCGTAACGCCGCAACCATCGTATTGACGCCGTCTTCGAGGACCCCGACTTCGTCGCTGGACGTCACCTGGACGCGCGCCCCGAGGTCGCCGGCCTGCACGCGGCGCAGCGCCGTCACCACGTCACCGACTGGTTTTGTCAGTGTCCGCGCCAGGACCAGCGTCAGCGCAATCCCGAGGGCGACGTAGACCACGAAGGTAATCTCGCTGGCGCGCGTCAGAACCGGGACGACCGTATCCACCGAGTAGCCGGCTTGCACGCGCACCGCTGCGGCGCGCACCAGGCCGAGGACGGTGAACAATGGGGTGAACGCCACCGCGAGGAGGAACACTAGCAGACGCGCGCGGACGCCGAGCGCGATGGCACCCGGCACCTCGGCGATGTGCCCCGACGGAAAGACATGCGGGATGACACGGCGGCGGAAGAGCCAATCGACGAGCAGATACGAGATCGTTGCGGCGAGAAAGCCGCTGACCAGCGGCGACAGCACCTGCTGCGACATCAGCTCCGGCGACCAATGACCGAAGTGATAGACCGTGACCAGCGGGAAGAAGAGGCAGCCCAGGACCCAGGAGATCAGCCCCATGGCCGTCAGAAACAAGGGCGCGCTGATGACGCGGCGTTGCACCAGCAGAGAAGGCGCCTCGGCCGTGGTGCAGCGGAAGTAGACGATGATCGGCCACAGGTAGGCGATGACAACCGCCGTCGGCACGGGGAACGCGACCAAATTGAAGTAGAACGTGATGATCCGGTCGTGCGCCCGCACGGTCCGCGCGAACTCACTCACGCCGCCCATCAGGCTAGCCGTCAGGGTCGTCGTGAAAACCGCTAAGCCGTTGGCGAAGAGCGCGATCGCCGCCGCAAGGACGAACCACGTCGGGATGGCTTGGCGTTGGGTCATGCGGTTACGTCAGAGGTCGCCGAGTGAGAATCCCCAAGCGCGGAGAATCGCCCCTTCGTCGCTGGCGCTCATGGCCTTCTTGAAGCGCGCCCCCGAGCGGCCCTTCACGCGGCGCTCACACTCGGGCCATGTAGCGTGGCGCATCGGTTTGCCATCGACGACGCTGAGGTACGAGTGCGCCGGCTGTTTCTTACCGCTCGACCCACTGTTTGGCTTGCGCTCGGGGAGCGTGGTGTCGTCCGGGATGTCGAGCACCGCGATCGGGTAGCGCAGCAGCGGCCCGTTGTAGAGATCGGCGCGGCCGTCGGTTGCGAAGGCGCTGGCAATCTCGTCGACGCGCTCGTTGCCCGGCACGCCGGTGTGGCCGCGGACATAGTGCCAGGCAATGCGGCCGGCGCGGCCGCGTGCCGTCACCAGGTCGGACAAGGCCTCCCAATACTCGCGGTTCAGCACCGGCGTTCCTTCGGCAGTCTTCCAGCCGCGCCGGGCCCATCCCTTGATCCACTGGGTGATGCCGCGAATGACGTACGTCGAGTCGGTGTAGACGGCGAGCGGTCCGTTGGTAGCGCGCAGCCGCTTGAGCGCTTCGATGACCGCGCTCAGCTCCATCTGGTTGTTCGTGGTGTGCGTCCCGCGACCGCCCAGCTCGGTGACGTGCCCTTCGGGGGTGACGATCACCGCACCCCAGCCGCCGGGGCCGGGATTGCCTTTCGCGGCGCCGTCGGCGAACACGACGATGGCGGAATCAGTCACAACGCTCCGATCAATCGCCGCGTCGCACCACGAACACCGGGCACGGCGCGTGGCGCACGATCTTCTCGGTGGCGCTGCCGATGAGTAGGTGCCCGATGCTGCTGCGACCATGGCTTGACATGACGATCAGGTCAGGCTTGATGGATTCGACGGCAGCCATCAGCTTCTCGTACGGATCACCGTCGAACACGTGGTACTCCCGAAAACAATCCGCAGGCAGGCAACGCTGCCCTGTGGCTTCTAGCATCGCGCGCGCCTTTTGCTCGGCGTGCGCCACGAGATCCCAGCGCACGACTTCGCCCGGCTCGTAGATCGGATCGGCGGGGTTCGCGATCACATGCACGACGTGCACCGGCGCGCCAGACATACGGGCAAACCACGCGGCGTATTGAGCGGCCCGGTCGCAGTCTTCGGAGAAGTCGACCGGCAGCATGATGCACTTGAATCCTTCGACCATCGGACCTCTTCGGAGGAAGCTGTCAGCCGTCAGTTATCAGCTTTCAGCGCAGAAGTAAGCGGCACAGCCAGCGGCGATTAGTGGCGCACAGTGGCGAGGAAGCTGAGCACTTCGCGGTTGAAGCTGTCCGGCGTCTCGAAGTTGAAGCCATGGCTGCCGCCCGGGATCTTCACCAGGCGTGCGCCCGTGATGTACTTGGCAAGGATGTCGGAGTTTGCCGGCGGCACGAGCCGGTCGGCGTCGCCGGTGATGACCAACGTCGGCGACTTGATCTGGTGCAAGCGGTCGGTTGCTTTGTGGCTCATCACCGCCGCCACTTGGCCGAGGATGGCCTCCATGCTGAAGCCGTACTGCAGCGCGCCGGCAAACAACGGCATGATCTTGGGCAGCTCCTTCTCGATGAATTCCTGATTGAAGGCCAGCGGCAGCAGTTGCTGGAAGAATGCCATCGGATCGAGTGCCTTTAGATCGATCTGGATCTCGCCTCCGGCAGTGACGTTGCCACCCAGCTGCCCGACCGAGAACTCGCGCTGGCGTTCGATGTCGGCGTCGGGCTCGGGGTACGTGCAGGCGAGCACCAAGCCGCGGACGCGCTGCGGGTGCCGCAGCGCCAACTCCTGCGCGATCATTCCACCCATCGACACGCCCACCACGTGGGCGCGCGCAATGCCGATCACGTCGAGTAGCCCAGCCGCATCATCCGCCATCTGGTGGATGGAATACGGCCCGGCCGGCTTGGAGCTGCGCCCGACGCCGCGGTTGTCGAACACGATGGTCCGGTAGTGCGTGGCGAAGTCGGGAATCTGAAAGAGCCACGCCATCGAGTCGGCGGCCAGCCCCATGATCAGCAGCAGCGGGTCGCCGCTGCCGTGCTCTTCATAATAGAGATCAACAGAATCTACCTTGGCAATGCTCATCGCGTTCCCTCCGGGTTGTCAGTGCCGCCTCAGGTGAGACTAGCGTAGACTGCGTCGATTAGCCCCTGCCCGCGGGCGTTCAGCAAGACTCCTGATCCCAATTGGTTCATGACGTAGCCGATCGCCACGCGCGCCGTCGGGTCGGCCATGCCGATCGAGCCGCCAGCGCCGGCGTGACCGAACGCCGTCGGGTTGGGTCCGAGAACGGCGCTGTCTCCTGCGCGGTTATCAATGCTCTTCATGAAGCCCGCAGCGAAGCGCGTCGGGATCAACAGGACGCGATCGTCACCTTCCGACTCGACCATCGCCATCGCTTGCAGGGTGTCGCGGTCGACCAACTCGACAGCGCCGACGCGGCCGCCGCACGCCAGCGGCGTGTACATGCCGGCGAGACCACGCGCGGTGGCCATGCCGTTGGCGGCGGGAACCTCGGCGGCGTGCAACGCACGAGCGTTCACTTGCCGCGAGGTCAGCAGAGGCGGATTCATGAACGCCTTCGAGGTCAGCGTGCTGCGGTCGGCCATTGCTCTCGTGATCGGCGTCGTCTCTCCGGTCAGCGGCGCCATGCGAACCGGCGCGACGCGCGTCTCCAGCGCTTCAGGTAGGCCGATCCAGAAGTCGAGGTCGAGCCGCGCTGCCACCTCCTCCCGAAAGAACGTGCCAAGCGACCGGCCGCTGATGCGTCGCACGACTTCCCCGACGAGCCACCCGAAGGTTGCGGCGTGGTAGCCGTGTGCGGTCCCGGGCTCCCAATGCGGCACCTGCGCCGCCAGCACCGCGGTCATAGTATCCCAATCGTAGATCGCCGCGGCGGGCAGCGGCGCGTCGACGGCTGCCAGCCCTGACTGATGATTGAGCAGCATGCGCACCGGGATGGCGTCCTTGCCCGCCGCGGCGAACTCCGGCCAGTAGCGTGCCACCGGTGCATCAAGATCCAGATCGCCGCGTGCCACCAACATGTGTGCGCACAACGCCGTCGCAGCTTTTGTGCAGGAGAATACGATCACCATCGTATCGCGGCTCCACAGACGCCCGCTGACACGGTCGGCAACGCCACCCCACAGATCCACAACGGCCTTGCCATCGACGGTGACAGTGACCGCTGCACCCAGCTCTCCGCGGCTCGCAAAGTTCTCGCAGAACGCCTCGCGGACGAGTGTGAATCTGGAATCGCAGTGTCCTTCCACAGTCATCGAGTGGTCCTCGCGGCCACGCAGCGAATCTCAGCGGCGGAACAGATAGAAGAGCGCGCTCAGGACCGCGCTGATGACGACGCACGTGGCAAGTGGGAAGTAGAAGGTCAGGTGGTCGCTCTTGTAGTAGATATCGCCCGGGAGCTTGCCGAGCCATGGAATCTTGCCGGCGAAGGTGAGCAGTGCGCCGACGGCGATCAGCACGACTCCGAGGAGGATGAGCAGCTTGCCGAGGTCTCCCATCACTTGCCGAACAATCGCCCCTGCACGGCCTGCTCGCGCTGCGCCTTGCCGAAGTGCGAGAATGCCAGCGCCGTGGCCATGCGGCCCTTGGGCGTGCGGCTGAGATAGCCCTCCTGGATCAGGAACGGCTCGTAGACATCTTCGATCGTGTCGCGCTCTTCGCCGACCGCGGCCGCCAGCGTCTCGACACCTACGGGACCACCGCTGAACTTGTCGATGATGGTGAGCAGGATGGCGCGGTCCATCTTGTCGAAGCCGCGCTGATCGACTTCGAGCATCTGCAGCGCCTGATCGGCCACCGGGGCGGTGATGGAGCCCTGAGCACGCACCTGCGCAAAGTCGCGCACGCGCCGCAGCAGACGGTTGGCAATGCGCGGCGTGCCACGGGCGCGGCGCGCGATTTCCAGCGCACCCGTGTCGTCGATAGGCACGTCGAGGAGGCGCGCCGAGCGCCGCACGATCGTCGCCAGTTGCTCCGGATTGTAGAAATCCAAGCGGAAGGTGGCACCGAAACGGTCGCGCAGCGGCGACGTCAACAACCCCGCGCGCGTCGTCGCACCGATGAGCGTGAAGCGCTTCAGGTCGAGCTTGATTGAGCGCGCCGATGGCCCCTGCCCGATGATCACGTCGATCTGGTAGTCCTCCATCGCCGGATAGAGGATCTCCTCGACGACACGGCTCAGGCGGTGGATCTCGTCGATGAACAATACGTCGCCGGCTTCCAGGTTGGTGAGGATCGCTGCCAAATCGCCGGGGCGCTCGATTACCGGACCAGCGGTGGAGCGAATACTGACACCCATCTCGCGCGCGATGATGTGCGCCAGCGAGGTCTTACCCAGTCCTGGCGGGCCGTACAGCAGCAGGTGATCGAGACTCTCGCTGCGCCCCTGTGCCGCATCGATGGCGACGCGCAAGTTTGCCTTCACGCTTTCCTGACCGACGTACTCTTCGAGGGACGGCGGACGCAGCGTGGTGTCGAGAACGATATCATCGTCTGCCGGGCCGCGGCCAACCAGTCGGTCATCGTCGGACGTCATGCGCTCACCCGCTTCAGCGCCGTGCGGATCACGGCTTCGAGGTCATTGGCGCCGGCGGCGCACGCCGCCTGCACGGCGCGCTCCGCCTCGTTCCGCCGATAGCCAAGATTGAGCAGCGCCGAGACCGCTTCGCCCTCGAGCCCGCTCGCCGCGCGCACACCATCGGCAGCGCGCGCACCACGCACCAGCTTGATCTTATCGCGCAGCTCCAGCACCAAGCGCTCGGCGGTCTTCTTGCCGACGCCGGGGATCGCCACGAGGCGGACGAGATCGCCGGACTCGAGCGCGTCGAGCAGCTCGGTCGTCGGCGTCCCGGAGAGAATGTTGAGCGCCAGGCGCGGGCCGATGCCGGTGACGCTGTTGAGCAGCAGGAACAGTTCCTTCTCCTCGCGGTCAAAGAAGCCGTAGAGCTGCAGTGCGTCCTCACGCACGTGCGTATGGATGAGCAGGCGCACGTGGCTACCCGGCTCGGGCAGGCGGTAGAAGGAGTTCAGCGATACCAACACGTGGTAGCCGACGCCGTGCACATCGACCACGAGGTGCTCGGGCGATTTGTATTCGAGGGAGCCGGCAAGCTGGGCGATCATGTCATGCCTTTGGCCTGATGCCCGCCGGGGAGGTCGGGTGATGCCTGCGGCCGCGCTGAGCCGTCCTTGCCCTCTCCCTCCGGGAGAGGCCCGGTGAGGGGATCAGATACTCTTCAGCCACTTGTTCTGAGGGTGTCAAATCGTGGCAGACAGTACCCAAGGTCGAGGCCATCATCACATCCCCTCACCTGACCTCTCCCGGAGGGAGAGGAACCTTTGACCGAGCAACCGCTTGTTTGCTGGCTCTATCGTGAACGGAGGATCTACCGTGCCACTCGCGCACCGCACTGACGCGTGCCGTGAAACTGTGGGTGTGCAGATGGCAGATCGCCGCGCCGAGGGCGTCAGCCTCGTCGCCTGCGAGCGCACCGCGCAGCGCCAAGAGCCGAGCCACCATAATTTGCATCTGCTCCTTGGCGGCGCGCCCGTTGCCAGCGACCGCGACTTTGATCTCCGCCGGACTGTACTCGCACACCGGGACTTCGGCCTGCGCGCTGGCAACGAGAATGGCACCGCGCGCTTCGCCGAGACGGAAGGCGCTCTGCACGTTCTCACCGACGAATGTCTTTTCGAGACTCACACAGCTGGGCGCGAACTCGGAGAGGATCCGTCGCGCCTCTTCATACACGCGGGCTAACCGTTGCGGCAGCGCGCCGCGCGATCGGATCACGCCCCCCGCGACGTAGGTGAGACGGTGCCCGGCCTGATCAATGACGCCCCATCCGGTCGCTACCGTCCCAGGATCCAGCCCCAACACCCGCACCCCAACTCCTTCGACCCAAGTCAAGCCGCGCTCAGCCGCTCCATCTCCTCCTGCGGGATGTCGACGTTCGACGCCACACTTTGTACGTCGTCGTGGTCGTCGAGCTCTTCGAGCAACTTCATGTTCTGCTCGGCGTCTTTGCCGGTCACGCTGACGGTATTCTGTGGCACCATGGTGATTTCGGCGCTGGCCGTTTCGATCTTGGCTTCCTGAAGGGCTGTCTTCACCGCCTCGAAGTTGTCCGGTGTGGTGTCGATTTCGAAAATGTCGCCGGAGTCCTTGACGTCGTCGGCGCCGGCTTCGAGTGCGACTTCCATCAGGCGCTCCTCGTCGACCTTGCCGTGCTCGACGGTGAGCAGACCACGCTTGCTGAACATCCACGCGACACAGCCCGCCGCGCCCATATTGCCCCCGTGCTTCTCGAAGACCCGGCGCAGCTCGGACACGGTGCGGTTACGATTGTCGGTGAGCGTACTCGCCATGATTGCCGCACCGCCGGGGCCGTAACCCTCGTAGCTCACCTCTTCATAGTGCACACCTTCGAGCTCGCCCGTTCCCTTCTTGATGGCGCGGTCGATGTTGTCGGCGGGCATGCTGTTGGCGCGCGCGGTGGTGACCGCTGTGCGTAGGCGTGGATTGGCGTTGATGTCGCCGCCACCGAGGCGCGCCGCCACGGTGATCTCCTTGATGTACTTGGTGAACTGCTTGCCGCGCTTGGCGTCCTTGATCGCCTTCTTATGCTTGATCGAACTCCACTTGGAATGGCCGGACATGGGACCTCCTGGAACTAAGGGGGCTAGCGCAGACAGCTAGCACACAGGTTTGGGGGTGTAAACCGCGCTGAGGGCGGCGCGGCTGATCGGCGTCTGAACTCGACTAGCAGGGTGTCGGACTTGGAAGCGCGCAGCGACCCAACGGGGAGCGAGCCATAGAAATGACGCCGGCCGCAGGCCCTAGCGCAGGTATTCCAGGACCGCTGCGCACAGCAGCGGGAACATGATCTCGTGGTGACCGGTGAACTGATAGCCGCGTCCGCTCCCCGCGGTGGGGCGGCGGACAACGTTCATCTGCGGGCGGTAGTGACGGATGAAATCCATATCGACGGTGAGCAGGTTGTCGACGCGCTTGCCGACGTTGCGCGCCAGGTTGAGGGCTTTGACGAACACCTCTGGAATCAGCACGGCGGAGCCCAGGTTGATGAAGACACCGCGGTGCAGTTCGCCGACAACCGCGGCCAGGCAGCGGAAGTCGCGCAGGCTGGCGGCGCCGATGGCTGCTCCATCCGCTGATGGGTGCATGTGGATGATGTCGGTGCCGATCGCGACGTGCACCGTTACCGGTAGGCGGAGCCGCGCACCGGCAGCCAGAATGCTCAGGCGGGTGTACGGCAGGTGTGCCCGCCGGATGGCATTGCCCACCGCCGCGCCCAGCCCCTCGTCGTCCCGCGCCTCCGTGATCGCTTCGTTGAGAAAGCGGCCGGTGTCCTCCGCCATGCCGAAACGCCCGTCGGCGAGGTTGGCGGCAACGTCTTCGGACGTCTCGCCGGCGTACGCCAGCTCGAAGTCATGAATGATCGCCGCCCCGTTCATCGCCACAGCGGAGAGGACGCCGCGTTCCATGAGGTCGATGATGAGCGGGCTCAGCCCGACCTTGATCGGATGCGCACCCATGCCGAGCACGATACGCCGGCCGGCTCGGTGACGCGCGGCGATCTCCTTTGCCACGGTGCGAAAGTCCTTCGCCGCGAGGATGTCCGGCAAGCCCTGGAGAAAATCGCTGACCCGCATCCCATGCTGCGGGGGCGTCGCCAGCAGCGGTGTCTTCACAATGCTGCGCCGCGTACGCAGCGGGTACGTTCGTACCTTCGACAAGTCGAGCGGCTTGGGCTGGGTGGGACGCGTGCGCTTCACTTCTCCCTCCGCAATTTGAACTCTCCTCCCTCTCCCCTCGGGCCTCTCCGGAGAGGTTTCCCGGAGGGAGAGGAACCCTCCTGCACGACGCGGACCGGTGACGGCGAAATCACTTGCCTCCTCTAACGGCGGGCAGGGGCAAAGAGTTGCTCATCCACCAGCTCGCAGATCACATGGCCGACGAGGATGTGGGTCTCCTGGATGCGCGCGGTTTCCGTAGTACCGCCAGCGCGCAAGACGAAGTCGGCGGCATCCGCCAGCTTGCCACCTGTGCCACCGGTGAGCGCGACAGTCTTGATCCCAAGACGACGGCAGGCGGCGACCGCCCGCAGGACGTTGGCGGCCGTGCCACTGGTCGATATGGCGAGTGCCACATCTCCTGGCCGTCCGAGGGCGCGCACCTGCTTGGCAAACACTTCGCCGTAGCTGTAGTCGTTGGCGATGCTGGTGAGCGTCGAGGTATCGGTCGTCAGCGCGATTGCCGGCAACGGCGGGCGCTCGATCTTGAAGCGGTTGACGAACTCCGCGGCGATGTGTTGCGCATCGGCGGCGCTGCCGCCGTTGCCGAACAGCAACAGCTTATGGCCGGCACGCAGGGCCGTCGCGATGAGATCGATCACCTCGATGAGCGTACCCAGGTTCTCGCCCAAGAACTGGCGCTTGACGGCAATACTCCTGGCGAAGATCCGCGCAATTTCCCGACGCACGCGCGGCACCATACACCAAGGCATCCGCAGCGTCCAAGCCGGCACCTTGCAGGCCGCACCTTGCAGGCCGCACCTTGCGTCAACCGGCGCCGCCGTTTACAAAGCCGCAACCGTACACAGACTCCATGGAGCGACGGACACAGAATGGCCGCACCCTGGTGCTGCTGGCGGCAGTGCTTGCAATCGCCAGCCGCCCCGCAGCCGCGGCGTGGGCGCCGCACGGTATGGTGGCCTCGGAGCACGCGCTGGCATCGCAAGCGGGCGTCGAGGTACTGAAGCACGGCGGCAACGCGGTGGATGCAGCCGTAGCGACAGCGTTCGCGGTCTGCGTCGTCAGTCCATCCTCGTGCGGCATCGGCGGCGGCGGCTTCATGCTGGTGTACCTGGCGCGCGAGCGCCGGGCACTGGCGCTTGACTATCGTGAAGTTGCACCCGGCGCGGCGTCGCACGACATGTTCGTCCGTGACGGCAAGGTGGTCCCGGAGCTGAGCCTGCGTGGCGGGTTGGCGGTCGCAGTTCCCGGCGAAGTTGCGGGCCTGAGCGCGGCGCTGCAACGTCACGGCACGCTCCCGCTGGCAACGGTCATGCAGCCCGCCATCCGACTCGCACGCGACGGCTTCCCGGTTGGGGCGCACCTCGCCAAGGAGATTGCGCAGAACCTTGCTGGGCTGCGAGCGAATCCGGCGCTGGCACGCACGTTCCTGCACGCCGACGGTACAGCGTTAGTGGCCGGCGAGACGCTGCACCAGCCCGAGCTGGCGACGACGCTCCAGCGGATCGCCCACCGCGGGCCGCGCGCCTTCTACCAGGGAGACATCGCCGCGCGCATCGTGCGCAGCGACCGGGCCGCCGGCGGCGTGCTGACGGAGTCCGACCTCGCAACGTACCGCCCGAGGTGGCGCGCGCCACTGCAAGCGACATATGACGGCGACGCCGTGTATGCCATGCCGCCACCCAGCTCCGCCGGCATCTTGCTCGAAGTCCTCGGCATGCTGCGCGGCGACGACGTACGGGCGCTCGGGCGTGAGTCACCGGCGTACTTGCATTTGCTCGCCGAAGCCATGAAGCACGCCTTCGCCGATCGAGCCCAGCTCTACGGCGACCCGGATGCGGTCGCCGTTCCGCTGCAGCGGCTACTTAGCCCGGAGAATGCAGCGGCGTTGCGCCAGCGTATCGAAGCAACCCGAACACTGGCGCAGAACACGTATGGCAGCTCAGCGTTGGGCGCCGCGGCGGCAGCGAGCGATCACGGGACATCGCATCTGTCAGTGATGGATGCCAACGGCAACGCCGTGGCCTGCACGACGACGATCAATACCGGCTTCGGCTCGATGGTGGTTGCGGAGGGTACGGGAATCATATTGAACAACCAGATGGACGACTTCGCCACCCAGCCCGGCGTGCCGAACGTGTACGGCCTGGTGGGCGCCGAGGCCAACGCAGTCGCGCCGTACAAGCGCCCGCTGAGCAGCATGGCGCCGATCATCGTGACGCACGCCGCCGCACCCGTGTTGGCAGTGGGTGGGTCCGGTGGTCCGCTGATCCTGAGCGGGACGCTGCAAGTGCTCTTGAACGTCCTCGACTTCGGTCTCGATGCCACCGCCGCCGTGGCGGCGCCACGCATACACGACCAGTGGGTGCCGCCAGTGCTAGCCGTGGAGCCGGGCGTGCCGGCACGGGCGCGTGAAGTGCTTGCGAGCTATGGGCACACTGTGAAAGAGGTGCCTATCATGGGTGCCATTCAGGCGGTGCGCCGGGACGCCGGCGTTTTCGAGGGAGCAGCTGATCCACGCAAAGGCGGAGAGGCGGTCGGCTGGTAGTCGTGACCGCCGTCGCCGACAGCGGATCGCCGCGGGGGTGGCTGTCGTCCCCGTGGCTCAAGATTGCCCTCAGTCTCGTGCTGCTGGCCATCTTGCTCAAGGAGACCGACCTGTCAGAGCTCGGTGGCGCCGTGGCACGGGCGCAGTTGGGCTGGGTCATTGCGGCACTGCTCATGTACCTCGGCAGCCAGGTAGTCAGCGCAATCCGCTGGACCATGCTGGCGCGGCCGCTCGGGTTTCGCGAGCCGTTCAGCCAGTTCTTCGGCGCGTACTTCACCGGCATGTACATGAACCTGTTCGCGCCCAGCACGGTAGCAGGTGACATCGGCCGCGCCCTGTTCCTGGCCAGTGGGCAGAAGCGCAAGGCGCTGGCATTCACAACCGTCCTGGCCGATCGCGGCCTGGGATTCGTCGTACTGGTGTGGATCGCCGCATTCGCCATCATCCTGCAACCGGGCTACCACCTGCCGCCACCGCTGTACGTGGCAGCTTGGGTTGTGCCGCCAACGACGCTGCTGGGCTGGTTGTTCGGCCCGAAGCTGGCCGTGCGTTTCCTGGCGCCGGAAAATCGCTGGCGCCACTTGGTCGAACAGGATCTGCAACCGTATTGGAACGACTACAGCCTGCTCGCCGAAACCAGCGTGGTCGCGTGCGTCTTTCACACGATGCAGATCGTTAGCCAAGTACTGCTCGCATGGGCATTGGGCCTCAAGGTTGCAGCGCTGTTCTTCTTCATCTTCGTGCCGGTGGTGAACATTCTCGGCATGTTACCGGTGAGCTTCAGCGGCATCGGTATCCGCGAAGGCGGCTATTGGTTCTTCCTCGCGCAACTCGGCGTTGACCGCGAGGTGGCCTTGGCGCTCGGGTTGCTGTCGAGCGTCGTGGTGCTCCTCACCGGACTCACGGGCGGGATCGTGTTCTTGCTGTGGAAGAACCCGATGGCGGCAGCTGATGTGCCCCCGCCGCGCGCTGCCGGCGGCGACCTTGATTAACGCAACCGCACCGGTTGAATAACTGCAGACAACCGTGCGCAGCCTTCCCCGACGCGCGCTAGTGGTCTGACCTACAAATCGCTTCGGTAGCTTGAGGGGTGGACGATTGAGCCTGGATCTGCCATGAATACGTTACGTCGTGGTGGAACCGGAAGTCCAGAGCTGCACCGACGTTGT
>Ga0209048_10003601_pt1 | contig 14998 bp, 13 predicted proteins | sample FrelakmetCRP12CR_FD_187146 | JGI IMG/M metagenome (GOLD analysis project Ga0209048, IMG submission 187146) | Freshwater lake sediment microbial communities from the University of Notre Dame, USA, for methane emissions studies - CRP12 CR (SPAdes)... | ecosystem: Environmental > Aquatic >... | reverse complement strand
TCGGCAATCCGGCGGTTTGCCGCAAGATTCGGGTACCCGGGATCCATTTCTGCAACACGGTCAAATGAACGGATCGCTTCGTCGTAACGCCCCAGCCCGGCAAGTGCATACCCGCGATTGAACCATGCATCAGCATTTTCCGGGTCGATCTCAATCGCACGGTCGTACGCCTTCAGCTCGTCGTCATACCTGCCGAGGTTATACAGGATATAGCCCCGGTTTATCCATCCGGCAGCATACGCCGGGTTGATGGAAAGTGCCTGGTCAGACGCAGAAAGCGCAGCAGTGTACTGTTTTGCTCTGTTGAGTGCATCTGCCTTCTCGTTCCATGCCTCGAAATATGTGCCCTCTGCTGCGATGGACTGGTCCAGCACCCTGACAGCCTCTGTGTAATTCCCCGAAGCGATAAGTGCCTTTCCCTCATCAAACAAATTCACTGCCTTCGGAGAATACGCGGAGACACCGGAACACAGGCAAAAAACCAGCACAACCAGAAAAATGGATATTGGACTTAGTGGGTGTTTCATAGCGATCATCTCAATTCCTTAAAGAATATCATATAGTATTGTTCGGCGTACCTCATCACGCTTTTTCCAATACGAGAACTCGTCGCGTCAGGCTCTTGTGGACCCTCTGCTCGTGACGCTGGATAATGATCATGTAACCGGCGGCGATTGCGCTGATGTCCCGGTGGGTAACGACCACCGCCCGCCTCCCTGGCCTCATAACTCTCCCGATCTCTTCAAGTGCCCGGCCGTAGAGGTTTTCCAGTGTCTCCGGTTTTCTGATACATACCGACTGGCCATAGGGAAAATCGGTCACAACCGCACTGACAGATCCATTTTGCAGCGGGAGATTTGTCGCATCGCTGACAAGGAACGTGCCGTCCGGAATATTCTGCTGGCTGCCATGAACCATCACCGGATCAAAATCACACCCGATAGCGTCAATCCCCAGCAACCCGGCTTCAATCAGGATGCCCCCGGTGCCGCAGAACGGGTCAAGGATAAGGTCACCTTTCTGGACGCAGGAGATGTTTATTAACGCCCGGGCCATTCTCGGCATCATAACACCCGGATGAAAGAATGTGCGTTTTCCGGGGTTGCGGTGGTCGTACCCTTTGCGATCGATAAAAAAAAGCACCTTTCCAAAATAACACCGGTCTTCTGACAGGATGGCCCGGTATTCGACCTCCGGGTTGATGAGCGATACGCTCCCGTTGGCCATTGTTCCGATCAACCGTTCGAACTCGCGCTGGGAACACCGCTGTATCTTCCTGCAGTCACCGGCATGCACTTTTTTTACCCGTCCGGCAAAGGTCCGACCAGGATTCAGGGCAAGATCCTTCAGCAGGCCCCTAAACGCCCCGATCTCAGGTTCACATTCACCAAGGTACTCAAGCACGACCCGGGTCATTGCCAGCCGGTGTGCTGCATCCGGGTCCGGACACTCTGCAACTGCGACTTGAGCACGCATGTCAAGAACCCTGCCGACACACTCGAGCTCAGCAGGAGGAATTGTTCCATTTTCACCGGAGAGCTCAAAAAGCAGTTTCATCTCTTTTTTATTGGATCAGAAACCAGAAATACGTTGAGGATTAAAAAACCGTGAGAAATGTAACAAAATCATAAAGATTTATTTTTTATTTTTTTTCTTCCCCATAAGACCGGAAAAGAAGCCTTTTTTATCTTTGTTCCTGCCCTCAAATTCAAGGATTTTCTCGTACAGCTCCTTTTCCTCGCTGCTGACCTGTTTTGGGGTTACGATCTTGACTCGGACAAGGAGGTCTCCGGGATGCCCACGTTTTTTCACGCCTTCACCCGAGATCCGGAGTGCGGTATTGTTCTGGACGCCCGGGGGGGTCTTTACATCAATATGTCGTTTGTCAATTGTCTCGATCTCAACGGAGGTCCCGAGCACAGCCTGCGCCGGGGATATTTCCACAACTGTTTCAAGGTTGTCTTCATACCGCGTGAACTGCTCGTGGGGCTGGACATAGACTTCGATGAAAAGATCGCCGTTTGGAGCGTTATAATCTCCCGCCTCACCATATCCCTCCATCCGGAGGCGCATGCCACTGTCAATACCTACGGGAATGTGGATTGTTACCTTGCGCTTGGCCTGGGTATGGCCACTGCCTCGGCATTTCGTGCACAGGCGCTCCGGGATCCTGCCTTTCCCCCCGCACTGGGTACAGGTCATCATCCGGATGAACTGTCCGAACGGTGACTGGGACGCCTGGCGCATCTGGCCTGTCCCACCGCACCTTGGGCATATACTCTGTTTTTTTGTGGCGCTGCCCGAGCCGGCGCATGAAGGGCAGGGTTCGGTGTGCATCACGTCAATTTCCCGGTCAGTGCCAGAAACTGCATCCTGAAGGGGGATGGACAGACGCATGAGCAGGTCAGCACCCGGCTGAGGGCTGGACCGGCGGCTGCCGCCTCCGAAAAAGTCAAAAATGTCCCCAAAACCGGAGAAGTCGGTGGAGAACCCGCTTCCGAACCCGCCACCCCCGGTATAGGAGCCTTTGGAGGCGTTCGTGAACGTCTCGTGACCCATGTTGTCGTACTGTGCACGTTTCTGCGTATCGGAAAGTACGCTGTACGCCTCGTTTATCCGCTTGAACTTCTCTTCTGAACCCGGTTCCTTGCAGACGTCCGGATGATATTTCCGTGCGAGATTGCGGTATGCCTTCTTAACTTCCTTGTCATCGGCATTATGGGGTATGCCGAGGATGTCGTAGTAGTCGGACGACCCCATCGAGGTCACTCTTCTTTGACCTTGTAGTCCGCATTGACAACGTTGTCATCCTGTTTTTCGCTGTGGGGGCCTGCACCGGACGAGGGGTCTGCTGCCTGTTGTTTTGACGCCTGTTCTGCCTGGATCTTCTGGTACATTTTTGTTGTTGCTGAATAGACCACTTCGGTGAGAGCGTCCATCGCCTTTTTTATATCATCAAGTTTGTCTTCTGCAAGCGCTTTTCTGACTTCTGCTCCTGCTTCCTCAATCTTTGTCTTGTCATCTGGTTCGATCTTGTCGCCGCTCTCCTTGAGCATTTTTTCTGCGGCAAAAACTGCCATGTCAGCCTGGTTGCGGAGCTCGATCTCTTCGCGCTTCTTCTTGTCCTCTGCCTCAAACGTCTTGGCTTCTTCGGTCGCACGCTTGATGTCATCTTCCGAGAGTTTGCGATCTCCCTTGATGGAGATCGCCTGCTGGTTGCCGGTACCCATGTCCTTTGCCGAGACGTGGATAATCCCGTTGGAATCAATATCGAACGTCACCTCGATCTGCGGGATGCCCCGTGGCGCCGGGGGGATGCCGGTGAGCTGGAACTTGCCCAGCGTGAAATTGTCTTTTGCCAGCGCACGTTCTCCCTGCACCACATGGATTTCGACACTGGTCTGTCCGTCCGCCGCTGTTGAGAAGATCTGGCTCTTTCTGGTCGGGATTGTGGTGTTGCGCTCGATCAATTTGGTGGCAATGCCGCCGAGCGTTTCAATGCCGAGTGTGAGCGGGGTCACATCCAGGAGGACGATGTCCTTGGTCTCCCCCGTCAGCACCGCCCCCTGGATCCCTGCGCCAAGTCCAACACACTCGTCGGGGTTGATGCCCTTGTCCGGTTCCTTTCCAAGGATCTTTTTGACCGTTTCCTGCACGAGCGGTGTGCGGGTCTGGCCGCCGACCAGCAGCACATGATCGATGTCTTTTGGCTCCAGCTTCGCATCGGCAAGCGCCTGCTTTACCGGGCCAACCGTGGACTCGACAAGGTCCCCGATCAGCTGCTCCAGTTTTGAACGCGTGAGGTCAATGTTTAAAAATTTTGGCCCGCTGGAATCAGTCGTGATGTACGGGAGGTTGATGTTGGTGGACTGGCGTGATGAGAGCTCGATCTTTGCATTTTCGGAAGCATCGCGGAGGCGCTGCATCGCAAATGGATCGTTTTTAAGGTCAATGCCCTCTTTTTTCTTGAACTCCTCAACAATGTAGTCCATAACCCGCTTGTCGAAATCATCGCCCCCAAGGTGGTTGTTCCCTGCGGTTGATTTGACCTCAAAAACCCCGTCACCCAGTGTCAGGATCGAGACATCAAAGGTCCCGCCGCCGAGGTCATAGACGAGGACGGTCACGTCCGCTTCTTTGTCAATGCCGTACGCAAGGGCGCTTGCTGTCGGCTCATTGATGATCCGCAGCACGTCAAGCCCTGCAATTTTCCCGGCATCTTTTGTTGCCGTCCGCTGGGAATCGTTGAAATATGCCGGAACCGTGATGACGGCTTTTGAGATTTTTTCGCCCAGATATGCCTCGGCGTCAATCTTCATCTTCTGCAGGATCATCGCTGAAATTTCCTGTGGCATATAACTCTTGTCATCGATCCTGATCTTCTCCGTTGTCCCCATCTTCCGTTTGATGGACTGGATCGTACGCTTCGGGTTCGTCACAGCCTGACGTTTGGCAAGGCTCCCAACAAGGCGTTCTCCTTCCTTTGTGAACGCGACAACCGATGGTGTCGTGCGCCCTCCCTCTGCATTGGGGATGACGATTGCTTTCCCGGCTTCCATGATTGACATACAGGAAAATGTCGTCCCCAGATCAATTCCCAGAACTTTTTCCTTTGCCATACTTACTCCTCAGAATTTTTTTCCTTCCCTTTTGAAACTGCAACTTTTGCAAATCTGATAACTCTGTCATGCATCCGATACCCGCGGGCAAGCTCATCGATCACAACACCTTCATCGACATCTGAAGGGACATGTGCGAGCGCTTCCTGTTCTGCAGGATCGAATTTTTTTGTCAGCACTTCGATAGGGGTGATGCCATGGCGCTCCAGGATTGTATTACAGAGCTCCCGGATCTGCACAAGGCCTTCCCGCAGGTGGTTGTCGTCAGAACGGACGGCACGCTCAAGATTGTCGAGAATCTCCAGCATATCAACTGCGAAACGTTCGTTTGCGTACTGCATGGTGCTCTCACGTTCGCGTGCTGCCCTTTTACGGAAATTGTCAAAATCTGCGGCAAGTCGTACGAACCGGTCGTTCAGATCATTATACTGCTTTTTCTGCTCTTCCAGCTCAGAAAGTTCCGGCTCAGGCTGCACCGTTTCCGGGGCACGTGTTAGAGGAACTTCCGGATGCTCTGAAGCGTTATTTGGATCATCCGCCATGCTACATCCCATTCGATGTTCTAATATCAGTTGTATTGTGGTTCTATATAAACATATTCTTAATCCTAAAAGAACAAACGCCAATTTGTCCGTATTTTAAAAAAAGAGAGCAGGATTGAAGGATTGAAGGTTTTTTATGCGGGATTTCATGTCAGTTTGTTGTATTCTGGTTGTATCTGGGACAATTTTCTTCCTGCTTTGTGTCTGACAGGACCCCTACGCACACTGTTTCTCCACGAACATAGACCACTATCAAGCCAAGGAAGGGGGAGTCATATTCATCCAACTCCATACCTTTTTTTCTCTGGTTTGCATATGTATCACCATGAAGTGGGCGTTGCTCTCGGTCTGGGATAAAACGGGCATCATTGAACTCGCAGGTACACTTGTGCAGCACAAGTTTAACCTCATGAGTTCCGGAGGTACCGGAACCGTGCTGGCAGGGGCAGGCATCAAGTTTACCGAAGTGTCCAACTACACCGGATTTCCCGAGATGATGAATGGCAGGGTCAAGACCCTCCACCCGAAAGTACATGGCGGCCTCCTCGGGCGCAGGCAGATCGATGATGCAGTCATGACGAAATTCGGGATCAACCGGATAGACCTGCTTGTCGTGAACCTGTACCCGTTTGAGGCAATGTCCGCACAGCCCATGGAACTTGAGAAACTCATCGAGTATATTGATATCGGGGGTCCGGCGATGATCCGCGCTGCGGCAAAAAACTATAAGGACGTTGCCGTTGTTGTGGACCCCGCAGATTATCCCCTTGTCACCAGTGCCCTGCAGGCCGGGGGCATCTCATCAGCCCAGCGCCTCGCTTTTGCGAAGAAAGCCTTTGCCCGGACTGCGGCATACGACGCATCCATCAGTAATTATCTATACGGTATTGGTGCTGACTTTCCCGAGACCCTCACGGTCCAGTATACCCATGGAAGAACGTTGCGTTATGGTGAGAACCCGCACCAGAGTGCTGCAGTGTACGGGTTTTCAGGCATTGCCGGGAGCGAACCTTTGCAGGGAAAGCAGATGTCATACAATAATTACCTTGACCTGAATGCTGCCGTTTCATTACTCGCTGAATTTGACGAGACTGCTGCAGTTATTGTCAAGCACAACAACCCGTGCGGCGTTGCAGTCGGAAATACTCAGCTCGAGGCATACATCACAGCACGTGACGTGGATCCGGTATCTGTATATGGTTCTGTTGTTGCACTTAACCGCGAGGTTGACCGGGCAGTAGCTGAAGAGCTCTTCAAAACATTTGTTGAAGTCATTGCTTCCCCCTCATATACTGCGGAAGCTCGGGAGGTCATGAAGAGAAAAGAGAATATGCGTGTCCTTGTGCTGCCCAAACCCTCTCCCCAGGAAGAGATCCGCACTATTGACGGGGGAATTCTTGTCCAGCGGACTCCCCCCTACCAGGAGCACTGGAAAGTAATCACCGACCGTGACCCCACTGCTGAAGAGATGCGGGCACTCCAGCTTGCATGGAAGGTCTGCAAACACACCCGCAGCAACACCATCATCTTTGCTGACTCGCGACGTACCCTTGGCATCGGTGCGGGACAGATGAGCCGTGTCGATGCAGCAAAAATTGCGATCGATAAAGCCTGTGCCCCGCTCAAGGGATCTGCGGTGGCATCCGATGCGTTCCTTCCCTTCCCGGACACGCTTGAAGTGGCAGCAAAAGCCGGGGCAACCGCCCTTGTCCAGCCGGGCGGATCAATCCGCGATGAGGAAGTAATCGCTGCAGCAAACCGCCTTTACATGGCAATGGTTTTTACTGGCGTACGGTACTTCAGGCACTGATAGAAGAAAAAACATGGAACCATGTAAAAAATATGTAAAAAGTGCGTCAGATTTACATTACTCAAAATCGTTAAAAAAAAGAGATTATTTTACCTGATTCTCTGCAATGTCTCCAACAATGGGAACTTTGAACTTCTCTCCCTGATATGCCTTGAACATCAGGAACAGCCACAGGAGAAGCATAATAATCCAAATCAACGTCATGATGAGACTGACTATTCCCCACATGCCGACTGCACCATACAATCCAGCACTTAAAACCATCATACTAACTATAGCACCAATGATCCAAAGTAGAATCGTGAGTGGTAGGAATGTAAGAATCGATTGCATTGCATGGAATCGTACCGTTTTGTTATCCTTCTCCATCAGGAAAAAGATGATCCCCGTTAACCAGCCTAAGACGTAACATGCAGCAGAGGCTACATTTTCGTCCAGTCCAAATGTGGCTTTTACCATGTCAAAACCTCAAATAATTGATATTTATGCTCTTTTCCCTATCGCTATTTAATTATTTTGTATTTTACGGATAATTTTGATAATCCGGATTTCCGAAGGCTGCCTGAGCATAAAAATGATTATACAAGAAGTTAAGAGCAATTCAGGAATTATTACAGATTAATTTACCATTTTCAGCCCAAATATCAGATAAATTTATATTCTGCGAAGTTGTTAGCTTCCTTAAATCGTTTGTGGCTGAACTGGTCATGGATGATTCAGAAATGTGATTGGTGAATGATAATGGATTACGGCAACATGCTTGGTGAGTCCTTTGCGTATGCGAAGGAAGGTGTCGTCGACAAAATGAATAAGTGGATAATGTTGATTATCGCAACGATTATCCTGGCAATCCCGCTGATGGGATATATCATGCAGATTTATCGCGGGACAAAACCAGCACCTGAAGTTGGCGACTGGGGAAAACTCTTCATTGATGGGATAATGCTTGCAATTGTAGCTTTCATCTATATGATCCCACTGTTTATTCTGCAATTCTTAATGATGGGATCTGCAATGGCTGGAGCAATGTCTGGTAATCCATCTGCCGCAATGGCTGGTTTTGCTGGAGCAGGTATTTTAGCCCTCGTTTATTTCATCGTCGCAATCGTCATTGGACTCATTGTACCGATAGCTATGATCCGGTTCGCACGATCCGGAAGTATCGGTGAAGCATTCAATTTCAGTGCGATTCTTGCCCATATCGGTAAAATCGGGTGGATTGGTTATATTATTGCCATGATCATTGTTGCGATTGTCCTTGGTATCCCATTGGCAATTCTCTGGTTTATTCTCATTGCATTGGCCATTGCATTGGCCCTTGTAATCCCAATGTTAGGAATTCTCATTGCCGTAATTGTATTTTTGGCAGTCATTCCACTCCTCGCCGTTTTCCAGGCACGATACCTTACCCAGATATACGACAGTGTTGCAGCATAAATTCTTCAAATATTTTCTCTCTTTTAAAGAATTAAAAAATTGGAATACAATTTTATTTCCGGATTCCGTACTGTGTAATGTAAAGGTGAACCAAATGGATTTTGGTACAATACTCAATGACTCATTCCAGTATGCGAAAGAAGGAGTATGGGGGAAGTGGAAGAAGTGGTTTTTCCTTATTATCTCCATGATTATTTTCCCTTTTATCCTCGGTTACATGATACGGATGTACCGTGGCGAAAAACCTGCGCCGGAACTGGACCAGTGGGGCAGCATGTTTATCGACGGCCTGAAGTTATTTGTCGTTGAACTGATTTATGCTGCGCCGGTAATTCTCATCATTCTCATTGCATTCCTGCCATTTGCCTCGACACTCGTGACTTCCGGAATAATTTCCACAGACATTTCCATCATGACAGATACTCAGGCAGAACAGTTCATCTCCTCTCATCCCGAGATCCTCTCTGCGCTTGCGACGATGGTTGTACTTATTTTTATTGCCGTGATCCTCGCCCTCATCATTGCGATCTTCTCATTTATCGGTGCAGTCCGTTTTGCCCGGACAGGATTGATTGCTGAAGGGTTCAACTTCTCCGCAATTCTTGGTACGATCAGAAAGATAGGATGGATCAACTACCTCCTTGCGCTAATTATCATCGGAGTAATAGGTATGGTGTACGGGTTTGTGATGAACATCGTCAATATAATCCCGTTTGTCGGGCTAGTCATCTGGCTATTCCTTTACCCGCCGTTTATCATATTTATGAGCAGGTATGCATCGCTTGTGTATGATGCCGGCTAGATGGTGCCCGAAGCTGAGCCGGTTTTACAACAATAAAACAAGGAGAAACTGCAGTAACAGCCTAATTTTTTTTGGATACTTTTTTTTAGTTAAGAGATTCGTTACACGATAAAAAAAAGAACTGATCTCTGGTATCACTTCTGCACTGCACCAAGATTCGCCTGCTCAACAGTCTTTGCGTACCGTGCGAGTGCCCCCCTGAGCAGTTTCACCTTGGGCTTCCAGGTTTTCTTTCGTTTCTGTATCTCCTTTGCATCAACACACAGGTCAATTTTTTTACTGAAGAGATCGACTTCGATCAGGTCCCCATTCTGCACGAATGCGATCGGCCCGCCAACCGCTGCCTCCGGCGCAACATGCCCGATGCATGGTCCGCGGGTACCTCCGGAGAAACGCCCATCAGTGACGAGGACGACCTTGGTGTATCCCAGACCCATCAGTGCTGATGTGGGCGAGAGCATCTCAGGCATCCCGGGCCCGCCCCGGGGCCCCTCGTACCGGATAACGATTACATCCCCTTCCCTGATCTTTTTGGCAAGGATCGCTTTCATCGCGGACTGTTCGCCATCGAAGACACGCGCCGGTCCTTTGTGCCTCCACATCGCTTGAGGTACTGCAGCGCACTTCACTACGGCTCCATCCGGTGCAAGGGAGCCTTTCAGGATCTTCAGTCCACCAGCTGCATTGACGGGTTTTGCAAGAGTCCGGATGACTGATGCATTTTTCACCACAGCTGCCTGTGCGATCTGCCGCATGGTCTTCCCTGAAACAGTTGGACAGTCATCGAGGACTTTTCCCAGCTGGTGTAACACTGCCGGTATGCCCCCGGCCCGGTACAGCGTTTGCATAGAGTGAGGGCCAGAAGGTTGCATGTAGCAGATGTGGGGAACCTGTTCGGAAAGCAAGTTGAAATCTTCGAGGGTCAGAGGGATATCGGCTTCTGCTGCAATCGCCATTAAGTGGAGCACAGTATTGGTCGAACCTCCAAGTGCCATATCGACCCGGATTGCATTCCTTACGCTCTTTTTTGTGATGATATCACGAGGCTTGATATCCTTTTTCACAAGGCGTAACACCGCTTCCCCGCTTTCGCGGGCGATGCGGAGTTTTGCGGCATCAACGGCAGGGATCGCGGCGCAACCGGCAAGCGACATTCCCATCGCTTCGGTCATGCACGCCATCGTATTCGCGGTATACAGTCCCTGGCAGCTCCCGCAGCCCGGCATGGCAACGCATTCCAGCTCACAAAGAGCATCTTCCGTCATTGTACCGGCAGCGACTTTTCCCACACCTTCAAACACATCGATGAGCGAGAGTTCCTTTCCTTCCTGATAACCGGAGAGCATCGGCCCTCCGGAGAGCACGATTGCCGGGATATTGCACCGCACCGCTGCCATCAGCATTCCGGGGACAATCTTGTCGCAGGTGCCGACACAGACCAGCCCGTCAAACCGGTGGGCGTCCACCATCAGCTCAATCGAATCTGCGATATTTTCACGGGATGGCAACGATGACCGCATACCTTCATGGCCCATGGCGATCCCGTCGCAGATACCGATGGTGCCGAACTCAAACGGGACACCTCCTGCTGCTGCAATCCCCTCTTTGACTTTTTCTCCAAGCTGCCGCAGGTGGACATGCCCGGGGACGATGGTGTTGTACGCATTAGCAATTCCGATAAACGGCAGACCCATCTCGCGGTCAGTCAATCCTAGGGAACGGAGCAGCGAGCGGTTCGGCGCCCGCGAATAGCCGGATTTGATCTCATCACTGCGCATAATTCACCTTCAGATGCTATCCTTTACCCGGTATATGGGTATCTTAAAGTATTAAACCACGACATGAACTCCTTTTAAAATTTTCATCACTATATCTTGAGAATATGAGTAAGATGCCCGTCGTTGCGGTTACGAGGTAATAAATAAAAAAAATCTCACTTCACGTGCTGCTGTCCTTCTCTGCTGCCCCGACAAAAGATCCGGCAAACTCATCTGAAAAATAGGCATGGGTGTAGGTACCGATTGTATTGTTGATAACGAGCCCGTCATTCCCGTCTGTAATCCCTTTTCCCCTGTTTAACCGGAACACATACCGGGCATCTGAATGGGGAGATACCGTTGAGTAATGAAATTCATGTCCGAGGATGGGCAGAAAAGGCGGGAGATAGGATGATCCCGCGATGCTCTCTCCCTGCACATACCCGAGCGCCTGTACCTTTTTCGTCATCTCGGTTGTTGCGGGGAGCACTCCGCATAACCGGTACGTCCGGTCAGCAGCAATTTCTTCGGTCAGGTACATGAGACCCCCGCATTCCCCGTAGATTGGCATGCCAGCATCTGCTGCGTCCCGGATTTCCGTGCGACAGGAGGAGGACTCCAGTCCTGAGAGATGTAATTCGGGATATCCGCCGCCGAAATATAATCCCTGCACATCAGGCAGTCGGTCGTGAAGCGGCGAGAAAAATACCAGATCTGCACCTGACAAACGGAGCCGGTCAAGATTGTCCTGGTAATAAAAACGGAAGGCTTCATCCCATGCAATCCCGATTTTTACCCGCGGGGGCTGCACAGTCCTTTTCCGGAGGTTCGCATTGATTTGTGGAGCACTGTGGGCAATATCAATCAATGCCCCGATATCACAATGTTCATTCACGATTATTCCGAATTCAGCCCTGGTCCCGGTTTCGTGCGCCATTTCAAGGCCAAGATGTCGGCTCTTTATGAGAAGCTGATCATTTTTGGGGATCCACCCAAGGGAAGGAACTACAGGAAATAATCCAATCATCTGCCGGTGCCGTTCGCTTCCGATCCTGTTGAAGATCACTCCGGCAATCCTTAGCCGGGAATTGTATGTTGAGAACCCATGGATGAGTGCGTGGGCGCTCCGCGACATGCCCCCGGCATCCACGACAAGGATGACCGGTGCATCGAGAATTGTGGCTACATGAGCAGTGCTTGACCGTTCGGTGCCATCAATCCCGTCATACAGTCCCATCACCCCCTCAATCACCGAAATTTCGGCACCGGCACTTGCCCGCAGGAAGGTGTCCCTTACCCCATCCTCACCCATCATGAACGGGTCAAGGTTGCGGGATGTGCGCCCGCAGATACCCGTGTGATGCGAAGGGTCGATAAAATCCGGCCCGACTTTGAATGGCTGCACCTGCAATCCCCGTGCGACAAGTGCGGCCATGACACCGGTTGCGACGGTAGTCTTCCCACATCCGCTGTGAGTCCCTGCGATGATGAGACGTGGAACCGGGTTCATGTTTGCCTCTGTGATTTTTTGTTTGTCTGAACAATTCCGGGCTCTAACGGGTTGACCGTAATATGGATTCCGCTCTCTTTTCCATAGTCCTCGACCCGTGTATGCACCCGATCCACCATACTCCCTGTTGTCAGGATCAGGGAATCATCTCCCAGCAATGCCTTGAGAATGCATTTATCAATGACCCCGTAGGTAAAATCCAACCGGATCTGTCTGTTTTCTGCACGCTGCTTTGCTCGGGTCCCCATTGCACCTACTGAAATTTTGGTACTGGATGAGATCCATTCCAACAACAATTCCTCATTGTCCAAATCAACATTGCAGACCGTGATCGTACCGGGCCGGGCACGGCAGCAGGTGTTCTGGAACAATGTCTCGATGATTTGCATCATATCCAGTACGGTCCGGGGTTTCTTTTCTGTGAGAGGAAAACCACGTTTCTGCAGCTCGGTAAAGAGTTCGAGCAGGAGCGGGAGGGAGAGATGCGCCATCCGCACAAATTCCGGATTGCCAAATGCCACTTCGGGAATGCCTTCCTGGAGAATTTTTCCCTCGAGCAGGAGGATTGAACGGTCAGCCCATGGGTAGGCAAGTTCAACGTCATGGGTTGATATGATAACGGTTTTTCCTCCATGGTTCAGTTCATCCAGCAGTTCCATGATATCTTCCGATCCTGATGGATCAAGACCGCTCGTGGGCTCATCAAACACCAGAACATCGGGATCCATGGCAAGGACACCTGCAATTGCCACCCGTTTCTTCTCCCCCCCGGAGAGCTGGTGGGGCGGACGGCGCTCAAACCCTTCCAACCCGACATGCCGGAGTGCCAATGTAACTGCTTCTCTCACTTCAGTTTCAGGGTAGCCAAGATTGGTCGGACCGAATGCCACGTCCTGGTATACGGTCGGCGCGATGATCTGGCGATCCGGGTTCTGGAGCACAAAACCGACACGTTTGCGCAGGGTACGCAACGACGCTGTATCATACCGAACAGGCTGGTTGTCAAAGACGATGATCCCGGTGTCGGGGCGGATCATGCCATTGAACATCATCAGGAGGGTTGATTTTCCTGCGCCATTGGGCCCGACAAGGGCAATTTTTTCCCCTTTCCGTATATGAAAACTGATCCCCTTGATTGCTTCCATGCTGCGCGGGTACCGGTAGCGGATATCCCGCGCTTCGAGTATGATACTGCCCATGATCTGTTTCCTATATAATTGTCATATCTTTTGAGAGGATCACGACCACCGATGACAAAGACAAAAACACCATTACCGCAAACAATGGTAAATACTCCACCGGCCTTGTCTCGCCCAGCAGGGCAAATTTCCCGTCATAACATCGTGCGTCCATAGCCCGTATCAGGTCTTCCCCCGCATTCCAGCTTGCAATGAATACCGCCCCGCACATGGATGCAAAGGAATGAATCGATTCACGGAATGTTGAATATCCCAGGCGCATGACCTGTGCGTTATAGATCTGTTTTACCTGATCGACAATGATGAAGATGGTCCGGTAAATGATCATTGCGAGATCAATGACGACCTCAGGAATCCTGCACTGGCGCAGCACAATGAAAATATCCGTCATTGGAGTGGTCAGGGCAATAAAACACATCGCAGACATTCCGCCAATAACCCGGCAGAAAACCAAAAATCCCTGATTTATGCTCACCCGTGTGATAGACAGTGAGAGCCACGGCATTGGATCCCATCTCCAGAATACCTCCTGTCCACCTGATATAAGAATAATACCGGCAACGCTGAACGCGGCAAACCAGAAAGGAACAATAAAGAGCTCTGCATATGTTTTTGCATCCACCCGTGCAAGTACAAGGATCGAGCCCGTGAGTAGCAGGGCAATAAAGAGAGGGGGAAAATAACTTGTGGAGAGGAGGCAGAGAATGATAGCCCCAAGCCCGGTCGCAAGTTTTAGGTATGTGTTAATCCCACGCAGTCCGTTCTTTTGGGCAATATCTTCCAGAAATTCCTCAAACATGGATCAGTAATCTCTCGTTGTGTCGTTTATGCATTCTTTTTCTGCCCTATCCAGTACCCGAATACGCCCCCTACAAAAATCCCGCCAACGGCAGCCTGAAGTGCAAACAGGCAGGCTTCAATCTCCCCGCTGGGAGGTACCCACTGGGGAATTAATGGCTGGAAATTTTCCACAGGTGTCCCGGAAAGTTTAGCTATAAGTCCTGATCCGACATTATCAGAGCCGGCAAATTCAGCACCACTCATAGTTGAACTCGTGTAGAGAAATACTGCGCAGAATGCCACAATCGCAATCACGGTCAGAATTTCAAGAGTATATTTGAAGCTCATCAGATCTCACTCCGTGCCGTGTTGATCTTTTCTTCGGAGAAGATTTTCAGCCGTATCAGGATATCGGGTTTAAGGGCTACAATATATTTAAACACGAGTGCAAGGACAATGCCTTCGACAATGGCAAGAGGGAGCTGTGTAACGGCAAATATGCCCATGAACATGATGAATGAGCTGACAAAACCCCCGGTCTC
>Ga0209048_10003600_pt1 | contig 14999 bp, 13 predicted proteins | sample FrelakmetCRP12CR_FD_187146 | JGI IMG/M metagenome (GOLD analysis project Ga0209048, IMG submission 187146) | Freshwater lake sediment microbial communities from the University of Notre Dame, USA, for methane emissions studies - CRP12 CR (SPAdes)... | ecosystem: Environmental > Aquatic >... | reverse complement strand
TTTGCTTCATCAACGCCAATGCATAATCAAGGACAATATTTCTTTAAGGAAATAGTGCATGAGTCAGATACCGCATACCTCCCCATTTGATGGAATCCGCCACGAGGATGAAGATGGCAAGGAATTCTGGAGCGCCCGCGAATTGGGCAAATTACTTGGTTATGGAGAATTCCGCAAGTTTAAGAACGCTATCGAAAAAGCTGAGGAAGCCTGCAAGAACAGTGACCAAGCCGTTGCAGATCATTTCGTCCATGTGGGCGGTATGATCGAGGTAGGTAAAGGAGCGCGGCGTAAAGTTCAAGATGTTCACCTCACGCGCTACGCCTGTTATCTCCTGGTAGAAAATGCTGATCCCTCTAAACCGATTGTCGCCTTGGGTCAAGCATATTTTGCAGTGCAGACTCGTCGCCAGGAGATCAACGATGAGTTGGCCTTAGCGAATCTGCCAGAGGATCAGAAACGTCTCATCTTTCGATCGCTCATGTCAACATACAATGTGAGGCTAGCTGAAGCTGCCAAACAAGCTGGTGTCATCGAACCACGAGACTTTGCGACGTTCCAAGATCATGGATACATGGGACTTTACGATGGAATGCGCGAGAATGATATTCATGCCAGAAAGGGACTCCAATCTGAAGAGAAGATATTGGATTTTATGGTCAGTGAGGAGCTGGCCGCAAATATATTCCGTTCGACACAGGCAGATGCCAAATTAAGACGCGACCAGATCAACACCAAAGGAGATGCCAATCACACACATTATCTGGTGGGACAAGAAGTGAGAGAAGCTATCAAACGACTGGGCGGCACAATGCCTGAAGATTTGCCAATACCTGAAAAGAGCATACAGGAGTTACAGCGCGAAGAACAACAACGCTTAAAACCAGGCCAGCAACTGTCGTTACTGGATGAGCCTGGTAAAGAATAAAGGCCTCCAACTTCTATAGAGCACCTCCGTCAATGAAAGTGAGCACCTTCACATACACACTGTGCCGTAGAACATAGACTATGCCAAAAAACAGGTGTATTATCGTATACAGATAAGGGATCTATACAATTCAAATCGAACCTTGTGGGAGATTTGAGCCTAAAATCAATTTGAAACAAACGGAGAGAACTATGCGAAAAATTTCATTCACTCGTTTCCAGGGTATACTCGTCGGTACCGCAGCTATTGCGATGATGTTGTTCGTCTCAGCCTGTGCTGGCACCGGAACTGGCACCGGGCAGTCAACAACAAGTTCTACTACGAGCACCCAGACAACACCTACAACACCGGTACAACAGCCAACCACCCAATCATCTTCCCCGACTGCCCAACCGGTCGCATTTAAGGCAGGTGGCATCTCATTTATCGGCCCTGTAAAGAGTATTACGAGCAGCAGTCTTGTTATGAGCGCGCCAAATGGGCAGACCTATACGATTACAATCACCCCGCAAACTGATCGCTCTGCCTTTGGTGGGAGTCTGCCGACTGTTGGGGCTTCCGTCGATATGGACTCAACAATTAACCCTGATGGGAGTCTTACCGCAACGATCTTGAAGCCTGCTCAGCCGGGTGATGCAGACCTGAACAACATTGCATATACAGGTATCACGACAAGTGTGGTCGGCGTTGATCGCGTTCTTCATTTCACTGCTGGTGTCAAGAGCTACACCTTCACTATTCCTGCGACGGCGGTTCTGACTGATTTCGGAGGCAACGCACAGGCCATCGGGGTCAATATGCCGGTCAAAGTCAAAGTAGCATATCCGGCTAATACAATCGTCAGTGTTGGAAATGCTAGCGCAACAACGGGTGGCTAAACAGGGTTAGCCACTAAACACATACTAGACATAGTGGTCTGCCTGGTGTTCCGGAACACCAGGCAGACCACTATGTCTAGTGATTACTCACCAGCAGCACCTTCTATACTACCTTCACCTGCTTCTTCGATTTTCAGTTCAACGAGAACATCCCGATTACTCTTGTCACTGTGACCCATGATGTAAAAGACGATAGTAAGCAAGACGATCAAGGCCAGAGGGATAAATTGGGTAAGTTCGTAGGTAAGCCGACTAACCGAACCGGGAGGAGTTATTGGAAAGAGGATGCCGATAACAGCAAAAAGCGCATAACCAAAGGCCAGGATTGTGACAATCCAAGCCGCTACCATCCCTCCAGGTACCCTATAGACACGAGGCACATGAGGATATTTGAAGCGCAAAATCAGAAATGACGGGAAGATGAAAAGGTATGCAAGTGTAGCAGTTGAGATGACAAAACCAAGCACCAGGCTAAAAAGCGTTGAAATGCTCCCGGAACCACCAAAGGAGTTGACCAGAACGGCTGCCACCATTGCTATCGTCGCCATGATGCCAGACATGATGTTGACAGCGATAGGAGTTCCAAACCTGCCGCTGAATCGACCAAAGATGAGGGGAGCAGTGCGATCAAGCGATGAAATTGCAAAGGTACGATCCGCGCCCATGATCCAGGTGCCTCCACTGGAAGCCAAAGCGATGGCGAAAGCCAACGCAACAACCCAGCCAAGGGGTGTAGCTAAGGGTCCAAGCACAGTATCAACAGATTTGAATGCAGTCAGGAAACTTCCTACACCCGAAAGTTGATCTGGGGTAAGTACGAGAAGGATCGTAATCAGAAAAGCAGCGTAGGCAACAACAGCCGTAAGCCCCGCTCGGACAATCGAACGCGGCACATCGCGCTGGGGATTTTCCATCTCTTCTCCCGCGCCGTTCTGAACCTCAAATCCTTGCCATTGGAAGATCAGCACAGGTAGAATACCGGCGATAATCAGGCTGAAGTTGGACGGAATCAAATCAGCAGCGTTGAGACTACCGCCTTTGGAGTGTCCTCCGAAAAGGTAAAACGCAGCCAGGATAATAAAAACAGCCAGGAGACCGAGCTTGAGGTACGAGCCAAAGACGGAGATATATTTCCCAACACGAAGGGATAAGATGGCACACCAGATGGTTCCCCAAACGAAAAAGAGGGCAATGAGTATCTCGACCAAGGCATCACTTCCAACGCTTCCACCAAATTGATAACTCAAGCTGCCAAACCATAAGAGCTTAATTGCTGCAATAGCACCAACCGCTAATGTTCCTCCAAGCCAGAGGGGATTGGAGACCCAATAAAGCATGGAAGCCATTGCGCCAAAGAAGCGCCCCCCAGCCATTTTACACCATTCATACATGCCACCTTCCTGCGTAAAGGTGCTACCGAGTTCGGCGGTGATCAACGCATAAGGTAAAAGAAAGGTGATGGCAGAGATGACCAGCCATGTGAGGGCTTGCGTTCCATTTGAAGCAAAGGCACCTATGGTATCCAGTCCAATGAGTGCTGCGAGGGTATAGAAGATCATGTCGAGATAAGCAAACTCTTTTTTAAGTTTCTTTTTCTCCTCAAGGGTTGCTGAACTTGTGACTTCACGCAAATTGATATCCATAAAGGGAATCCTCCTTTATTACACCAATGTGATAGGTATCCAGAGCAAGAAGAGGTTTAAACTCTGGTCGCTAAAAGGAAAAACTTACATAGAAAATGCATGAGGTTTTAGTCGCTGCTTTACTACCTGCTTCACCTCCTTCTACCAGGGGTGTTGTATGGCTATAGGAAGATTAGAATGGATTACTTCAACGGTATTGATATTATACACTACGCTGTGCTCATTTCATTATACCTGGATGCGTTTTGAAAGTGGTGTCTGCCACCAACTCAGATTTGGGGTTCAATGTTCGATTGTCCAGATCGTTTGAATGTGGGGTATCAGTTTTGCAAATTCGTCGTTCTCGATTGTTGGATCGAAGAATACAAGAACTGAGGATACTCATCGTGAAGGGCTTATGCTAAAGCTGGTTCTAAAACGTGAGAGCTTCCTCGATGATTTGTAATTCCTGGTCTGTGAGTTTCCAGTCCAGGCAACCAGGCATTGCCTGGGCTTCCTGGGGACTACGGATGCCGTTGATGGCTCCCGTTACTGACGGCTGTCTCAGAACCCAGGCTATCGCAAGCTGAGCCATGCTTTTGTTGTGGTCCTGGGCGATAGTTTGGAGTACACGCCGTAGCTCTTTGAGCCTGGAAAAGGTAGGTTCCTGAGCGTAGGGACGCTCTCTGCGAAAATCATCGGGATCAAGGTTCTCCAGATCGAATCCATCTGCTAAAAAGCCGCTAGCAAGAGGTGACCAGCATAGCACGCCAATACCATGCTGCTGGGAGAACGGCAAGACGTCGTGCTCGATTTCGCGATTAAGCAGATTATACTGATGCTGATTCGAGGTTATAGGCGCTACAGCATGTGCCCGTTCCATTAATTCGATCGTATGGTTGGATAAACCGCCATAGCGCACCTTGCCCTCCTTTATGAGGGCTTGCATTGCAGCCCAGGACTCTTCCATTGGCGTGCTGGGATCTGGATCATGGAATTGATAGAGGTCAATATAGTCGGTCTTCAAATTACGCAGGCTGATTTCGACTTCCCGACGGATGCTGGCAGGTGAGAGATCTTCCCTCTCACCTCCCTGCTCACTTTGCAGTGTGCCGCATTTGGTGAAAATGTAGACTTTGTCGCGCTTGCCCTGCAAAGCTTTGCCCACTATCCTTTCAGCTCGTCCCCAGCCATAAAAAGGAGCAGTATCAATCCAGTTCACACCAAGGTCAAGAGCCGCTTCAATAGTACGTATTGCTTCGCTTTCATCTTGAAAGCCCCAGTAAATACGCCAACCAGGTGTCGAGCCAATGGGAGCAGTACCGATACCAACCCTGGTTATTTTAAGGTTGCTCTGGCCAAGCCTACTTGTTTCTAACTTCATGTCGCAGTCTCCAACTCTATAAAACTTATTATACAGCTATTGGAAGTTGGACATTGAACTGCGAACCCTCGCCTGGAATGCCTTTGCTCTCGACCCAGATTTTCCCATCCATAGCTTCAACAAGACGGTGGGATATATATAAGCCCAGCCCTGAGCCACGCACAGAACTGTTGAGATCCTGGTCCAGCCTCACAAAACGTTGGAAGAGACGATCCTTATCCTGCTCAGCAATGCCTTTCCCTCGATCAATAACACTCACAATCACGCCCGGTACAGGAAAATTAACAACCCGTGCCGAGTAAGCAATGGGTGTTGTTGGTGGCGAATATTTTAAAGCATTAACGCTTAGATTGAGCAAAACCTGCCTGAAGCGTACTGGATCAGCTCGCACTTTAAGTGAAGCTGGAATGCTAACCCCCACCTTTCGATGCTCATGCGTCAACTGTGGCTCAATGAGTGCTATAACGTTTTGTACCTCCTCAAGCACATGGACACATTCCAGGTGAGCAGGACGAATGCCCGCATCAATCTCCAAACGACTGGCATCCATCACGTTGTTGAGCAACAACACCAGTTCCTCACAGGCATGTTGGGCCTTGAGTAGAAATTCTTCTTGTTGCTCACCTGATACAGAATTACCATATTGAACAAGTAATTCGAGATATCCCTGAACCGCCGTCAGAGGTGTGCGCAGTTCGTGCGAGGCTGTTATCATAAACTGGTCTTTGAGTTTGTCCAACTCCTTCAGGCGTTCATGGGCTTCCCGCAAATCATCATACAGTTCTATACGTTCAACTGTTATGCTCTCTTGCTCAGCATACGCTTTAGATAGAGCCTCAAGTAGGCTGTTGTTCTCTCGTATCGCCAACCAGGAGCGGATAGCGACAAGCACACCAACAATAGCAGTGAGCACTATCAGGAAGAGTGAACCTGGTTGATTCATTCGTAAAGCTCGAACGGAGTCATAGATCGTAAGAGCCAGCAAAATTGCAAGAGGAAGATAGATCAGAGTGCCCTGAGTAAATCGCCAACGGCGGCTTCCTACTTCGCTATGAACCGGTTTGCTTATTGCAAATTGCTTTCCTGTTTGTGTTGGAAATTCTTGCTCATTATACGCACGCTTAACCAGCGCACTATATTGGTACAATCCTGCAAGACCCATTAACAAAAATCCCAGGTACCAGAAAGGATCGATGAAGAAAATAATGTTATCGTATGTGCCAATGGCTGAGGTAAATGCATAACCTGTATCTGCCCAAATATTCCCAAAGATGCCAAAGCCTAAAAGAAACAATGATGGGTACAAGATACGCTCAGGCCGTCTAAAAAAGAGCAGCACAATAGCAAGAATTAAAAGCATATCCCAGACTGGATAGGCTACCGATACAATGAGTTGTGATTGCGTATCATTAGACGCAACCTGCACCTGGAAGACTTTGTCAATGAAGAAAAACCAGCTGACGCCTAAAATACAGAGGGTAGTAATGAGCGCATCAAGAGCGATACCTTTACGAAATTTTAGTGTCGTGGGCATCAGAAACAGACCACAAAAAACCAGTGGATACATGAGCATGAATCCAATATCCGAATACGATGGGAAAGTAACCTGGTGAGTGCGATCCATATAGGTAAAGTAAAGCCCACCCAGGCAATTTGCCATAAGACCCAATCCTACCAGAAGCCATGCGAGCTGGCGGGAAGGCTGCAATTTTAATGGCCCATAGCGCGCTCGAAACGCGGTAATAAAAGCCATTGAAGCCCCTACGAACGAAGTCAAGGGATACATGATATTGGAGACGAAGTCGGGGTAACTACTTCCACCTACATGGTAGAGTAACCCACAAAAGCCAGCAGCACTTAAGAATACAACTGCCGCCATAGCTAGATAATTCTCTCGTTCTAGTTTTCTAAGATAGGAGAGAGTTAATCTAGCATCTGTCCTGGTCTTCATGAGATATTTCCTGCATGGTCACATTCGCTGAGAAAAGTCTACTAATTGGTCTTTTTCAAGCTCACCCCATCAACAAGTATATGATGATTCTAAAGATTACTCAAGGTTGCCGTGACTTTTATACACGAATGTCCACTTACATTCTCTCAAGGAAACGCTTGCTGAGTCTCTATGACTAAAACCAATGAAGTAAATATGAGAGGATGTTAACTATAATAATAATAGCAGCCACAGCAATCAAAATACGAATTATTCCTCCCGCGAGCTTGAAGAAAAATCCAAAGAGCCAGATGACAAGAACAAGGATGAGAATTCCCCATAATACGGTATGAAGCATGACAACTACTCCTTTTCGAACGAAACGCTGAACATTAGTAATGAGTTAAAATTGTAGTAACTCAGGCTATTCCTGAGAACGCTCTTCTTGAGTATATTCCCGAACCCTACAATAATCAAGTAGTATTTTTTCAACAAAAACCCCTTGATTTTTTTAGAACTTCAAGCTACACTTATGACCAGATATCATATGACTTATTCAGCTTTACTGGTCATACAGTCATGTTATGAAGAGGTAGGCAAGTTTGGCAAGTAAACGTAATACAGCTCACTCTACCGAGAAGGATCGATCGTGGCGGCAAGAACGCGCAGATCGCATTTTGGACGCTGCTGCTGAATTGATCCTGCGTTGGGGTTACAAGAAAACAACTATTGATGACATCGCAAAGCAGGCACGAGTAGCCAAAGGCACAATCTACCTGCACTGGAAGACAAGAGAAGACCTGTTCATGGCTCTGCTCATACGCGAGGATTTCAATTATGCGGAAGATTTGAAGCAGCGTATTGCAAGTGATCCCCAAGGTTCGACATTACGCGGGTTTATCAAACATTCGACCCTTGCTTTAATGAATAATGCTCTCATGAAGGCACTGTTCCTGAATGATACGGAGATGTTGGGAGAACTTGCAAACAGGGAGTACAGTAGCACAACATATCCACAACGAATAGAAAATTACAAGCATTTTCTTACATCCCTGCGTAGTCATGGCCTGGTAAGTGCTGATATCGGTATTCGCGAGCAGACATACATATTTACCGCAGTCTGGATAGGATTTTTGCTCGCTGATCCATGGATGCCAGAAGAGTTCAAAGTTTCCGATGAAGAGATGGTAGAGTTACTGGCCGATTCATTGCAACGCATACTGGAACCGCGCAATACTGCGACAGGTAATGCGAAAGATTCTGGATCATTGCAAGAAGTATCAAATGCGCTCAATGCGTATATTGATCAGGAAGTTGATGCGATAAAAGTCATGCAAAAGGAGTTGGAATCATGACCACTCAAGAGCCGGTCATCGTTATTGATAAACTAGAGAAATCGTATGGCAAGATACAGGCGGTACGCGGCATTTCGATGAGTGTGAAGCGCGGTGAAATCTTTGGATTCCTGGGACCCAATGGAGCTGGAAAGACCACAACCATACGATGCATGTTAGATGTCATCCGTCCTTCAGCAGGTACAATTCGCGTGTTGGGGATTGACGCACAACAGGACAAACTGGCTCTGCACAAGCGTATTGGTTACCTGCCTGGTGAGGTGCGCTTGCCAGGCCAGATGACGGGAAAACAGGTAATCGACTATTTCTCGCGCCTGCAAGGACTTGAACCAGTGATGCTGAACGACCTGATAGCTCGCTTTGATGTCGAAGTGAAGCGACCTATGAAAAGCTACTCTAAAGGCATGCGCCAGAAGATTGGTATTGTACTGGCTTTTATGTGCGATCCAGAGGTGCTGATCCTGGACGAGCCGACATCGGGTCTGGATCCATTGCTGCAAAAGACATTCCATGAATTGCTGCAAGAAGAGCAGGCACGGGAGAAGACCATATTTATGAGTTCGCATATCATGAGCGATGTTGAGAAGGTGTGCCAGCGTGTCGCGGTCATTCGTAATGGCGAGCTTGTGACTATTGAGGAGGTGGAGAAACTGCGGGAGAAGGCGGGTCAACGAGTGATAGTCGAGTTCGGCGATACAGTGACGAAAGAAGAACTGGCCGCTATCCCAGGTGTGATCGATGTTACGAAGAACAATCGGGCTTACCACCTGAATGTAGGTGGTAGCATGGATCCGCTGATCAAGTCTTTCAGTCGCCACGAGGTCTTGAGGATGCAGGCTGAAGAGGCACCACTCGAGGAAGTATTCTTGAAGTTTTACGAAGAGCCGGAAAAGGCAACCACAGCGAAACAATGAGTAGCACAAGAGGAGATACAAAGATGGCTACGACGACGATATCAAAGAATATTCCTGTACCGAAGAAGCGATCGCACGGTTTGACTATTATGACCAGAACGATTCTCAATTCGAGGACTCCGCTAGTTGCGGGCTGTTTCTACGGATTATTCTTTGCCATACTACTGGCCGCTATTTACCCGGCCATAGCCCAGGCCCACATCAATGCATACCTGCAATCCAACATCATAGCGGTTATGATAGGCGGACACATTAGCAATATTTCTGGCTTTACAGCTTTTCTGGGAATTGAGATATACAGCGCCCTGTATGGTCTCCTGTTCGGCGGCATCATTGCCTATATCGGAGGCGCAGCAATACCGGTTACTATAGAGAACGGGACGCTTGACCTGGCCCTGTCCAGGCCAATCAGTCGCACGCGTTACTACCTGGAATGCTGGATGTCTACGCTGACCTGCGGCGTTATTATCGGTTTGATGATCGTCCTGGCAGTCTGGATCGACACGTTTCTTATTAAAGATGCCGGCATTAACTGGCAATGGCTGTGGATCACGCAATTCGTGCAATGGGCTTTCTTGTTCTTCGCAGCGGGGCTTGGCATGCTACTAGGCTCGTTTATCGATGCCAGCCGTGCAGCCGGAGGCGCGGCAGTGGGTATTATCGTCCTGGGATACTTGATAAACACGTTCGGCGCTCTCTCTGACAAATTCAACTGGCTACTCAAGATTGAACCTTTTTACTATGCTCCAGGAATCGATCCACTCGTCAACCATCAACTCACGTGGTGGTATCCCTGGGTACTGGTGGTTGCAGGCCTGATTCTGGGCATTGCTGGATTGGTTGTGTTCAATAAGCGCGATTTTCCGGCAGTGTAAATTGATATGAACACTCCTACACACTGGAATGATCTTATTACCCATGCGACAGCCTACTTGTGCGACGTTGACCCCATTATGGCAAAAGCCGTTGAGCGAGTGGGACCATGCACGTTAATCCCTAATCCACAATTCTTCGAGACACTCGTTGACGCTATCATCTCACAGCAAATATCGGTGAAGGCCGCAGATGCGATTATGGGACGGTTGCGGGCAGCGCTGCACGCAGAGACAGATGGGACAATCTCGCCGAACGCGCTCCTCTCACTGGAGGAGGATACGTTACGGGCTGTTGGGCTTTCACCACAGAAAATGCGTTATATACGTGATCTGACAGAGCGAGTTGCCAATGGCGAGCTCGACCTGGAGCGATTGAGTGAACTCGATGATGAGGCAGTCATTAACGAGTTGGTGAAAGTTAAAGGCATTGGTCGTTGGACAGCGGAGATGATGCTGATTTTTTCGTTGGGTAGACCCGATGTCTTACCTGTAGATGACCTGGGATTTCTGGAGGGCGTGCGTGAGGCATATTCGCTGGAAGCCAGACCCACTCCGAAAGAGATGCGTGTAAAAGGTGAACTTTGGCATCCTTATAGGACGTTCGCTACGTGGTATATGTGGGGAGTACAAAGACTGAAACTTGGGAATGAGCGTCAGAAGACACGCATCGTTTCGTTGTAAATTGTGATGTGATACGATAGAAGTTATGGATGTACCTGATAATTACTATGCCATTTTAGGTGTACCGATAGACGCAGACAACGATACGATAAAGCGAACTTACCGGCAACTGGCTCGGCGCTATCACCCCGACCTGGCGGGTCCAGAGGGTGCTGTACATATGAAACGTATCAACCGCGCTTACGATGTATTGAGCGACCCCGAGAAACGCCTGAATTACGATACAATCATAGGCGGAGTGATCGATTTGCGTAAGAGTGGCTTGACACGTCAACGCCCTGTTGAGCGAAAATTCAATCTATTAGATGATATCGAGTTTTCGGGACTCAGCATTTTTAGCACTAAAGGGCCATTTCGGACGGGACCAGTTTTGCATACCAGGCTCGGGGTCATTTCTTCATTAAATAGCATAGAGACGGAAAAAAACTTCTGTATTGCCGCTGCTTCCCTCGATGGCAAAGGCTTGCTCTGGCTGGCAGATACACCACAGACGCCCACAAGTTTTGCATCAGATGCTGCACTAACGATTGAGTCGTTACGAGAACTACGCTTCTCAACGACAGGTAAACTATTGGCAGGCTGGGGAAGAATAGGACTGCATGTATGGGACACCTCGAACGGCTCGCTGCTCTGGAGTTACCCACTGACTCAACGAGCTGTTTCTGCACATTATTCACTTGATGTGGTACTGAAAGATGTTCCTGGCGAAACACCTGAGGTCTGGATAGCCTTACCTTTATTAAGAGAAGATCCTCGCGCTCCAAGGGCGCTCGGAGTTAGGGGCACGGATATTGTGAAGCACTTAATAGGAGCGCCTGCGGATGCACTAAGTGAACCCCTTGTGTGTGCGGAAGACGATATAGAGAAGCGGCAGTTTTGGGCAATACGCTTGCGGACGCTCTCTCAGGATACAAAGACATTGCTGACTCTCTCTTGCGCTCATGTGCCTGGCGAATCGAACGAGATGGTCATCATGCGTCGCTGGGACCTATTCGCTCCCGTACGAAAACTGTTTGCAGGAAAAACTCAACCGCAAATCGGTACCTCGTTGCTGGCTGGATTGTGTGCCGATTGTGCTCCACCTTATGCATTTACACCAGACACCCGAACACTTGCGTTTGTTTATGCAGGAAAGATGATTCGTTTCTACGATACTCTTACCGGTACCTTCAGTGAAGTGAATAGTGGATCGATGGGAGCAAGCTCGAGATTAGCGATCTCACCTGATGCCCAGTGGGTAGCAGTTGCACGTGAAGACAGTGAAGTGAACGAAGGGGTGATTGATGTTTGGTCAATCACTCAAGGCCAGGTTATCCAAAAATTGTATCATCCCTGGCAGATTAGCGCATTACACTTCGCAAACAAACAGCTTATTGTAGCACTGACAGATGGTACTATTCAGGTGTGGAAGCAAGAACTTGTTGCTTTTTAGAATCCTATTCGTTCGTGTTAGTAATAGGATTGGTTATTTTAGTGATATTATGCATTCAAACTTCCCAGGGAAGCGAGGTTTTCAGGGCATGCGTATTTCAGTGGTCGTCCCAGTATATAACGAAGAAGAGACAGTTGCTCAAGTTCTTGAGTCGCTGTCAGAGGTACAACTCGATCTTGAGGTAGTAGTTGTAGATGATGCTTCGACAGATAACACCTGGGAAATTTTACAGGAATTACGGAAGAAAGAGCCATTCAATACTTACCGTTATGTTCGCCATGACGTAAATCAGGGAAAGGGAGTTGGACTCCGCACTGGTTTTGGTCTTGTAAGTGGCGATATGGTTACCGTGCAAGACGCGGATATGGAGTATAACCCACAAGACCTTCCAGCATTGGTTCGCAAATTGGAGGAAGCTGGAGATGCAAAGGTGGCCATTTATGGATGCCGCGATCTCTCTCCTCAGAAGTTTACGACTCGTTGGGGCAACCGTTTCTTAACGACGGTGACAAATATTCTTTATGGTTGCCATATTCATGACATGGAAACGTGCTATAAAATGATGCCTGGCCCGCTCGCTCGAGCACTGCCAATGGAGGGGCGCCGGTTTGAGATCGAACCGGAGATTACAGCCTGTATTGTGCAGGCAGGGTATCAAATCCTTGAGGTACCTATTAGCTATACTCCACGCAGGGCGAAAAAGCTCTCGCCCTGGAAGGATGGCTGGCCTGCGCTTGCTATGTTACTACGCAGGAGGTTCAACAAACGTTTCCACTTTGTAGCTCCAACAACATCTACTTCAGGTACTATAGAGAAGGAAACTACGATTATCCAACAATAAACAAGAGATACAAGTGTGAAAGAGCCTGGTGTGGCATGACATACCAGGCTCTTTCACACTTGAAAAGATGGTACAATCAGAACACTACATCTCAAGGAGGTTAAAATGACCGGGCGTCCTAAGATTCTTGTTACTCAGAAAGTACCTGATCCTGCTTATCCGTTGCTTGCGGAGATTGGTGAAGTCGATGCCAACATGCAAGAGGGAAGCATCTGGCCCTATGAGGAGCTACTACATCGTGGTCCCAACCATGACTATATTTACAGTCTACTCACCGATAACATTGATGTCCACTTCTTAGAAGCGTGCGCGGCAGGTACACCCCGTTTGAAGATGGTCGCAAATATGGCTGTTGGCTATAACAATATTGATGTTGATGCAGCAACGCGACTGGGTATCGCTGTAAGTAATACCCCTGGAGTACTCTCGGATACTACTGCAGACCTGGCATTTGCTCTCTTGATGGCAACTGCTCGCCGCATTCCAGAAGCGGAGCGCTACTTACGCGCAGGCAAATACAAAGGCTGGGGGCCTCTCCTTTTTTGTGGTGCCGAGGTGCATAATGCTACTGTGGGACTGATTGGCGCGGGTCGCATTGGCAAGATCGTAGCAAAACGTGCCAGTGGTTTTGATATGAAGGTACTGTATTACGATGTGTACCGTATGTCTTCTGAAGATGAAGCTACCTACCAGATGACGTATTTGCCTATGGATGATGTCCTGAAACAGGCCGATTTTATCAGCATCCATACGCCATACATGCCTTCAACGCACCACCTGATTGGAGAGCGCGAATTTGGTCTCATGAAGCCGAGCGCAATTCTGATCAATACAGCTCGAGGGCCGATTGTAGATGAAAAGGCGCTAGTCAAAGCATTACAAGCTGGAACTATTGCTGGCGCCGGGCTAGATGTTTTCGAGAATGAACCAGCCGTCGAGCCTGAGTTGTTGACGATGGAAAATGTAGTGATCTTGCCACATATTGCGAGTGCCTCCTTGAAAACACGTACGCTCATGGCTACTATGGCAAGCGACAATATTGTGGCCCATTACCATGGCCAACGTCCTCCCAATATCGTAAATCCAGAAGTCTTAGGATAATATAGGTAGAGACAAACTCAACATTTCGTATTGACACGTTTTCAATGTAACCTTGTCTTGCCAATGCAAACGGTGAGACAAGGGAACAATTGGTTTGACACAATATTTGACACAATACAAGAGGTTGACATTTCCCCTCGCCTTCTTTATAGTTCAATCATATAGCTATGTATTGCGTACTTTGTTTTAACTGAAGGGGTAGCTATCATAGTGTTCGAAGTGTATAGGGACTGGTAGTGACGAACATTGTAACAGAGAAACGAAGAAACGTATTGACGTTGCACTGTTTGATTGCCCTTAGAAGATTTAGCCAGAGAAATACTTAATTAGATAAGGCTGGAGAGTTTATGAACTGCCCTCGATGTAATACTGAATTGCCGGATTCAGCCGTTTTCTGTGTTCAATGTGGATCGACTATCCGTTCGGCTACCTTTTCTTACTTACCCACGGGAGTACCAGCATGGCCAACTGAGCAGCTAAAAGGCACTCAATATAATAATGGAGCCCCTTCGGAATCAGCCCAATTCGTCGTTCAAAGTGATGCGAGCCCAGTTGAATCATCTAACGCGGCCCCACCTCAAAAAAATAGACTGGGCATTCCAGCTATTATCGGTTTATTTATCTTGAGTATACTGATTGGAGGCGGCTTGACATTTGGTATTTTATATTTAAATGGCCAGCGCCTATCAATTGGCCCTCAGCCGACTTTAAAGCCTTTGCAATTACCGACACCAGGCACTTCGTCAACACCTGTTTCACTAACGCCAACACCCCAGGGAAATCAACTCCCCACTCCGACAGCTTTCCAATCAGCGACGAGTAAAGATCTGGGTGTCTCATTACAGTTTCCATCAGACTGGGTACAAGACCCAGCGCAGAAAACCACTTCCGGAAATACGAGCGTCAATTTCCATCCTCAACAGAGTCTTCCCGTTTCAATGTTTATTGCGAGACTCTCTTCCAGTGTTTCAGCGCAAGTCACCGATACGAACGAAGTAAACCAGGCCAATATACAAGGGTTTGGGACAAATAATAATTTACTGAACTTCAAAGCGTTA
>Ga0209048_10003599_pt1 | contig 15000 bp, 9 predicted proteins | sample FrelakmetCRP12CR_FD_187146 | JGI IMG/M metagenome (GOLD analysis project Ga0209048, IMG submission 187146) | Freshwater lake sediment microbial communities from the University of Notre Dame, USA, for methane emissions studies - CRP12 CR (SPAdes)... | ecosystem: Environmental > Aquatic >... | reverse complement strand
TCTGGCCCGAAGCTCGCTACAATGGGTCTGGCGGGCCGGGCGCTGGCCGAGGCGGAATTCTCGTGGACGCGGTCGGCCGACCGCATGCTGGCGGTATTCGGCGAGTTGCTGACCGAAGCGAGGGTCACGTGACCACTTCCGACTGGCGCGAGGGCGCCGACAGCCGGCCCCGATGGCTGGCGCTCTGGCTCATTCTGATCGGCGCCTTCATTCTGCGCGTCTTCCATCTCGGCGCGGGAATTCCCTTTGCCGTCGGCATCGACGAGCCGGCGATCATGACGACCGTCGTGCGCATCCTCAAGTCCGGCGATTTCAACCCGCACTTCTTCGAGTACCCCACCGGGTACATCTACGTGCAGCTGGGCAGCGCCATCGTCACGTTCCTGTTCGGGGCGATGCGGCACAGCTGGAAGGCCGTCGAACAGGTGGGACCCGCGGACTTCTATTTCGCGGGACGGCTCGTCTCGGCGGCCATCGGCACGGCCACGATCGCGCTCGTGTACCAGGCCGCGCGGCGCTGGGGCGCACAGGCGGCGCTGGTCGCGGCGGGGCTGATGGCGGTCATGCCGATGCACGTGCGCGAATCCCACTTCGCGCTCACCGACGTGCCGCTCACCTTCGTGGCGGTGCTCACGCTGCTGCTGTCGCTGCGCGCGTCCGAGCGGCCGGCGCTCGGGGCATTCGCGCTGGCAGGAGCCGCCGCCGGCCTCGCGGCGGGCATCAAGTACAACGGCCTGATGGCGGTCTCGATGCCCCTGTCGGCCGTGTTCGCCTTCGAGCGCGGCCATCGGCCCACGCGCACCGCGGCCGTGTGCGTGATCGTGGCGTCGTGCGTTGCCGTGTTCTTCCTGACGACGCCGTTCGCGATCCTCGACCTGCCCGCATTTCTGAACGGGTTCGGCACGCAGGCCGCCAATTTCGGGTCACGGTCGGAGTCTGCAGACCCGAGCTGGCTGATCTACGCCCGGCACATGCAACTGGCGTTCGGATGGCCCGCCTTCGTGCTGTGCCTCGCGGGACTCGGGCTGGCGGCATACCAGGTCCGGACCGGTCCGGACCGCGTGCGCGCGGCGCTGCTCCTGGTGTTCCCGGCGGTGTTCTTCTACCTGATCAACGGCTGGGGCCAGATGTTCGCGCGGTATGCGCTCCCGATCGTACCGTTCCTGGCCGTCGGCGGCGGCATCGCCACGATGGGAATCGTGCGCCGGCTGGAGCGCGCGCCCATCCCCGGGGCGCTGCGGAAGACAGCCGTGGCCGTGCTGATCGGCGGGGCGCTCGTGCCCTCGGCCATCGGGTCGGTCCAATTCGTGCGGCAACAGGGCGCCGAGACCACGCAGGCCCAGGCCTGGAAATGGGTCAAGCTGAACATCTGGGCGGGCTCGGTCATCGTGTCCGAGGCGCGCAGGTTCGATCTGCCGCCCGAGCGGTTCCGTGTCGAGGTCGTGCGGCGGGTGTCGGACCGGGATCCCGAGGCGATGGCCGCCGCAGGGGTCGAGTGGGTCATCCTGTCGTCGGACGCGTGGGGCCGGCGATCGACGGAAGACGCGGCGAAGATCGGGCCCCCGCCGCGTTACGCCCCCCTCATGAACCGCTTCCAGGAGATGACGGTCGTCATCCCGACCGATGTGGTCTCCGGGCCGGAGATCCACATTCTCCGGCTCGTCCGACGGTGACGCCGACGGCAAGGGCTATACCTGTTCCCGATCAGCGAGGGGACCGGTAGACCTCGCGGATCTCGGCGCGCCTGCGGAGCCGATCCATCCACGCCGATTCCGCCTGATTGCGGCGCTCCTGCTGGAGCACCGCAGTCACATCGGCCAGCGCCTCGTCGAAGGGCACCGGCAGGCCATTCCGCACGAAGCGTTCCGCGTGGCTCGCGTAGTACTCCTTCAGCTCCTCGTCGGTCGCCGGCAGCACCGAATCGACGCGTCGCGCGGCATACTGCCGGGCGATCAGCGTGTCGCGCACCAGGCGCCGCAGTTTGTCGTCATCCAGCCCGACGTCCGACAGCGCGCGGCGGAAGTCCGACTCGGACGCGAACCGCTTTCTCACGGCGGCGAGCGCCTGATCGAGGGCGTCACGGTCAACCGCGGTGGCGTTGCTCCGCCCGGCCTCGTCGAGGACCAGTTGCCGGTCGATCAGCCACCGCATCGCGACTTCCACGGGATCTCTGGCGCCGCCTGTGTCGACCAGCCCGAGTGTGATCGCGGCACGGACATCCGAGAGCATGAGGACCGTGCCGGAGACGACCGCGATCACGCGGTCGAGTACTTCCGCCGCGCGTACGGGGCCCGCCGCCGCCACGGCCAGCACCAGCAGCGCAATCACCGCGGCTCTCACCCCCCGCCGTTCAACTGGCCGATCGTTCACGGCGCTCTCCATGCCCCCATCAGCGTGACGCCTCGACGCCAGACTCCGCCTTCTTGCTCCTGGCATCTGTCTTTTGTCTTCTTGCTTCTTGCTTCTTGCTTCTGTCTTCTTCCCTAGAACGCCTGCCCGATGCTGATGTGCAGAGCGAACCGGTCCTCGCGATTCGGGCCGTACGTGCGCAGCGTGCCGAGCTTGAACCCGAAGTCGAATCGAATCGGCCCGACCGGCGATTTGTAGCGGAGGCCGAAGCCGGCAGCCGCCCGCAGCTGCCCGAGCCTCACGTTGTTCACGGTCGAGAACACGTTGCCGGTGTCGAGGAACCCCACCACCCCGAAGGCCTTCGACAGCGCCACGCGGGCCTCGCCGTTCAGGATGATCTCCGCGTGGCCGCCGATCGGCGTGCCGTCGCGGTCGAACGTGTCGGGCTGGCCGAGCCGGTCGAGCTGGAAGCCGCGCACGGTGGTGTCGCCGCCGGCGAAGTAGCGCTCGCTGGCCGGCAGGTCGCGCACCCGCACGGTTAGCGGCTCGCCGTTGGGGCCGAGCACCGGGTTGCCCTCCGGATCAGTCAGCGGCACGTCGCGCGGGAATCCCGTGCCCACGCCGAGGCGAGCGCCGCCGGCGAGCACGATGCGGGGGCTCTTGGGCAGTTGCCGGTAGATGAACCCCTGGAGGAACGTCTTGGCGAAGCCAACCTCCGAGCCGATCGGCCGCAGCGCCAGTTCGAGGTTGAGCCCGACCAGCCCCCCCCGAGTGGGGTTGAACACGTCGTCTCGGGTGTTGCGGACCGCGCTCCCGGACACCGACCCGATGCGGACCTGGGGGAACAGGCGCAGGATCAGGGGGCGGTCCAGCGGGTTGATCCGATCCTCGAAGATGTCGTTGCGCTGAATGGAGTACTGGCCCAGCATCGTCCACACCGAGCCATAGCGCCTGGAGAGGTTCACCCGCGCCGACTGGTGGCGGAAACTGAAGCTCGTGCGGCTCCCCTGCTCGAAGGCGAGCGCCAGCTGCATGTCGGCGTCGGTGCCGGCGACCTTCGGTTCGCGGTAGGAGCCGATGACCCGGTACTCGACAAAGGTGCGCGACACCTGGGTCACAGGCGCCGCCGGCGTCGCGCCCTCCGTCGGCGCGGCGACCACCGTGTCGCTGCGGCGCCGGAGGCTCACGCGGCTGAAGAAGTTGACGGATCGGTTCTTGCCCCAGAGGTTGCGGCGGCCGATCTCGAAGAACCCGCGCGGCGCAAACTCCGTGGTCTCGACCTTCTGGAACTCCACGCCGCCGCCGTACCCGATGCTCGTGGCCGGCGATTCCTCCACCGACACGAGCACGTCGCGGCGCCGGTCGTCCTCGTGCTGCAGTTCGGAGATGGTCACCCGCCGGAACAGCGCGAGGGCGGCCAGCCGGCGCTGGCTCTCGTTGATCGCCTCGAGGCTCAGCGGCTCTCCCGCCCGGAGCGCCAGCTCACGGCGGATGGTCTGCTCGTGGATCCGGTCGTTGCCCACGACCAGAATGTGATCGACGATGACCTGCGGCCCTTCGTCGATCGTGAAGCGCACGCCCGCGCGCGTGCGGTCCCCCGAGTAGGCCACCGACGCGTTGATGCGCGCGAGCCGGTGGCCAAGATTGAGGTACTGGACCAGGATCCGGTCGCGGTCGGCCTCGACGGCGGACTCGACCAGCGGTTCGCCGGCGCGCGTGGCGAGGCCCGCCTTGAGGTCGGCCGTCGCGATCGCGGCGTTCCCGGCCACCTCGACCTCCGTGACCAGCGTCCGCGGACCCTCGGTGATGCGCATGACGATCACGACGGGAGCCTCGCTCGCCGTCCGCGCCCCGGGCACGGGCTCGACAGCCGGCCGGCAGGAGGCATCGCCGAACCCGCGCTGCTGGTACGCCGCGACGACCGCACGCACGTCGGCGTCGAGGCGCGCCTGGACGAAGGGCTGGCCCGCGCCCAGGCTCATCAGCGCCGCGAGGTCGGCGGGCGCCACCGCCTCGGCCCCCTCGAACCGCACGCCGGCGACGCGGTAGAGCGGCCCGCGCTTCACCGTGAACACGATGTGCAGCCGCTCGCCGTCGATCTGCCGCTTGAAGGTGACATCGGCGTCCCGGTACCCCTGCGCGCGCAGGTACTCCCTGATGCGCGCCTCCGAATCCTCGAGGAAGTCCTGGTCGACCGATCCCTCGCGCTCCACGGGCACCAACTCGGCGATCTGCTTCGGCGTCAGCGCGTTGTCCTTGACGGACACCGTCACGAGCGGGCCGCGGACGAACGTGAGCGTGACGTCCACCGCGTCGCCGCTCTCCGACTCCTCGATGGCGGGGTCGTTGGCCCTCGCCTCGTAGTACCGCTGCGACCGCCAGCGCTCGGCGGCGGCGTCGAGCTGGCGGCGCAGCTGGGCGGGATCGAGAAACGCACCGATCCGCAGCGGCACGCGCGACCGGAACTCCGCGGCGTCCGCGGGCTGGTCGGTCCGGTACGACACGCTCCGCACGACGGCCCTGGGGCCGCTCACGACGTCGAGCACGATGTCGCCCTCGGGCGCGCCCGCCGCCTTCGGACGCACGTCGACGCGGGCCCGCAGGTACCCGTGATTGGCCAGCAACTCCTGGACCGTCCGGGCGATCTCGCCGGCGCGGCTGGCGGCCGGAGCGGAGCCGAAGCGCTCCGTCACGGCCGCACGCAGCGTGTCCTCCGGCAGACCGAGGCTCCCCGTGAAGACAACCCGCCGCTGCTCGCGAAGCGGCACCAGGGTGATGTCCACCCGCACGCCCTCACCCGCCTCGACGGCCGAGACCTGCACGTCCAGGTACCGTCCCGTGCCCATGAGATGGATGATCGTTCTGCGAACCGCCGCCATCGTGAGCGGTTCGCCGGGCGGCAGATCGACGAGGCCCTCGAGGCGGGCGTCCCGGAGGGCCTGGCCCTCCGAGACCAGCCTGACCTCGGTGACCGCTCGCCCGAGCAGGCGGTCCGGCACCTGGGCGAGGGCGGCGGGCGCGCCCCACGCCAGCATGGCGGCCACGACCAGCGCCAGTCGGCGCAGCGGGAGGGGCGTCATCTGAACACGTGCCGGACGCGGACGTCGAGCGCGTAGGTCCGGTCCTCGTTCTGGGTCACGACCCAGGACAGCCGGTCGCTCTGGTCGTACTCGATCAGGATCACCTGGTCGCGCGCCGCCGACGTCAGGCTGCGTGAGTAGGTCAGGTAGATCCGGTCGGAGATCCGTTTGCCGATCGTCACGCGGGCGCCCGGCGTGAACCGCGCGGACTGCTGGTTGGGATCCACCAGGAAGGGCGTGATCTGGACCGAGTCCAGCCCGAAGGTCTGCTCCACGGCCTTCCGGACGTTGGTCGAGGTCCGCCCGGCGAGCAGCCGCGCGGAGCTGGAGGCGACCAGGCTTTGCTCGGCGGCATCCGGCGACTTCAGCGCGCGCAACTCGACGTCCTGGGTCGACAGCGTGTCCCCGAGCAGCAGCGCCAGGATGTCGACCTCCGGCAGCGGCGGGTCCGACGACAGGTCCCAGTCGAACTGCGCGGTCGTCCCGGTGGCGCGCAGCGTGATCTGGTAGGTCTGCCCCGGCGCCCGGACGCGGGTTTCGGCCTCCACGTCGAAGTACGGCTCGATCTTCGACGGGTTCGAGAAATCCACGGTGCCGCGGGACACGACGTAGCGGCGGCCTTCGAACCAGAGCTCGCCGCGTTCCACCTCCGCGCGGCCCTCGAGCACCGGCCTGTCGTAGGTTCCGCGCAGGCGCAGGTCCGCGCTGGCCGTCAGCCGGCCGAGCTTGTTGTCCATCTCGATGGTGGAGGGCGCCGAGAGCCTCACGTCGAACCGGAGCGGCAGAGAGGCCGCCGAAGCGGGCTGCGCCGGGCCGGCGGGCCCGGCTGCGGCGGCCGCGCCGCCGTACAGCTCCGTCAGGCCCGCGCTCACGTCGAGTGTCCGCCGCATCTCCCCGCGCGTCACCAGCACGGTGCCGCTCAGCGTGGGGTCCTCCAGGCTGCCGCGCAGGCTCAGGTCGGCGTCGACGATCGACCGGAACACGCCCGGCGGGTACCGCAACTCCATGTCCTCGCCGTTGAACGTGAGGTCGAGCTGCGACGGCCAGAGCCCGGTGAGGCCGATCCGGCCGCCGAACCGCACCGGCCCGCGGCCGATGGTCGCCTTCACGTCATCGAAGCGCACGCTGTTCCCGGTGAAGGTGATCCGGCCGTTGATGCCGTCGATGGCGTGAGGCAGCCACAGGTGGCGCAGCCGCCCGTCGGTGACGACGGCGCTGCCGCTCAATTGGGGCCGGTCCATGGTGCCCGTGAAATCGGCCTTGACCTCCGCCCGCCCCGACCCCCGGATGTCCTTCATGAAGGCCTGGAGGATGCCCAGGTTCGCGGCGCCCTCGGCGCGGAGTCCCAGGATGTCCTGCATCACGTCGACGTTGCCGTTCAGGGTGAGCTGCGTGTCCTCCCCGCTGAGCTTGAACCGCCCGACGCGCACGATGCCCTGCTCGAGCGACGCGTCCATCGGCCCGTCGTTCCTCAGGCGGTAGTCGAACAGCTTCAGATCCAGGCTGTCCACCTGCATCCGGGCCACGATGTTGTCGAGGCTCGCGAGCGTGCCGCTGATGCGCAGCGTGCCCGAGGCCACGGCCGTGGCGAACGGCGACAGCGACGGGGCGAACACGCGCGCGTAGGGATCGAGCGACGCATCGGTGATGCGGAGCGTGATGTCGCCGGGGTAGCTGCCGAGCAGCGTGACCTTGCCCGCGCCGGAGAGCGCCAGCCGCGTCGACGCCGCGTCGAACGAGAAGTTCACGTCGTCGTTGCGCAGCTCGAGGCGGCCCTTGACATCGCCGATCCCCTCGTCTTTGACGAACAGGTCGCGCACGCGGAAGTCGACGTCGTAGGTGGGCTCCAGGAAGATGCCGCTGCCCGAGGAGGTGAAGTCGAGCATCCCCGTCAGGGGCGCCTGCGGGAACGCCAGCATGTCGATGGACTCGACCGGAATCTGGCGGCCGTCGACGTTGAACGAGTACGCGCCCGCCCACTCCACGTGCGCCGCCCCGCGCACGACGCCGGTCGCCCCCTTGCGGATGTCGAGGCTGTCGAGCCACACGCCTGGCCCGACGAACCGCAGCGCGGCCGACGCGCTCGTCAGCGTCTCGCCGAACACGATGAGGGGGGCCACACTCAGACGCCCGAAGCCGTGCGGCGCGAGGTATTCGCCGTACAGGTGGAACTCGCCGAACACGTTCCCGTCGTAAGGATACCGGTCGAGGACGAACGCGTGGCGGAAATCCACGAGGTCCCAGTTGTCGACCTTGATGACCGCGTTGATCTCCTCGCCGCCGTCCTTGCGCGGGAACCCGAGGGCGAAGCGCCCGCTCGCGCGCAGCGTGCCGTTGCCCTTACGGGCCACGCCGTCGGTGACATCGACGTACGCGTTCTCCACCACGATGCGGCTCTGGCCGCTGCCCCATTCCACGTCCCACGCGCGCATGCGGGTGGCCGCGAACACGCCCTCGATGCGCGGCGCCGAGAAGGCGTTCAGCAGCACGCCGTCGAACGTTCCGGCCCCGCCCATTTCCGCCGCGCGCGTCGGCGAGCCGAACGCGGTGATGATCCCCGCGAGCAGCCGGTCGCTTTCCTGCCACTCGGCGCTCGTCACGTGGAACGGGATGACGGAGCGCGCGCCGTACGCCGTCCGCCCCTGGAACTCGACAAACGTCGTCTCCGTCGCGATGCGGCTCGGCGCCACGTCGACCCACTCGGGCCCGAACTCGTAGTTGAGGACGCCGCCGATGGGCACGCCGCCCAGCGCCGGAAACGGATCGCCATAGACGTGCGCATACGACGGCGCCCGGCTGGCGGCGGCGAGCCCCCGGCCCTGGAGCGTCACGCCGGGCGGCGGCGTGACGGTGATGCTCCCGTGGCCGCGATGCTCGTCCCAGTGCCCCAGGCGCCACTCGAGCCTGTTCTCCCCGCTGGCCGCCCCGGCCAGCCGGAGGCCTTTCATCTCCATCGCGTCCGTGAAGGTACGCAAGTCGACGTTCGTGTACGTGGCGTCGAACGTGGCGCCGGCCGGCGCCGGCTGGCCGAGCGGGAACAGCACGTAGGAGAACCGCGCCTGGCCGCTGTAGAAGTTCGATCCGGCGTTGGACACATCGAGCCGGTCCGCGGTCCAGGCGACGTCGCCCTCGAGTTGCGGGAACCGGTACCAGTCGAGCCCGGCATCCTCGCTCCTGAAATGGCCCGAGAGGAGGCGGCCGCCCTTGAAGTAATGAAAGCGCCCCTTGAAACTCGCCTCCCCCGACAGCGCGAAGTTGTAGGGCGCCCACCAGATGGCGCGCTGCGGAGCCAGCTGGATCACCGAGTCGATGTCGTAGGTCTGTTCGGGCCAGTGCGAGATGTCGGTGACGCCAGTCAGCGTCGACTTCGCCCCGTCGGTGTCGAGTTCGATCCGGTCGAAGAACACCTTGCCGCCGTCGATCCGGAACCACGTGCGCAGGTCGGCGGCCATCGGCGTGTAGGCCTGGATCGCGACCGTGCCGCCCGACGCCGTCGAGTACCCGCGGTAGCCGACCAGCTTGAGGACGGTGACGTCCAGGTTCCGCACGACGACGCTCCACGGCGCGCCGTGGTCCTCGTAGGTGAACTGGCCCCGGCGTGTCCGGACGTACGCGACCGACACCTTGATGGGGCTCGGCTTCCCGTCCGAGCGGCGGCGGAAACTCGGAAAACTGTGGCGCCCGCCGGGGAAGCTCTCGACGGTCATCCGCCAGTCGGTCATCTCGACGCTGACGATGTTGAGCTCTTTCCGGAGCAGGGACCACAGCGGGACGTGGACGACGATCTCGCGGGCCTCGAGGAACGGCCGGTCCTTCGCCGTCAAGCCGCCGATGACCAGGTCCCTGACGACGAAGTTCCCGTCGAACACGCGGAGCGACAGGCCGCCAATCCCCACGGTCCGATCCAGCTGCCGGCCCGCCCACGACTCCGCGCTGCGCCGCAGGTCCACGCGGCCGAGGGTGACGGCGGGCACGAGGCCGGCCAGATCGACGCTCAGCGACATCACGACGCCGGCCGCGAGGATGCCGATCGCGATCACGCCCGCCCTGCGCGCGTGCCGCCAGACGAAACGCGCCCGGTTCGCTGCGCTCATGCCACAGCCATGCTACTCGACGACGATGAGCGGGCGCCCGGCTTCGACCGAGGCCCCTTCGGCCACCAGGACCTCGCTCACGCGCCCGTCCTTGGGCGACCGGAGTTCGTTCTCCATCTTCATCGCCTCGACGACCACGAGGCCCTGCCGCGCCTTCACCTCGTCGCCGGCCTTGACCAGCACCTTCACGACCTTGCCCGGCATCGGCGCCAGCACCTGCTGGGTGCCGGCGGCCTGCGTGGCGGCCCCGCCCCTGCCGAATCCGCCGGCCCGGCCCGTCAGCACCCTGACCGTCGCGACGCCAGCCGGCATGTGCACGGCGATCTCGCCGGGGAGGGACGTCGGCGACAGTCCGACCTCCTGGCTCGCCCGGCCGTCGCCAAGGCAGATCAGCGAAAACGTGGACCCATCGACGGGGGCGGCGTCGATCAGCCGCTCGACGCCATCGATCACCACGCGGTAGAGGCCGTCCCGCTGTTCGATGTCGACGGACTTGGAGCGGCCGTTCACGGCGATTTCAAGCTGCATCGTGATCTCCGGGCGTGGCCCTGCGGCCGGCCGGTCCTTCAGGCGCGCCGCAGCGCGCGCTAGCGAAGCCCCTCGGTCCGCGCGGCCCGCTGCCAGCGGCTGTCGGGCGCCGCCGGCGGGGCCGCCATCGCGGCCTGCCGCGTGAAGGCCTGCACCGCCGCAGCGACGGCGGCGATGTGCTCGGCCTCTTCCGGCACCTCGAGGAACGGGCGCCCGTTGCGCGCGGCGAGGGCGTGATCGATGAACGTCGTGTCGATGCGGCCGGCCAGGAACGCCTCGTCGGCCAGCAGCCAGCGGAAGAACGGGATCGTCGTCTTGATGCCGCGGACGTCGTACTCGTCGAGGGCCCGGGCCATCCTCGCGATCGCCATCGGCCGCGTCTCGGCCCACGCGGCCAGCTTCGCAATGAGCGGATCGTAGAAGACCGGCACCACCACGCCGGCCACCGCCCCGCCGTCGTCGCGCCGGATGCCGGGGCCGGCCGGCGCGCGCAACGCCGTGACCAGGCCCGGTGACGGCAGGAAATCGCGGTCCGGATCCTCGGCGTAAATGCGGCATTCGATCGCATGGCCGACCGGCGCGAGCATCCGCTCGGGATCGAGATCGAGCCGCTCCCCGCGCGCGATCCGAATCTGCCAGTGCACCAGGTCGGTGGCCGTCACCAGTTCCGTGATCGGATGCTCGACCTGGAGCCGGGTGTTCATTTCGAGGAAGAAGAACTCGCCCGAGTCGTCGAGCAGGAACTCGATGGTCCCGGCGTTGTGGTAGCCGACGCGACGGGCGACGGCGGCCGCGGCGTCAGCCATCCGGCGGCGGAGCGCAGGGGTGACCACCGCCGACGGCGATTCCTCGACCACCTTCTGGTGGCGGCGCTGGATCGAGCACTCCCGCTCGACAAACGGCACCACCGTGCCGTGCTGGTCGCCGAGCAACTGGATCTCGATGTGGCGCGGCCGCGCGATCCGGCGCTCGACGTAGATCGCGGGATCACCGAACGATGACAGCGCCTCGGACCGCGCGGCGCGGACGGCGCCCGGCAGGTCGTCGGCCCGGGTCACGGTGCGCATGCCCTTGCCGCCGCCGCCTGCGACGGCCTTGATGAGAATCGGGTAGCCCACCTGCTCCGCGATGCGGGCGACGTCGGCGTCGGGTACGTCGGGCCCAAGCGGCTCCTTCGTGCCCGGCACGACCGGCACGCCGGCGGCGATCGCTTCCGCGCGGGCCGCGGTCTTGCTCCCCATGAGGTCGATGGATTCCGGCGAAGGCCCGATGAAGGTGACCCCGGCATCGCGGCACGCCCGCGCGAATCCGGCGTTCTCGGCCAGGAACCCGTATCCCGGGTGCACGGCGTCGGCGCCCGACCGCCGGGCGACGTCGATCAGCTTGTCGATGCGCAGGTAGCTCTCGCGCGGGGCGTTCGGCCCGATGGCATACGCCTCGTCGGCGTAGCGGACGTGCAGGGCGGTGCGATCGCACTCCGAGTAGACCGCCACCGTGCGGAGGTTCATCTCCCTGCAGGCCCTGATGATGCGGACCGCGATCTCGCCACGGTTGGCGACGAGGACTTTCGTCAACGGATGGGGCATGCCGTGGTCATTCTACCGCTACAGGGGGATGTTGCCGTGCTTCTTCGGCGGGTTCGAGGCGCGCTTGCCGCTGCAGGCGTCGAGCGCGGAGATGATCTTGCGGCGCGTCTGGCGCGGGCGGATCACCTCGTCGATGAACCCGCGCGAGGCCGCGACGTACGGGTTCGCGAAGGCCTCGCGGAACTCGGCCGTCCGCTCGGCCCGCCGCGGCGCGGCGTCCGGGGCGCCGTCAAGATCCCGCCGGTAGAGGATGTTCACCGCGCCCTCGGGCCCCATCACCGCGATCTCCGCCGTCGGCCACGCGTAGTTGAAGTCGGTCCGGATGTGCTTGCTCGCCATCACGCAGTAGGCGCCGCCGTAGGCCTTGCGCGTGATGACCGTCACCTTGGGCACCGTGGCCTCGGCGAAGGCGTAGAGCAGCTTCGCGCCGTGGCGGATGATCCCGCCGAACTCCTGCACCGTGCCCGGCAGGAAGCCCGGCACGTCCTCGAGGGTCACCAGCGGGATGTTGAACGCGTCGCAGAAGCGGACGAAGCGCGCGCCCTTGACCGAGGCGTCGATATCGAGGGTGCCGGCCAGGTGCGCCGGCTGGTTGGCGACGATGCCGACCGATCGGCCGCCCATCCGCGCGAAGCCCACCACGAGGTTCGGCGCGTAGTGGCGGTGCACCTCCAGGAAATACCCGTCGTCCGCGATCGCGTGGATGAGGTCGAGCATGTCGTAGGGCTGGTACGGCGCCGCGGGCACGAGCGCGTCGAGCGCGGCGTCCTCCCGGTCGCGGGGGTCCGCGGTCGGCACCAGGGGGGCGTCGTCCAGGTTGTTGCCCGGCAGGAAGCCCAGCAGCTCGCGGATGAGCGCGATGCACTCGCGATCGCTCTCGACCGCGAAGTGGGCCACGCCGCTCCGCTCGTTGTGCGTCATCGCGCCGCCGAGGTCCTCCTTGGTGACGTCCTCGTGGGTCACGGTCCTGATGACGTCCGGCCCGGTGACGAACATGTAGCTCGTCCCCTTGACCATGATGTTGAAGTCGGTGATGGCCGGCGAGTAGACGGCGCCGCCGGCGCAGGGCCCCATGATGGCCGAGATCTGCGGGACCACGCCCGAGGCGAGCGTGTTGCGCAGGAAGATGTCGGCGTAGCCGCCGAGCGACATCACGCCTTCCTGGATGCGCGCGCCGCCCGAGTCGTTCAGGCCCACGATCGGCGCCCCCATGCGCATCGCCATGTCCATGACCTTGCAGATCTTGGCGGCGTTGGTCTCGGAGAGCGAGCCGCCGAAGACCGTGAAGTCCTGCGCGAACGCGTACACCTGGCGCCCGTCCACCTTGCCGTGGCCCGACACGACGCCGTCGCCCGGCACGAGCTGGTCCTGCATGCCGAAGTCGAGGCAGCGGTGCGTCACCAGCTTGTCGAGCTCCTCGAACGTGCCCGGGTCGAACAGCGCCTCCATGCGCTCGCGCGCCGTCAGCTTGCCGGCGTCGCGGTGGCGCTTGAGCCGCTCCTCGCCGCCGCCGAGCTCCGCACGCCGTTCGAGGTCGGCCAGCTTCTCGGCCGAGGTCGTCACGATTGCGCCCCCTTGGCTCCTGCCCAGTCCTTCAGGAACCGATCGATGCCGATGTCGGTGAGCGGGTGCTTGAACAGCGCCTCGATGACCGACGCCGGGCAGGTGCAGATGTCCGCGCCCATCCGGGCCGCCGCCACGACGTGCAGGGGGTGCCGCACGCTCGCCACGAGCACCTCGGTCTCGAACCCGTAGTTCCGGTAGATCTCCACGATGTCCCCGATGAGCGCCATGCCGTCGGTGGATATGTCGTCGAGCCGGCCGACAAACGGGCTCACGAACGTGGCGCCGGCCTTGGCCGCGAGCAGCGCCTGCGCCGCCGAGAACACGAGCGTGACGTTCACGCGCACGCCTTCGGCCCGCAGCGCCTTGCACGCCTGGACGCCGGCCTTCCCGAACGGGACCTTGATCACCACGTGCGGGTCGATCGTCGCCAGGTCGCGCCCTTCGCGGATCATGCCCGCCGCGTCGGTCGCGAGCACCTCGGCGCTCACCGGGCCCTGCACGATCTCGCAGATGCGCTTCGTGATCGCGCGCGGGTCGCCCGGTTCCTTCGCCATGAGCGACGGGTTGGTGGTCACGCCGTCGATGATGCCGATGGCGCAGTACGTTTCGATGTCCTTGATGTTGCCGGTGTCGAGGAAGAGTTTCATGTTTCCCTCATTCGCGTCGGGCTGCCCGAAAAGGCCCCGTCGCCCGACGCCTTGTCAGTGCCAGAAGCAAGAACCCAGAAGGGCCCACTGGCGTTCGTCAGAATTCAGAAGACAGAAGGCTCCTGGAGCCTGTCTTCTGTCTTCTGTCTTCTGTCTTCTGTCCTAGTCCCTGCCAACGACCGGATTCGTGAGCTCCCCTACGCCTTCGACCTTGATCGTCACCTCGTCGCCGGGCTTCAGGCCGCCGATGCCGGATGGCGTGCCGGTCGAGATCACGTCGCCGGGCTCCAGCGTCATGATAGCGGAGACGAAGGCGACGAGTTCCGCGGCGGAAAACACCAGTTGGCTGGTGCGCGACTTCTGCCGGCACACACCGTTCACCCATCCTTCAACCGCGAGGTCGGACGCGTCGAGGCCCACCGCGATGCACGGGCCGAGCGGCGCGAACGTGTCGAAGCCCTTGACGTGGGAATACTGGACGCCGCGGTTCTGCAGGTCGCGCGCCGTGACGTCGTTGGCGCAGGTGATGCCCAGGATGTGCGCGGCGGCCTCGGCCGCCCGAACCCGCGTGGCGCGCCGCCCGATCACGACCGCCATCTCGGCCTCGTGATCGATTCTGCCGACGCCGGCCGGCAGGCGGATCGGATCGCCCGGCGCGATGACGGCCGTCGAGGGCTTGAGGAAGATCATCGGCTCGGCAGGCAGCGGCTTCCCCTGCTCGGCGGCATGGTCCTTGTAATTGAGGCCGATGGCGACGATCTTGCCGGGCACGACCGGCGCCAGTACGCGCACCGCCGGCGAAAACGATCCGCCGATCACCTCGGCCACCTGCGCGTCTGCCTCGTAGCGCCCGAAGACGTCGCCGCGCACGAGCGACAGCACCCCGCCGCGCTCGACCGCGTGCCGCGCTGAGCCTTTCCACTCGATCCGGTAGATCCGATCCATCGCTGAACCCTCCGGGATTCGGGATTCGGGATTCGGGACTCGTGCGTCCCGCCTCCCTTGTCTGTCCCGCGCCTTGTGTCTTCCAGCTTTCTGTCTTCTTACTTCTTACTTCTTACTTCTTGCTTCTTGCTTCTTGCTTCTTGCTTCTTACTGGCTACTGAATACTGACCACTGTCCCTGTCACCTCGCCGTCTCCTCCACCTTG
>Ga0209048_10003598_pt1 | contig 15002 bp, 12 predicted proteins | sample FrelakmetCRP12CR_FD_187146 | JGI IMG/M metagenome (GOLD analysis project Ga0209048, IMG submission 187146) | Freshwater lake sediment microbial communities from the University of Notre Dame, USA, for methane emissions studies - CRP12 CR (SPAdes)... | ecosystem: Environmental > Aquatic >... | reverse complement strand
CATGTCCTGCCCATACAGGCTCATCCCGGCTTCGAGCCTCAGAGTGTCCCGCGCTCCCAATCCGCACGCCGCAACACCCGCGGCCAGTAGATCACGCCACAGGCCGACAGCATCTTGTGCGGACAGCATCACCTCGAACCCATCCTCACCGGTATAGCCAGTGCGCGCAATGAGCATGTCGCCGCAGGGAGCAGCCTCGAACCCTCGCAACGCTTCGGTGCGCGCGCGGGTATCGGGCCGAACTTGCCATAGTTGGCTGCGCGCCTGGGGTCCTTGGACGGCAATCATCGCGAGATCGCGTCGGGGCTTCAGGCCGACTTGAGATGCGACGTCGACGCATTGTTTTTCGATCCACGCCAGATCCTTGTCCGCAGTACCCGCGTTGACTACGAGGCGGAACCGCTCCGGCGCGAGGTAGTAGACGATCAGATCGTCGAGTACGCCGCCATCGCTTGCGAGCATGCAAGAGTAGAGCGCCTTTCCCGTCTGCTTCAACTTGTCCACGTCGTTGGCGAGCAGGCGACGCAAGAATGCTCGTGTGCCGGGACCCACCAGATCTATCGCAAGCATATGCGATACGTCGAACATTCCGGCATCGCGCCGCACCCGATGGTGCTCATCGATTTGCGAGCCGTAGTGCAGCGGCATTTCCCAGCCGCCAAAGTCGGTCAGCCGCGCACCAAGGCGGCGGTGCTCCTCGTACAGGGGGGTATGTTTCAGTGGCGTGTTCATGCAAAAAACAGATACAAGCGATAGCCGGTCGCCTTCAGGTTACCTGTATCCAAATAGACCCGGATCGATATCTCCTGGTTCGCAGCGATTCCTCGACGAACATCCGCTCCAGAGTCGAGGTAGTCTGCCGCGGAAAACACTTTGCGAGCGGCGGTCTGGTTGGACGCGTCGGTCAGCGTCAGCTCCAGCATGGGAAAGTCCTGAGAAGTCGGCGCACGGTTGCGAATGGTCGCAGTCAGCAGCACCTCGCTCGGATGCGCGGGGTCAAGCATCTGCAAATCCGACGCCTCGATGAACAATTGCTCCGGCAAACGCGGGAGCTGGACATTGCATTGCGACCACGCACAGAACTGCGCCAGCAGCGGGCGCATCTCGGGAATTCGCGTGGCGATTTCACTCGGGAAGAACCAGGCGGCCTGAGCCGCCAATATGATCAACAGCAACAAGCTCCCCGCCAGCCATGGCCAGCGATGTCCCGCAGATGTGGTGGCACTGCCGAACAGTTCATCGGGCAACGTCAGTACTTCTGGTTCAGCCGCGCGTTTGGGCTGTGACTGGACAGGGGCCGCGGGCGACATCGTCGGGGTGACACTCACCTTCGGCGGTGTGTACGTGGTCTCGGTACGCGCCAGCGGCTGAGAACTCAGCGTTGTAAAAGCATCGAATACGTTCGTGCATAGGCCGCAACGCACCTGCCCGCTGGAGACTTGCAGTTGCTGCGTGGTTACGCGAAACACTGTCTCGCAATGGGGGCAGCGAGTGTACATACTCAAGGAATCGCTACGGTCACTCCATCATGGTGACGCGACGCTCGCAAAGGTGCAACACTGGCCTGAGGCGACCACTTTCTCACGAGGGTCTTCGCACTCCGGCCAGACACGTCCAACCATCCTGGTCGGAGAACGGACCGATTTCGAACCACGGTGAGTAGGCTTCCCCAACGCTCTCGGCCTGCTGGGTGAGAATGCCCGCCAGAGCGATGCGTCCGCCGGATCGAGCGAAGCCCGCCAGCAGCGGCGCAAGCACACGCAACGGATTGGAAAGGATATTGGCCACCACGACATCGTAGGGACCCGGAGGTACCCGGTCAGGTGAAGCGACGTGAATCTCGACGCCGTTGGTCGAAGCATTGGCGCGACTGGACTCCAAGGCGCTGGCATCGATGTCTACTGCGACCACTTGCCCTGCATTCAGACGCTTTGCAGCGATCGCAAGGATTCCGCTGCCACAGCCGTAATCCAGCACCGATTCCCCGCCATGTAGGTTGCTTTCGAGCCAGCGCAGGCACTGCGACGTGGTGGGGTGGCTTCCGGTACCGAAGGCGAGCCCTGGATCCAGGCGCAGATTGATCGCTGCTGTATCCGGCACCTCACTCCAGCTCGGCACGATCCAAAGGGACCGGGAGATCTGAATCGGGGCGAACTGCTGCTGTGTTGCTCGAACCCAGTCCTGATCGGACACCGGCGTAAGGGCGTAGTCGGTGACGGATTCGAGGCCTGCCGCCCGCGCTGCATCCTGGAGCGCCGCCGGCACGTCGACCGCCGCATCGAACAATGCGCTCAGCGCCTGCCGCGGCCACACCTGCTCCTCGTCCGTTCCGGGCTCGCCAAAGATAGGCTGTTCAGCTTCGGTCCCTGCTGCGGCATCGCTGACGTCGACCGACAATGCTCCTGCCGCCAGCAGTGCGTCGACCATTGGATCGGCCTGCCTGGCGGCAACTTCGAAACTGACTGAAATCCAGCCCATATCGCAGGTATCGACGCCTTAGAGGCGTGGGCTCAATCCGGGCGATTCTGCTTGGACAGCTTCTGTTCCAGGTAGTGGATGTTCGTGCCCCCGCGGATAAAGGCGGAATCGAGCATCAGTTCCTGGTGAAGCGGGATGTTGGTCTGTATCCCTTCGACGATCATCTCGGACAACGCAATACGCATCTTGGCGATAGCCTGCTCCCGCGTGTCTGCCCAAGCGATTACTTTGCCGATCAACGAATCATAATGAGGCGGAACAAAATAGTTGGCGTAAACGTGCGAGTCCACCCGGATGCCCGGTCCGCCAGGCACGTGAAACGAGCCGATGCGGCCAGGCGAAGGCGTGAACTTGTAGGGATGCTCGGCATTGATGCGGCACTCGATCGCGTGTCCCCGGAACTGAATGTCGCGCTGCTTGAACGGCAGCTTCTGGCCGGAGGCTACGCGGATCTGGGCTTGCACGATATCGATGCCGGTGATCATTTCGGTGACAGGATGTTCCACCTGCACCCGTGTGTTCATCTCGATGAAGTAGAACTCATCCTTCTCGAACAGGAATTCGAACGTGCCGGCGCCGCGGTAGCCGATTTTGCGACAGGCTTCGGCGCAGCGCTCGCCGATGCGCGCCTTGAGTCGCGGATTGATGAGTGGGGCGGGCGCCTCCTCGACGATCTTCTGATGCCGGCGCTGCATGGAGCAGTCACGATCGCCGAGATAAACTGCATTGCGATGCTCGTCCGCCAGAACCTGGATCTCCACATGACGTGGATTCTCCAGGAACTTCTCCAGATAGACCATGGGATTGCCGAATGCAGTTTGCGCTTCTGCACGCGTCATCGTCACCGCGTTGAGGAGTGCGGCTTCGGTATGCACCACGCGCATCCCGCGCCCGCCACCTCCACCGGCTGCCTTGATGATTACAGGGTAACCGACGCCGCGAGCAATCTTGATGATCTCCTCGGGAGCCTCGGGTAACGGCCCTTCGGAGCCCAGCACCACCGGCACGCCAGCTTTGATCATCGCGTGCTTGGCGCTGACCTTGTCGCCCATCAGACGAATGGTGTCGGCGCGCGGACCGATGAAGACGAATCCGCTCTTCTCTACTCGCTCTGCAAAATCAGCATTCTCGGAAAGAAAGCCGTAGCCCGGATGGATTGCCTCGGCGTCGGTGACTTCCGCCGCACTGATGATCGCGGGAATGTTGAGGTAACTTTGACTCGATGGCGCAGGGCCGATGCACACCGATTCGTCGGCCAGCCGCACATATTTGGCGTCGGAGTCGGCCTCCGAGTGCACTGCGACGGTTTTTACGCCCAATTCACGGCAGGCGCGCTGGATACGCAGCGCGATTTCCCCGCGATTGGCTATGAGTATTTTTTCGAACACTTAAGAGGCGATCAAACGATCAGGAACAGGGGCTCGCCGTACTCCACCGGCTGCCCATTCTCGACGTATGCCTCTTTGATCGTGCCGCCCTGGTCGGCCTCGATCTCGTTCAGCAACTTCATGGCCTCGATGATGCACAGGGTATCGCCGGGACTGACTTTGTCTCCTACCTCCACGAACACTTTGGCGCCGGGGGAGGGAGAACGATAGAAAGTCCCGACCATCGGCGACTTGACGATGTGCCCTTCGATCTTCTCAGGTGCTGCTGCGGCGGCGGGAGCAGCCGCCACTGGGGCGGGCGCAGGCAAAGGGCTGGCGCTCGCCTGGGGCATCGCCACCATCGTCGTAGCACCATGGCCTACCCGCAGGATGCGTACTTTCTCCTCGCCCTCGGTGATCTCCAGCTCGGCAATGCCCGACTCTTGGACCAAATCGATCAGCTTCTTGAGCTTTCTGAGATCCATGACTGTTAAGCCCTCCTCTCCGCCTGAAGCGCGTACTCCAGCGCGAGCTCGTAACCTTTGGCACCCAGTCCGCAAATGAGGCCGACCGCCTTGTCCGTAAAGTACGAGTGGTGACGGAAGGGTTCGCGGGCAAACACGTTGGACAGATGTACTTCGACAAACGGGATGCTTACTCCTGCCAGCGCATCGCGCAGTGCTACGCTGGTATGCGTGAACGCAGCAGGATTGATGATGATGAACGCTGTTCCGTCATGTGCCGCGCTATGGATTCGCGCAATCAACTCTGCTTCCGAGTTGCTCTGCAAACTCGTCAGAGTCGCACCTGCGGCCGACGCCCGTTTGCCGAGTCGAGCATCGATATCGGCCAACGTGGTGGCGCCGTAGAGAGACGGTTCCCTGGTACCCAGCAGGTTGAGATTCGGACCATGCAGCACGAGGATTCGGCGCGTCGGCCCTGGCCCACTTGCGGGCTCTTTTGGGGTTGTCATATCTGCCAGTTTGCCGCAACTAGGCGGTTTTTGTCCAGAATTTCAAGGAATTTGACGAAATACGCAGCATCATCGATACCTGCTCCGAGACGTATATCGAGGGATATCGGGAGGTTCCGTGATGGCCTTGAGCCAACCTGCCAGATCCACGTCAGTTGGCTGCAAAATCGCGGAAGATGGATCGAGGACTGCTACAACAGCGGTAGGACGATTCGCTCGAGCTTTTCCTGATTGACGCCGCCAAGCTCGGTTTTGACGATGTTTCCCTTGCGGTCCAGGATGATCGTGTAGGGTAAGCCGCCCAGCCGGTTACCGGCTTGCCGCGCGAGATCGATCGCTTCGAGATCTCCTACCAGGATCGGGTAGTTGATCCGCATCTCTGCTGCGTAAGGCTTCACTTTGTCGAGTTGGTCGACGGCAATGCCCACGATTTGCAGTCCCTTGGGACCGAGCTTCTCCTGCGTCGCGATGAATGCCGGGATCTCCTCACGGCAAGGCGGACACCAGGTCGCCCAGAAATTCACTACGAGTACCCTGCCCTTCCACTGGTCGATGCGCTGCGCCTGGCCGGTAAGATCGGGTAGCGCAGCTTGCATCAGCGTACCCGCAGCGGCGGCGGGGGGCGGCTCTGCTGCCTGTCTTGTCCAAGGATTGAGGAACAGGCCGACCGTCAGAGCAGCCGCCCCCACCAGGACGAACAGGATGGTCTGGCCAAACTTGTTCATGAACCCCCGAGCGCCGCGTCCAGGGTGGCCGAAAACTGCTCTGCCGGCTGAAAGCCGATGACTCGCTTAGGCAGCTCTTTACCGGCACGATCGAAGAAGATAGTCCCAGGCGGGCCGAACAAGTCATAACGCTTGAGCAGTGCCGCGTCGTCGGCCGTGTTAGCGGTGACGTCTGCCTTCAGCAAGAGCATGCGGTCCATTCGGCTGCGAACGGCAGGGTCGGTAAAAGTAAAGCGCTCCATTTCCTTGCAGGACACGCACCAATCCGCATAGAAGTCGAGGAGCACAGGCTTTCCGGTGGCCTGGGCAACCTTCTGCTCCAATTCCGCGACAGAGCGCACCGTTTGGAAGACCGGAGCGGCGCTCACGCTATTCCCTCCCGCTGCGCCGCTTGCCAGGCGCAGGCCAGAAAGGGGTTGGAGAACATCGCGGCCTCCCGCCAGCGCGCCCAGCAATAGAGCTACGCCCACTAGCAGCGAGATGACCCCGACGCCCTTCCACAATTTGCGGAACCCGGAAGCATTCTGAGGGAGTGGATCAAGCGCATGCAGGTAGATTGCCGACACGATCAGCAACCCCGCCCACAACAGCATATGCGCCACTTGCGGTATCACGGGCGAGATGATCCAGACAGCCATCCCCAGCAACACCACGCCAAAGAAGTTCTTCACCGTCTGCATCCAGGCACCCGCGCGTGGCATCAACGTACCGGCGGACAGCCCGACCGCCAGCAACGGCACTCCCATCCCCAACGCCATGGAGAAGAGAGCCGAACCGCCCAGCAGCGCGTCGCGCGACTTGTTGATGTACAAGAGCGCTCCCGCGAGCGGGGCGGCAACGCAGGGGCCGACAATCAGGGCGGACAGCACGCCCATGGCGAACACACCCCAGAAGGTTCCTCCCTTCATGCGGTTGCTCGCATCCGACAATTTGCTCTGCAAAGACGCTGGAAGCTGCAACTCGTAAAAACCGAACATCGACAGCGACAGCAGAACAAACAGCGCGGCGAATGCGCCAAGCACCCAAGGGTTCTGCAGCGCGTTGGACAGCAGCGTTCCGGACAAGCCTGCCGCCACTCCGGCCAAGGCGTACGTTACGGCCATTCCGATCACATAGATCAGCGACAGGGCAAAGGCGTGTCCTTTGGTGATCTGCTTGCCCTGTCCCACGATGATCCCTGAAAGGATAGGAATCATGGGGAATACACACGGAGTAAGCGCTAACAGTAAACCGAACCCGAAGAAGCTCGCCACGATTGGCCAGAAGTGACCCGACTTGAAGATCTGGGCGACGCGGGAGTTTTCGTCGCCAGTATCCACGACACCATCGGTGGAATCCGCCACACGCTGCACAGCCACTGGCTCGGCGGTCTTCGGCGCGGGTTCGCGTGCGACCGCATCCATTCGTGTACCGCCGGGCTGCCAGGCTGCGAGGACCAGATCGAAGCGCTTCTTAGCCGGCGGGTAGCACAACCCCTTCTCGCTGCATCCCTGGTATTTCGCATCCACGGCGATGCGCTCCTCGCCGCCCGGTTTGCGATCCAGGGTGACAACCGCCTCGAAGGGCGCATGAAACACGACTGTTTCGCCGAAATTCGGATCGCTCTTCTTTTCTCCGGGAGGTAACTCGACCTTGGTGATGGAGATCCCGGCGTCCTTCGGTACGCTGAAAGAAATCTTGTCGCGATAAAGGTAATAGCCCTCGGCAGGAGCAAAGCGAGCCACGACGGTATTGCCCTCTCGGGCAGCCAGGGTGACCTTGAACGCCTGATCGGGCGGAAGAAAATCCGGCTCTGCCTCTTCCGCGCGCGCCATTTGTCGCAGCTTCGACAGCACGCCTGTCTTTGGACTCGCGCTCTGTTCGCTGAGCGCCGCCAACTGCAATCGCGCCGTTTGCTGCTGTGGCGTGTAGCACAAACCTGCGTCTGCACAGCCCTGGGATTGCGCCTTGAGGGTGAAATCCCCCGTACCTGCCGGCGCGGTAAAAGGCACTCGAATCGCCACGTCACCGCGGTAGGTTTCTACCTTCCCGAAAAATTCGTCTTGCTTGATCTTTCCCGACGGCAAGTCCGGCTCACCAAGCGCCACCGTTTCGGGTTGGGCCGAGAAACGCAATTTGTCGCGGTACAAGTAGTAGCCGTCCGCAATCCGATAGCGCACTTCGACCTGTCCCGGCTCGACAACTCGAGCGGAAAAGCGAAACGCCTGCTCCGGCGACAGCGGATCCTCATCGGCGGCAACGGGCCGGGCCATGAAAAAGCACAGCGCCATCGCCAGAGCGGTGAGATGGACGGGACCTTTGCGGAAAGAGACGGGCATAGTCGTTCTAGACAAGGGGCTCAGCGGAGGTTGGAGTTTCCAGAGCTACCCACTCCAGATAGGCAGACGAGCCGGCGGTAATAGGGACCGCCACCACCTCGGGAAGTTCGTAGGGATGCATCCGCCGGATTGCCTCCTCCACCCGAGGGAAGAGACTTTCCCTAGTTTTGATCAGCACCGGCACCTCTGTCGCAGTCTCGATTTCCCCCTTCCAGCGATAGACCGAAGTGACCTGTGCAAGCACGTTGACGCAGGCGGCGAGCCGCGCCGTGACCAGGCTATGTGCAAGCTGGAGTGCACTGTCCCGGTCGGGCAGGTTGCTCATGACGAGAAGGATAGGTTCCATGCTAGTACCGCCACGCCCTCCAATGGGGCGGGTCAGTATACGTAATTGGCAGCCTGTCCGATGCCGCCTGTGTCCGGACGGCATCTGGGAGCGAGGATGCGTGCGTTAGGTCGGGCGAATCGTTTGCCGCGCGGCTTCGGCGATTCCCTGCGCCACTGTCGGATAACGCAGACGAAAACGGAGTTCCTCACGCAACCGGCGATTGCTCAGCCGCCTGGATTCGCGCATGAATGACAGCAGGGTTTCGGGCATCTGCGCCTCCGCTTCCTGGCGCGAGACGCGGCCAGGCAGGGGCAAGCCGAAGCTCCCCGCCACCAGGTCGAAGTACTCGCCCATCTTCAGCCAAGACCCGTCAGATGCGTTGTAGGCTCGCTGGCTGCGTCCGCGCGCGAGCGCCGCGAGAACGATCCGAGCGAGGTCCTCGGCGTGAATGTGATTGGTATAGGCATCGTCGGCATCGCGCAATGCCGGAGTGCCCGCGCGAATCCGCTCGATGGGCAGCCGATCGGCAGCGTAGATGCCGGGAACCCGCAGGATCATCACCGCGACTCCGCTGCTTCGACCCCAGTCGCGTAGTTGGCGTTCGGCGTCGACCCGCCTGCGCGCGCGATCGGTCTGAGGACGCAGCGTCTGGGACTCCCCCACGACGCGTCCACCGCAGTCGCCATACACCCCGCTGGTACTGATGTATACGAGACGCTGTGGTATGCTTCGCGCCTTTCGCAAGGCGCGGATCAAGTTGCCGGTTCTCGCATCCCGCGCGCCCGTACTGGGTGGCGGTGCAAAGTGCAGCAAGTCGTGCGGCAGGCCGCAAAGCCGCACCAGGCTCTGCGGATCGTCCAGGTCCCCGGACAACGGTGTGACACCCTGCTCCCGCAGTTCGTCGTGCCGCTCGCGCGAATGAGTCAGTGCATACAACCTGTAGCGCCCGCGCATCAAAGGCAGCATCCGCAAACCGACGTCGCCGCAGCCGACGATCAGGAGTCTTCTCATCCCAGGCATTCTAGTTGAAACTTCCGAAGTCGCCGCCGCAGTCTCTTGCTGGAACATAAGCACCAGCTCATGAGCAGCGGCAACCTCCGAGCCTAAGGGGCAGGCATGTCATTTCAAGTCACGATCAAGCCAAGCAACCGCGTATTCAGCGCGGAACAGGGTGAATCCGTCATCGAAGCGGCGATGCGCAACGGCATCACGCTGCCGTATGGCTGCCGCAATGGCGCATGCGGTTCCTGCAAGGGAAAGTTGCTGGAGGGCCAGGTGAACTATGGTCAGTACGCAGCCCACATCCTGCCGGAGTACGAAAAGAAGGCGGGCTTCGCCCTGTTCTGCCAGGCCAAACCGCTGACCGATATCGTGATCGAGGCCCGGGAGATCAACGCGACCGGCCAGATCCAGATAAAGAAGCTACCGTGCCGAGTGCAGAAGATCGAGCGGCCGTCGCACGACGTGGCCGCACTTACGCTCTCTCTGCCTGCGAACGAGCGCCTGCAGTTCCTGGCTGGTCAGTACATCGAGATCATCCTGCGCGACGGCAAGCGTCGCGCCTATTCGATGGCCAATTCCCCGGAGGACGACGCTCACATCGAACTGCACGTGCGCAGAATGGCGAGCGGTGCATTTACCGAGTATGTCTTCACCAAGATGAAAGAGAAGGACATCCTGCGCTTCGAGGGACCACTGGGTACCTTCTTTCTGCGCGAAGACAGCGACAAGCCGATGGTGTTGGTGGCCAGCGGCACCGGGTTCGCACCGATCAAGAGCCTTGTGCAGCACGCGTTTCACACCGGCGTAACGCGAGAGATGGTGCTGTATTGGGGCGGACGCCGCCCGGCCGATCTGTACATGCATCAATTGTGTCTGGACTGGCAGCGCGATCACGCCAACTTCAGCTACATTCCCGTGATCTCGGACGCGGCGCCGGAAGACGATTGGCAGGGCCGCACCGGCTTCGTTCATCGCGCGGTGCTGGAGGATTTCCCCGACCTGTCCGGCTATCAGGTCTATGCCTGCGGTGCGCCGATAGTGGTGGAGTCCGCCCACAAGGACTTCACCACGCAGTGCAAGCTGCCGGAGGAAGAGTTTTTCTCCGACGCGTTCACTCCGGCGCCGGCTACGCCGGCACCGTAAACGCAGCAGCGACTATCCGCTGTTACGCAGACCGGCCGCGATACCGTTGATCGAAAGCAGGATCGCGCGCTTGGTCTTCTCGTCGGTCTCGCCAGCTCGGAAGCGGCGCAATGCTTCCACCTGCAGGTGGTTGAGAGGATCGATGTAAGGGCGACGGTTGCGGAAGCTGCTCGCGAGCATCGCGTTACCTTCCAGCAGTTCCTTCTGACCCGTGATCTCCAAAACGGCGCTGACCGTTCGCTGCATCTCCCCCTCGATGCGGCCAAAGATGCGGCTGCGCAACGCCTCATCCCCGACCAGTTCCGCGTAGCGCGAGGCAATGTGGATGTCGGCCTTGGCCAGCACCATATCCAGATTGGACAGCAGTGCCTGAAAGAAAGGCCAGTCGCGGTACATCTCCTTGAGTACTGCCATGCCAGCGTCACCTCGCCGACTCACCAGCTGCTCGACGGCCGAGCCGAAGCCATACCATCCAGGCAGCATGATGCGGGCGAGCGACCAGCTGAACACCCAGGGAATGGCGCGCAGATCCTCGATGCGATCGGATTTCTTGCGCGATGCAGGTCGGCTGCCGACGTTCAAATCTGCAATTTCGGTGATAGGCGTGGACGTGCGAAAGAAGGTCACGAAGCCGGGTGTCTCGTACACCAGATTACGGAAGGCGGCGAAAGCGTCCGCCGACATTTCCTCCATCACGTCGCGATAGGCTTTCTCCTCGGTGCGCGCGCCCGCCTGCTGGAGAAGAGTGGCTTCCATCGTCGCAGCGACCAACGTCTCCAGATTGCCCCTCCCGATATCCGGATCGGAGTATTTGCTGGCGATCACCTCGCCCTGTTCGGTAATGCGGATCTGGCCTGCCACGCTGCCGGGAGGCTGCGCCAGAATTGCCTGATAGCTCGGGCCGCCGCCGCGACCAACGGTACCGCCACGACCATGAAATAAACGCATCTTGACGCCGTGCTTCTTCAAAACCTCGACCAATTTGACTTCGGCCTTGTACAGTTCCCAATTCGAAGTCAGGTAACCGCCATCCTTGTTACTGTCCGAATAGCCGAGCATGATTTCCTGCACGTTGCCGCGCGTCTCGAGCAGTTCGCGGTAGAGCGGCAGCTGCAGCAGTTCATCCATGATGGTGCCGCAAGCACGCAAATCGGCGATGGTCTCGAACAGTGGAATGATGTTCATCTGCAGATGCGGTTCATCGCCCACCCGCAACAATCCCGACTCTTTGAGCAACAGCGCCAGCTCCAGCATGTCGCTCACGTCGGTGCTGTTGGAAATGATATGGTTGGGCAGGGCCCGCGCTCCGTAGCGGCTTTGCAACTCCGCTGCGGCATCCAGGATGCCCAGCTCGCTTTTCGCCAGCTCGCTGTAGACTTGAAACGGTGAGCGCAGCAATCTGGGCGTGGAGAGCTCCTCGAGTAGCCAGCGCCGACGCTCCGCCTCCGGCAAATCGAGATAGCCGTTGCGTCGCGCCCCAATCTTGAACAGCTCCGCGACCACTTGTTCGAGCATACCGCTGTGCTGGCGCAGGTCGAGCGGCGCCAGATGGAACCCAAACACCTGCGCCGCGCGCTTGAGGATGCGCAAGCGTCCCGCAGCAATACGTGCGGCCCCGTTTCCAACCAGTGATCGCTCGATTGTATCGAGGTCGCGCACCAGCTCCTGTCCTTCGGTATACGGCTCCGATGGTGCGACCTCCTTGAGCTGGGGCGAGTGCTGATCGAGCGCACGCGAGGTCGCCGCCAGTCGCGCGTATACACCGGTCAGCGCACGCCGGTAGAGTTCGTCGCGACGATGGTCGGATTGATCGGGTGAGCGCGCCGCCAGTTCCTGGAGATCCGGGGAGACCGCGACGAGGCGCACCGACTGCGAAAGTTCGCTGCCGAGCTGGTGGATCTCGCTCAGGTAAAAATCGAAGGCGGTGGAAGACTGCCGCGTCAGTGCGTGGCGCGTAACGTCATGCGTCACGAAAGGATTGCCATCACGGTCGCCCCCGATCCAGGCGCCCAGGCGCAGGATCGGGCCGATCCCGATGCCGGCGTGCGGCCACCGACGTTCGAGCGTGTCCTCTATTTCTCCGTACAGGCGCGGCAGTTCGCGCAGGAAGGTGTAGCGATAGTAGGACAACCCGTTTTCGATCTCGTCACGCACAGTCAGCTTCAGCTCGCGCAGGACGCGGGTCTGCCACAACGTCAGGATCGCGCGACGCAACGACTCCTCGTTGGCATGCGCTTCCTGGGGTGTCAGCTCGACGCGGTCACGCTCGGTGAGCAGCCGCGCGATGTCGCGCTGGCAATCGAGGATGCTTTTACGCTGCACCTCGGTCGGGTGCGCCGTCAGCACGGGCGAGATCAGCGCATCGCGAAAGAACTGCGCGACCGAACCTGCACCGTGGCCGGCTGTACCCAGACGGGACAACGCCAAAGCCAGACTTCCGTCCGAGGCCGCCGCACCGGCAATCAAATTCGCCCGCCGGCGCCGATTGATGTGCAAGTCCTCGGCGATGTTCGCCAGTTGCGAGAAATAGCTGAAGGCACGGATCACGACTACGGTTGCCGCGGGCGTGAGCACATTGAGCGCGGATTCCAGCTCGGCGCGCGCCTGGGTATCCCCGTCGCGGCGGAAACGGATGGCCGTCTGCCGGATCTGCTCGATGAGGTTGAAGGTTTCCTCGCCCTCTTGCTCGCGCAGTGTGTCGCCGAGCAACCTGCCGAGCAGGCGGATATCCTCCTTGAGCGGGAGGTCCTGGTCGATCGTGGCCCGGCCGCGGTCGATCGGATACTCGCCGGGCTGGTCGAGCGTGCCGTCCACGGCCGCCACGGCCCTGGTTCCGAGCTCGGGCCCCTTGCTGTATGGATCCGGGTGCTCACCACGCCTGGGGAAGGCCATCTCGAAGACGAGCCCACGGGGATTGGCCTGAAACTCGAAGTATTCCGGATGCTCCGCGATTGGCTTGAGGAACAGCTCGAAGACGTCACCCTCCCAGAGCGTATCATTGCGATGGGTACCGAAAGCTCTGACCTCGGTATCGGTCATGGTTCCGGCATAGTAGATGGCCTCATCGTCCCAGACGAGGTACGCGCGGGTTCCCTCCCTGGGAGTCTTGGTCCAGAACGTAGCGAACCGGTCGATGACGGCGGCCTGTTGCCAGCATGGGCCGTCGAGTTTGCCATCGAGCACCGGCGGTTTTACCGCCCAGCGGCAGACGGCCTGGCGCGTGATCATCTCGGATTCGACCTTCTCCGCTCGGGTAACGGTCCTGGGCTCTTGCTCCTGGGCACGAGGGTTGGCGCAAAACGCGCCCCCGGAAATCGCAGCGGCAGGGATCAGGGTCAATACGAGCGACCAGGGAGAGCATTGCGTCGTCATGGCGAGAGGCCCGTTGGTTGAAGCAGGCCGGATGGCGGCCCGAGGAGTACGCTCCGGTGTAGCGACGGCCCCGCGGCCGTCACCTGGTGATGCCCGATGAGGATGGAGCGCAGTCCCGGGGCGCCGCAACCCGGTGGTCTCCCGCCAGGACGAGTCTGGTCACGAATTTCGCACCAACGAGTCGAGCACTCTTCCGGTGCTGATGGAGACGGGGCGTCCCAGATGATCCCGAACGATCTGCGCCGGGTCGAGGCCCATGCAGTGGTAGAGCGTGGCCTGGATATCCACCGGGTCGACCGGGTCCGAGGCGGGATAAGCGCCCAGGCGGTCGGATGATCCATGGACGGTTCCGCCCCAGATTCCGCCGCCGGCCAGGACCGTGGAGGAGCATGAGCCCCAATGGTCGCGGCCGGCTTGCTGGTTGATTCTCGGAGTGCGGCCGAACTCGCCCATCACGACAACCAGAGTCTCCTTGAGCAAACCCCTCTGGTCGAGGTCTTCCAGCAGCGCCGAGAGGCTCTGGTCGAGCATGGGAAGAAGCTCGTCCTTCAATCCTTCGAAGTTCTTGGAATGGGTATCCCAGCCGTCGCACACCGTCATCTCGTTGAAGTGGATCGCGATCATCGGGACGCGCCTCTCGGCCAGCCGGCGGGCGATTTTCAGAATCTCTTTCTGCTCGGCTTCGACCTCGCGCAGCTTGACTGGGCCCTTCAGTTCGAGATCCTCGCGCAGCATCTCGCTTGCGCGCTGCGACATGTTTTTGAATATCTTTTCTTTGAGCTCTCCGGCCAGTTTCTCGGCGCGCACTGCGTCCATTTGCGCTTCTTCGGCAAAATATACGACCAGCTCTCCCAAGGCAATATCCTTGACGATCACTTTCATCACGAGCGGAGCCAAATTCACGCCATACTTTTTTTCCAGCTCGTCAATGGATGCCAAAACCGCCGGACCGGATACTTTGTCCCTTATCTCTTTTGGCAGATTATTGAATTTTGCTAAATAGTCGAACACTTGGTTAGGTACTTAGTTAATTAGTTAATTAGGTTCTGTTTTATTTTTTCGTAAAAAATTTATATATCCATTTATTCCTTTTATTAATTCTGTATATTTATCGCAAATAAATATTGATGCTTCTTTGCTTATAAATCCCTTTTTAAATGATTTTTTTATTCCCGTCGTTGTTTCTCCCGCCTCACCTCTGGCGATATAACATCTATTGATTTTATCTTGATAAGAATAGCGGTGATAGCTCTCTGAAATATTATCTGAAACAGATGACGAAGATCTTCTAAGTTG
>Ga0209048_10003597_pt1 | contig 15004 bp, 11 predicted proteins | sample FrelakmetCRP12CR_FD_187146 | JGI IMG/M metagenome (GOLD analysis project Ga0209048, IMG submission 187146) | Freshwater lake sediment microbial communities from the University of Notre Dame, USA, for methane emissions studies - CRP12 CR (SPAdes)... | ecosystem: Environmental > Aquatic >... | reverse complement strand
CGCTTCCTTGCGCATCTGCACGATCAGGCCCCTCCGCTTTCGGCCGCCGGCCCTTCCGATTCGCTCGAGACTTGGGCCGCCGCGCCGTTGAGCGCCGCCTTCAGCGTGTGCCAGGGCAGCGTCGCGCACTTGACCCGCACGGGGTATTCGCGCACGCCCGAGAAGACCTCGAGTTTGCCGAGCTCGGGCCCCGACGGGGCGCCCGGCTTTCCGGTGATGAGGTCGTGGAAGCGCTCGAAGAGAGCGTCCGCCTCGGCCCGGGTCTTGCCCTTCACGCTCTCGGTCATCATCGAGGCCGAGGCCGTCGAGATCGCGCAGCCGGCGCCCTGGAAGCTGACGTCCTTCAACACCTCGCCGTCGAGGCCGAGAAAGACCGTCTCACGGTCGCCGCAGAGCGGGTTGTAGCCCTCGGCCTGGCGGTCGGCGTCCGGCATGGCGCGGAAGTTGCGCGGCCGCTTGCTGTGATCGAGGATCACTTCCTGGTAGAGATCGCGCAGGTCGGACGACATCAGCGGAACATCCCGATGACTTTGTGAATCGCGGCGGCGAGGGCATCGACCTCGGCGCGCGTGTTGTAGAGGCCAAAGGAAGCGCGCGCCGTCGCCGGCAGGCCGTACCGGTCCATGACCGGTTGCGCGCAATGGTGGCCGGTGCGGATCGCGATGCCCTCGCGGTCGAGGACGGTGCCGATGTCGTGCGGGTGCACGCCCTCGAGGACGAAGGAGAGGACGCCGGCCTTCTCGCGCGCCGTGCCGACGATCCGCAAGCCGCCGATGGCCGAGAGCGTCGTCGTGGCGTGCGCGAGCAGGCCGTGCTCGTGCGCCGCGACGCGGTCGAGCCCGATGGCCGACACGTAGTCGAGGGCGGCGCCGAAAGCGATGCCGCCCGCGATGTTCGGCGTGCCGGCCTCGAACTTGAAGGGCAGCGCGTTGTACGTCGTCTTCTCGAAGGTGACCGAGCGGATCATGTCGCCGCCGCCCTGGTAGGGGGGCATGGCCTCGAGGAGCTCCGCTTTCCCGTAGAGCACGCCGACGCCCGTCGGCCCGTAGATCTTGTGGCTGGAGAACGCGTAGAAGTCGCAGTCGAGCGCCTGCACGTCGACCGGCATGCGCGGCGCCGCCTGCGCGCCGTCGACGAAGACCGGAACGCCCCGCGCGTGCGCGAGCTCGACGATGGCTCGCACCGGCAACACGGTGCCGAGCGCGTTCGAGAGGTGGGCCACGGAGACGAAGCGCGTGCGCGGCGTCAGCAGTCGCTCGAGAGCGTCGAGGTCCACGTCGCCGGCGTCGTCGATGGGCGCCACGACGAGACGGGCGCCTGTCTGCTCGCAGAGCATCTGCCAGGGCACGATGTTCGAGTGGTGCTCGAGGCCCGTGATCAGGACCTCGTCGCCCGGCCCGACGTGCTTGCGGCCGTAGGTCTGGGCGACCAGGTTGACCGCCTCGGTCGTGCCGCGCACGAAGACGATTTCGCGGGTGTCGCGGGCGTTCACGAAGCGTCGGGTCTTTTCGCGCGCGGCATCGTAGGCGTCGGTCGCGTGCACGGAGAGCCAGTGGACCCCGCGGTGGATGTTGGCGTAGCAGCGCTCGTAGACGTCGCGCTCGGCGTCGATCACCTGCCGGGGCTTCTGCGCCGAGGCCGCGTTGTCGAGGTAGACGAGCGGCTTGCCGTAGACCCTCGTCGCAAGAATCGGGAAGTCGGCGCGGATCGCGGCGACGTCGTACGCGGCGGTCGTGTCGCGGATGGCCGTGCTCATGCGGGCACCGCGGTGGGGGCGCCGGTCAGAAGCAGGCCGAGCTCCCGCTCGAGCTGCGCCCGGACGGACGGGACGCGGATGCGCTCGGCCACGTCGGCCGCGAAGGCCCACGTCAGCAGCGCCCGGGCTTCCTCCTCGCCGATCCCCCGCGAGCGCAGGTAGAAGAGCGCCGCGGCGTCGAGCTGCCCGGTCGTCGAGCCGTGCCTGCATTTGACGTCGTCGGCGAGGATCTCGAGCGCCGGCGTCGAGTTGACGAGGGCCTGGCGCGAGAGGAGCAGGTTCTTGTTGGTCTGGACGGCGTCGGTCTTCTGCGCGTCCTTGCGAACGAGGATCCGGCCGTGGAAGACGCCGCGCGCGGCGCCGTCGAGGATCCCCTTGTAGAGCTCGCGGCTGACGCAGCGGGGCCTCGCGTGGTCGATCGTCGTGTGCATGTCGAGGTGCTGCGCTCCTTTGCCCATGAAGAGGCCGTACAGCGTGCACTCGGCGCCCTCGGCCTCGAGGGCGACGCGAAGGTCCGTGCGCGCGAGGGCCGACCCGAGCGCAATGTTGTGCGACGTGAAGCGGCTGGCGCGCGCCTGCCGCGCGGCAAGGGTGTGGACGTGGCACGCCTCGTCGCTCTCGCGCTGGAGCAGTGTGTGCTCCAGAATCGCGCCTTCGCCGAGCGCGATCTCGGTGACGGCGTTGGTGAAGGAGCGGCCTTGCCCGGTGAAGGTCTGGACGATCTCGGACTGCGAGCGTTCGCCCGCGAGGATGAGCACGCGCGGGTACGACACCTCGGGCCGGTCCGCGTCGGGAGACCGGAGGACGATCTCGATCGGCCGGGCGATGACGGCGCCGGGGAGGATCTCGAGAACGATGGCGTCCTCGAAGCACGCCGTGTTCAGGGCCGTGAAGGCGCTCGACTCGAACCCGGCGATGCGGGAGAGAAACGGCTCGGCCTCCCGGAGCGCCTGCGAAAGCGGCCGGACCCGCACGCCCTCCGGCGGGAGGGACCCTAACTCCGTTTGGTGCCGGCCGCCGACCCAGGACGTGCCCGTGATGGGCTGCAGGCCCGTGGCACGCCAGTCCTCGTCGTGCGCCGTGGGAAACCCGAGCTCCTCGAAGCGGGCGAAGGCCGCGCGCCGCAACGCGGCCAGCCACGGCGCCGCAGCGGCCGCCTCGGGCGCGTCCGGCGAAAAGCCCTTCTCCACGACGGCGGCCTGCATCATCGGGCGGCGGCGACGGCCGGCGGCTCCTTTTCGAGCCAGGCGTAGCCCTTGTCCTCGAGCTCGAGGGCGAGCTCCTTGCCTCCCGAGCGCGCGATGCGGCCGTCGATCAGGACGTGGAGAAAGTCCGGGACGATGTAGTTCAGGAGCCTCTGGTAGTGCGTGACGACGATCATCGAGCGCTCGGGCGAGCGCAGCTGGTTGACTCCGCCCGCGACCACGCGCAGCGCGTCGATGTCGAGGCCCGAGTCCGTCTCGTCCAGGATCGCGAGCGAGGGGTCGAGCAGCGCCATCTGGAAGATCTCGTTGCGCTTTTTCTCGCCGCCCGAGAAGCCTTCGTTGACGGGCCGCTTGACGAGGTCCTCATCGATCTCGACGATCTTCGCCTTCTGCTTGACGAGTGCGAGAAACTCCATCGCGTCGTACTCGGGCAGGCCGCGGTGCTTGCGGACGGCATTGACGGCGGCCTTCAGGAAGTAGACGTTCGAGACGCCCGGGATCTCGACCGGGTACTGAAAGGCGAGGAAGACGCCTTCCCGCGCGCGCAGTTCCGGCGTCATCGCGAGCAGGTCCTGGCCCTTGTAGAGGACCTTGCCCGCCGTGACCTCGTAGCCGGGGCGTCCGGCGAGAACGTGGGCGAGCGTCGACTTGCCCGAGCCGTTCGGGCCCATCACCGCGTGGACCTCGCCCGCGTTGACGGTCAGGGCGACGCCGCGGAGGATCTCGTTGCCCGCGACCGAGGCGTGGAGGTTCTGGATTTCGAGTAGAGGCTGCGTCACTTATCCCACCGATCCTTCCAACGACACCCCCAGCAGCTTCTGCGCCTCGACCGCGAATTCCATCGGCAGCTCCTTGAAGACGACCTTGCAGAAGCCGTTGACGATCATGTTGACCGCCTCTTCGGGCGAGATGCCGCGCTGCTGGAAGTAGAAAACCTGGTCCTCGCCGATCTTCGACGTGGACGCCTCGTGCTCCATCTGCGCAGTGGAATTGCCGACCTCGATGTACGGGAAGGTGTGGGCGCCGCACCGGTCGCCGATCAGCAGCGAGTCGCACTGCGAGTAGTTGCGCGCTCCGTCCGCCTTGCCGAGGATCTTGACCATGCCGCGGTACGTGTTCTGGCCGTGGCCGGCGGAGATTCCCTTCGAGACGATGGTGGATTTCGTGTTCTTCCCGATGTGGATCATCTTGGTGCCCGTGTCGGCCTGCTGGTAGTTGTTTGCGACGGCGACCGAGTAGAACTCGCCGACCGAGTTGTCCCCCTGCAGGATGCAGCTCGGGTACTTCCATGTGATGGAGGAGCCCGTCTCGACCTGCGTCCACGAGATCTTGGAGCTGCGCCCGCGGCACGCCCCGCGCTTGGTGACGAAGTTGTAGATGCCGCCCTTGCCGTCCTTGTCGCCCGGGTACCAGTTCTGGACCGTCGAGTACTTGATCTCGGCGTCGTCGAGGGCGACGAGCTCGACGACGGCGGCATGGAGCTGGTTCTCGTCGCGGATGGGCGCGGTGCAGCCCTCGAGGTAGCTGACGTACGAGCCCTCCTCGGCGACGATGAGAGTGCGCTCGAACTGGCCCGTGTTGGCCGAGTTGATGCGGAAATAGGTCGAGAGCTCCATCGGGCAGCGCACGCCCTTCGGGATGAAGCAGAAGGAGCCGTCGGAGAAGACCGCGGAGTTGAGCGTCGCGAAGTAGTTGTCGGAGTAGGGAACGACCGAGCCGAGGTACTTCTTCACGAGGTCAGGGTGGTTCTGGACGGCCTCGGAGAAGGAGCAGAAGAGGACGCCGACTTTCGCCAGTTGTTCGCGGAAGGTCGTCGCGACCGAGACCGAGTCGAAGACGGCGTCGACCGCCACACCGGCGAGCTTCGCGCGCTCGCGCAGTGGGATGCCGAGCTTCTCGTACGTCTCGAGCAGCTTCGGGTCGACCTCCTCGAGGGACTTCGGAGCGTCCTTGCGGGTCTTCGGGGCCGAGTAGTAGACGATCGACTGGTAGTCGATCTTCGGGTAGTGCACGTTCTGCCAGGTCGGCTCTTTCATCGTGAGCCAGTGGCGGTAGGCCTTCAGCCGCCACTCGAGCATCCAGTCGGGCTCGTTCTTCTTGGCGGAGATGAGCCTGACGACATCCTCGGAGAGGCCCGCCGGGATCGTCTCCGACTCGATGTCGGTGACGAATCCGGCCTTGTATTCGCGATCGGTGAGCTCGAGGATCGAGGCCGACTCTGTACTCGCGGACGGATTTTGGGTCGGCATGACGGAAGGGAGCATATTGAATCTATACTGAACTGTCAACTTTAAGTCAACATGTAACCTATTGATCTATATAGCTGTTATTCAGCCTCCCGCCGATTCTATTTCGGAGACTTCGTTGGAGTCGGTTTCGGCGTCGGGCGCGCGCGAGGCACGGCCGTCGGCGCCGGGGCAATCCGCTCCGCAGGTTGCGGGCGCTCGCGCACGGGCGGCGGCGCCTGGACTCGCTCGGTCTCCGGCCGCGGTGTCGGGCGTATGCGCTCCGGCGTGGGAGGCGGTGTCGGCCGGAAGCGTTGCTCGGGCTCGACCGGTCGGTTGACGTTCGTCGGCCGGGCCGTCGGAGGCGATGCGACGCGCTCCGCCGGTCGGGCGGTGGCAGACGGCACGATGCGCTCCGCGGGCCGCGCCGTGGACCGGGCGGCCTCGCCCGCGGTCGGTCGGGTTATCGGCGTGCCGCCGGTCTCGCGGCCCCGCGCCGGTGCGATCGGCTCCGGGCGCGTCGTCTGCGAGCCCTCGTTCTTCGGCGCGAGCGTCATGCGGCCCGAATCCGTCGCAACCGGCCGCGAGCGCTGGACGGTCCGCGTCGGGTCCTGCGCCGAGAGGCGCGCTGCCTCGGCGGCGGTGACGGGCGCTCCGCCGTTCTGGCGGATGACGCCGACCTTCGCATCGAAGCGCGGCTGTTGCGGCGGCGGCGCGGCGCGCGTGACGACCGACCGGGTCGTCGCGGCGGCCGGCGGCCCGGGAGCGGAGGCCTGCTGCGCTCCCATCCGGATCGAGGCTCGCGTCGGGATCACCGGGATCGGGCCGCGCAACACCGGCGCGGACTCGACCGAGCGGATCACCGTGCGGTCACGCACGTAGTCCCGCGTAAGGTTCTGCCCCGAGACGAACGTCGTCTGGTTGACGACGGTGACGTAGGTGCGGTTCACGTACGTCACGTTCGTGACGTTGACGGTCGGCCCGCGATGCCACCATGGGTTGTACGGGTCGTGCGGGGCGAGCGGGAACCAGCCCACGTAGCCGCCGCTTGCCCCCACGAACGCGACGAGCGCCGGCGAGTAGGCGACGACCCGCACCGTCGGCGCGACGGGCACCCAGAACCAGCTCGATCCCCAGAAAGCCCAGCGGCCGTAGTGATACGGCGCCCAGCCCCACGGCTCGGCCGCGACCCAGGTCCAGCCCCAGGGGTCCTGCCAGATCCAGCGGCCCGCGCGGTAAGGCGCCCATCCCGCCTCGACGGAGATGGGGGACCACGCCCACCCGTAGTCGGGGATCTGCTGCCAGCGGCCGTACTGGTCGAGGTCCTCGACGCCGGCGATGTCCGCCGTCACGTACGCGTACGAGCGCGCCTGCGCGAGGCGCCGGTCGCGCTCTTCGACCCATCGGTCCCAGCCGTCCTCGCCCGGCAGCGCGACGATGTCGTAGCGCGGAGCGTCCGTGCCCTCGATCTCCATGGCCTGGCCGGCCGACAGGGCGACCTGTCCGCCTCCCGCCGCGGCGATCGCGCGGCCCCGGCGCACCTGCACGCGCGTGTCGCCGCCATCGTTGACGTCGATGCGGTAATCGCCAGGCCGCTCGAAGGTGACGGCGGAGTTCGGGGTGTCGACTTCGAACACCTCGTTGTCGCCGAGGCGGCGAATCGAGAAGGACGCCGTCCCGAGAGAGAGGGAGAATTGCTTCACGTCGTTCGTGAGATTCAGGGCCTGCAGGTCCGTGCGCGCCGACAGGCGCACGAGATTGCCGCCGTGCACCTGGAGCTCGAGCCGGCCGCCGTCGCCCGTCCAGGCGCGGTCCCCGAGGGTCATCGGGACGTTGACGTCCGCGGGCCCCCAGTTGTCCGGGTCGTCGCCCCGCGAAAAGGAGACGCCCCCCGCGATGAACGAGACGCGCGCGACGGTCTGCTGGACGTCCTGCTCTTCGGCCTCGGCAACGCGTGGAGGCGGCGCCTGCTGGCGCGCGGCGGGCGCCGCGTATTGCGGTTGCGGGGGAGGCGGCGCGGTCGTGTCGCAGGCGAGGGCCGCAAGGAGCAGGGCCGGAAGCGTCCGTCGGGTGGTTGGGCTCATGTCGAAACTATAGTCGTCCCGGCGCCGACCTGCGCGACGGCTTAGACTGGGGTGGCGATGAAGGGCCCGCGCGTCGCGCACCCTCCCGAGCGGCCGCTCGCGATCTTCGACGGCGACTGCGGATTCTGCCGGCAGTGGATCGCGCGCTGGAAGACCGTGACCGGGCTCCGGGTGGACTACGCGCCCTCGCAGGATGTGGCGGCGCGGTTTCCCGAGATCTCGAAGGAGGCGTTTGCCCGCGCCTTCCAGCTCGTCCTGCCGGAGGGCCGGGTGCTCGAGGGCGCCGAGGCCGTGTGCGCCACCCTCTCCGAGAAGCCGGGGGGCGGCGCGCTTGCCGCGGCGTACGCGCGCGTGCCGGGCTTCGCGGTGCTGGCGGAGCTCGCGTACAGGCTCGTCGCGAGCCACCGCCCTTCGGCAACGAGGCTGACGCGATTTCTCTGGGGCCGCTCGGTCGCGAAGCCCACGTACCTCGCCGCATCTGCGCTCTTTGCGCGCCTGCTCGGGCTCTGCTACCTCGTCGCGTTCGTGTCGCTGTGGGTTCAGGTGGACGGGCTCGTGGGCGAGCACGGCATCCTTCCGATCGGCCGGTATCTCGACTGGGTTCGAGGGCAGACCGGGACCGAGCGGTACTGGCTTCTGCCGACGCTCTGCTGGATTTCGTCGAGCGACGCGTTTCTTCACTGGCTGTGCGGCGCGGGCGCGCTCGCGGGCCTCTGTCTCGCCGCGGGGTTCCTGCCGGCCGTCAGCGCCGCGGCCGCCTGGGCGCTGTACCTCTCGGTGGCGATCGCGGGGCAGGTGTTCCTCGAGTTCCAGTGGGACTTCCTGCTGCTCGAGGCGGGGCTGCTCGCGATCCTCCTCGTCTCGCCCCGAAAGCTCCGGTTCGGCGCGGGCCTCGCGGCCTCGCCGGTCGCGCTCTGGCTCCTGCGCTGGCTCCTCTTCCGGCTGATGTTCTCCTCGGGGTGGGTCAAGCTTGCGAGCGGCGATCCGAACTGGCGCCATCTCTCGGCGCTGCGCTTTCACTACGAGACCCAGCCGCTGCCGCCGTGGACCGCGTGGTTCATGCACGAGCTGCCGGCTTCCTTCCAGACCGCCTCGGCGCTCTTTCTCTTTTTCGTCGAGCTCGTCGTGCCTTTCCTCTTCTTCGCGCCGCGGCGGCTGCGCGTCTTCGCGTGCGCCATGACCGTGCTCCTCCAGGCGCTCATCGCGGCGACCGGCAACTATGCCTTCTTCAATCTCCTGACGGTGGCGCTGGCGGTGCTTCTCCTGGACGACCAGTCGCTTCCGGAGCGCTGGGCGGCGGCGGCGGGAAGCGCCGCATCGGCGCCGCGGCCGTGGCCGCGGTGGGTCCTCGCCCCGGTCGCCGGCGTTGCGCTCTTCGCCTCCATCATCGAATTCTCGGCCACGCTCGACCGCTCGCTCGCCCTGCCGGCGCCGGTCGTCGCGGCCGTACGGCGTCTGGGCGCCTTGCGCAGCTTCAACGGTTACGGCCTCTTCATGGTCATGACGACCGCGAGGCCCGAGATCGTCGTCGAGGGCAGCGGCGACGGAGTCGCCTGGCGCCCGTACGAGTTCCGCTGGAAACCGGGCGACACTTCACGGCGGCCGCGCTTCGTCGCGCCGCACCAGCCGCGCCTCGACTGGCAGATGTGGTTCGCGGCGCTCGGCGAATACGAAGAGAACCTGTGGCTCGGCGCCTTTCTCGAGCGGCTGCTCCAGGGCGGGCCCGAGGTCGAGGCGCTGCTGGCAGGGAATCCCTTCCCCGGCGCCCCTCCGCGCTACGTGCGCGCCATGCTCTACGACTACCGCTTCACCGACGCCGCCGAAAGGCGGAAGACGGGCGCCTGGTGGAGCCGGCGTCTGCTCGGGCTGTACTGCCCGGTGGTGGAGCGGCCGGGGCGCTGATTTCACACTGATGATCGCCCGGCAGCCGCGATGCTGACGAGCGAGCAATTCGATCGAACCAAACGCAAGGCTGCGGGGAGCGCGCGCGCCGCTGGGCGCCCCCGGCGACGTCAGAAAGCGATCGCAATTTCGGCCGCCCCCCTCACCCTGCCTCTCCCCCGGCGGAGGGAGAGGAGGAAGAGGCTTTGGAGTCAACGAGTCGCGACTAGATCCCGAAGCGGTCCGCGCTCCATGCGAGCCCGAGCTCGCCCGGCGGCGCCATGTAGCCTGCCAGCGCCGACGCCGCCACGACGGCTGGGCTCGCGAGGAATCCCTCGCCGCCGTAGCCCATGCGGTTCTGCCAGTTGCGGTTGAAGGACGTGATCGCCCGCTGGCCCCGCGTCAGGGCGTCGGGGCCCTGGCCGAAGCACGGTCCGCACCACGACTGTCGGATCTCGCCGCCCGCCGAGCGGAAGACCTCGGCGATCGACTCGCCGGCAAGGCGCGGGTCCGCCTTCTCGATCTGCCGGCCGACGCCGCCCGATCCCGGAAAGATCGTGAACGTGCGGGCCACCTTGCGGAAGCCGAGCTCGCGCGCGGCCCGGAGCACGAGCGCGGCCGAGAGCAGGTCGTCGTAGCCGCCGTTGGTGCACGAGCCGATCATGGCCTTGTCGAACGTCAGCCGCTCGCGGGCGACCTCTTCGGCGGGAAAGGCGTTGCCCGGCGCGAAGGGCTTGGCGATCATGGGCGCGATTTCGGAGAGCGTCAGCGTCTCGTCGATCGCGTAGCCGGCGTCGAGGCCCGGTGCAAGCCGCGGGTAGGGAAGCTCCGTGAGACCCTTGGCGCGATACCAGGCCTCGGTGATGTCGTCCGCTGCGAAGATGCCGTTCAACGCTTCGGCCTCCGCCATCATGTTGGCGATCGTGTTGCGGTACGCGATCGGCAGCTGCCGCTCGGCGTCCACGAACTCGACCGACATTCCCTGCGACTGCTTCGACCCCCAGCGGCGCAGGAGCTCGAGGACGATGTCCTTGCCCGAGACCCACGGCTGAAGCTTTCCCGAGAGAACGACCCGGCGCTGTTTCGCCAGCGTGAAGTAGATGTAGCCGGTCGACCAGCCGAAGCCGAGCGTCGTCGAGCCCACGCCGAATCCGACCGCGCCGTAGGCGCCGTACGCGCGGCTGTGCGAGTCGGCGCCCGGAATGAACTGTCCGGGCAGGACGAGTCCCTGCTCCGGAAAGTAGAAGTGGAAGATGCCGTCGCCCGGGTCGGCGTAGTACGGCTTCTCGAGGCCGTGCAGGCGCGCGAACTCGCGGCCGATCGCGGTCTGCCGGTCGTCGTCCTCGCGGCCGGTGAAGACGAAGTGGTCGTTGGCGACCGCGGCCTGCCGCGGATGGATCGAGCGGCCGCCGGTGATCTGGTTGAACGTGTGGATCGAAAACGGAGCCGTTCCGTCGGAGGCGGGAAGCAGGTCCGCGTACACGCGCAGCGTGGCGCCTGGCGCGACGAGCGCGTCCCGGTCCACGCGGTGCGCCCAGACGATCTGCTCGGTCGTCGTCATGCGCCGCGCGAGCTCCGGGTCCGGCCAGCGGATCTCCGGCAGAGCCCTCACCGACGCACGAAATTCCCGCCGGCCCACCGCGAAGATGCCGCCGCCCGACCGGATCTCCTCTTCCTTCGGCGACAGGGGCACGGGCTCGTAGGTCTTTCCCTGCGTCTGGTTGGTGAGGCGCCGCGAGGCCGGGTCGAAGGCGAAGGCGTCGCCATCCCTCGCGTCCTCGACGGCCTCCGGGCACTGCACGACGTGGAGGCCGAGGTTGAACGCGTTGCGGCGGAAGATGTCGCCCATCCCGTGGCTGCAGATGACGACGAGCTCGAGGCCCTTCTCCTCGGCGACACCCTTCAAGCCTGCCGGGCTCATCTCGCGCGACGAGCCGATCGCGAAGCGTTCCCCGGCGACGAGAAACGTCTCGCCGCGGTGGACGCGCTGCCGGAAGTCGGGCATGAGGTGGCGGAAGGACCCGGCCTTCCACCGCTCGTCGAGCCTCTCGAGGCTCTCCGAGACGCAGTCGGCCGCCGGAGTGATCTGGTCGGTGTCGATCGCGTCGAGCTTCCTGCCGGGCGTCTTCGGGTCCCAGAAGATGAGCGCCTTGCCGCGGATGGTGCGCGCGGACTGCGCTCCGGCTTCATCCGAGGGGCGCGGTCCCGGAAGCGAATCGTGCGTGACGCCCGGCTTCAAGCGCGCGGGCTCGATCTTGTGCATTCCCATCGGCCGCCATCCTAACGTGACCCGCAGGGAAACCGCGGCTCGAAGGCCCGGGTTCTCTCCGGGCTCCGGTAGCAAGACCTCTCGGCCGCCGTTCGCGCAGCGAATGCGTGCGGCCGAAGCCTGCTACTGGCTGCCCCCGGAAAGGTTTACCCGGCGAACGCGCTCGTCGAAGCTCTTGTCGCGGGCTTCCTGGAAGAGCTGGACCGCGTGGCTGAAGGCCATCTGCGCGGCTTCGTAGTCGCGCTCGTGGAGAAGCTTCTGGCCTTCCTTCTCGCTCTGGGAGCCCTCGGCAAACTCGTCGGGGGCCTTTTCCTTCGCGCTCCAGTTGACGGCCTCGACGCGCGCCATCGCCGCCTGGAATTGCAAGTCCTGAGCCGGTTGCTTCAGCTCGGGATGGATCTTCGTCGCGGGCCGCGAGGCTTGCGCGGAGCGGTTGGCGGTGGGGACGACGCCGGCCGCAGGCGCCTGTTCGAGGAGAGACGGCGCGCCGGCGAGGAGCACGGAATCCGGCGCGATCTCGGCCGCCGCGCTGGCGAGCGCGGCGCCCGGCGGGTCCGGCGCGGGAGCGACGGATCCGGCTCGAAGGGCGACCAGAAACGCCCCGGCCGCAATTCCCGCGGCCGCGGCGAGCAGGAGGGCCGGGCGCTTCCAGGCCGGCAGAACGGACATCGGGGCCGCCGGCGCCGGAGCCGGAGCGAGGCCCGACCCGATGAGCTCGGCGGCGCGCTCCTGGACCGCGAGCGGCGCGGGTGCCGGGTCGGCGACAGGTTCGGGAAGCAGCGGCAGGGGAGGGGGAAGTACGGAGGGGCCCGTCTCGCTCGCGATCTCCTCGATCGGATCGAGATCTCCGCGGCGGCGGCGCGGCGCCTCGCCGCGGCCCGTGCCCGTGGCCGCCGAGTCGCCCCTGCGCGTCTTCGTTTCGAGAACGACCGGGCTCGTGGATTCCCAGTCCGACGAGGGCGCGACGCTCTGGCTCTCCGGGTTCAGGAGCTTGTAGAGGAAAAGCGCGAGGTTCGCGGTAAAGAGCGAGAAGGGGTTGCCGGTGACCATCTGTTGGAGCGCGCGGTGCGCCTCGATGGCCGACGGGAACCGGTCCGCCGGGTCGGCGAGACAGCACTTCAGGAACGCGCTCAGCTCGTCGGAGCGGGGGTCGCCGGCGCGAAGCTCCGCCGAGGGTGTTTCGAGCGAAGGGCGCCGGCCGGTCATCAGTTCGACCAGGATCGCTCCGAGCGAGTAGACGTCGCCCTGCTGCGAAGCTTTTCCGCCTCGCCGCGACTCGGGCGCGATGTAGGGCGCGATCTCGGCGGTCATCCGCGCCGCGCCGAGCGAGGGAAGAATCGCGTCGGCGATGCCGAAGCCGCCCACGCGCACGACCGCGTCGTGGGAGATCGAGACGAATCCGGGCCAGAGGAGTCCATGCTCGACGGCGCGGCCGCCGGCGGCCGTCTGGTGCGCGTGCTCGAGCGCGGCCGCGATCCGCTCGACGATCAAGAGCGCGTATTCGGCGGGGATGCGGATGCCGAAGGCGCGCACGCGCGCGAGCATCGTGTCCAGAGTCCAGCCGGCGGTCTCGTCCCAGTTCATGAAGGGAATGCCGTCGACCAGATTGAGCTCGGGACGCAGCACGATCGCGTCGTGGGCGAGAGGGGCGTCGCGCAGGCGATTTTCCTGGATGGTCAGGACGACCGCTTCGGGCGCGAGGTCCTCCGACTGCAGGACCCGCAGGCGCACGAAGCGGCGGTCGTCAGCCGCGTAAAGCGCCCGGAAGACCGTGCCGAGGGGGTCCTCCGAGAGCTGGGCGACGAGCAGGTAGTCGCCGAGGTGCCGGGACAGGAAGGGCGCGGGCGTGCTCATGCCCTGCCTCCCGGCCTTTTTGGGGCCGAATGGGGCTCGCGCCGGCTACCTTCGAGTGGCAGTGCGGACATATCCTCTTTCTTTTGTTGAAATTGTAGCAGTTTCCGTGCCCGACGCCCGAGGCCACCTAACTCTCTGGGCCGCAGGAGCCTCGGGCTTCGGAGCGAGCCTGTCCAACCGGACATCTGACAAAAAAAGGCGGAGCCGCCGTGGGGCGACTCCGCCAGATTGTCCGGAAGGGGGAGCTACTTGATCTCGAGCAGCTCGACCTCGAACATCAGCGTGGCGTTGGGGCCAATGACGCCGCCGGCTCCCCGGGAGCCGTAGCCGAGATCGGGCGGGATGATGAGAATGCGCTTGCCGCCGACTTTCATGGTGGCGACGCCTTCATCCCAACCCTTGATGACGCGCCCCTGGCCGACCGGAAACGAGAACGGCGCGCCACGGTCGACGGAGCTGTCGAACTTCTTGCCCTTGGCGCCGTTCTCCCACAGCCAGCCCGTGTAGTGAACGACGGCCGTCTGGCCCTTCTTCGGCGACTCGCCGGTGCCAACCTTGACATCCTCGTACTGCAGTCCGCTCGGAGTCTTCGTCATTTTCGACTCGCTCGTCTTCTCCGCCCCGGGCGCCGGGGTGGGCTTGGGCTCGTCGGCCAGCACCGGGGACGCGGCGACGGCCGCGGCGAAGGCCGCCGAGAGGAGCAGGGTCCTTGTCTTCATCGTCTTCAAGATTCCTTTCTCGCCCTCTCAAAAAGGGCCGCGGAAGTCTACCGCAAATCGCCGGTTTGCCTTTGCGGGGCGGGCCCGTGGATCATGGCGCCGTGCTGCGCAACCTTGCCGTCCGCTCCGGCCTCGGAGCGCTCGGGGTGATCTACTTCGCCCTCGGGATCGTCTCGGCCCGGGTGGCCCTGCTCGGAGCCCGGCGGCTCGAGGAGGGAATCCCCGGGGCCCTTCGATTTCTGCTCGACCGGCCCAACGGGCCATGGATCCTCGGCGCCGTCGTCGCGGGCCTCGGCGCAATAGCGGTGGTCCATTGCATCGAGGCCGCGACGGGCCGCCGGGGCGCCGCGACACGGATCGGGCTCGCCGTCAACGGGGTGGGCTATGCCACGCTCGCCTGGGCGGCGGGGCGCCTGCTTCTTCACCTGGGAAGGGGCGGTGGATCGCTCGAGCGGGCGGGCCTCGCGTGGCTGCTGGGCGAGGCGTGGGGACCGGCGGCTCTCGAGATCGTCGCGGTCGCGGTGGCGGCCGGGGGCCTGTGGGAGCTCTACCAGGGCGTCGCCGGGCGCCTGCCGTTTCGCCGCAACGTCCTGCCACGGCGCCTCGCGCAGATGCTCGCGGGCGTCTCGCGATTCGGCCTTGTGGCGCGCGGTCTCGTCCTCTGCGCTCTCGGCTACTTTCTCGCGCGCGCGGCCGAGGAACTCGACCCCGCGCGCGTGCGGTCAATGGGCGGGGCGCTCCGGGCGTTCTCGCAGACGGCGCTCGGCCCCGTCTTCACCGGCGTCATCGCCTTCGGCCTCGCGGCTTACGGCGTCCACCTCTGGACGCTGATGCTGCTGAAGCGGCGAGTCTAGCGAAGGCCGCTCTTACGAAAGCCCCAGCAAACCGCGCAGCTTCTTAGCGACGCGCTCGGCCGAGGGCGGATCCAGGTTGGAGAGGACGACGATCGTGTATCCGGTGTCGAGGTCCGCCTCGATCACCGCGTTCACTCCCGACGTGCCGCCCGCGAAG
>Ga0209048_10003596_pt1 | contig 15006 bp, 11 predicted proteins | sample FrelakmetCRP12CR_FD_187146 | JGI IMG/M metagenome (GOLD analysis project Ga0209048, IMG submission 187146) | Freshwater lake sediment microbial communities from the University of Notre Dame, USA, for methane emissions studies - CRP12 CR (SPAdes)... | ecosystem: Environmental > Aquatic >... | reverse complement strand
TGGTCCGGTCCTCGGGCCGGCAATCGTTCCTGCGCGTGCTCGGCAAGGGCGGGCGCGGACCGGGCTGATGCGAAGGGCGACTGTGAGGTCCGCCGAATCGAAGCCCGGCGCAGCAGACCGGGCCACGACCGCCGCCTCGTCGATCGGCGACGGCGACCGGCGACGGCGACCGGTGGCGGGTGGCTCGCTACTTGAGGGAGAACTGGACCTGGGCGGAGCGGGCGAGGATGTGCCCGCCGGAGTTGACGATCGCCACCGACCAGATGAACGTCGCGTGCTCCTCGGCCATCATCGCCCTCAACTCCGACGATGGCCGCATGGTGGTCACGCTGCGCACGTCGGCCTGGAACATCGGCCGCTCTGCCGCGTCCGTCACGATCACCCGGTATATCCAGTCGCCCCCCGGAACGGCCTTCCACGTGAACGAAAAAGGCAGCGAGACGGCTCCGCGTGGCGCCAGGGGCTCCGGCGCGCCCGGCGGTTGCTCGTTGGTGGGCGGGGCGCCGCGGTCGGTGTCGCACGCGACGACGACCGACAGAACCGCGAGGAGGATGAGCGGGAGGATTGAACGCCGCCGGCGTCGGCGCCAGGGCGGCGGGGTCTCGGATGCCATCGGACTGTCTTGAAATGCGGAGGGGCGCCCCAGGGCGCCCCTCTCCGGCAAATGCATCGACCGTCGGTGACGAGCTCTTTACTTGGCGGCGGCGGCTTCCTTGATGCCGGTGATCATCCACTTGCCGTCGATCGTCTTGCCGGCCGAGTCCTTGAGGATCACGCGCTGCAGCGTCAGCACCAGCGTCTTCTTCGCCGACTGGTTGTCCGCCGTCCGCACGTTTGCCGTCACCGCGACTTCCTTCGTCGCTTCCGTCACGTCGAATGCCGCCGCGTCCTGCTCCGGCGCGCTCAGGTCGGCCACCTTGCGCTCGGCCGACAGCGCCTGCCGCGCCTCGGACACCTTCTTCTGGGACACGGACGACTCGTCGCGCCATTTCGTCCAGGCGGCCTGCACCTCGGCGTCCTTGCCCGCCGCCTTGCCTTTGCCGGACTGTTCGACCTTCAGCACGCGGTCGATGGCATCCCGGTTCTTGTCCTGGTACTCCTTCATCTTCTTGCTGAAGTCGTCCGAGGCGGCCTGGGCGGCCTTGGCGGCCTTGTCCAGATCCTTGATGTTCAGCGCGCGGGTCTGCTCGGGCGTTTCGCTGACGAACGACACGTTCTGCGCGCGGCCGTCCCTCTGCGGGTCGAACGAGACGGTCGCGATGTTGCCCAGCGTCGCCGTGTCGCCCGCGCCGGAGGCGGCGAAGAACTTCCGGATCATCATGTCGTGCTCAGACCCTCCGCAGCCCACCACGGAGAATGCCAGGACGACCAGGACGGGGAGTAGACACCATGAATAACGCGGCCGATGCATGCCAGCCTCCTTCTTTACTCGTTGAGATCTTCTTCGCGCTCCGCAAGACGAGCGATGGACACGACCCGGTCGTCCTCTTCCACCCCGATGAGCCGCACGCCCTGGGTGGCCCGGCCGATGGTCCGGACGTCACGCGTCACCATGCGCAGAACCTTGCCCTGCTGCGTGATGAGCATCAGCTCATCTTCGTCGCGGACATACGCAATGCCGACAACCCGCCCGTTCCGGTCCGTCGTATGGATGTTGATAATACCCAAACCGCCCCTTGACTGCACGCGATATTCGTCGAGGTCCGTCCGCTTGCCGTAGCCGTTCTCGGAGACCGTCAGGAGGGTGCCCCCCGGCGTGACCACTTCCATCGCCACCGCGGCGTCGTTTTCCCGCAGGGTGATGCCCCGGACCCCGTAGGTGCCCCGGCCGGTCGGCCGGACGTCCTCCTCGGGGAAGCGGATGGCCATGCCGTCCCTGGTGCCGATGAAGACCTCCCCGCGGCCGTCGCTCAACTGCACGGCAATCACCGCGTCCGCCTCTTCCACCCCCATCGCGATGATGCCCGCCGCCCGCGGGTTTCGGAACGCCGTCAGGTCGGTCTTCTTGACGACGCCCCGGCGGGTCCCCATCACGACGAACTTCCCTTCCTCGAACTCCTTGACCGCGAGGAGCGCCGCGATCTTCTCGTCGGGCAGCATCGACACCAGGTTGACGATCGCCTTGCCCTTCCCGTCGGGCCCGACATCCGGAATCTCGTAGACCTTGAGCCAGTAGACGCGGCCCTTGTCGCTGAAGATCAGGATGTAGGCGTGCGTGGAGGCGACGAACAGGTGCGAGACGAAGTCCTCCTCGCGCATGCTCATGCCCTTGCGGCCCAGGCCGCCGCGCCTCTGCGTCCGGTAGTTCGTCACCGCCGTCCGCTTGATGTAGCCGGTGTTGCTGACGGTGATCGCCATGTCCTCGTCGGCGATCAGGTCCTCGATGCGGAACTCCCCTTCTTCCTCGACGATCTCGGTCCGCCGCGCGTCCCCGAAGCGGTCGCGCACGTCCCGCAGTTCCTCCACGACGATCTGCATCAGGAGCGCCTCGCTGCCCAGGATCGCGCGGAGGCGCTCGATGAGCGCCCGCACCTCGGTCAGCTCGTCGACGATCTTCTGCCGCTCCAGGCCCGTGAGCCGCTGGAGCTGCATGTCGAGAATCGCCTGGGCCTGGAGCTGGCTGAGGCCGAAGGTCGCCATCAACCCGTCGCGCGCTTCGGCCGGCGACTTCGACGCCCGGATCAGCGCGATGACCGCGTCCAGGTGGTCGAGCGCGATTTTCAGGCCTTCCAGGATGTGGGCCCGCGCCTCGGCCTTCCGCAGGTCGAATTCGATCCGGCGCCGAACCACCTCGCGCCTGAACTCGACGAAGTGTTCGAGCACCTCCACCAGCGACAGGGTCCGCGGCCGCCCGCCGACGATCGCGAGCATGATGACGCCGAAGCTGGTCTGCAGCGACGTGTGCTTGTAGAGGTTGTTGAGGACGACGTCGGCCACTTCGCCGCGCTTCAGCTCGATGACGATGCGGAGCCCGTCGCGGTCCGATTCGTCGCGGAGGTCCGAAATCCCCTCGATGGTCTTGTCGCGCACGAGCTCCGCGATCTTCTCGACGAGCTTCGCCTTGTTGACCTGGTAGGGGATTTCGGTGATGACGATGGAGCTTCGGTCGCCCCTGGCCGACTCCTCGACCGCCGCTTTCGCGCGGATGATGATCGCGCCGCGGCCGGTCCTCACCGCCTGCACGATCCCCGCGCGCCCGACGATGAGCCCGCCGGTGGGGAAGTCGGGGCCGGGAATGAGCTTCAGGAGGCCCTTGAACTTCGCCTCCTGCGAGTCGCCCGCGTGCTCGATCAGCCAGATGACGCCGTCCACCACCTCGCGCAGGTTGTGCGGGGGGATGTTCGTCGCCATGCCGACCGCGATGCCGACCGAGCCGTTGACGAGCAGGTTCGGGAAGGGCGCCGGGAGGACGGTCGGCTCCTCGGTGGTCTCGTCGTAGTTCGGGACGAAGTCCACCGTCTCCTTCTCGAGGTCGGCCATCATCTCTTCGGCCAGCGCCTTCAGGCGGGCCTCGGTGTAGCGCATGGCCGCCGGCGGGTCGCCGTCCATCGAGCCGAAGTTCCCCTGGCCGTCCACCAGGGGCGACCGCATGTTGAAGTCCTGCGCCATGCGGACCAGCGTGTCGTAGATGGCGGCGTCGCCGTGGGGATGGAAGTTGCCCATCACCTCGCCGACGATCTTCGCGCACTTGCGGTACGCCCGGTTGCTGGCCAACCCCATCGTGCGCATGCCGTAGAGCACGCGGCGATGCGCCGGCTTGAGGCCGTCGCGCACGTCGGGAAGCGCCCGCCCGATGATCACGCTCATGGCGTAATCCATGTACGAGCGCTTCATCTCGTCTTCGACGTTGACGGGGAGCAGGGATGCGGCGATGGTCATGGACGGCAGCTAGATATCGAGGTTCTTGACGTCGAGCGCGTTGTCTTCGATGAACTTGCGCCGGGGCTCGACCTGGTCGCCCATGAGGGTCGTGAACATCAGGTCGGCCTCCGTGTGGTCCTCTGCCTTCACCTGCAGCAGCGTCCGCACGTCGGGCTTCATCGTCGTGGACCAGAGCTGGTCCGGGTTCATCTCGCCCAGGCCCTTGTAGCGGTTGATCGCGACGCCTCGCTTGCCGGCCGCGATGAACAGCTCGACCAGTTCGTCGAGCGTCTGCAGCGTCACGTCGGCGTCCTTCGCCCGGGCGGCGGGCGTGGCTGGCGCGTCGGGGGATTCCTTCTCGTCGGGCTCCGCCGCAACGGCTGAGCCGGCCGTGACGACGACGGGCAGCCGGACCCCCTTGATGTCGCGGTAGCTCGCGAGCAGCGTCCGGTACTCGCCGCCGTAGACGAAGTCCATGTCCACGGTGTAGTGGCGCGGGTAGCCGTTCGACCGATCCTCGACCCGGAGCGCCGAGATGTTGTGCTCCTCGTCCGGCTGGACGGTCACCACCCGGGCCGGGGTCCCGAGTTCGTCGGCCAGCCGCTGCAGGTCCTCGGCGTTGCCGAAGAACGCCTTGTCTTTCGCGTCGCGGTCCATCAACGCCTTGACGACGTCGAACTGGTAGCCGCGCCGCTCGATCACCTGCAGGTACTTCTTGAACGAGATCAGCCTGTGCAGGACCTTCTCGAGCGCGGGCCCCGAAATCTCCGATCCGTCCTGCTGGCGCACGACGCGGCTCTCGACCGCGCGGTGAATCAGCCAGTTCTCCAGCTCGTGCTCGTCCTTGATGTAGTGCTCGGTCTTGCCGCGCTTGGCCCGGAACAGCGGCGGCTGGGCGATGTAGATGTAGCCGCGCTCGATCAGCTCGGGGAGCTGGCGGTAGAAGAACGTGAGCAGGAGGGTGCGGATGTGGGACCCGTCCACGTCCGCGTCGGTCATGATGATGATGCGGTGGTAGCGCAGTTTCGCAATGTCGAAGTCCTCGGGCCCCACGCTGCAGCCGAGGGCCGCGATCATGGTCCTGATCTCCTCGCTGCCCAGCATCTTGTCGAAGCGCGCACGCTCGACGTTGAGGATCTTCCCCTTGAGCGGCAGGATGGCCTGGAACACCCGGTCGCGCCCCTGCTTGGCCGAGCCGCCGGCCGACTCGCCCTCGACGATGTACAGCTCGCACTTCGACGGGTCGCGCTCCTGGCAGTCGGAGAGCTTGCCCGGGAGGCTGCTGTTCTCGAGCGCGCCCTTGCGCCTCACCAGGTCGCGGGCCTTGCGGGCCGCGTCCCGCGCGCGGGCGGCTTCGACCGATTTCATCACGATCCGCTTGGCGACCACCGGGTTCTCTTCGAGATAGGCGCCCAGCTTGTCGTTGACGATCGCCTCGACGATTCCCTTCACCTCGGTGTTGCCGAGCTTCGTCTTGGTCTGCCCCTCGAACTGGGGGTGCGGGAGCTTGACGCTGATGACCGCGGTGAGCCCCTCGCGGATGTCGTCGCCGCTGATGCTCTCCTTTAGGTCCTTGGTGAAGTTGTTCTTCGCCGCGTAGAAGTTGACCGTGCGGGTCAGCGCGGCGCGGAAGCCGGAGAGGTGCGTGCCCCCTTCGTGCGTGTTGATGTTGTTCGCGAAGCTGTAGAGCGTTTCCGTGTAGCCGTCGTTCCATTGGAGCGCGATCTCGGCGTCGATGCCGTCGCGCTCGCCGCGCATGTAGATCGGGTTGTCGGTGACGCCCGTCTTGTTGCGGTTCAGGTGCGTCACGAACTCGCGGATCCCGCCCTCGTACTGGAACCGGTGGCTGCGCCCGTCGCCACGCTCGTCGTCCAGCGTGATGGCCACGCCGGGGTTCAGGAACGCAAGCTCGCGGAGGCGCTGCGCCAGCGTGTCGAAGCTGAACTCGAGCGTCTCGAACACCTGGCTGTCCGGCAGGAACGTGATCTTCGTCCCGCGCTTCTTGGTCTTGCCGGTGATCTCCAGGTCCGAGGCCGGCTTGCCGCGATCGTAGGTCTGTCGGTACACGAGGCCGTTGCGCCAAATCTCGAGGTCGAGCGTCTCGGAGAGCGCGTTCACGACCGAGACGCCGACGCCGTGCAACCCCCCCGACACCTTGTAGCTGTCGTTGTCGAACTTGCCGCCTGCGTGCAGGACGGTCATGACCACTTCGGCCGCCGACCGCCCGCTCTCGTGCATGTCGGCGGGGATGCCGCGGCCGTTGTCGATGACGGTCACCGAGTGGTCGATGTGGATCGTGACGGTGATCGTGTCGCAGAAGCCCGCGAGCGCCTCGTCGATCGAGTTGTCCACGACCTCGTAGACGAGGTGGTGCAACCCCTGCGCGCCGGTCGAGCCGATGTACATCGCCGGCCGCTGGCGCACCGCCTCGAGGCCCTCGAGGATCTTGATCTTGTCCGCGCCGTAATCGTCGCTCGCCTCGGACCCGTCGGGCGGCGCGGTGCCGCCCGGAGACACCGCGTCCACGGGATCCGACGCCGGAATCGGTGCCTGGCTCCCTTCTTCGTTTGGGTTCGGACTGACGTGGCGATCTTGCATCGGGACAGTACCGGATTCTGCTAGAACCGCATGGGCATCAGCACGTAGGTGTAATCGAAGCCCTCCTGGCCGACCGGTTTCATCACGGCCTGGCTGACCTCGTCCTTCAGCTCGAGGGCCACCTTGTCGGTGGCGACGACGTCGAGGAACTGCAGCACGTACTGGCCGTTGAAGCCGATCTGGAGCGCGGGGCCCTTGTAGTCTTCGACCAGGATCGTCTCCTTCGCTTCGCCGAACTCCGGGCTGCTCGAGGAAACCTCGACCTTGCCCTCCTCGATGGCGAACTTGACGGCGCGCGACCGCTCGGGCGACAGCAGGCCCACCCGCTTGAGCGCGTTCGCGAGGCGCTCGCGCTCGAACTCGACAACCTTGTCCGTGCCCTTCGGCACGACGCGCTCGTAGGCGGGGAACTGCGCTTCGATCATTCGTGAGATCAACACCCGGTTGCCGACGGTGAAGAACAGGTGGTTCTCCTGGCGCTCGTACTGGATGTCGCCGTCGCCGTCGGTGTCGAGGAGTAGCCTGCCGAGCTCGGCGACGGTCTTCTTCGGCAGGATCACCCGGATCTCTTCCGCGGGTCCGGCGCCGTCGCGCTTGGCGTGCACCAGCGACAGGCGGTGACCGTCGGTCGCCACGAGCGAGAACTGTCCCGCGCTGGCCACGAGGAGCACGCCGTTCAGGAAGTAGCGCGTGTCGTCGCTCGTCGTCGCAAACTGCGTGCGGGCGATCATGTCGCCGAGCAGGCCCGCCGGCAGCGTCAGGCTCGCGTTGCCACTGGCGTGCGGCAGCGACGGGAAATCCTCTGCCGGCATCGTCTGGATGCGCGAGTCGAAGCGATCGGCCGCCACCCTGACACCGGCCTTGTCCTGCTCGATCCGGACCTCGGTCTCGGGAAGCACGCGAATGATCTCGAACAGCTTCTTTGCCGGCAGCGTGAGCTTGCCGCTTTTCGAGACGGACGCCTCGCACTTGCTGCGAAGCGCCACCTGGAGATCCGTCGCCAGGAAACGAAGCTCCTGGCCATCGGCCTCCATGAGGACGTTGGCCAGGACGGGAATCGTATTGTTCCGCTCGACGATTCCCTGGAAGAGTTGCAGTTCGCGCAACAGGTCACTCTTGCGGACAACAAGTTCCATGGCGCTCCTGACCTCGTGAAAGAACGATGGTTGAAGATCCGTGAATGCCGCCGTGAGGTATTGAAGATCCTAAGATCTAGAACAATCAATTATATAGAAAATAATGCACTGTTGAAAAGGCGAAACGGAGGGGTTAGTCCTTTTTTTGGAAGCATTTGCGCTGTGGACGCCCGGTGGACGAACTGCCGCCTGCGCGGCCCGGTCTGGCACTCGGCTATTTTTCCACAACCGGCACCGCCGGCTCGCGTTTCGAGGGTGTGGAAATCCCCCGCTGACCGGCCGAAACGCTAACGCAACGACTCCACGAAGCTGTTGAGAAGGGTGTTGAAATCCGTGTCCGACGCCTTCAGCCTCTCGACCTTCTTGATGGAGTGAATGACCGTCGAGTGATGCTTGCCGCCAAAGCTGCGTCCGATCTCGGGCAGCGAGGCGTTCGTGAGGGTCTTGCAGAGGTACATGGCGACCTGCCTGGGCCGCGCGACCGACTTGGAGTTGTTGCGCGCCTTCAGATCGGCCGGGCGGAGGTGATAGTAATCCGCCACGTACTTCTGGATGACCTCGACGGTCACGGCCTTCTCGTCGTGGTCCAGCACGTGCTTGAGCACGTCCTGCGCCAGCGCGAGCGTGATTTCGTGGCCCTTCAGCGAGGCATAGGCGATCAGCCGGATCAGCGAGCCTTCGAGTTCGCGGATGTTCGACTTGATCTTGCCTGCGATGTAGAGCGCGACGTTGTCGGGCAGCGGGATGGCTTCGGCTTCCGCCTTCTTCTTCAGGATCGCGACTTTCGTCTCGAGGTCGGGCGGCTGGATGTCGGCGATGAGGCCCCACTCGAAGCGCGACCGCAGCCGCTCCTCGAGCGTCGGAATTTCGCGCGGCGTCCGGTCGCTGCTGATCACGATCTGCTTCTGCGCGTCGAACAGCGAGTTGAAGGTGTGGAAGAACTCCGTCTGCGTGCCTTCCATGCCGGCCAGGAACTGGATGTCGTCCACCAGGAGGACATCGACCGAGCGATACCGCTCGCGGAATTCGTAGATGCGGTTGTTCTTGACCGCGTTCATCATCTCGTTCTTGAACCGCTCGGTCGAGATGTAGGTCAGCCGCATCTTCGGGTGATGGCTGAGCACGTAGTGGCCGACTGCGTGCATCAGGTGGGTCTTGCCAAGGCCCACGCCCCCGTAGATGAAGAGCGGATTGTAGGAACGCGAGGGCGCTTCGGCCACGGCGCGGCAGGCGGCCTCGGCAAACTGGTTCGACGGCCCGACGACGAACGTCTCAAAGGAATAGCGGGGATTCAGGCCGCCGAGCGAGGTGACAGGGGCAAGCGGCGCGTCCTGTCCTGCCGGCTCTTCCGCGGGGGCTTCCCCTTGCGGCGGCTCGGCCGGCTCGGTGATGAACTCGACCTCGCAGCCCGGCCGCCCGACCTCGGTGACCGCCTCGTTCAGCACCGCCGCGTAGTTTCGCAGCAACCAGTTCTTCACCAACGGGTTAGCCACGCGAACGACAACCGTCCCACCTTCGTCGCGCTCGAGGCTGGTGCCCTTGAACCACGAGTAGAACGTGTGCTGGTTGAGCTTGGTTTCGACGCGACCGAGAATCCGGTCCCAGATATTCGTGTCATCCATGATGACCCGCCCGTCCGTCCAGCCAGAACCGCCCGGCCAGGACGGCCTCAGCCAACCTTCGCCCGCAGAGACCCTGAAAGTGGCCGTTTTCCGCGCAATCGTCGAGCGGAAAACCCGGCCGCGAAAGGCCCCGGGCACTTTCGCCCGCTCCGGATCGCGCGTTTTCGGCCATCCGAGAGGAACGAGGGCCATCGGGAGCCCGTTTTTCCACATAGTTTTCCACAGATGTGGAAAACCCCGGCGCACGGTCCGAATATGAGCTCGCTTCCTCGGGCATATGGGAGAGCGGGGAAGGCTCGATAATGTACCACAAAAAAGGGCGTTCTGGATGGCCTTTCAGGGGCGTTTCTTCGCCTGATTTGACAGCGGGCGAACCTGTCCGCTACCATTGACAGTTCGGCATCTTATCGACAGCCCGAACCCTGACTTGCGGACAGGACCTGACCATGAAGCGCACGTTTCAGCCCAATAACCGTCATCGGAAGAAGACCCACGGATTCCTCGTTCGCATGGCCAGCAAAGGCGGCAGGCTCGTGCTGAAGAGGCGTCGGGCGAAAGGCCGCAAGCGATTGAGCGTCTCCTCGTAGGTCTCGGCGCGGGCACACCCGTGGAGCAGGCTGCAGCCAGGCCGCACGCGTTTCCCGCCGCCCATCGGATACGCCGTCGCCCGGAATACCTGCAGGTCTACGAGCACGGCGTGCGGATTCGCGCGCGGTTGATGACCGTGATGGCGCTCCGCAACACGCTGGGCTGCAGCCGCCTCGGGATCGCCGCCACGCGCAAACTCGGTGGTGCGGTCGTTCGAAACCGGGCCAAGCGGCTGGTGCGCGCGCTGTTCGCGCGGGCCGACGTTCCCCCGGGCCTGGACATCGTCGTCATCCCTCGGCCGGACATGCTCGATGCCGACTTTCGCACGCTCGAATCCGAATTCCGATATGCGCTGCGACGAGCCGGTCAACCACCTGGAACCGGCCGGTGAGGCTTCTCGTCCGATAGAGCAGATGCCGGCCAGGCTCTCCCGCCTAGACGTCTTGAACGGCCAAAGTCGATCCGAATGTGTCAAGTTCTGTCGAACGTCGCTCCCGCCGTTCAAGACGTCTAGCCCGCCCCGCGTTTCGCGGGGCCAGCCAACAGCGTTTCTGGTTCTAGCGAGGCGGGCGTTGTCGCCGGGCATGCTTGGCGGTTCGAGGCCCGCCTCGCTCGATCTGCCGTCGCGGGCGTTGCTCGCCCTGGTTCGCGCCTACCAAGTGATGTTGTCGCCGCTGTTCGCCGGGTCCTGCCGTTACGTTCCCTCCTGCTCGCACTACATGGCCGAAGCCGTCGCGCGACATGGCGCAGTTCGCGGCGGGTGGTTGGGGATCCGGCGCCTGGCGCGGTGTCATCCGCTGGGTTCGAGCGGATTCGATCCCGTGCCCGAGGCCCCGCAACCGAATCAGGCGCCAATCCTGTCCGTGCCAAACCACGCCGGGACCGATTTCCCCGGGGCCGTCCTCGGCCGCCCGTGCCGGTGTGATACTTCTGATAACAAGGTTCGTTAGGTTTCATGGAAAAGCGACTTCTCCTCGCGTTCTCTCTGTTCTTCCTTCTGTTTTACGGCTACCAGGTTCTCGTGCTGAGGCCTGCGGCGGACAGGGCGAAGCGCGAAGCGGCGGCGACGTCCGCCGCGTCTCCTTCGAACACCGCCCCGGGCGGCGCCGCGGCCGTCGAACAGCAGCCGGCCGCGCCTTCACCGGCGCCCGTGTCGGCTCCGGCGGCTCCCCTGGTGGCGGAGCAGTCGGAGCGGGACATCGTCGTGGAGACGCGCACGGTCCGAGCGGTCTTCACCAATCGCGGCGCGCGGTTGAAGAGCTGGAAGCTCAAGTCGTACCTCGACCTTCAGAATCGGCCGCAGGAACTCGTTCCGACATACCTGAACGCGGGCGAGCCGAGACCGTTCGACCTCAGGGTTGACGACGCGGACGCAACGGCCCGGCTGAGAGACGCGCTGTTCCAGGTGTCGGCCGACCCGGGCACCACCGTGGATGCGACTCGCGAGTCCCGGACCGTGACGTTCGAGTACAAGGACGCCTCCGGCCTCGCCGCGCAGAAGGCGTTCACGTTCGAACCGGAGACCTACACCGTGCGCCTCACCGCGGCCGTGCAGGCGGGAAGCCGCGCGCTGAACCCGACCGTCTTGTGGGGGCCCGGCCTCGGCGACCAGGTTCCCGGCGCCGATTCCAGCCGCTACGTCCAGAAGCCCGAAGCGATCATCGTCCGCGGCGACAAGGTGCAGCGCGTCGGCGCGACCGACATCGTCAAGCAACCGGTGCAGGAAGGGGAGTTCTCCGCGGCGGGCGTGGACGATCAGTATTTCATCGCGATGGTGCTGCCCACGCGGATGGCGCGGGTCGATTACGGGCACGTCGTGCTGCCGGCGCCGCCGGGCGCGGACCCGAAGAAGACCACCGACCTGGTGGCATTCGGCGTGCGCCAGGCGCAGTCGATGACCGACCTGACGTTCTTCTTCGGGCCGAAGGATTTCGACGTCCTCGAGGCGGTCAACACGAAGGTGCGGCTCGTTCGGGTCATCAACTTCGGCATCTTCGACTTCCTCGCGGTGCCGCTGCTGCGCGCGCTGAAGTGGATCTACGGCTACGTCGGCAACTACGGCTGGGCGATCATCATCCTCACCTTCCTCATCTACGCCGTGATGTTCCCGCTGCGGCACAAGAGCATGGTGTCGATGCGGAAGATGCAGGAGATCCAGCCGCAGGTGAAGGCCATCCAGGAGCGCTATGCCAGCCTGAAGGCGACCGACCCGGCCAAGCAGAAGATGAACACGGAGATGATGGCCCTCTACAAGGAGAAGGGCGTGAACCCGGCGAGCGGCTGCATCCCGATGCTGCTGACGATGCCGGTGCTGTTCGCGTTCTACTCCCTGCTCTCCCAGGCCATCGAGATTCGCGGCCAGCCGTTCATCTGGTGGATCACCGACCTCTCGGCGCACGACCCGTACTACGTGACGCCGATCCTGATGGGCGCCAGCCAGCTCTGGCAGCAGCGGATGACGCCCGCCGCCGGCGATCCGGTCCAGCAGAAGATGATGATGATGATGCCGCTCGTCTTCACCTTCATGTTCCTGTGGATGCCGAGCGGTTTGACGGTGTACTGGTTCTTCAGCAACCTGCTGGCGATCGGCCAGCAGTACCTCACGAATCATCTCGTCGGGCCGCCGAACGCGCCGCGGCCGCCCGCCGAGCGGAAGCTGAAGGCGAAGCCGGCCTAGCGAGCGGGCGGATGAGCTCGGCGGAGAACGCCGGACGCTGGACGGAGAACGGGGAGCGGAGAACGCAGAACGGGGAACGCCGCGTGCGGCCCTGGCCCCTCCCATGCCGCGGATCACTCCGCGATTTCGCGTCCCGTCCCCGTCTGGGCCCATGCCGCGTCGCAGGGATGTGCCCGAAGCAACGCCTTGGCTGTTCCCCGCGGCGCGGATCTCCGCGGGGGGCGTTGCGGAGCGGCAGACCCGAGACGTGGCGTGCCCGGACGGGACTCGGAATCGTGGACCCCTGTTTGGCATCGAGCTCTTTTCTCACTGGGAGATTCGACGTGGACGATCTCGACTTCAACGCGCGCCTGATCGACTTCGTGAAGAGCGTGACCTCGGCGATGGGGATGTCGCTCGAGGCCGTCGTGGAGGACACTCCGGACGGGCCGCGGGTGAATCTCACCGGCGAGGAGGGCGAACTGCTCCTCCGTCACAAGGCCGAAGGCCTGCACGCGCTGCAGCACATCACCTCGGTGATCTTCCGCGACGAACTGCCCGACCACCAGCGCGTGCTGGTCGATTGCATGAGCTTCCGCCGCGACAAGGACGCCGAGCTTCGGCAGATGGCGCTCTTTCTCGGCGAGAAGGCGAAGCGCTCCGGTCTCGAGCAGAAGCTGGGCCCGCTCAACGCCTACGAACGGCGCATCGTGCACATGGCCGTCGCCGAGCAAGGCCTGGCGGACACCGAGAGCATCGGCGACGCGGCCGTGAAGACGGTGATCATCACCGTGAAGAGGGAGCGGAAGTAGATACCGGCAACGCAGGTTTCCGGCTGGCGACTTGCGGCCGACAGGCGCGCACCGAACGGCCGGAGCTCTGATGTTTTCCCCCGACGACACGATCGTGGCCCTGGCGACCCCGCCCGGCCGCGGCGGGCTGGCGGTCGTCCGCGTCAGCGGGCCGCGCGCGTCGGCCATCGCGTCCGATCTGATCGAAGGCGGCGCGATTCTCCGACCGCGCCACGCGACGCTGGTTCGAGTCGTGGCGGGCGAGCGCACGGCCCCACCACCCGGACTCCCTGCTGCAGCAATCGATGAGGCCATCGTCACATTGTTCGAGGCACCCGCCTCGTACACGGGAGACGATGTCATCGAGTTCAGCCTGCACGGAAGCCCGGTCATTGCGAGCGAAGTGATCGCCGCGGCCGTGGCCGCAGGCGCCAGGCTGGCCGGGCCCGGCGAGTTCACGCTGCGCGCGTTCCTCAGCGGGCGGCTTGACCTCACGCGGGCCGAGGCGGTTCGGGACCTCGTCGAGGCCACCACGCCGCTGCAGGCGAGGATGGCGTTCGATCAGCTCCAGGGAACGATCGCGGAGCGGATCGGGGAGATCGAGGGGATCCTCTTCGACTTGATGGCGAGGCTCGAAGCGTCGGCCGATTTTCCCGAGGAGGGCTACCACTTCATCTCGCCGGACGAAACACACGAGGCGATTCGATCGCTCCTCGCCCGCACCGAAGCCCTGCTGGCCGACTCGAAGCGCGGCCGCCTGCTCCGCGAAGGGATGACGGTCGTCATCGCCGGTCGGCCCAACGTCGGGAAGTCCACGCTCTTCAACCAGCTGGCCGGCGTCGAACGCGCGATCGTCACGGCCATCCCCGGGACGACGAGGGACCTGCTGATCGAAGCCGTGTCGCTCGGCGGCGCGCGGATGACGCTGGTTGACACGGCAGGAGTTCGAGCGACGAGCGATCCGATCGAGCGCGAGGGCGTGGCGCGCGCCGAGAGAGCGTGCGCCGCCGCGGACATCGCCCTCGTGGTGCTCGATTCATCCTCGCCGCTCTGCGAAGATGACCGATGGCTGCTCGAGACGACCGCCGGACGACCACGCGTCATCGTGCTGAACAAGAGCGACCTGCCGGCAGCGTGGCGCGCTGCCGACATCCACGCGTCGCCGTCCGGCGCCGAGACCTCGACTTCGGCTTCAGCAGGACCGCCGCCCCCTGTTGCCAGGATCGGGGAGACGTCGCCGGGGAAGCGAGCCGTGGCCGTCGCGATTTCTGCAACCAGCGGCGCCGGAATGGATGTTTTGATTAGGTCAATTAACAGAGAGATTGGGTTTTCTGACACAACCGCGCCGCCGCTCATCAGCAATATTCGCCAGATTGAATTGCTAGGTCATGCGGCCGAGGCATTGCGCGGAATACAGACAGAGACTTCGCCTGAAATTGGTCAAACACCAGAAGAACTCGTGCTTGCCGATTTGCGCGTGGCCGCCGATTACCTCCAGGAAGTGACCGGGAAGCGATCGAGCGAAGACTTGCTGACCGCGATCTTCTCGCAATTCTGCATCGGCAAGTAGCAGAGTTCTAGCGAGGCGGGCCTCGGACCGCCAAGCATGTCCGGCGACGATGCCCGCCTCGCTAGAACCAGAAACGCTGTTGGCCGGCCCCGCGCGTGCGCGGGGCGTAGACGTCTTGAACGGCCAGACGGACTACATGGAAACTTGACTCATTCGCAACGAGTTTGGCCGTTCAAGACGTCTA
>Ga0209048_10003595_pt1 | contig 15011 bp, 17 predicted proteins | sample FrelakmetCRP12CR_FD_187146 | JGI IMG/M metagenome (GOLD analysis project Ga0209048, IMG submission 187146) | Freshwater lake sediment microbial communities from the University of Notre Dame, USA, for methane emissions studies - CRP12 CR (SPAdes)... | ecosystem: Environmental > Aquatic >... | reverse complement strand
CGCCGCGTGCCGCGTGGCCCCCGCCAGCGCCTCCTCGGGCGTCAGTCCGAAAAGCGTGCACGCCATGTTGAGCATCAGAAGCAGCGAAGTCACCGGCGATGTTCCCGGATTGCAATCGGTCGCCACCGCCATCGGCACGCCATGCCTGCGCAGCGCCGCGACGGGCGGGACGCGCGTCTCGCGCAGCGCGTAGAACGCCCCGGGCAGCAGCACCGCGACGGTGCCCGCGCGCGCCATCGCCGCGACCCCCGCCTCGTCGGCGTACTCGAGATGATCCGCCGACAGCGCGCCGAATTCCGCCGCCAGCGCGGCGCCTCCCGTGTCCGAGAGCTGGTCGGCGTGCAGCTTCACCGGCAGCCCGTGCGCACGGGCCGCTTCGAACACGCGGCGCGTCTGTGCCAGGGTGAAGCCGACCGTGTCGCAGAACGCATCGACCGCATCCGCGAGCCCGGCGCCGGACGCCGCGGGGATCGTCTCGCGGCAGACAAGGTCGATGTACTCGTCAGGGCGGCCGGCGAATTCGCCGGGCACCGCGTGCGCGGCGAGGAGCGTCGTGCGCACGTCGACGCCCGCGTCGGCCGCCACGCGCCGCGCCACGGCGAGCATTCGGCACTCGGTCGCAGTGTCGAGCCCGTAGCCCGACTTGATCTCGACGGTCGTCACGCCTTCCCGGGCGAGCGCGGCGAGACGCGGCGCATCGGCGGGGAGGAGAGGCCGCAGCGAAGGCTCGGCGCGAAAGCTCGCCATCTCTAGAACACGCCCAGCAGATGCAGCGCGACCGCGGAAGCGAGCGCCAGCACGAGCAGCTTGAAGGTCAGATAGCTCAGCCAATGGGCCGGGAAGGGCAGGGATTTTTTCCAATCGTCAGCCATGGTGGGCTCCTTGGGGTTCTGCGTGTGAAAGGATCGTCTCGACGACGCCGTCGAGATTCCTGTCCACGTCATGATTCCAAAAGCGAAACGTCAGGAAGCCTTGCGCGGCGAGATGCGCGTCGCGTCGCGCGCTCATCGCTTGACCTCCCATGTCGTCGTGCCGTCCTTATTGTCCTTGAGCGCTATGCCCATGGCGGCAAGCTCATCGCGGATGCGGTCGGACTCGGCCCAGTTCTTTGCGGCGCGGGCGGCGTTGCGGGCGTCTTTTCTTTCCTCGATAAACTTCTTCTCGTCATCTGTTAGACTAAGACAATTTGCGCTTTTCGCAAAAAGATTATCGAATCCGAAAGCTCGAAGCGTTGCAGTCATACTGCGTTGTGCTACGCCGTCACCGTTCTCCGCACGCTTATATGTCGAGTGAAGCCAAGAAATGAGCGCTGGCGTGTTTAGATCGTCCGCGAGGATCTCTTGCGCTTCGTCAGCGATTTCCCTGCTTTCAAAATCGGAAAGCCATACGCGCGCCCATGAATCCAGCGTCTTCTCCGCCTCCTCCAGCGCCTTCACTGTCCAATCGATCGGTTGCCTGTAATGCGTGCGCAACATCGCGAGGCGCAACACTTCGCCCGGCCATTTCCGTCCGCCGAACTTCTCCGTATGCAGCAGCTCATGGATCGTCACGAAATTCCCCAGGCTCTTGGACATTTTCTCGCCCTCGACCTGCAGGAATCCATTGTGCATCCAGTAATTCGCCATCACGTCATGGCCGAAGGCGCAGCGCGATTGCGCGATCTCGTTCTCGTGATGCGGAAAGACGAGATCGATGCCGCCGCCGTGAATGTCGAACGTCTCGCCGAGATGCTTCCAGCTCATCGCCGAACATTCGATATGCCAGCCGGGACGCCCCCTGCCCCACGGACTGTCCCAGCCCGGTTCATTCTCTTTTGACGGCTTCCACAGCACGAAATCCATGTCGCCGCGCTTGTAGGGTGCGACATCGACGCGCGCGCCCGCGATCATTTCGTCGAGCGGGCGCCGCGACAGACCTCCGTAATCTTTCATCGACGGCACGTCGAACAGCACATGGCCATCCGCCGCATAAGCGTGACCACGCACGATCAACGCCTCTATCATCGCGATCATCTCGGCGATATGTTCCGTCGCACGCGGCTGCAACGTCGGCTCCAGGCAACCGAGCGCCTTCACGTCTTCCTGAAAGACCTTGTTTGTTTCTTCCGTCAGTTCGCGGATGGGAATTCCGCGCTCGGCCGCGCGCGCGTTGATCTTGTCGTCGACATCCGTAATGTTGCGGATGTAGGATACATGTTCCGCGCCATACATCTGCCTCAGCAGCCGGAACAAAACGTCGAACACGATCAGCGGTCGCGCATTGCCGATATGCGCATAGTCGTAGACCGTCGGTCCGCACACATACATGCGAACGTTCGAAGGGTCCTGAGGCCGGAACTCCTCCTTCGAGCGCGTGAGCGTGTTGTAAAGTTTCAGGACCGCATCGTCGGACGACATGTGATTCCCCTATGGGCCTTGCCGGCCGGGGCGTCGCGGCATCTCGTATAAGGACGTGACGGCTCCGGCCAGCTTTTTCGCTAGCGAATAATAATCCGGCCGAACTGGCAGATGCGGATCGAGAGCGTCATGCGCGGGACCATGCGCCAGAGGGAACTTTGCGTCAAGCCGCCATGGCGCAAAGAAGGCCGAAACTCGTTCATTTAACGGAACTTTTACTGCGCAAGCATAAAGAGAAGTTAAGGCTCGGCTCGCCCTGGGGAGCGCGTTGTATGACGAATTACGAATTTGAGCGTCTTGTGCTGCCGCGTATGATTGCGCCGCTTCTTGCAGGGCTGCTTCTTGCCGCCGTTTATCACAATTCCGCGCAGGCGGCGCCGCCGGCGCGGTCTTACGTCATCTCGATCAATGACGGCTATGGCCTGCTGGAATGCCTCACGCAGGACAGGGAGTGCGGAAAAATTGTCGCGGACTCCTGGTGCGAGTCGCACGGCCACGGACGCGCACTCACCTTCAGCCGCGCGGAAGACATTACCGGCGCAACTTCCGTTTCTACGCGGACGCCGGAGCCGGCGGCCGCAATCGTCACCTGCGGAGAGTGAATTATCTGCCGACGAAGTCGGCGCAATGAACGACTTCTCCGCCGCCCCACGGCGTAATCGGAACGCTCGCGGTCGAGCTTTGAGGAGACCCTTCCACAAGCTTGTCGGAGTAGACCATATAGACCAGCACATTGCGCTTTACGTCACACCCGCGCACAATCTGCATCCGTTTGAATATGAGCGAACGGCGCTCGCTGAACACGACATCGCCCTGACCGAATTTCTCTTTGATCTTGATCGGCCCATATTGACGGCAATCCAGCGATACGTCGGAGGTCTGCTCGGCGACTCCGAACATGCCAGCCACCCCGCCCTTTTCGTGCGCGGTGTAATAGCAGGCGACGCCTTCGACGGCGGGATCGTCCACAGCATAGGTACCGAGCTTGTCGTTCGGCGTCAAAAGCTTGAAATCCGTGGACTTGCCGAAAATCAGGTCGGGGTCCTGCGCGACGGCCGGGGCGCTGCCGAGAAGCCATGGTGCTACGAAAGCGGTCGCGAGCAAGACGGTCTTCCAAAACCTCATGTCGAATCCTCCATGGCGACGCCCCCGATATGGGGGAGTTTAAGGATCTTTGGAAGGCCGGCCGTCGAAAATCCCCGAGCGGGCGCGGGCCCGGAATGCGGCGGCGGGCGCGCTAAAACGATGCGTCGGCCCCAAATGCGCCATGCTGGCGACACGATGCTCGCGACAATTCTCAAGCCGTTGATCGAAGCAGGGATTTCCCGGATAGTCGCTCCGAGCGTCCGCGATCTCCGACGGGCCTTCGATTTTAGTCGCCGCGTCTCTTCTACGCGCGAAGTGAGCTTGATGCCGATCCGACGTCCATACCCTGAAAAAAACGCCATTGGCGCATCGAAACGACGCTCGGCCGCGCGCTTTTTTGCCGTTCTCGCGCTCCTCTGCCTTTGGCAGGCGCCAGCCCGCGCGCAAAGCCCTTATTGCGAAGACTTGCGTGGGCAGATCGCCCGCGCCGGGCGCGACAGCGGCGCCGAGCGATATCAGGCCGCCGCAGCAAAGCAACAGGGCGAGATCAACCGCACCGCCGCTTACGCGCGCTCGCTCGGCTGCGATCGCCAGCAGTTTCTGTTCTTCGGCGACCCGCCGCCGCCGCAGTGCGGCGGACTGAACGCCAAGATTTCCCAGATGCAGGCCAATCTCGCGGCCCTTCAGCAAAGGGCGGGAGGCGGCACCAGAGACGCTTTGATCGCCCGTTACGACGCCCAGTGCCGCCAAAGACCTACGGCGGTGGCGACGGCGCAACGCCCCCGCAATTTCTTCGAGGAGCTTTTCGGTATTCCGCCTGCGCCGGAGAGCGGCGGCCTTCGCGAAGCGCCGTTGGAAGAGCAATTCGGCGAGGAAGGCGGACGGGCGCGCGGCGGCCCCGTCGCAATCTGCGTCCGTTCTTGCGACGGCGGTTTCTTTCCAATCAGCTATTCGGCAAACCGGTCCAACCTCGAAGAGCTGAATTCGCTGTGCAAGGCGCTCTGCCCCAATACAGAAGCAAGCCTGTATACGCGCAGCCTGAGGGGCGATTTGGAGAACGCCGTCTCCATCGATGGCGCAGCCTATTCCGATCATCCCAACGCGCTGAAATTCCAGAAGACCTACGACCCTTCCTGCAGTTGCAAGCCGCCCGGCAAGAGCTGGGTCGAAGCGCTTGCCGAAGCGGAGCAAATCCTCGCCGCGTCGAACGGCTCTGACGAAGTCGTATCCGCCGAAAGGGCGGAGCAGCTGTCGCGTCCGCTTGCGCCCGGAGAAAGCCGTCGAAGCGGAAAGAGAAACGACAAAGCCGCACCGCCGCCTCCTCCGCCATTGCCAGAGGTCGCCGACGCTCCGGCGGCGGAGGCGAAGCAGGACGTCGATAAAGCGCCAAGCGTGTTTAAGGAGATCGTTGGCCCCGACGGCGTCAGGCGCCGCGTGCGGGTTGTCGCCCCGACCCTGTAAGCCGAAGGGCGCTGCAGGCCCCTATTCGCTTCTCCTGAAGAGCGTCCAGGCGAATCCCGACAGTCCCCAGGCCGGAAAAACACGATCCCGCCGATAGCTCGTGCGACAGGCGGCCGGACCCGCCAAACGCCGCTCCGAAGGCGCCGTTTGCGATCTCGGCGTATTCGCTACGATCAGCCAGCCAGGGGGGGCGGCGCACCAATCTGCGTCGCCAACCGCGGCCGCAGTCACGCCGAGCCGCGCGGCTTCATATGCGACCACTGATTTCGTTTCATTTTCGAGGTTATCCGCCGAATAGGCGACGCCTCCCTGAACGCTCATCGTCTTGACGGCGTCGGCATAAGCTCCGCGCCCCGCCTCGAAGAAATTACGCAACTCCACGCCTTGGCCGGCGGCGATCAGAAAAAGCCCGGCGACAGCAACGGCCCGCCAAGAGCCCTCCCGGCGCCAAAGAGCGGCCAGAGCGTCGCTCGCCAGCAGGATCAGCGCAACAGCCGCCGTCAAATGGAAACGAGCGTAGAACTGGCTCGGCAGATGCAGGGCTGCATGGACCGCCGGAAGGCCAAAAATCGCGAAGGCGGGAAACCAGCGACGGGGCGCCGGTATAAGCGCGAGAAAAGCGAACGCGACAACCGCCGCCGCCGTCACGACGGCGACGTCTCCAATCGACTGCGGAAATCCGAGAGTCGCGCGCGCCATCTCGGCGAGCCCCTGAGCGAGCGCGGAGAAGGAGAACGGCTCCATCACCCCGACGCGAAACTCGGGCGAAAGAGTGCCGACGGCGAAGCATGCGAGGGCGGGAAGCGTCGCGAGCGCGGCGATAACAAAAATCGTCGCGACGGTCCGCAGCCGCGCGGCGAGAGGTTTTGTCTTCGTCATGACGCGCGCCGCGCCGGTCACGCAAAGAACGGCGGTCGCTTCCACCATGGTGAGATGGGAGAAAGTTCCAAAGCAGATCGCCGCGGCAAAAAGGACGAAGACGTCTCTTCTGTCCTCGTCGTCGCAGATTTGTTCGATGGCAAAATATTCGAGGAGGATGGCGAGGATCATGCCCGAATAGCCGCGCGCCTCCGAGCCGTAGTGAACGAAAAAATATCCCGCCGCGATCAGAAAGGCCGCGATTGCTCCGGACAGATTGCAGAAACGTCTGCCGATGGCGGCCGCGACCGGAATGCTCAATGTGCCGAAGGCGACCGCCGCAAGCCGCATGACGACGACAGAAGCATTGGGCCCAACGGTCCAGAGCCATGCTGAATTAAGGAAATGATTATTGTCGTAGGGAATATGAATGAAGACATCGCCGATTGTCCTGGCGCGCTTCACCAGATTCAGGCTCCAGATTTCGTCGAGCCAAAGATCTCCCGCAGCAGCGCGCAAGCGGAGAGCCAGACCCAGACCCGCCGCGCAAAGCACTAAAATGACGTAGAGATGCTGCGGTATTTCGCGCCGCGCAGGAACGCGCTCCCCCGCTTCGGGAATAAGAGAGGTGGTGAATTGAATTTCGGGCGCCGCCATCGAGCCGCATGTAAACCGACACAGATTGACAAATAATGTGCGGCGCGAGGTTTCGGCGAGGGCTACGCTTCGGCGGCGAGCGGCCGCATCAGCAGCGCTTCGATCGCCGCTTCGACAGAAAGACGCGCATCCAGAATGGCGTCGACCGCCTGGGCGATCGGCATCTCGACCCCCTGCGCCGCCGCCATCTGCACCAGCGCCTTGGCGGTGAAGGAGCCCTCCGCGAGTTTTCCGTGCGCGCTGTTCTCGCGCGGCTCGCCGCGCCCGAGCGCGAGACCCAGCGCAAAATTGCGCGATTGCTCGGACCCGCACGTGAGCACGAGGTCGCCCAGCCCCGAGAGGCCCATCAGTGTCTCCTGCCGTGCGCCAAGCGCACGCCCGAGCCGGGTGAGTTCGGCGAAGCTGCGCGCGATCAAAGCGGCCTGGGCGCTCGCGCCCAATCCGCGCCCGGCGGCCATGCCGCAGGCGATGGCGAAGACGTTCTTCGCGGCGCCGCCAATCTCAACCCCCCGAACGTCGGTGGAACGATAAAGCCGGAAATTCTTCGTCGCGAGTTGACCGCAGAGCTCCTGAGCGAGCGTTTCGTAGACCGCGGCGAGAGTGACCGCTGTGGGGAGCCCTTTGCAGACGTCAGCCGCGAAACTCGGCCCGGACAAAATAGCGATCTGCGCTTTGGGCAATTCTTCGGCGACGATTTCGCTCATGAATTTGCGCCGGTCGCGTTCGACGCCCTTCGCGCAAACGATCAGGGCGGCACCGTTTTGAATATGAGGCCGCGCGAGGCGGCAAAGAGAGCGGATTGTCTGAGCGGGAGTCGCAGCCAAGAGGATTTTCGACTCTGCGATTTCTCCCAGCTCGCTGATCGGCGCGACGGCCGCCGCAAGTTCTAAGCCAGGGAGATAGCGTCGGTTTTCGCGTTCACGCGCCAGCTCCGCAACATGTCCGGCGTCGCGGTCCCACAACAGGACGCGGTCGCGGCCCTGCGCCGCGACATTGGCGAGCGCAGTTCCCCACGCTCCGGCCCCCAGCACGGCTACGGACGTTCGGGTCATCTCAGACCAATCCTTTGATTGTCGGAGCGCGACCAAATGCGTTCAAACGCGTCCTGAAATTTCGCCGCCGCCGCCGGGCTGTCGAGGACAATGAGGTCATTATCCTGGAACTCTTCGCCGGAGACCGAGAAATTAGCCGAGCCGGTTCGAAGCGTGCGGCCGTCGACCTGATAGGATTTGAGGTGCATGAGATCGCGACCCCTGCCCTTGCGGCGCAGCTCGACATTCGGCGCCGTCGCAATCAACTCCACGGCCGAACCGGCGCGATCGGTCTCCCCGCCGTCTATAAAGACGCGCACCCGAACCCCGCGCATCGCCGCGGCGCCGAGCGCCGACACAAGCGCCCGATCCGTCAAAACATAGGCGGCCATATCGATCGACTTCCGCGCGCCGGCGATCAGCCGGGCGTCGACGCTCTCGAAACCGCCGTGAGGTCCGTAAAAGACGCGCACGCCGGCATAAAGAGGCTCCTGTGAAAGCGGACTCGGCTGCGACTGCGGAGCAAGAGAAAAAGCCGCGACGGCTGCGGCGAGCAAAGGCCTCATTGCGCCTACGCCTTGCCGTGATGCGTCTCGCTGGCGATCGCATCGAGCGGCCAGCGCGGTCGCGCGGCGGCGCTCAGATCATCATGCAGGCCCAGCGCATGACGCTCCAGCCCGGCCCAGGCGACAATCGCCCCATTGTCCGAACAGAGCTCCGGCGGCGGCGAAACGAAACGAAGTCCGGATTCGCCGCACAGCCGCGTCAAAGCGCGACGGATGGCGCCATTCGCGCCCACTCCGCCGCCTATGACCAATCCGGTCGGCCGTCCGAAGGTCTCGGAGAAAATCCACAGTCCGGAACGAACGCGATCGACGACAACGTCGACAATCGCCGCCTGGAAGGACGCCGCCAGGTCCTTGACGTCCGTTTCCGACAGCGGGCCCATGCGCAAAATCTCCTGGCGGACGGCCGTCTTCAGTCCCGAAAGCGAGAAGTCCGCTCCGGCACGGCCAAGCATGGGACGCGGGAAATCGAAACGGCGCGGGTCGCCTTCATTGGCGAGGCGCTCGATCTCAGGCCCTCCCGGATAGGCGAGGCCCAGCATTTTGGCCACCTTGTCGAAGGCCTCTCCGGCCGCGTCGTCGACCGTCGAACCGAGGCGGCGATATTTGCCGACGCCGTCAACCGCAACGATCTGCGTGTGGCCGCCCGAGACAAGGAGCGCAACATAGGGAAAGTCGAGATGATCCGTCAGGCGCGCCGTCAGCGCATGGGCCTCGAGATGATTGACCGCGACGAAAGGCTTGCCGAGAGCGAGCGCCATAGCCTTGCCGGCGGTCAGCCCGATCAAAATGCCGCCTATGAGTCCGGGCCCAGCGGAGGCCGCAACGGCGTCGAGGTCGCCGACGCCGACCTTCGCATGTTCGAGCGCCCGAGTAATCAGCCTGTCGAGAACGTCGATATGAGCGCGCGCCGCGATCTCCGGCACGACTCCGCCATAGGCCGCATGTTGCGCGATCTGGCTCATGACCTCGTTGGAGAGGATTTCGCCTCCTCCCCCCAGCCGATTGGCGACGACCGCGACCGCGGTTTCGTCGCAAGTTGTTTCTATTCCAAGAACGCGCATGGGAGCCTTAAGCGCGGAAGCCGCCGCCGATTCGGCGCATCGCGCCTCAACCTATAGTCGGGCCCGGCGCCATGGCAAATCGAATGAGCGCTTGGGCCGGGCGCCCGCGGATAAGCAGCATCCGCCGCCAGCCAACAATGAAGCGGAAATATCGCGCCCGTACGCCCTTTCTGAAAGTCCGGAGGCGCTTTATGGTCCGGACCTCCCACACAGGCGCGCGCGTCTGACGTGCAAAGCGGATTGAGAATGAGCGTCCCCAACTATCGCATCGGCACTCGCGGCAGTCCGCTCGCGCTTGCTCAGACCCGTCAGACGCGCGCGCTGCTGGCGCAAGCGCATGGCGTCGACCCGGATCATTTCCCGATAGACATTATCCGCACCACCGGAGACGCAATCCAGGACCGGCCTCTGAGCGAAGCGGGCGGCAAAGGACTCTTCACCAAAGAACTCGACGCCGCGCTGATCGAGGGCGCCATCGATCTCGCCGTTCATTCGTCCAAAGACCTTCCGACTTACCTTCCCGCCGAAATCGTCATCGCCGGCTATCTGCCGCGCGAGGATGTGCGCGACGCCTGGATCGGGCGCGGCGGCGCGACGCTCGCCGAACTCCCCTCCGGCGCAGTCGTCGGCACCGCTTCGCTACGCCGGGCTGCGCAGGTGAAGCGGCTGCGCCCCGACGTTTCGACGAAGCTTATGCGCGGCAATGTGGAGACGCGCCTGCGCAAAGTCGAAAGCGGCGAAGTCGACGGGACTCTGCTCGCGCTGGCGGGGCTGAAGCGTCTTGGTCTCGAGGCCCACGCGACCGCAGTTTTCTCGCTCGACGAGTTTCTGCCTGCGGCCGGGCAAGGCGCAATCGGTATCACCTGTCGCGCGGAATACGCCGCGACAAAAGACGCTCTCGCGCCCATTCTCGATGAGGCGACGGCCGCGGCGCTCGCCGCCGAGCGCGCCTTTTTGCGCGCGCTTGATGGCTCCTGCCGCACGCCCATCGCAGCTCACGCGCGGTTGGAAGGATCCAATCTCGTCTTTCGCGGGGAGGTGCTGAGCCCAGACGGCCGCGAGGTCTTCGCCGCCGGTCGGCGCGGCGCAGCGATCGACGCTGCGATGATCGGGCACGACTGCGGGCACGAAATCTTGTTGCGCCTGCCTCATGGCGTCGCGGGACTCATGTGACGCGCGTTCTCGTCATGCGCGCGCGCGAGGACGCCGAACGAACGGCGTCGCGGCTGTGCGAGATGGGCCATACGCCCATTTTGTCTCCCGTTCTCGAAATCGTCGCAACCGGCGCGAAAATTCCGCAAGGCTCTTACGACGCGGTTCTGGCGACGAGCGCAAAGGGACTCGAGCACGCGCGCGGCGATCTAGGCGCATTGCGCATTCTCACGCTTCATTGCGTCGGCTTGCAAACCGCGCGCGCTGCGGAGGCGCTCGCCTGGCGCCCCAATCTCGTGGCCGGAAACGCGAAGGCGCTCTGGCCCCTGCTGCGCGCGCGCTACCGGCAGCCTGCACATTTTCTCTATCTTGCGGGACACGACCGGCAAGACGAATTGGAGAGCGCGCTGCGCGGCGCAGGTCACAAAATCACGATTGTGGAAACTTACCAAGCGCGCGCCGCAAGCGCGTTGACGGACGTGGCAGTCGCCGCAATCGCAAGCGGCGAGCTCGACGTCGCGCTTCATTATTCCAAACGCAGCGCGGACATATTTCTCGCGCTTGCGCAGGCGTCAGGGCTAACGGAAAGTCTGAGGGACGTCGCGCATTTCGCTTTGTCGGAACACGTCGCGGCGTCGTTGAGGGATTTAGACGTCCGCGTAGCGGCGCAACCGGATGAAACGCACCTCTTGCAGCTGTTAGCCACTTGAGGAAACGCTTCAATCCGGCCGACGCTCCTAAAAGGTGGCGTTGGCGGACTCCGCAAAACGCGGAGCCAATGAAAAGTGGAGCTCAAAAAGATCGGCGCAATACGCGCGGGCTTGCCGCATCACACCGATCACCCTTTACTCATTCACCTCGAAACGCGGACCCACGAAAACTACGCCAACGCCGAAACCAAGAAACGCTCGTCACGCAAAGCTCAAGAAACTTCTTTCCCCTTTTTCGAGGCCCCTGCTCCCTGACGGGATAGAATGGACCTTCCGTTCCGGGGCGCTATGTTATGCGCGCCTTCGACGCGGCGCGGAGCTTGCGACATGACACAACGCAACGCAGATCAAGACCCTTGGCCCGCTTTGCCCTACTACGCATGGCGGGACACTTACGACACTCTGCATTTATGGGCGCAGATCGTCGGAAAAATCCGAATGTCTCTCACTCCCTGGCTCAATCATTCATGGCATGTCACGCTTTATGTGACCGCCCGCGGCCTCACCACTTCGCCGATCTTTTGTGAAGGAAAAGCTTTCCAGATCGACTTCGATTTTATAAATCAGGTCCTACGCATCGATCTGTGCGACGGCGCACGCCGCGTCATTCCCCTTCGTCCGTGCTATGGTCGCCGATTTCTATTCGGAAACCATGCGCTCCTTTCTGGACCTCGGGATTGAAGTCCGTATAAGCGACTGTCCGAGCGAAATTCCCGATGCAATCTGCTTCAGCGAGGATCGGCTTCACTCGGCTGCGCGCATCACTTCTGGAAAGCGCTTCTGCAAGTCGATCGCGTGTTCAAGATTTTTCGCACGCGGCAAATGCAGTCCCGTACATCTCTTCTGGGGAAGCTTCGACTCGCGGTGACACGATTTTCCGGGCGGCGCGCGCCTCTTCATCCTGGCGGGGTTCCAAATCTGTCCGACGCTGTGGTGCGCGAAGCTTATTCTCACGAAGAATGCAGCGCTGGTTTCTGGCCAGGCGGCGGCGAAATCGACTATCCGGCGTTTATTCCTACGCCTATCCCGCGCCGGCCGGTTACGGGTCGTCGCCCATAGGCCCTTCAGCCGCCTTCTTCAGCAATGAGTTGTCGGAATTCATTCTGCCCTATGACGCCGTGCGAACCGCAAGCGATCCAGACGCGGCGCTGCTGGAATTTTTACAAAGCAGATATGAGGCCGCCGCCAACGCGGGAAAGTGGGATCGAGCCGCGCTCGAATGTTCATTGGGAAGGATGGGCGCGCCCTAAACGCTATCAACCCGACAGGGCCGAGCCGATCAACAGCATCACTGGACCTTCGAGCTTCTCGCCCGCGACCTTTTCCGGCAAATCCGCAATCGTGCCTTTGATGATCCGCTGCTGTGGAGTCGATGCGCGCTCGATCAGGAAAGCCGGCGTCGCAGGATCGGCGCCTTCCTCAAGCAGCCGCTTCGACAGCGCAGGCAATGTTCGATTGCCCATATAGACCGCAGTCGTCGCACGACTGTCCGCAAGTGCGCCCCAATCGAAATCTTCCGGGAATCTCCCGTCGCTCGTGTGCGCCGTGATGAACTGCACGCGGCGCGCCTTCTCGCGGCTCGTGAGCGACGCCTGAATCGCCGCGGCGCCTGCGCAAGCAGCCGTCACGCCCGGAACGATCTCGACTTCGAGGCCTACGTCGCGCATCGCCTGAATTTCTTCATTGGCGCGTCCGAAGATCATTGGATCGCCGCCTTTGAGGCGAACCACGTTCTTGCCTTCGCGCGCGAGCGTCACGAGCAATGCGGAAATTTCCTCTTGCCGCACCGAGGGCGCATAGCCGCGCTTGCCGACATTGATCCGCGTCGCCTCGCGCCGCACGAAATCCAGCACGCTCGCGGGAACGAGATCGTCAAACAAGACGACGTCGGCGCCGGCAAGCACGCGCAAGCCCTTGAGCGTGAGCAGTTCAGGATCGCCCGGTCCGGCGCCGACCAAGATCACGCGGCCGCGCGACGCCGCATCGCCCGCCGCTCGGGTTTCGACAAGCAGCGCCTCGCGGTCGCTTTCGGCCGGCGCGGACTCCAGATTCGCAAAGGCGCGCCGCGTGAACCGCCGCCAGAAATCCCGCCGGGCGAAAAAATCGAGGCCGGAAGCGCGAAGGAGCGGGCGCCATGTCTTGGCGGCCTGCGCCCAGGCGGCGAAGGTTGACGGAATGAGCGTTTCGATCCGCCCGCGCACGGCCTGGGCGAAGACTGGAGCCGCGCCCCCGGTAGACACGCCGATCACGAGGGGCGAGCGATTGACGATGGCGCCCATCGTGAAATCGCTCTGCGCTGGCCGGTCGACCAGATTCAGCGGAACGCCGGCCTCACTGGCGGCGTCGCGAAGAGCCTGCGCCTCTTCGTCCGTCTCGGCCGAGCCGAAAACAAGCGCCGCCCCGGAGAAGTCCTCAGCGCGCCAGGCGTGGCCATGAATGACAAGATTTGAGCGGGCGGCCTCTATTTCGCCCAGTCTGGCGCAACGGGCTTCCGCATAAACGTCGACCCGAGCGCCGGCGGCGGCTGCGAGATCGGCCTTCCAGGCCGCGCCTTCGGACCCGCCGACGATCACGACGCGCTTGCCGCCGAGATCGAAGAAGACCGGCAAAGTCTCCAGCGATTGCATCAATTCAGATGGGACTTCGTCGGCTTTGCGGGTCACGGACTGCTCTTGGGCTGGTCCTGGCGCTCCTACAACCCATTCGCCCCTTGCGCAAAGAAAAAGCGGCCGAAAGGCCGCTTTCTCCATGATTAGACTGATTGAGACGCTTATTTCTTTTTGCCGTCGGCACCAAACTGGGCGAGATAGGCCCAGACGTCATCCTGGTCCTTGTCCGCGGCCAAGCCGGGGAAAATCATCTTCGTGCCGGGAACCTTCGCCTTGGGATTCTTCACGAATTCCTTGAAAGAGGCTTCGTTCCAGGTGATCCCGGCGCCCTTCAGAGCGTCCGAATAGTTATAGCCTTCGACAGCAGCAGCCTTGCGGCCATCAATGCCATTGAGCTCTGGAGCAACGGCGTTCTTGGCGCCTTCGCCGACCTGATGGCAGGCCTTGCACTTCGCGAAGACCTTTTCGCCCGCCGCCGGATCGCCCGCAGCAAGGGCCGAACCCGCCAGAGCGGCGAAAGCGACGCTTGTCGCGAGCGTCAAAAGGGAAATCGATTTCATACTCGTTCCTTTCCTCGTAGCGGCGCTCCTCCCGGAGCCTTCTCTTACCGCCGAACGTCCAGCGCAAACGCAGCCCGTCGGCTCCTCCCGCTGAGCGCGAACCTATATCGGCCTCGGCCGGTAGACAAGTTGCAGCTCCGATCTATCACGGGTCTGCTGAACCTGCTTCTGAACGCCTATTATTCGACCCGCCGCAGCGTAAGATTGATCCTTGCGGCGTCTCCGGACAATCCGGGCGGCAAGCTCGGCGCCACGGTCGGCAAAATCTTGTCGACGCCATGATACGCAAGTCGCGCTTCGCCGCCGAAGGTCAAAACATCGCCGGACGAAAGAACAAAAGCGCGCGTTACGCCGCCGCGCTTCGATCCGCCGATGCGAAATCTGCAATCGGCTCCGAGCGACACCGATACGATGGGCGCGGAAAGATCCGCCTCGTCGCGATCCTGATGCAGACCCATGCGCGCATGCGCGCCGTAAACATTCACGAGACAGGCCTGCGGCGGTTTTGGATAATTGGCGGTCTTCGTCCAGATATCCAGAAGCATCGGCGGTATGTCGGGCCACTGTTCGCCGGTAAAAGGATGGCGCCGATCGTAGCGATAGCCGCGTTCCTTATCGCTCATCCAGCCAAAAGTTCCGCAATTCGTCATGCGGACGGACATCGGCTTGCCGGTTCTCGGCATCCGGCAAGTATATAGCGGCGCGCGCTCGATTATGCCCGCGACTTCTTCTGAAAGCGATTGCTGCTCCGCCAGGCCAAGAAACCCGCGCCGCAAGATTACGCCCGGTAAAAAGCTCATCCGCAAATATAACAATTAGAAGGCGGGAAGGCATCATCTTTCTGTCATAAAATCTCCATAA
>Ga0209048_10003594_pt1 | contig 15012 bp, 11 predicted proteins | sample FrelakmetCRP12CR_FD_187146 | JGI IMG/M metagenome (GOLD analysis project Ga0209048, IMG submission 187146) | Freshwater lake sediment microbial communities from the University of Notre Dame, USA, for methane emissions studies - CRP12 CR (SPAdes)... | ecosystem: Environmental > Aquatic >... | reverse complement strand
GATCTCGCCTTTTTCGAAGCAGGTTTCTGGCTCTCGTTCCACAGGGGATAGAAATGCTCGATTATTGGCTTGTCTTTTCTCGGAACGCGATCCCAACCAAGTGTCATACCATTAATTTCGAGTAATTTCAATTTTGCTCCATGATCTGAGATATATTTCACGAAATCTTGCTTAGAATCCCATGACATACCATTCCAGATTTTCTCATAAATCTTTTCCTGTTCCTCATTTATTTCTTCTTTTGGAGAAGCAGTCCCGAATAGAATGATGATGGAAGGATCGGTCCCTTTATTCACCTTGATGCCCTCGAAATTACCTTCCAAACCAACAACCAAATAATCGAAATTATCCGAATATCGGTCAGTTTTTACGGTGATTCCACCTTCGATAGAAGTAAAATCATCCCTGTTAATCCTTTGTCCTTGATACTCGATCTCGGCTTGATTGATCAAATAATCAATGATTTGGGATTGCAATTCTGAAGATTTCTCTTGCTTCGATATTGAGTATTTTAAAGGATATTCAACTTGTAATTTGATAAATAAATCCAATAATCTTTGATCTCTTTCCAAAATTGCATGAAATTCGCCATCGGTAGCGATGAAAGAATGATCGATCTCATATTGAATTTTAGGTATTGGATTGATATATTGCCCAGAATATTCAGTGAAATTTTGATAAAGATCGAATAGCACGTTGAGAATCAAGGATTCATATCGTGAATCTTCTTTCAAAAGATGAATCATACCATGATAACGCATGATGATAATGTCCTCAGAATGATTCTCTGTAACCTCGAACGCACTTCCACCATCTTCCGATTCATGGGCATGAATTATCCAATTCCGAATATCCCAATTTTCTTTCATTTGCTTATTCCATGCAATATACTCTCTATCTGGCACGGAATTTTGGAGGGTATTCGTGAGAGTTTCGAGAATATGAAAAAGATCATTGCTCCATTGACTCCATTCTTCTTCATCATATGCCTTGAAAAGTTCTGCTTCAGTTTCGTTTAAGAGTTCAACGAGTTTCGTGTCTGGAAGGCTCTTGCTGGCCGTTGCGAGATCCTCGAGTTCTGTATCGGAAAGATAATTTTTTCTAGATTTGGAAGCATGTATAATGTTTAGAATGAGATTTTCCGCTTGGGATTTCTCTTGTTTTTCGGATTTAGAAGCGGGCTTTTCTTTTTTCGGTGCGGATTTTGCCGATTTCTTGGGTGCAGGCTTGGCAAGTTTATGCGCTTTTAATGCTTTTTGATACTTGTCTTTTTCACGTTCTTCTGGTTCCATGTAGTCATAGCCAAGCGCGTGGAACATGTCCTCCTCGGTCTTGGAGGCAATGATCTTTCCTTGGGCATCCGATAATTCATATTGATTCAATTTCCAGCCCTTGTTCTTGGCAATACTTCGCATGGCGATGCCAAATTCCTTCGATCCCGTGAAATAAAAGACCATCGCGCCCCAATTTTCTTCCTTCGCCACGTACAAATCTGCTTGAATGCCATCAACGATTAACATTTTTTTCAACGGCCCCCATTGCTTGGCCGTCCCGAGCGACCGCATGGTTTCGATCAATTCTCCTTCATCCTTCTCGAAACTCGCTGGATCGCTAGGAATGAAGCAAATATCTATGTCATTCGGGCTTTTTGCGCCGCGTCGAATGCTTCCACAGATCAAAATCTTGCCGCAATACGGGGCGAGTTTATTTTTTATATTTTCTGCAACTTGCTTGATATTCAGGTTTCTAGCTTCGGGCTTGTAAGCATGAGCGGGTTGGGTCCAACTTCCACTTTCATCAATTTCTTTCATTCCGTCTATTGCGATGACCCGGTATTCGAGTTCAAAATCCTTGAGATCGGTTGAAAGGATGTATTTTTGAAAATTCAGGATGGCCTCGTCAATATCCGAAGCCTTGATTTTCATGTCGAAAAATCCCGATTTTTCATTGTGGGGATATTCATATTCGATGGTATATTCAAATTGATGCTCGCTTTTCCTGCGTTCGATTTCAGCAGAAAGGATTTTCTCTTCCTTTCTCCATCTATCAATGACATCTTGTTCCTCGGATTCCATTTCCTCGGCCCTGACTTTCTCCTCTCTCTTGGCAAGTTCTTCATCGCTCATGCCTGCAATCTTTTTTTCAAGAGAAGCCCAATATGCAGAATCGCTCAGTTTCTTGCTCTCTTCATATTCTTCGAGAATGCTAGTTTGTTGTGGAGATAAATTTTCTATTTCAAGATTATCAATATAGTTCTTCGCTAAATCCATCGTGTTCAGACGTTTGATGAAATTAGATTCCTTCCAAATATCAACATGATCCTCTATCGAGGTTTTCTTGAGTTGGAAGCCCTTGTATTCCTCATCCTTGAACATGTAAAAGAAATCTTCCCTATTTTCGAGGTATTCAAGTTCAGAGGGCTTTCCGGTAATAAGAGGATCTATTTCATCTAAAATGAAACAGATCACGAAAATGAGGGTTTCTGCTTTAACATGCCGAACATCCGAAGGAGATTCTTTTGTTTCGACATGCTTTGCATCGTGATATTTTATTTCGATTGCATCCACCATCTTGAGATAAAATTCCAAGCAATTCACGGTCAAGAGATCGTGTCGTTTGTGCGACCAGAGAAGATCCATCAATTTTTGCAGGATTTCATCATATGTTTTCATCGGCACTAGTGTAAGGTCATCTGGCTTTCCTTTTCCATTCGAGAAAATCTCATGATACATTTGAAGTAAATATGCCGCGTTTTCGCTATCCTCATCCTTTTTGGAAGGTATCTCCTTGACAAGAAAAACATAGAAAACATATTGATCTTGTTGAAATTTGAAGTCGTTTATATCGAAATATGTTGCTAATATTGATTTTAACTTATCAAAATCAACGAATCCCCCTTTTTCAAATCGGATGTAAGGAATGTTATTTTCTGACGTTAGAATCTTGAAATCGTGCGAGCGGCTGATGCCATTATAGCCTCCAAATAAGTAAGAATCTTGGGCATTTGGATCTCTCGTGTTTTCGAGCCAAGATGCGAGTTCCTCGATTGAATTCATTTTCATTTGAACTTCTTCCTTTTTCACGAGGGGGGCTTTGGGCTTGCTGGTAGTATTGATTGCCAATTTACCAAGATTCTTGATGGTATCTTGCAAGTTTTTATTACTTGCCAATTTTTGTTCGGTGTAAATTCCTGCATCTGTAAGAATCTTCATCCGCTCGATTATCGAAGGTGCATTGATCAAAGATAGAAGGATCTTGACAAGTTCTTCATGCTCGATTGGATTTATATCTAGATGAACTACTAAATCATTGATTCGCTTTATCAAGAAAACGAGAGTGTCCAGATCAGTTTTTGTGTCCTTGAGAGAAGTATATTCTCCTAAGAAATGGCCATGCGCGTCAGAATCAAAAATGTCAAAATGCTGATCATCATTTATCATGATTACAAAGTCATAATAGGTCCAATAACCATCATCATTGAATTTAAAGCCAGATGGTATTGGCATTTTCCTGAAATTCTCTATCTCTGATTTTGTATATTCAGCAATTGATTTAATAAATTTTTCAGGAATAGAATGTTTGATTTTCGAGAGATCGCGCAAAATAAGGATGCCGCCAATTATCGTTTCGACTTCTGACATGCTATTTACCTTCTTTTCTATTGCAGGTATATGAATTTCAAACAATTCAATTCCTTCCCGAGTTTTCCCAACCAATTTGAAAATCGTATCTGGTTTGAATTGCCCTTTCATGTAGAAATTGCCAAGTAAATCTTTACTACCGGGCATGGGAGTGGCTATTCCTTCATCAATAATGATTCCAAAATCCTTGAGTATGCTCATTTCTCCTGAAAAATTCTCATCATTAATATACCAATGTTTTACACCCGGATCATACGTAAATCCGAGCCTCTTGAGTTCATGTTGATTTTCAAATACTCCAAGTTTCTTTTTCTTTAATTGTGAAGATGAAATTCCCGGTTGATCGAACGCATATAATCGCATGATGATTTTCTCCATCAAAATTAAATTTGGTTTGATAGTTATTTTTTTTCTAAGCCTATTAAATATTATTAACGATAAAAATTTTGCATTGGAAATTGCTCGATCAAAGTTGATTTATTCATATTTCCTGAAATATTGAATGTTTTTCATTAAATAATATGAAATTATATATGCATAAATTTTTAATAAATCCATTCAAGAACAAGCAAATCCGGGAAATATAAAAATACCGGGAGAGTTGCACGAACCACTATTCCCTTCCTTGTCGGATTTTTGGCGGGAAAGTTCTTCGTTGAAAATATGATCCTTTATTTTCGTGCAATTCCTTTTACAGATGTGGTTCTCGGGATTCGCTTTATTGCATCTTGTTTTTTACTTCTAGTTGCTAAATTGGCGCGATTTATTACATCGAATTGAAATCATGACATGGTATGAGCGAAAACGAGATAAAACGGGCGGTGGAACTCATCAACCAACAATTCTCGGTCGAGGATCTAGCAATGATAGACGTGGAATTGCAAGAAATTCCCGAGAATTCTTGGAAGGCAAATCTTGTTGCGATTGATGGCTCCTATCTCCCTTTATTTAATGCTCATGATTATACTGCATATTTATTCAGGGTTTCGGTCGTGAAAACGGTCGAGAATCATTTTGAATATTCGAGTTCGGAATCCGTTCACGTCATCTCGCCCGGCGGGGTTCTCGACCAATCGGATGCAATGCTGGCCGAGATTTTTCGATTTTCTCGGAACGAAAAAAATCAAATCTCGAATCTCATGGAATTGGAGGAACGAAAGGTCTTGCTAGATCTTGCGAGAGATTCCGAACAGGAAATATTATTCCTGATAGATGGCTCGCTTTATTACGAAAAATACGCGTCCTTGCTTTCCTCCATCATCAAGGACTTGAAAAATCTTTCGGGAAGTCTATTATCATTCATTGCAATATCAAAATCATCGAACCTGAGAACGATAGATGGAATTCATTTGGATTCCGAGATATTGGATTCACGATTTGAAGGGGAATCTGGATTTTACGAGACAAACGTGAATTGGAATGTTGGAAAGATATATTTTGCAAAATTGCATCCGCAGGCGAATTTTTATCGCATGGATGTGATTTCCAGCAAATTTCCAAGCGAATTATTTGGCTCGATTGGGGACGTGGATTTTCCATTATGGCTTGGCTATCCCCTGATCTTGATCGAGGCGCATCGCACGGCGAAGTTGGTCCGGGATTTGAAAGCCTTTTATGTTTCGGGTATAGAATTACCTTTCTCGAAGCAAGAATATACCTTGCCTAAAGATTCGGGAGAATTGAAAACCATTCATGATAGATTGGATGAAATGACAAGATTCAGACGAGGAAAGATGAAAAATGAGTGAAGAATTGTCGCAGGAAATAGGAGAAATCATCTCGGGAAAGTTAAGCGAGGGCTTGGAAGTGAAATTGCTTACTTCTATTGAAAAGATCAAGATGGGAATGCCCTGTTTGATTTCCACGGATAATAACGAGTATTATTGCGTCGTGTCAGATATTCTCATCAATACCGATGCGGGCTTGGAGGGCTTGCTTGGAACGCCGCTTGAGCGTTCCATGCGAAAATTGCGTGATGAACACAGGCAATTCATGAGCCAATTGAGGTCATCCATCAAACTCAACGTTCTGCGAAAGATCGATCACGATGGCTCTATCTTCCCTTTTGACACCATGCCCGAATTGCTATCCAAGTGTGTACCCATGAAGGATGAAGTGTTCGAGAAAATCTACGAGGTCAACAAGGATCTCGTCGTCGGGCATCTCAGGGATTTCCCGAAGTATGAAGTTTCGATAAATCTCGACAATCTCATAGATACCTCGTTCGGGATTTTCGGGGCAACGGGTTCGGGAAAATCAATTTTCATGAAGATTCTCCTTTCCCGCCTCATCAAAAATCATAAATGCTCGAATCTGGTCATTGATTCAATGGGGGAATATGGTTATATCAGCCCTGATGGGATGGTCGGCATCAAGATGCTCTTTCCAAATGATGTCGTGCTATTTTCCCTCGATGCGAAAAACAAGGAAAAGGATAGGCTATTCCGCATCAATCCAAACAACATGGACATCGGGGATTTGCAAACCATCATGAAAAATCTAACAGACGTGATGCAATATGCCCTTCTCAACATTGATAAGTTGAAAAATAAAAAGACTTCGCTGGTGGATGCGATTCTATCCCCGCCCCCGAGTCTTGTCATCCATGAAGGGACGCTAGCAGGCTTGCAATCGAGGCTTTCCGCCATCCTTTCCTTCGATTTCTTCGATACATCAATTGATAAATCGAATGATTCTCTGGAGCAAATCAAGCAATTCATCGTTGATGAACATAAAACCGTCGTGGTGGATCTCGGAAAATATCGAAACAATGAAAATGCTTATTTCATCATTGCCACGTTACTTGCAAGATTTCTTTATGATGAATATTCGGACAAGGATGAAAACAAGGATTATCCGAATCTCGTCGTGGTGCTTGAAGAGGCACATAAGTACATAGATTATGCGATTTGGAATCGCATCGCCCGGCAAATGCGAAAGAATAACATGATCTTGGCAATCATTGACCAGATTCCAGATTCGATCAACGAGGACGTGCTTTCCCAACTTCATAATAGATTTATTTTCAAGTTAAATCGGGTAAAAGACATCAAATCGAGTCTTGAAGGGGTGGATCAATCGCATGAATGGAGCAATATCATCAGCACGTTTCCTCTGCCACGATCCCTCAATCCACGACGTTCCATGTGCTTTGCTTGCGGTGATTCCATTCCTATTCCAACCGTGCTTGAAGTTTTGGATTATAACAAGGAAGTGCTGGAATTCCAGCAACAAGAAATCACCACGGTAGATGTCAAGAAAAGCAAGAAGAGCGTGTTGTGAATGGTCCAGAAATTCCTTTTCATTTCCGATTTGCATGTTGGAACCATATTTCCATACCTGATAGATCAACAAACGGGCATTTCGGCCCGTAGCCTTGACCTGATCTCGCCGCTAAATCAGTTATATGATTATATCAAGCATAAAGATGATCTATTTACCATCTTTATTGCAGGCGATCTTTATGACAAGGTAAATCCAAATCCGAATCATCGCAAGTTGGTTATCGAGCAATTCAAGAAATTGGCAAGATTGGCAAAGATTCATGTCATTGGAGGCAATCACGATACCCCGAGGGAATTGCACCGGGCTTGCTCGCTTGATGAATTGGGCCTTATCGAAAATGTCGTGATCCATAGAAATATCGAGGCCTTTTCGATTGGAAATGTGGGATTCCTGCTGATGCCTTTCATCCGCCCATCTTACGTGGCACAATTGCTAAGCGAAACGCTTGGTAAAGAAATGCCTGTGGAAAACAGGGATGAAATCATCTTCGAGGAGATCAAGAAGAAGATTGATGAAGTGATTGGAGAAATCAAGGATTGTGAGAAAAAAATCGCGGTCACGCATTATTTTATCAAGGGTATGAAATACGATTCGGGTTATGAATTCGGAAAAAATGAATTCATGTTTTCTCAAGAGTTTTTCTCGGGCTTTGATGCCGTGTTCGCTGGACATGTTCACAAGCCCCAAACCTTCCAGAATGTCACGGTGATCGGATCTCCCGAGATAATCACGCTTTCCGAGATAGGGCAGAAAAAACGGTTTATCGAGATGGATGCCGATGCAATCATTACCGAGATACCAACCATGTTTCGCAAGCATGTCGTCCTGCATCTCGAATATGCTGGTGAATCCAGCATCCAGATGAATGATAAAATAAGAGAAATCCTGAAGGGAAAGAAGGTCAGGAATGCCGTGGTTATCGTGAAAGTCAGGTGTAAATTAAACGAACGCCAAGCAATCTTGGCAAATTTGGATTACACCGCATTCAACGGGGCTTTTTATGTCCATTCGCCTGTTTTCGAGAACGTTGATGAATTGCAGGAAACGGCGGTTGGAGAACAATTGATGGAAAATAGCGATGAAGGGAATTTCTTGAGTTATTTCGAGCATGTCATCTCGCAGGATACCGAACTTGATGATGGATTGAAGGAAGAGATAAAAAGAAAAGGCTTGGAAATTATAAAAGAAGTCGAGTTGGAGGAAGAGGATACATGAAAGAAATCCGATTGAGCCAAGTGATAATTTCAAATTATATCCGCTACCCGCAACAACCACAGACCTTCACGTTCGAGTCCGGGAAGATTATCGGGATTTTTGGCAAGAATGGGGTTGGCAAGACCTCTATCCTCGATGCCGTTACTTTCACGCTATTTGGATTTGATTCCAAATCCCTGCGAAATAAAGGCCTCGCCAATCACGGATTTATCGAGGTCGTGTTCGAGAGCAATGAGGATGAAATCCATTTCAAGAAAGTAATGGAGAAGGATCTCTTGCATAGATATTTTAAGGATAGCACGTCGAGTTGGGTGGAACTCGGTGATCAAGATTACAAGCAAAAAGTAAAGCAATATATCGGCTTGGAATACAAGGCATTCATCAATTCTAGTTTTATCTACCAAGACTTGATCTCTGACCTCACGAATGCCTCGCCTCGGGAACGGCTCGAAACATTCAAATTGCTTTTCAATCTGAAGAAATATGATAATTGTCACGAAAACACCAAGGGAAAGATCGAGGCATTGAATGGTGAATTAAAGGTGATAGATGCCGAAATCGAGATGAACGAGAGAAAGTTGGAGGATATTGCGAAGATGAAAGTAGATCAGGATAAAGATACCTTGATGCAAAAAAGCACGGAATTGCAGGAAAATTTGGATTCCCTGACCATTTCAAAGCAAGAAATCTCGGATCAACTCGATCAATTGGAAAAGGCCCTCACCCGACTCGATACACTTCAAGGAAATTTGGACCAGATCAAGAGTAGCATCGCGGAAGCCACCAGCAAGATTCAAGACGAACCCGAAGTGATCAAAAGAAAGGAAGAGATAAGCAAGAAAATCTCGGGCTTGGAATCCGAACGATCCCTCATCACCATGAAACTTGGAGACAAACAAAATATCGAGAAATTAATTGATGTTCTCAAGGAAAAGAAATCGAAGCACGATCAATTGCAATTAAAATTGGAAAATGAAAGATCGAGCCAGAAGAAAATCGAAAATGAGAAAGAATCCGTGAAAAAAGCCCATGATAAAAAGATCCTGAACTTGGATACTGAAATTTCGAGTTTCACGTCGAATGGCATCGTGAGTTTCGAGGAAGGAAAGGATCGGGTCCAAAAAAAAGGATTTTGCAATGGATTCAAGGAAAGGATAGATCATGAATTAACGAACAATATCCTCAAAGAAGAGTTTGTTGAAGAAACAAGAAATCTTGGCGAGCAGTATGCCGAACTCTTGCAGGAATTCGATGGCTTGGAAAAACAATTTAATTCCACGTCTGGAAATTTACAAATTCTTCTCGATCAGAAAACCTCGTTGGAACAGGAATTGACCGACATGATGAATGATCTAGACTCGCAAGAAGAAAATATCGTGGAGAAAATAAGCGAATTCGTGGCCTTGATCGAGGAAGAGAATGTCGAGGAGATTGATGAAAACATCACCATGATCAAGGAAAATAAAAGCAGGCTCGATGCCATTGATGTCGAGATCAATAAATTCTCGATAAAAATGAAGGACATGGAGGCTTCGCTGGCGAGAATAGAAGAATTAAGGCAGAATATCGGGAATCTGGTGAAAAAACAAAAGATCATCGCAAAGGAAATCGCCTCGAATTTGCATGTGAAGGAAGAATACAAGGATTTGAAAGCGAATCTCGATCAAGCCTATGCTAACATACAGGACTTGAAATCGGAGAGGGACAAAATTGCCTTTCAATTGCAATATCTCGAAAATAATGACCGGGACGTGATCCTTGAAAGGATCGAGGAACTCAAGGCAAGCAAGGTGGAGAATGAAAGAGAATTGAAAGCATTAACGGTCTTGAAAGAAGTTTTCCAAAAAAATCTGGTTGCTTTCATTCTCACGTCAATCCTTCCCATCATTTCACACCACGCGACGATCCACGCTGTAGCCTTATCGAACGGGCGTATAACAGGCATTCGGCTGTTGCGAAATGAAAAGAACATGCTGGATTGCGAGATTTCTGGAGATGGAAGGATCAAGTTGATGAATGAATTGAGTTCCGGTGAAAAAGTGATTGCCAATCTTGCATTGGTCTTTTCCACATGCCAGACCCTTGCCAGCCTGAGCCAGATACGGATTGGCACGATATTCTTGGACGAGGCGAGGATGGGGTCGCTCGACCAGATAGATGATGCCAATTCGGAAAGCAATCTCAAGTTATTCTTGAAGCGGCTTCGCTACATGCTCGACTTTTACAAGAACATCATCGTGATCACGCAATTACCGATTTACGAATTTTTTGATGATAAATACAAGATCGTGCTTGATAAGAACATGAACTCGCAGATCATCAGCATGAAAGGCAAGGATTGACCGGGAGAATCTACCGAGATTTCATGTTTCTTTTCTCGACATGGATCATGATTTCTATCCACCTTCTCATGCCCTTTTTTCGCTCTTTAACTTGCAGATGTGAATCCGAACCTCTTGATTTATGGAATGACAGGCAATCATTCTTCATGGATAAAATCAAGGACATTATTCGGGCCATCAACGATGTATTTGAAAGATATGGCTGGAGAGAGGACCAAGAACAAGCCCTCGAAGATGCGGGATTGAGCAGGATCATGTTTCTTTATCCTCCAGACATGAAAACCCGATATTCATCAGAATCGGATGAAATGATCTATCAGGGTAAAGATATTTTGCTATGGCTCGAATATATTACTTGCTCATTCATGATCTATGCGAGGGAACACGGTGATCCCGATAATTGCGGTTTCTTGCTGGATCAATCAACGCTTCTCGGTGAGGATGGCGAATATAAATTATTCGCAAATAAGATTCAGGATCTTGTCGTGCTTGAACATGTGCCAAGCACCGAAAAAACGATCTATAAATTAAAGGAAAGAAATGACATGTAAATGTGATGCCGATGCCCAAGAAAATCTTGAAACATCTTTCCAAACCGGGCAATCTTCCCCTTTTGCCTGATGACATACATTTCACGGAAATGATGATGAATCTGCGAGGGAAATGAAAAATGGCACGGAGTAAATTTACAACAGGCACGAATAAAGGAAAAAATGAATTGAATCGCCGCATTCAAAAGGCATTTCTCGATTATTATGCGGGTAAATCGGTAAAAAAGAATCTCAAATATCTCATCGCTCATCTAGAACATGGCACGAATCAATGGAGCGATAAGACGGATGAAAACGTGATATGCTTCAATTTTCTATGCCCACATCTATGCCTTTATTGCTATTCAACTGCAAATGCCACTGCCAAGTTTGATGTTGATGTTGATGCCTTGATCAGTGATTTAAAAAAAAATAATTATAACCTCTTTTCATTCAGCAAATGCGAATTTAACAGGGATGAAAAGGAGGTATTTCGCCCGAAATTCATGATAGATGAAAAGAAATTGGTCAAGGAATTCGGCAAGGCAAAGGCCCATTATCTCATCATGCTTCCTTCATCGCACGATATTTTTCCCGAGTTGCTGGATGCAAGGATAGTTGTCAAGCAAAAGAATAAAGAGAAAGTTTATACCTATGTTGGTTTCCTAAAAAAATTGATGGACATGGGACATGAATTGCTGATAACGAGCAAGCCACGCCTTGACGTGATAAAACGCCTTTGCGAGGAATTAAAAGAATACAGGGAAAAGATAGTATTTCGATTCACCATCACGACATCTGACGTGAACATTGCCCGATTCTGGGAAAGTTTTGCACCTGATTTTGACGAGAGGATGGAAGCCTTGAGATGGGCGAATGCCGAGGGTTATGAAACCACGGTCAGCATGGAACCATTCCTATCGGACCCCGAAGATGTTATCGAAAAAGTTTCCCCTTATGCAAGCCAGATTTGGCTCGGCCACATGGACAAACTGCCCCGGACCAAGATCATGGGCAAGATTATTGAAAGAAACTCGGATCTGGATGAGGCCTTGAAACGGCTGGAAAAACTTTATGATATAAAAAATCTTGTTGCATTGATTGATAGATACAAGGATAATGAGAAAATCTTTTGGAAAAGTAGTATTATCGAGGCAATCATAAATTGGAAACAAAAATTGAATCCGATTCAAGTAGAATCGGCCCAAACAAAATTATTTTGATTTTATTTCCAATTTTATCGAGTAAAATTGTATTATTTGATTTGTTTTTTCTCTTTCCTAGTAAAAAGCCACCATGATATTGCCATTCCAAGTGCAAAGAATAGGAGAAACAGGGCAAAATCTTCATGATGCAGGACTTGATCGAAATCGAACCAATGGCCGGGAAAATAAATCCATTGAACCAACAGGAGTAAAAAAGCCAGAACACAGCAAATTATGATGATGATCTTGACAAGCATTTTTTCAGGATGGCCAGCGGCCCAAGTAAATATAACCATCTAAACCCATCCTTTAAATATCATTGCTTATTGATCATAATCATCTAAATTTTCTGCATCATCAAAGATTTCTGCATCCACGTCTGCAATCTCGGGTTCAGCAGGAATTTCTTGGCTTTTATCAATTTTTTCCTGAACGGGTTGGGGGGCAGGAACAGGCTCGGGGGCTTTCGCTGGAGCGGGCGGCAACACCGACCCGATACGCTTGAAACTCACCGTGCAATCATCCAATTCTGCGGTGCGATTGATCTTGTCGTGGGAACCATCGCAGGTGATGTCCAATTGAAGGGCATTTGCAATGGTCGTGGTCAATTTGCCCCTGCCTTGCCTGTGAAATACCCGATCATAAGCGGTTTTTTGGAACTTTTCGATGCGGGATTTGGGTTCGACTTCAGGCTCCTTGGGCTTGTCCGATTTGAATTGAATCGTTCCAGCAGTTATGCCATTCTTTGATGTGTTGGATTGATTTGGAAGTTGGAGAAGCGGGATGAGATTTGGATCGATGACAACATTCCCCTGAGTGTCCTTCAATTTCAACTCGCAACTTTTCAAGTTCAATTCCTTTTTATCCACGTCGCTTGAAACATCACAGCCGAGAATCAATTCTTCCCCTCCTTCCCCTATCTTTTTCTTGATCTCGCCATGCCCTGCCCGTTCTTCAACGTTATCAATATATTTCTTCTTGAGTTTCAAGAGACCCTTGGCGGTCCCATCCAACACCTTCATTTCGATATTTGGCATGATGTTCACCTTCAATGAAATACCAATACTCGAGCCTTGTAAGCGAGATATCCGTAGATAATGGTTGCGCCCAAACTGATGACCCACATGGACCAAGTTGGAAGGATATAGGCAAGTGATAGGATGTATTTCAAAAAAACCGTGACGATCAGGAATACCAAGGCCCACATTCTCGTGATATAAATCCCTCTTTTTACCTTATCGCTGAGGATTTGATAACTTCCATATTTGAAAAGGATATATATCAATTGGATGAAAGGATAAAAGATCGTGAAGATCAGGAATATGATTAACAAGGTACACATGAAGGGATTGACAAGGAATTGAAGTAACGTGGTATCAACAAATGACTTTACCCAGAGAACACCTGTGGATGCCCCGTTAAAGTAATACCAGATAAAAACAATTAGCAAGCCTGCAATCGTGAAAATGTAGAGCAGAATGGAAAATGGAATGAACATCATGCTACAATCGTCGGAAAATCGAATGCCCTTGAACCGACGCATCTTGAGAATTGCCGCTTCGAGGCCACCCTTGAAATAAATGACCCCCACGAGAAGGACAATTACTATCGGAATCACGTACATTGCAATTTCATTATATTGCCAGATCGAAATGTAATTGAAAATGATGACCCAGATTATCAAGAGAATTGAAAAGAATCGCATGAATGTCACGAAACGCCAGACTGATTCTTTTTTCGTGGTTTCGGAGTAGTGGATGAATATCAATGCCAGCAATTCCAAGATCATCCAGCCAACGGTCAGGCCGATGAAGAGGAAAAAGGCCATCGTCATCTGCACGTCTTGGAAAATATATGAAAAGAATAATATCGTTAATTGCCTGAAAGTATCGAAGAAAATGCATAATATTCCCCAGATGATCAGGAATCCCGATACAATTATCCACCATGCACTGCTATTCTTTTTCCATGCTGGTGTATCCTTTCCTTTTCTCTTGTATGCCATCGAGATCATCCTCCAAAACTAGATTTTGCAAGGCTGGTTAGCACCGCTATAGCACCGACCACCGCAATGAATATCACGAGGGTAAGAACGACGTAAAGGAGCCATGCGAACCATTTAAAATTCGGGAATAATGAAATGAGAGTCGGGGGAACCTCGAATCCGGGAGCCGAAACAAAAATGAATACCCAGAGAATGATTGGCACGACCGCGACGATGAGAGTTCCTATCGTATCGGCCCACGGATATGGCACGGCCTTCACGATGCCACCGATCATCATGACAAAAATGATGAGGTTTATGATAGGATTTTGCGTTATTGAAAAGAAAACATCGGAAAGCCCGCTCGTATCTATACCTGTAAAATCTCCGCCAACAAAGATCAAAGGGGGATGTAAATCTGCAAGATTGATCACGCCGCGAATGAATGAAAGTACGAGTATGATTATATCAAAAATGAAAAAGATTGCCACGAATTCGTAGCCTTTCTTTTTATTGGGTATATTTAGATAGGGAATTAGTAAAAATGAATTCAAGCAGAGGAAAAATCCGCTCTCGAAGAGAAGAATGGTCAAGATATAAGCAATCGAACTATCCAATTGCGTTGCGATCAAGTATTGTGAATAATAATAGAAAATAGCACAAAATATGATGATGAGAACTAGAACCGCCAAGAAAATGATCCTGTGCATCTTGACATGGGAAATAAAGATGCCTCCAAGGGGAATCAATGCAAATAATATCAAGATGACCGTGATGGAATAGATGCCAATTTGAACGAGTGCAAACAGG
>Ga0209048_10003593_pt1 | contig 15015 bp, 14 predicted proteins | sample FrelakmetCRP12CR_FD_187146 | JGI IMG/M metagenome (GOLD analysis project Ga0209048, IMG submission 187146) | Freshwater lake sediment microbial communities from the University of Notre Dame, USA, for methane emissions studies - CRP12 CR (SPAdes)... | ecosystem: Environmental > Aquatic >... | reverse complement strand
GATGGAGGTCCCCTCGCCGCTCGGGGCGGAGGCCCCCCGGTCGGGCTGTCCCAGCGCCGCGGGGAGGGCCAGACCGAGCGCCAGGATGGCCACGACCGAGCCGATGAGCAGCAGGTAGGTCGGCCATCGGCGGGGCAGGCGCCGGAGCCGCGCAACGGTCCCCGCCGAACCAGGCTCCCGCACGACGGAGAACCCTACCGACGGTCGAGCCTGGCCGGTGGTCCGTCACCGGCCGAGGGTCCTGCCCATCCGCACGAACGGCCGCCGGTGTCGCCAGTCCGGGAGCGCCAGGTCCTCCCGCCAGCCACGGGACCCCAACCAGGCCGCCAGCGGTGCCCCCGCCTCGCAGACCAGCCACCCCCGTCGACAGCCCCGCCGGGCCCCGAGCGCCTCGACCTCGGCCAGCAGCCGCGAGCCCACGCCCTGCCCCCTGACGGCGGGGTCCACCACCAGGGGCCCCACCCACAGCTCGTCGTCGGTCGTCCCCTCGGCGGCGCCGACGACCCTCCCCTCGCGACGGGCGGAGACGGCGAAGGGCCTTGCAGGAGGGACAGGTCCGTGCCCGGTCCCGGACGGGCCCGGCACGGTCCAGGCCCGGACCGCGAGGGCAGCCTCGGGATCGGGGACGTCGCCCGTCTCCAGCTCGAGGGGCAACCCGCCCCGGCCCACGACCGTCGCACCGCCGAGGGGGACGTCGGCCAGGACCTCCCACCGCCGACCGGCCCGTTCGACCAGGACCTGGACCCCGTCGACGGTGAGGTCCGCTCGGTAGTGGGACAGCGCAGCCACCGCGGCCCCGAGCGCTGCCGGGTCGACCTCCTCCGCCAGCGTCACGTGGGGCACGAACGGCCAGGTCACCGGCCGGGCCAGCGGCCCGGTGAACACGTCACGCCGGAGCCGCCGGAGGGCGGCGAGGTCGCCATCGACCACCAGGTACAGCACGGGGGTGTCCGGCCAGAACGTGGCGACCGGACCGAGGAGCAGGCGGACCGGCGGGCAGGCCGAGCCCGCACCGCGCACCACGGACACGGCCTCGTCGAGCCGGCCGTCGACCACGTTGACCGGTGGGACGAGCGTCAGATGAGGGGCGATCCGGCCCAGTGCGCCCGACCCGAGCGCCCGCCGGAGCCCGTCGACCTCGGCGGCGACCGGATCGGGGAGCAGCAGGGCGACCCCGAGGCGCGACCGGGCCATGGGACCCCGACGGTAGTCCCCACCCGACGGTCGGATCGCCGCGGGGCGGCCGCCGGTCGACGGCGCCGCGGGACCCGCGGGACCCGCGGGACCACCCGGGCACGTCGGTCCACCGGTCGACGGCGCCGCGGGACCCGCGGGACCACCCGGGCACGTCGGTGGGGCCTGACCGGAGCTTCGGACGGGTCGGCGGTAGGGTCACGGAGTGCGTCGGCGCCGTGACGGACCCGGTCGCCGGCAGCCCGCTCGTCGGCGCCGGGCGGTCGCCCCCGTCGTCACCCTCCTCGTGGCGGTCGGCGCCGCGGCCTGCACCGGCGGCGGCGGGAGACCGGTCGCGGCCACGACCGCCTCCTCGATCCTGCCGTCCGCCGACCGCATCCGGTCGGGTCAGATCCGCCTGGGCGGCCCGACGAGCTGCATCGACGCCTCGTACTGCGCCGCCGCGCTCTCGCGGGTCTACGGCCTGAACGTGGATCCCCGGGTGGTGGCGATGTCCACTCCGGCCGCGACCGTGGAGGCCCTGGACGCCGGCGCCATCGACGTCGGCGCGTTGCCGGGCTCGGCGGTCGAGGTGACCGACCGGCGGCTGGTCGTCCTGGGTGACGACCGAGGCATGGCGCCGGAGGACCACGTGGTGCCTGTCCTCGCCGGCGACCTGGCCCGGGCGGGCGGCCCGGCGCTGACCGCCGCCGTGGACGCCGTGAGCGCCCGTCTCGGGACCACCGGCCTCATGGCCATCGAACAGGCCCTGGCCGGTGGCGCCCCGCCCGGACTGGCGGCCCAGGGCTGGCTCCAGAGCCACCGGGACGCCGTCCCCACCGCACCCCCCGGGGCACCCGGGATCGTGATCGGCGGTCGAGCCGACGCCGCGAGCCTCGCCCTCGCCGATCTCTACGCCGAGGCCTTGCGCACGGGCGGCTGGGCGGCGAGCGTGCAGCCGGTCGATGGCGGGCGCAGCGAGGAGCTCGACGCCCTCGGTGCCAACCGGGTCGGAATGGCGGTCGAGCTCAGCGTGTCGCTCCTCGATGCCCTGAGCGGGTTCACCGCCCCGAACCCACCCTCGGACGATCAGGCCGGCGCGCTCCAGGCCCAGCTGTCCGACCGCGGGATGGTGGCGCTGCACCCGGCGCCCGCAACCACCGGCGTCGTGTTCGCCGTCAACCGGTCCGTGGCGTACGACCTGGGGATCGGGACGCTCTCGGACCTCTCACGGGCCACCGGGGGCCGTCCGGCACCAACCACCACGACCACGTCGACCACTGGGGCGCCCTCGTCGACCACTGGGGCGCCCTCGTCGACCACTGGGGCGCCCTCGTCGACCACTGGGACGCCCTCGTCGACCACTGGGGCGCCCTCGTCGACCACTGGGGCGCCCTCGTCGACCACCGTCCCCGTCGGGCCCGGCGGCGGGCTCGCCGCACCGATGACCAGCCTCGGGGTGGGTGCCACCGGCGACGGGGTCCGCGCCCTCCAGGTGCACCTCGCGCTCCTCGGCTATCCACGGATCACCGCGACCGGGACCTACGACGAGGGCACCCGGCGGGCCGTCATGGCCTTCCAGGCCGACCAGGGCCTCATCCCGACCGGGGAGGCGGACCCGCCCACCCACCGGGCCCTCGCGACCGCTCGGCCCACCACGCACCCGGGCCAGCCGCCCCTGACCGGCGACCCGGGCTCGGTGCGGGTCCCGACCGTGGCCGTCGCCGCGGGGTCGGCGGTCGCCGGCCCGGCGGGTACCGTCTACCTCGCCTTCGCCGGCGGGCCTTCGGCGTCGACGCTCCAGATCCTCGACCTGCTCCAGCGCCACGGGGTCGCGGCATCGTTCTTCCCCGACGGGGAAGCGGCGGCGCGACACCCGGACTGGGTTCGGGCCGAGGCCGGAGGCGGCGATGCGGTCGGCACGTCGGCGCCTCCCCACGACGGGCTCTCCCCCATCGCCCAGGATCTGCTGTTCCGCACCGTCGCCCGGACCCAGGACGCCGTTGCAGCCGTCACAGGGCGCACGCCTGCCTGCCTGCTCGCGCCGTACGGCGCGACCGACCCCGGCACGCGGAGCCGGGCGGCGGCGCGCAACGTCAACGTGGTGCTCTGGGACGTCGATCCCCAGGACTGGCGGCGCCCGGGTGCGGGTGCGATCGCCGCACACGTGGTGGCCAGCGTCCAGGCCGGCTCGGTGGTGCTCCTCCACGACGGCGGTGGCGATCGCACACAGACGGTGGCCGCGGTCGGGACCATCCTCGACGCCCTGTCGAGCCGGGGCTTCGGGTTCGCGCCCCTCCCCGACTGCTAGCGACGGAGCCGGGGGCGGTCGCTCCGCCCGGCCGCGGTCAGCTGCCGGTCCGGTCCTGGGCCAGCTCGATACGCACGTGGGCCCGTCGCAGCGCGGCCTCGACCTCCGCGTCGTGCTCCTCGCGGAGCTTCGCCTCGGCCCGCTCGAGGGCCTCGCGCGCCCGCAGGAGGTCGATCTGGCGGGCCATCTCGGCCACGTCGGAGAGGATCGTGACCGCGTTGTTGCTGACCTCGACGAAGCCGCCGTGGACGGCCGCCCTCTCGTCGGAGCCGTCGAGCGTGCGGATGGTCACCGAGCCGATGCCGAGCGCCCCCACGAACGGAGCGTGGCCGGTCAGGAAGGCGATGTCACCCTCGGCGGTGCGGCAGGTGACCATCCCGGCCTCGCCCGAGTACAGGATCTGCTCGGGCGACACCAGCTCGACGTGGATCGGCATCGACGCCTACTCGGCCTGCAGCTGGCGGGCCTTGGCCAGCGCAGCCTCTGCTCCCGAGACGTTGAGGAACGCCTGCTCCGGCACCTCGTCGAGCTCGCCGTTGATGAGGGCCTCGAAGCTCTCGACCGTCTCGGCCACCGGCGTCGTCACGCCCGGGATGCCGGTGAAGACCTCGGCCACGTACATCGGTTGGGAGAGGAACTTCTGGACCTTGCGGGCCCGGCTCACCGTGACCTTGTCCTCCTCGGAGAGCTCGTCGAGTCCGAGGATGGCGATGATGTCCTGGAGCTCCTTGTAGCGCTGCAGGATCTCCTGGACTCGGCGGGCCACGGCGTAGTGGCGCTCGCCGACGACCTCCGGGGCGAGGATGGTCGACGTCGACGCCAGAGGGTCCACCGCCGGGTAGATGCCGAGCGAGGCGATGTCCCGGGAGAGCTCGGTCGTGCCGTCGAAGTGGGTGAACGAGGTGAACGGCGCCGGGTCGGTGTAGTCGTCGGCGGGCACGTACACGGCCTGCAGCGAGGTGATGGACCGCCCACGGGTGGAGGTGATCCGCTCCTGCAGCTCCCCCATCTCGTCGGCCAGGGTGGGCTGGTAGCCCACGGCCGAGGGCATGCGGCCGAGGAGGGCGGACACCTCGGAGCCGGCCTGGGTGAAGCGGAAGATGTTGTCGATGAACAGCAGGACGTCCTGCTGCTGGACGTCGCGGAAGTACTCGGCGACGGTCAGCGCGGCGAGGGCCACCCGCAGGCGCACACCAGGGGGCTCGTCCATCTGGCCGTACACGAGGGCGGCCTTCTCGAGCACGCCCGACTCGCCCATCTCCAGCCACAGGTCGGTCCCCTCACGCGTCCGTTCCCCGACCCCGGCGAACACCGACACCCCACCGTGCTGGAGGGCCACCCGGCGGATCATCTCGGTGATGAGCACGGTCTTGCCCACGCCGGCGCCACCGAACAGACCGATCTTCCCACCCGTCTTGTACGGGGTGAGCAGGTCGATGACCTTGATGCCGGTCTCGAACACCTGGGCACTGGACTCGAGGGTCTCGAACGCGGGCGATTCCCGATGGATCTCCCACCGGACCTTGACCTCGCCGACGTCCTCGCTGTCCAGGCACTCGCCGATGACGTTCCAGACATGGCCGAGCGTCACATCGCCCACCGGCATCTGCAGGCCGTGGCCCAGGTTCCGCACCGGCGTGCCCCGCTTCAGGCCGTCGGTGGGCTTGAGGCAGATGATGCGGACCCGGCTCTCGCCGATCTGCTGGGCGACCTCGCCCGTGACGGTGACGACGTTGCCCTCGAGCTCGATGTCGAACTGGACGGCGTAGTTGATCTCGGGGATGGCGTCCGGGGGGAACTCGACGTCGACGACGGGGCCGGCGATGGCGACGACCCGGCCGTCCTTCAGGACGGGGGCCTCGGTGTCGGCAGGGAGCTCGGTGACGGTCATGCAAGCCTCTCTTACTTCTGGGACAGGGCCTCGGCCCCGCCCACGATCTCCATGATCTCGGTCGTGATGGCGTCTTGGCGGGCCCGGTTGCGCTGGCGGGTGAGCTTGGTGATCAGCTCGTCGGCGTTGTCGGAGGCAGACGCCATCGCCCGCTGCTGGTTGGCGAAGAAGGACGCCGATGCGGACAGCATGGCGCCGAACAGCCGGGCCTCGACGTAGCGTGGGAGCAGGGCGTCGAGGATCTGCGTGGGGTCGGGCTCGTACTCGTAGTCGGCGTGTGGGCCGGCGTGCTCGGCCGCGTCGGCTGGGGCGCTCAGGCCCATGGCCTCGGCATCGAGGGGCAGGAACCGACGCTCCAGGACACGCTGGGTGCCCGCGGACAGGAACTCGGTGAAGATCAGCTCGACGCGCTGCACCTCGCCCCGCTCGAATCGGGGCAGGATCTCCTCGGCGACGTGCCGGGCGTCCTCGTAGGAGGGGCGGTCGATGGCCCCGTTGATGGCGGCCGCGATGGCGTAGCCGCGGAACCGGAAGTAGGACTGGACCTTCTTGCCCACCGTCACGAGGACGATCTCCCGACCGGCGGCCAGATCGCGCCGCATCGACGACTCCGCAGCCCGGATCACCGACGAGTTGTACCCGCCGCACAGGCCACGGTCCCCACCGATGACCACGTACTCGACGACCCGCACGTCGTCCTCGGCGCGCGCCTGGAGGAGCGGGTTGACCATCCCGGCACCGCCCACCGACAGGTGGTGCAGGACCTGGACGACCTGCTCGCTGTAGGGGCGGGCCGCCACGACCCGCTGCTGGGCCTTGACGATCCGCGAGGCGGCGATGAGCTCCATCGCCTTGGTGATCTTCTTCGTGGACTGGACGCTCTTGATCCGGCGTCGCAGCACTCGTTCCTGGCCACCGGCCATGGGCTCGCTCCCCTCCCCCGCGCCTAGAGCTCGTCGGCGGGCTTGCCCGTGGCCACGAACTGCTCGGCGAAGGCCTCGATGGCGGCATCGAGAGCGCCGGCATCGGGGATGTTCCCGGACTTCACCACGCCGTCGAGGATCTCGGGGTGCCGGCCGCGGAAGTACTCGAGCAGCTCCGATTCGAACCGGCGCACGTCGGCCACCGGGATCGGGTCGAGGTACCCGCGGGTTCCCGCGTAGATGGCGATCACCTGCTCCTGGACCGGCATCGGCGAGTTGAGGCCCTGCTTCAGCATCTCGACGAGCCGGTATCCCCGGTCGAGCTGGGCCTGGGAGACCCTGTCGAGCTCGGAACCGAACGCGGCGAAGGCCTCCAGCTCCCGGAACTGGGCGAGGTCACCCTTGAGGGAGCCCACGGCCGTCTTCATCGCCTTGATCTGCGCGGCCCCGCCCACCCGGGAGACCGAGATGCCCACGTCCACGGCCGGGCGGATGCCGGACTTGAACAGGTCGTCCTGCAGGTAGATCTGGCCGTCCGTGATGGAGATGACGTTCGTCGGGATGTAGGCCGACACGTCGCCGGCCTTGGTCTCGATGACCGGAAGGGCGGTCAGGCTGCCGGCGCCCAGCCGGTCGTTCAGCTTGGCGGCGCGCTCGAGCAGCCGGCTGTGGAGGTAGAACACGTCACCGGGATAGGCCTCACGACCGGGCGGCCGGCGAAGCAGCAGCGAGATGCCGCGGTACGCCTCGGCCTGCTTGGACAGGTCGTCGTAGACCACGAGGGCGTGCTCGCCGTTGTCCATCCAGTGCTGGCCCATGGCGCAGCCCCCGTAGGGCGCGAGGTACTTGAACGGCGCCGGGTCCGAGGCGCCGGCGACGACCACGACGGTGTAGTCGAGGGCGCCGTGCTGGCGAAGGGTCTCGACCACCTGTGCGACGGTGGAGCCCTTCTGCCCGATGGCGACGTAGATGCACTTCACGCCCAGGCCACGCTGGTTGATGATCGTGTCGACGGCGATCGTCGTCTTCCCGGTCTTGCGGTCGCCGATGATGAGCTCGCGCTGGCCCCGACCGACCGGGGTCATGGCGTCGATCGCCTTGATCCCCGTCTGGAGGGGCTCGTGGACCGGCTTGCGACCCGTGATGCCGGGCGCCTGGACCTCCATGCGCCGCGTCTGGGTGCTGGCGATGGCACCCTTGCCGTCGATGGGCTCACCCAGCGCGTTGACGACCCGGCCGAGGAGGGCGTCGCCCACGGGGACGGAGAGGATCCGCCCGGTGGCCTTCACCGACTGACCCTCCTCGATGTGGGCGACCTCGCCGAGGATCACGGCGCCGATCGTCTCCTCGTCGAGGTTGAGGGCGAGCCCAAGGGTCCCCCCCTCGAACTCGAGGAGCTCGTTGACCGAGGCCGCCGGGAGCCCCGACACCCGGGCGATCCCGTCGCCGACTTCGACGATGGTGCCGACCTGGGCTGCGGACACCTCGGGTGAGTAGTCGGCCAGCCGGCTCCGCAGCGCGGCGGCGATGTCGGAGGCGTCGAGTGAGAACGTGTCTGTCATGGGGGGAGCCTCCTCGGGCGTCCTAGAGCGCTTCGCGGAGCTGCTCGAGCCGGCTCCGCACGGAGCCGTCGATGACGGTGTCGCCGATCCGGGCCACGATGCCGCCGAGCACGGACTCGTCGATGATGACCTTGACGGTGACCCGCTTGTTGGTCGCCCGGCCGAGCGCCTCGGCGAGGCGGGCCTGCTGCTCGGCGTCGAGCGGGTAGGCGGTCCGAACCTCGGCGACCGCCTCGGCGCGCAGCTCGGCGGCCCGGGCGACGAACCGGTCGATGATGGCCGGGAGGTCGTGGGCACGGCCGGCGGCGACGACGAAGCTCACCATGGCGGTGGTCAGCGCGTTGGCCCGCCGGCCCAGAAGCTCCTCCACCACGCCCGCCCGTCGCTCGACGGGGATCGCCGGGTCGGTGAGGGTCGAGCGGAGCGCGTCGTTGGCCTCGAACGTGCGCGCCACCTTGAACAGCTCGTCCTCCACGCGCTCCACCGCCCCCTCGGCCCGGGCGACCCCGAGGAGCGCGTCGGCGTACGTGTCGGCCCGTGCGCCCGGGGTGGTCGGCTCGCTCACCGGCCCACCTACCTGCGGGTGCCGATCGAGGAGATGTAGTCCTCGACGATGGCCCTGTTGGCCTCACGGTCGAGGTTGCGCTTCACGACCCGCTCGGCCAGATCGACGGTCAGGTTCGTGAGCTGGGTCTGCATCTCGGTCATCGCACGCGATTTGGCGGTCTCGATGTCGCTCGCGGCCCGGGCTCGCACATCCGCCGCGTCGGCCTCGGCCTTGGCCATCAGGTCCCGCCGCAGCGCATCGGCCTGCTGGCGGGCCTCCTCGATGATCCGGTTGGCCTCGTTCCGGGCGTCGCCGAGCTGACGCTGGTACTCGTCGAGCAGCGCCTGGGCGTCGGTCTTGGCCCGCTCCGCCGAGTCGAGGCTCTCGCGGATCCGCTCGGTCCGGGCCTCCATCGCCTTGCGCACGGCCGGGTAGGCCCACTGGCGCATGGCGAAGAACAGGATGAGGAACGCGAGCGTCGCGATCAGCAGCTCGCTGGTGTCGGGCAGGATCGGGTTGCCCGGCTTCTGGAGCTCCGGGTTGGGCGTTTCCGCCAGCAGCGTGGCGAACGAAGCGATAACGGCGAACAACGCCGCCTCCTCTCAGGCGATCAGGCGATCAGGCGAACTTCAGCAGGATGAAGACGACGAAGCCGATCAGGGCGAGGGCTTCGGTGAAGGCGATGCCGAGGAACATGGTGGTGCGGACCATGCCGGCTGCCTCGGGCTGGCGGGCCATCGCCTGGACGGACTGGCCCACCAGGTAGCCGATGCCGATGCCCGGGCCGATCGCGGCGAGGCCGTAGGCGAAGCCGGCGGAGATCTGCGCGTAGGCCTTGGCGGTTTCGGGGCCGGTCAGGCCGAGGGGAGTTGCCATGGTGGAAGAGCCCTCCTAGTGCTCGGGATGCATGGCACCGCCGATGTACACGGCGGTGAGGATGGTGAAGATGTAGGCCTGCAGCACCGCCACGAGGATCTCGAACGCGGTGAACGCCACGAAGGCAACGAAGGTCACCGCCGAGATCGGCAGGAACCACCTCGCCCGGAACAGCGCCTCGGTCAGCACGGCGAAGGTCACGAGCAGGATGTGGCCCGCGAGCATGTTGGCGAAGAGACGGACGGCGAGCGAGAAGGGCCGGACGATGAACGTGGAGAGCAGCTCGATCGGCGTCACGAGGATGTAGAGCGCGGTCGGGACCCCGGGCGGGAAGAGCGCCTCCTTGAAGTAGCCCGCGCCCTGGTGCTTGATGCCGACCCCGATGAAGATCACCCAGGTGAGCATCGCCAGCACGAGCGGGATCGCCATCCGGGCCGGCGCGGGGATCTGGAACAGCGGGATGACCTCCATGATGTTGCAGAAGAAGATGAAGAAGAACAGGGAGGTGAGGTAGGGCATCCATCCGAGGCCGGACTCGCCGATCACCTCGAGGACGATGCCGCTCTCGATGAAATCGACCCCGGCCTCGGCGACGTTCTGCACGCCCTTGGGCACAAGGGCGTGCCTGGAGCCGGCGATGGCGAAGAGGATGAGGGTCAGGCCCCCGGCGATGAGGCAGATGAGGCCGACCTTGTTGAAGTGGAAGCTGCCGACCGAGAAGATCGGCCTGTTCTTGACGATGTGGTCGATGCCGGGGAAATCGAGACCGAGGAGCACGGGACGGTCAGCCTTTCCGCGAGGGCTTGGCGGACGGGGGGCGCACGGTCGGGAAGGCGAGCGAGGCCGACACGTAGCGGGTCTCCCAGGCCAGCAGGCCCAGGTGGGTGACGACGAGGGCTAGCCCGAGGGGGACGATCGACACCCAGGGCCGGCCGTGGACGAGCAGCACGATCGCGCTGATGAGGCCCAGGCGGACCAGGAAGCCGCCGAGGGCGGCCGCCATCATGAGCGACAACGAGATCCGAGCGGTCCACGACAGCAGCGTCGCCGAGGCCACGAGGTTGGCCGTGGCCAGGGTGACGGCGAAGGCGGACGACGCCAGTCCGGCCCAGCCCCAGAAGGCCCCGGCGGCGACGACGACCAGCAGCAGCGGCCACGCCCGGCGCAGCATGTCGCGCACGAGCTCCTGCTCGACGGCCGGGCCGGCGGCGGGCCCGAACGCCGGCGGGGCGGACGTGGCCGTCATGGCCCCTCGGCCGGCCGCGAACGCCCGACCGCCTTCCGCCACGGACCCTCGGCCTCATGGGCGCGCATCGCGGCCTCGTACCGGTAGTAGCTGCGCACGAACATCCCCACGACGCCGAACACCACCGCCACGATCGTGAACACGGGCACCGTGCCGAGGAGTCGGTCGGCGACGTAGCCGAAGAGGCCGAGCAGCGCCGGGGTGAGCACCATCTCCATGCCCCGCGCCATCCCGTCGTCGAGCCGGGCGGCAGTCGATCGCTTGGCGTTCGTCGTGCTCATGGGTGAACGTCGGTCCCTGCTCGGCCAAGCCTGCCCCGCCTCCGTTGGCAGGGTGCTCGTGAACGGTTTCGCAATGTAGAAGAACGGTTTTGGAGCCCGCAAATTCGGGCCCCGGTCACGCACCCGACGGACGTCACCCGCCGGGCGACGCGGACCCTGTCGGCACCGTCGTGGGCCGGGCGGACTCTAGTGGGTGGGCCTGCCCGGCGCGGGCGTCCGGCTCGGCCTCGGGGGGCTCCCGGGCACCGGGCGACTCCTCCCCGGGCGCCTCATGAGGCGGGTTGAGGCGGGGGTGCAGCACGGTGAACAGGAGCGCCCCGAGCGCGGCGATCCCGAGCGGGATCAGCTCGTTGCCCCGCTTGAAGTAGATCGGGTAGAGCACCAGCACGGACAGGATCGTGGTCCAGGCCCACAGGATCACGACCGCCCGCCGGTGCCCGTGGCCCATCTCCATGAGCCGGTGGTGGAGATGCTGCTTGTCGGCGCCGAGCACCTGGATGCCCTCGCCCCGGGCCCGCTTGAGGGTCCGCCGGACGACGGCGAAGCCGGTGTCGAGCATGGGCACGCCGAGGATCACGAAGGGGATGAAGACCGGGGCGAAGAAGAAGAACTTCTGGCCGCTGAAGGTGTCGGCGGTGTGGCCCCCGACGACCATGGTCGAGGCGGCCATGAGCAGGCCGAGGAACAGCGCGCCGGCGTCGCCCATGAAGATCCGCGCCTTGTGGACGTTGTGGGGGAGGAAGCCGAGGCAGACCCCGCAGCAGATGACCGCGAGGAGCGGCCCCACGCTCTCCGACGGCAGCAGGCCGGCCCCCGAGAGCTTGTGGCTGTAGAGGAAGAACGCACCGGCGGCGATGGCGACGATGCCCGCCGCCAAGCCGTCGAGGCCGTCGATCAGGTTCACCGCGTTGGTGATGAGGGCCACCCACAGGACCGTGATCAGGGGCTCAAGGTCGGCGGACAGCGACACGAAGCCGGCGAAGGGGACCTGGAAGTAGATCATCGTGACGCCGGACAGGTACAGCACGCTCCCGGCGAAGACCTGGCCCGCCACCTTCGCCGGGGCCGACACCTCCCGGATGTCGTCGAGCAGGCCCACCCCGAAGATGGCCGTCGCGCCGAGGACGACCCCGAGGGGCTCGGTGGACCGGTCGAACACCCCCCGGAACTGCGGCATCCGGGAGGCGATGCCCATCGCCAGCAGGAAGGCGACGTACATCGCGGCACCGCCCGCCGTCGGGGTGGCCTTCTCGTGGACCTTGCGGTCCGAGATGGCCTCGACCACCCCACAGCGCACCGCCACGCGGCGGGCGACGAAGGTCAGGAGGAAGGTGGCGAGGGCCGAGATGGCCAGGATGGTGCCGTAGCCGACCACCGCCGGCCCGCCGTCAGACCCGGCCGGCGCCGTAGGGCGGGAACTTGGAGCAGAGCACGACCACGTCGTCGCGCACCGCACCGAGCTCGGCATCCCCGGCACCCGTCTGCCCGAACCCACCCAGGGCCCGTTCGATCAACTCGGCGATTCGCTCCATCTCCGTCTCGCACATGCCGGCCGTGGTCACGGCCGGCGTGCCGATCCGCAGGCCGCTCGTCACGAACGGCGAGCGGGGGTCGTCAGGGATGGTGTTCCGGTTGAGGGTGATGCCGGCCCGGTCGAGCAGCTCCTGGGCCTGCTTGCCCGTCAGCTCGGGGTGCGAGGACCGCAGGTCCACCAGCATCAGATGGTTGTCCGTCCCGCCCGAGACCAGCCGGAAGCCCCGGCCGGCCAACGCCCGCGCGAGCGCCTGGGCGTTGGCCACGACCTGGTGGGCGTACTCCCGGAACTCCGGGCGGGCAGCCTCGCCGAAGGCGACGGCCTTGGCGGCGATGACATGCTCGAGCGGCCCGCCCTGCAGGCCGGGGAACAGGGCCTTGTCGATGGCCGGGGCCAGCTCGGCCTTCGAGAGGATGCAACCCCCGCGCGGACCCCGCAGGGTCTTGTGCGTGGTGAAGGTCACCACATCGGCGAACGGCACGGGCGACGGGTGGGCCCCACCTGCGACCAGCCCGGCGATGTGGGCGGCGTCGAAGAGGTAGTAGGCGCCGACCTCGTCGGCGATGGACCGGAACGGCGCGGGATCGATGATCCGGGGGTAGGCGGTGGCGCCCGCCACGATCATCCGGGGCCGGTGCGCATGGGCGAGCTGGGCGATGGCGTCGTAGTCCAGGCGCTCGTCGCTCGGGGTCACCCGGTAGTGGACGAAGTTCCAGAGCTTGCCGGTGGCGTTGGCCGGGCTGCCGTGGGTCAGGTGGCCGCCGTGGTCGAGGCTGAGGGCCAGGACGGTGTCGCCCGGGTCGAGCAGGCCCAGGTAGACGGCCAGGTTGGCGTTGGCTCCCGAGTGCGGCTGCACGTTCGCGTGATCGGCGCCGAAGAGCGCCGTGACCCGGTCCCGGGCGAGGTCCTCGACTTCGTCGATGATGGCGTTGCCGCCGTAGAAGCGCTTCCCGGGGTAGCCCTCGGCGTATTTGTTGGTGAGGACCGACCCGGTGGCGCGCAACACCGCGGGCGAGGTGAAGTTCTCGCTGGCGATGAGCTGGAGGGTGGTCTGCTGTCGCTCGAGCTCCCGCTCGAGCATCGAGAACACCTCGTCGCGGGAACCGTCGTCGGCCGTCCAGGTCACCGGCTCAGTGTACGGCCCAGCCCCCGGTTCGGCGGGTCCGGGCCGTACACAACCCGTGCCGACGCCCTGCCGGGTGGCGGGCGGACCACGCCCCCGGCTACACCACACCCGTGCCCCTGGACCCCCGCACCCCGGTCCTCGTCGGCGTCGGGCAGGTGACCCGGCATCCGGCGGACCTCGACGACTGCCCACCGCCGCCGGCGCTCCTGGAGCACGCGGCGCGCGCGGCCGGTGACGACAGCGGCACCGGCAGCGCGCTGCTCGAGCGGGCCGACTCGGTCCAGGTGGTCGCGTTCAACTCCTGGCGGTACCCGAACCCGGCGCGGGAGCTGGCCGAGCGGCTCCGGGCGGCCCCCGGCGAGCACGTCCTCAGCGCGGTCGGCGGCAACTCCCCGCAGCTCCTGCTCAACGAGGCCAGCCTCGCCATCCTCGCCGGCCGGGCGCGGATCGTGCTGATCGCCGGGGTGGAGGCACGGTTCTCCCGATCGCTGTTCAAGCGGGCGGGCCTGAAGCCGGCGTGGCCACCCCAGGCGGAGGACACCCCGCCTCCCGACCGGATCGTCGGGACCGATCGGCCCGGGGTCAGCGAGGCGGAGGCGCGGGTGGGCCTGTCGCCCCCGGTCAACACGTACCCGGTCTTCGAGACGGCGATCCGCCTGGCCGCCGGCGAGGGCTTCGACGCCCACCAGGTCCGGGTCTCGGAGCTCTGGGCCCGCTTCAGCCGGGTCGCGGCCGCGAACCCCCACGCCTGGGACCGCGAACTGCACGACGCGGCGGAGATCCGGACCGCGTCCCCGGCGAACCGGATGGTGAGCTGGCCGTACACGAAGCTCATGACGGCCAACCTGTACGTCGATCAGGCCGCCGCCCTGCTGATGACGTCCGTGGCCGAGGCGCGGGCGGCGGGCGTGCCGGAGGACCGTTGGGTCTTCCCGTGGGCCGGGTCGGACTGCCACGACCACTGGTTCGTGTCCGAGCGCTGGGACCTTGCCTCGTCACCGGCCATGGCCGCCAACGGCCGGGCCGCCCTCGGGCTCGCCGGCATCGGCATCGACGACGTCGCCCACGTGGACCTCTACTCGTGCTTCCCCTCGGCGGTGGAGATGGGGGCGGCTGCGCTCGGCCTCGACATCGAGGACCCGGCCCGGGTCCCGACCGTCACCGGCGGCCTCAACTTCGGTGGCGGCCCGGGCAGCGACTACGTCGGCCACTCGATCGCCACGATGACCGGCCTGCTGCGTCGCGACCCCGACTCGATCGGGCTGGTGACCGGGCTGGGCTGGTACGCGACCAAGCACAGCATCGGCGTGTACTCGAGCGCGCCGCCGAACCGGGCGTTCCGCCGCGCCGACCCCCAGCGGGACGTCGACGCGACGCCCTCGCGCCGCAGCGCGCCCGATCACACGGGGGCGGTGGCCATCGAGTCGTGGACGGTGGTCCACGAGCGGGGGGGCGAGCCCGAGGTCGGGATCGTGGCCTGCCTCGCGGCGACCGGCGAGCGGGTCTGGGCCACGACCCGCTCGCCCGGGGCCCTCGCCTCGCTCG
>Ga0209048_10003592_pt1 | contig 15017 bp, 14 predicted proteins | sample FrelakmetCRP12CR_FD_187146 | JGI IMG/M metagenome (GOLD analysis project Ga0209048, IMG submission 187146) | Freshwater lake sediment microbial communities from the University of Notre Dame, USA, for methane emissions studies - CRP12 CR (SPAdes)... | ecosystem: Environmental > Aquatic >... | reverse complement strand
CGCAGCTGCCCCCGCGGCTGGCGCGGCCCCCGCAGCGGCGCCTGCCGCGAAGCCCGCGGCCGCCGAGGCCAAGGGCGGCAAGGACGCGAAGAAGTAGGCGTCCACGGGACCGGCAAAGACGGGCTGCTCTCCGGAGCAGCCCGGTCTTTTTTCCGGCCGTTCTTCCACCTCGTACGACCTGCTGCATTCCATCATGGCCGGCACTCCGCTGCAGATCATCGTCGGGCTGGGCAATCCCGGTCCCGAGCACCGGATCACGCGCCACAACGCGGGATTCTGGTTCGTGGACGCGCTCGCACGATCGCAGAGCGTGCAGTTCCGGCCGCACTCGCGCTACCAGGGCGAGATCGCGAAGGTCACCTTGGAGGGGCAGGAACTCATCCTGCTCAAGCCGCAGACCTACATGAACCGCAGCGGCCTGTCCGTGCGCGCACTCATCGACTACGTCAAGGCACCGGTGGGCGAGGTGCTCGTCGTGCACGACGAGCTCGACCTGCCGCCAGGCGTGGCGCGCTTCAAGCTCGGGGGTGGGCACGGCGGGCACAACGGCTTACGCGATGTCATCACGCACTGCGGGCCGGAGTTCTGGCGGCTGCGGCTCGGCATCGGCCACCCCGGCGACAAATCTGAGGTGATCGACTACGTACTGCAGCGCGCGGCGGCCGCAGAGGAGCAGGCTGTCGTTGACAGCCTCAGCGCGGCGATGGCCGCGCTGCCGGTGTTTTTGTCCGACGGCGCCGAGACGGCGATGAAGCTGCTGCACTCCAAGGGCGAGGAATAGTGGGCATCAAGTGCGGCATCGTCGGCCTGCCGAACGTCGGCAAGTCGACGCTCTTCAACGCGGTCACGCAGGCGCAGAACGCCGCGGCCGCCAATTATCCGTTCTGCACGATCGACCCGAATGTGGGCGTCGTGCCGGTCCCCGACAAGCGCCTCAAGGCACTTGCGGACATCGTCAAGCCCGAGAAGGTGATCCCGACGACCGTCGAGTTCGTCGACATCGCGGGACTCGTGGCCGGCGCCTCGAAGGGCGAGGGCCTCGGCAACAAGTTCCTGGCCCACATCCGCGAGACGGACGCGATCGCCCACGTCGTGCGCTGCTTCGTCAACGACGACATCGTGCACGTCGCGGGGCGCATCGACCCGATCGCCGACATCGACGTGATCAACACAGAACTCGCACTCGCCGACCTCGACACGGTCGAGCGCGGCCTGCAGCGTGCCGAGAAGGCGTCGAAGGCGGGCGACAAGGACGCCATTCGCCTGCGCGACCTGCTGAAGCGGGTCCGCGAGCACCTCGATGCCGGCAGGCCGGCGCGTACGCTGGCGATCGATTCGGCGGAACGGCCGCTGCTGCAGGAGCTGCACCTGATCACGATGAAGCCCCTGATGTACGTCGCCAACGTGGCGGAGGGCGGCTTCACGGACAACCCGTACCTGGCGGCCGTGGAACAGCGCGCGGCGGAGGAGGGTGCCGACGTCGTGCCCGTGTGCGCGGCAATCGAGGCGGAGATTGCGCAGCTCGACGAGGGCGACCGGCTCGCGTTCCTCGAGGAGCTGGGGCTGCACGAGCCGGGCCTCGACCGCGTCATCCGTGCGGCGTATCACCTGCTCGGGTTGCTCACGTTCTTCACGGCCGGGCCGAAGGAAGTGCGCGCGTGGACCTCCCACATCGGCGCGCGGGCGCCGCAGGCCGCCGGCGAGATCCACACCGACTTCGAGAAGGGTTTCATCCGCGCCGAAGTCATCGGCTACGAAGACTTCATCGCCTGCAAGGGCGAGCAGGGCGCCAAGGAAGCCGGCAAGATGCGCCTCGAGGGCAAGGAGTACGTCGTCCGCGAGGGCGACGTCATGCATTTCCGCTTCAACGTCTGACCCGCCCGTGCCTCTCCCGCGTCAGCGGGAGAGGCGGGTCATTCGGATCGGGACCGGGCCGGCTGCTCCTCAGGGAATGACCTGCTTCGCCGCGTCGACAGCATCCTTAAAGCTGAATCCCTTCTTCTTCTTTGGCTTCGCCTCCTCGCCCTGCTGCTGGGCGGGGTTCGTTGCGGAGCCTTCGGTCTCGCCGCTGCTCGTGTCGGCTGCGGCTCCACTGGCGCCCTCCATGCCCGGCATCATGCCGAGCATAGACATAGCGACGGATTTGACGCGCACCTTGAGCGCCCAGTCCGGCTCCCAGGCGAGCTTCGGATCGGTCGGCCGCGGCGGATAGGCGAGGTTGAGCTCGGTGCCGTAGGCGATCATGCGCAGCATGCCGCCAGTGCCCTCCGGGAAGACGCCCTTCGGGATGTCGCAACGCGCGATGGACGGCTGCAGCAGCACCTTGTCCTTGAGCCACTGGTCCACCGACTTGTTGGTCTGGTAATCGGTGAGGCCGAACCCGGAGTCCGGCAGTTCACTCGAGGTCCAGATCGTCATCTCGGCGGCGCCGCTGTCGTCGCCCTTGCCGCCCATCGCCGCGATGAAGTACGCGCGTGCCGTGGGCAGGACCTGCCAGGTGAGCTGCGTGACGCCGTCCGACTGCGCCTGCTTGAGCCCAATGGGCGGCATGATGTCCTGCGCCGGCGGGAGCGTGAATTTGAAACTCTCGGGCACCCCCTGGCCCGTGAATGCATGCTGTCCGGAGAGGGATGCGCCCTCCGGCACGAAACGCTTGTCGGTCAGGTTCGGCCACACGGGCCGCCCGGGTGCGGAGTGCGTACCGCGCTGCGTTGCGCGACGTCCCTTGAAGGCCTCGGCGAGGTCCCCGATTGTAGCGGTGGACAAATCGACGACCTTCGGCTGCCCCGGCCGGATCGTCGTGCCGCAGCCCCAGTAGAGCTTGATCTTGCCCTTCGGCTGCTGCGATGGCTCCTCGATATCGCCTTCCTTGTACTCGCGGACGGGTTTCGACTCTGGAAGCACTTTGAGTTGCAGCGTGGGCGCCAGCTTGCTCGACTCCGGCACGGCCTGCAGCGCCTCGGCCAGCGCCGGGTTGCGGGTAGTCATCAGCGTCACGTCGAGGAAACTGCCGCTGCCGCCGAACCGTGTGTGGCCGAACTGATTGCCGCTCTTCTTGCCGCCCATGATCATCGAGAGCGGCGTGTCCCCGCCGCCACCCATCATTCCGGCGGCCATGGCGGGCATGCCAGGGGAGGCGAAGGTCGCGATGTCGATCCAGGCCTGGGAAATCGGTGGCTTGTCGGCCGGCGCTTCGGCCAGCACGAGGCTGGCGGGAACGGCGCAGGAAATCGCGGCCAGCGCGGACGTCAGGAACTGTTTCATGGCGGAACCCTTGTGGTTGGTGTGGCTTGCCCGCTCTAAAAGTCTGGCACAAGCCCGGCGGTCCGGCATCAGGACAGTCACGGTGCGCCTTGACTCCCCCGCCCGCGCTCCGGACAATTCGCGGTCCCGTGCGGCCCGGATCCGGTTCCGACCCGCCCGACCGGCCTCGTGGTGAGGTAGCTCAGACGGTTAGAGCGAGGGATTCATAACCCCTAGGTCGGGAGTTCGATTCTCCCCCTCACCACCATCTGTTAAGCGCTCCCGCAAGTCATTGATTTATGGGCTTGCGGGAGCGGGACGTCTCGCCCCAAACGCTCCGCGAGTGGAGCAGTTCGTGTAGCAGTCTGTAGTTCTTCGTCACCGTAGACGGACTGCGGGGTCAGCGTTCGGCGTATTCGACCATCAAAGCCCACCCGTACGACGTTCAAGTCGGCATCGGCTGGCGCACGTGTAGCTGCCCGACTGCACCGTGAGCGGCAGGCGTAATGATGCTTTGCCCTGCGCAACAGGCCGAGTTCGTGGCAGCGCGCTGTGACCGGCGGGCGAATTGATCCTTTCCCTTGGGCAACGATCCTCGCGGGCGGCAGCTCGGTCCAGCGGTCACAGCGCCGGCAACAGGCGCGTGGCTCGTGGTGGTGGTCATGCAGGCCGGCGGTGTGCCGAGGTCAATCCTATGACGAGTCCGTCAGATGACATAAGCGAGCGGCCACGATAGAGAATACGACGATATGTCGTCAAAATATTGCGACGCGGGACGCAATTGTGGTCTAAAGGACCACAGTTGCCCATTTATGCGCGGTCAGAACAAGAAGAGATGCAAAGCTCCGACATCCAGCAAATGAACGGTGTCGAAAGGCGTCGTCACTTCATACGGGCGATGTCGAAGTCGATCGATGGACGGTCCTTAACGCAGTTTGAGCGCACACTGCTAGAAGCGATCTTCGAGGCGCTACTGCGCGGCGAAGATGCCTCCGACCTGATCGGAATCAAATCGGCCCACAACCGCCGATCCGCCGACCCGATTCGTATCGCAGTCCACTACTTGTGCCTCACTAGACTCTTGCATGAGAAGGCTGTGGTGGCGTGGCGCACAGTCGGCGATGCCTGGGGATTGAACAAGCGCGAGGTGCAGTGGGTCGTCGCCAACAACTGGGCACCCGCTTTGGCAAAGCTCCAACAATTTTCCGGTGCGCCAGAGGCGCTGCTCCGTCTCTGTGAGCGGCACGCTGGAGGGGCCCGTCCTGAGCGTCGCCGGTCTAGGTTTGAGCCGCCGACGAAAAGCATAGGCGACACGCTTATTCCGACATGAACCCCGGCCCTGCGCCGGGGTTTCGGTTTCAGGGCGAACGCGGCAGCTATTCGACGGGACGGGCTACGCGAGCCCGCGCGGCATCGGGAGCATCGACAACGCCAGCCGACACCGTCGCATTGCGTAGCGGTTCCCGGCCAGTGTCCTTCATCGGTACGGGCGGAACGCTGCCGACATTCTGCCGAGGTGGGCCGATGAACTCGAAGCCCTGGCCGCTGACGTAGAGTCCGAAGAAGGCCCCAGGAAACGGAGGCAGCGCCATCAGCGTGGGGGTATGTCTCGCAAACCGAAGCGGACGGCTTGCGCTGAATTGGGCACTTAGCCTGGCTTTGCGGTAGCCCCCCTCACCATCGTCCCGCCTCGGCGGCATTAGTCCGGCCCGGGCGGCTACCGTCGTGCCGCTCCTCCGGCCCACGATGGCCGGCAGCGGACCGCGGCGAGCCACCCACCCGGCTGATTCATCAATCAGTGTGTGGTCCACAAGGAACAGCGTCGTCGTCCGACGGCCCAAGAGGCGCCTCGAACGGCGCCTGCTCGGCAGGCAAGAGCCACAGCTCTCTGCGCCGTGGCACTCGGTGGTCACGGCGGTTGCCTGAGCCCCGGGCCCGAGGTCGGTCTTCAGTCCGTAAGCACGGGAGCGTGTCGGCCTCCGCCGGTTGCGTTGCCGTGCCCCCGGGAAGCCGACCGGTCCCATGCAATACGAAGAATACGCAGGGGCGCATGACTGCGTATTCCCGTAACGGCGGTTCGCGACAGGCCGACACGAACAACGGTACCGTGATCAAAGTGGGAAGTTCTGCGAGCCAAGGGCCCGGCGGTCCGCCGGGTGCGGCCGCGGCGTGGGGACGGTGCCGTAATCGACTGACTGCATGACGGCAGCACGGCTTTCGCAGCAGTGCGCGAGCTCGCGCCGCGGCTACGCACATGGCGTTACGTACATGCCGCGAGCGGGCGCGGAATATTCCGGAGCCATCGCCGCTATATGCTTCGGCAACGAACGTCTACGCGGTGGGCACACAGATGGGAGGTGCCGATGGACGTGCTGCGCAGCATCCTCGTCCTCATGGAACCGACCCGCGAGGAGCAGGCCGCATTCGACGCGGCGCTGGGTCTCGCGAAAGGCTGGGGGGCGAAACTGCACCTGTTCATGAGCGACTATCGTGACCTTCACGTCTCGTTCTATGAACCGCCGGCGCCGGGACTGGTGCAGTACCGGGAGTCCGTGCTCGCCGCGCATCGCGAGACTCTGGAGCAATGCGTGCAACGTGGGGCGGCACAGGGCGTGTCGGTCAGTTTCGAGACGCTGTGGGGGTCGCCGTTTCACGAACTCGCGCTGGAACGCATTGCCGCGCTGCGGCCCGACCTGGTCGTCAAGCAGAGCGAGCACCACAACCGCATCGAGCGGACATTGTTCACCGGCTCGGACTGGCACCTGATCCGGGATTGCCCGTCGCCGCTGCTGTTGGTGAAGGAGTCGGCGCGGCTCACGCGCCCGCGCATCCTGGTCTGCGTCGACCCGCAGCACCTGCACGACAAGCCGGCGACGCTCGATCATCAGCTGCTGCGCAGGGCCGCCATGCTGTGCGAGCGCCTCGGTGGCGAGGTTCACGCCCTGCATGTGTTCGCGCTGCCGCACCCTGTTGCCGTGATCGGCGATGCCTACGTGGCAGCCGCCGGGATCGTCCCGGACGACGCGACGATCGAGTCTGCGAACATGGCGCTGCGCGAGCTGCTCGCGGCTCACCCGATCGTCGGTGACCGTGCTCATCTGCGCGTCGGCGTGCCCGCGCAGGACATCGTCGCGGAAGCGGCTAACCTGAACGTCGACCTCGTCATGATGGGAGCCGTCTCGCGCCGGCGCCTCGAGCGCTGGTTCATCGGTAGCACCGCCGAGGCGGTGCTCGATCGGCTGCCGTGCAACGTCTGGGTCGAGAAGCCCCGTCCTGGCGCGTAGGCCCTGAAGCCTCAGAGCCCGGTCCGTTGCAGCTGCGCGAGCACTGCGGGGAGCGCCTGCGGGTCCGTGCTGTCCGCCGTGACCGTGAGGGGCACCTCACCCGGGGTGAGCGGTTCCCAGTACGACGGCTGGCGATCAAGCAACTCCACATCGGCCTCCGATGCGTCGCTCCTGGCCGCGTGGCGGGCCGCCACCCTGCGTTTCAGTTCGTCGAGCGGGGCGGTGCAATGCACGATGCGCGCGTCAAATCCCTGCTCGCGCGCAACCGTCAGCAGGTCGCCACGCTCGCCGCGACGCAGGAACGCCGCATCCACGATGACGTCTTCACCGCCGCGCAGACAAGCTCGCGCGCACTCGGCGAGGCGGCCGTAAGTCCGCGCGTTGAAATCCCGGGTGTAGATCCCCGCATCTGGCGCCGAGCGTGAGCTCGCGAGCGGCGTGAGGCCTGCGAGACGCTTGCGTTCGACGTCGGAGCGGATGTGCATCGCGCCGAGTGCGGCGGCCAGCTGGCGCGCCAGCCACGTCTTACCGGAACCCGACAGGCCACACGTGATGAGGAGTCGCGGCCGTGGGCGCGCGGACTGCGCGGTGGCCCAGTCGATATAGCGCCCTACGTCGGCGATAGCGGACGCCAGCGCTGCCGCATCGTCGCGCGCCTGTTGCGCGCGCAGCGCCGCGACCTTGGCCCGCACCAGTGCCCGGTAGGTCTCGTAGTACGGCAGGAGCTCGAGCCCCGCATAGTCGCCCAGCACCTCAGCCCAGGCATTGAGCGCTGCGTGCCGCAGGTCGCGCCGGCCGCGGGCCGCGAGGTCCATGCTCAGGAATGCGAAGTCGTTCACGGTGTCGACGAAACGCAGACCGGGATCGAACTCGATGCCGTCGAACGGGGTCAGCCGGCCCTGCCAGCGCACGACGTTTGCGCAGTGCAGGTCACCGTGACATTCCCGCACCCAGCCTGAGTCGCGGCGTCCGGCCATCAGCGGGGCGAGTGCCGCAAATCGTGCCTCACTGGCGGCGCGCAGGGCGCTTACGGCCGGGACGTCGAGACCGGCCGGGTGCAACGCCATGAGTTCGGCGAAGTTGTCCTGGGTCACCTGGTGCACCCGGGCCGGCGTGCCGTAAGGAGCATCCCCTGCCGTGCGCGCAGCCGCGGCGTGGAACCGTGCGAGATCTTGCCCGAGCGAAGCGACTTCCGGTGCCTGCACGGTCCCCGCGGCGACCAGCGCGTCGAGTTCCTCGCGCGTGTCGAACTGGAGCATGCGCACGGCGTACTCGAGCACGGACTCCGCCGGCCCGCCGATACGGGGTGCCTCCGCCGGGCCCCCGATCGCCACGACGTCGAGGTACAGGCCGGGTGCGCAGCGGCGGTTCAGCCGGAGCTCTTCCTCGCAGCAGAACCGGCGCCGGGCGAGCGTCGAATAGTCCAGGAAGCTCAGGCGGACAGGCTTCTTGATCTTGTAGGCATATGGGCCGGTCAACAGGACCCACGAGATGTGGGTCTCCTGCACCCGGATGGGCAGGGTGACGCGATGTGGATACGCGCTGGACGAACACAGTGCGGCGATCAGGCCGCCACGGCCACAGTCGGGTCCGGGGTGCGGCCCCGCGGGAGGCGCGTCATCCGTTCCGGGGGCATGCATGACCCGATTCCTCGGATTCGGCTCTCGACGGCGGTTGCGGGAAGTGTACCCTTGGGGGCGTTCCCTTGAGCCCCTGCGATCAATACCTATGGTCGACGCGGGGGGGCGTTCGACAATGAAACTGCACTCTGGGAACGAGGCATCGAATTGAGCGGAGGAAGTTCCAACCGTGACTATTCCTGTAAATATCACTTTCAGACACATGGAAACCTCGACGGCCGTAGAGACTCGTGTGCACGAGCTCGCCCAGCACCTGGGGGTTTTCAGCGATCGCATCCTGTCCTGCCGCGTGGTGGTCGACTCACCGCACCGCCACCACCACCAGGGCAAGGTCTTCAACGTCAAGGTGCAGCTCGAGCTGCCGGGGGAGGACGTCGTCGTCGACATGGAGAGGCCGCAGCGCAACGGGCACGAAGACGTCTACGTCGTGCTCCGCGACGCGTTTGACGCCGCGAAGCGCCAGCTCCAGCAGCGCATGTCCGCGATCCGGGGTGAAGAGAAACGACGCGAGCAACTCAGCTGACGAGCCGTGCGGGGCCGGCCGGGACCGGCCCCGGCGCGAGCGGTGCGATGGGTGGCTGGCAGCACTTCGCGCACGGGGCCGATATCGGCGTGCGCGGCACGGGCCGCTCCCAGGCGGAAGCCTTCGCCAACGCCGCGGTCGCCCTGACCGCCGTGGTCACCGACCCAGAGGCCGTGCGGCCGGTCGAGACGATTCATGTCGAATGCGCGGTCACTGACCCGGAACTGCTGCTCTGCGAATGGCTTAACGCCATCGTCTTTGAGATGGCGACCCGCCACATGCTGTTCTCGCGCTATGACGTGCGCATCGACGGCGCGCGGCTGCGCGCCGAGCTCTGTGGTGAGCGCGTCGACATCACGCGCCATGCGCCGGCGGTCGAGGTGAAGGGCGCGACCCTGACCGAGCTATCGGTGCGGCGGGGCGAGGACGGCGAGTGGTCGGCGCAGTGCGTTCTCGACGTGTGACCTGAGGAGCGTCGCGTGGATCTGCAGGGCATCCGACGTGAGTCCGATTTCCGGTGGGTGATTGCGCCCGCGGGCGCGATGCGCGTCCCGGCGGTACTGTACGCCGACGAGTCGCTGATTCGCGGCATGGACGAGAAGGTCCGCCAGCAGATCTGCAACGTCGCGAGCCTGCCCGGCATTGTCGGCGCCGCCTATGCGATGCCGGACGCGCACTGGGGCTACGGTTTCCCCATCGGCGGCGTCGCCGCCTTCGACGCCGAGCAGCACGGCGTCGTTTCGGCCGGCGGTGTCGGCTTCGACATTTCCTGCGGCGTGCGCACGTTGCTGACCGGCTGCGGCCGCGAGGAGGTTGTCGCGCTGCAGCGCGAGCTGGCCGACGCACTGGAGCAGGCGATCCCGGCGGGTGTCGGCAGTACCGGCCGCGTGCACCTGTCGAGCGCGGAGATGGACGCGATGCTCACCGGTGGCGCGCAGTGGGCGGTCGCCCGCGGGCACGGGGACCCGGCCGACCTCGAGCACATCGAGGAACGGGGCTGTATCGTCGACGCAAATCCGGCGGAGGTCTCGCCGCGCGCGCGGCAGCGGCAGCGTGACGAGATGGGCACGCTGGGTTCGGGCAACCACTATCTCGAGGTGCAGTGGATCAGCGAGGTTCACGACGCCGAGGCGGCCGCCGCCTTCGGCCTGAGGCAGGGCGAGGTGGTGGTCAGCATCCACTGCGGGTCGCGCGGCCTCGGTCACCAGATCGGCACCGACTACCTGCGCGACATGGCGCTCGAGGCGCCGTCCCACGGCCTGCGGCTGCCCGACCGCGAACTCGCCTGCGCGCCGATCCGCTCCGACCTCGGGCAGCGCTACCTGGGCGCGATGCGCGCTGCCATGAACTGCGCGCTCGCGAACCGGCAGATCCTCACGCAGCTGTGCCGCGACGTGTTCAGGACGGTTCTGCCGCAGGCGCGGCTAGACGTGCTCTACGACGTCTCGCACAACATCTGCAAGGTCGAGGAGCACGAGGTCGAGGGACGACTGCGCAAGCTCTACGTGCACCGCAAAGGCGCGACTCGCGCCTTTGGTCCCGGCCACCCCGCCGTGCCGGAAGCAATGCGGCCGTTCGGCCAGCCGGTCCTGATCGGCGGCTCGATGGGCACGGCTTCCTACGTGCTGGCGGGCATGGACTCCGGCGAAGGGCTGGCGTTGAGTTCGGCCTGCCACGGCGCCGGTCGCAGCATGTCGCGCCATGAGTCCTCGCGGCGCTGGCACGGCCGCACGCTCGTGTCGGAACTTGCCGCCCGGGGCGTGGTAGTCCGCAGCCCGTCGCTGCGCGGTGTGGCGGAAGAGGCACCGGGCGCGTACAAGCCCGTGGAGACCGTCGTGGAAGCGACCGAACGGGCCGGGCTCGCGCGCAAGGTCGTGCGCCTGGAGCCCATCGTCTGCGTGAAGGGATGAGTCGATGAACGAAACGTTGCTGTTTGCCCCGCTCGCCAGCCGCCAGTTCGGCGAGCGCGTTGCCCTTGAGCTCGGCGTGAAGCTCGCGCCGCTCGAGGAGCGCGAGTTCGAGGGTGGCGAGCACAAGGCACGGCCACTGGTCGACCCCCGCGGCCGAGACGTCTACGTGATCCAGTCGCTCAGCGGGGATGCGATGGGCAGCGCCAACGACCGGTTGTGCCGGATGCTGTTCCTCATCGCGGCGCTGCGCGACGGCGGTGCCGCGAGCGTCAGCGCCTGCGTGCCGTACCTCTGCTATGCACGCAAGGACCGCCGCACCAAGGAGCATGACCCGGTCACGCTGCGCTACGTCGCGCAGATTATCGAGGCAGTCGGCACCGATCACCTACTCGCGCTCGATGCGCACAACCTCGCGGCGTTCGAGAACGCCTTCCGGGTGCCGCTCGACCACCTTGAGGCCGCGCCGCTGCTCGCACGTTACCTCGCGCAGGAGCTTGCGCCCGGCCCGGTCTGCGTCGTCTCGCCGGACTTCGGCGGTGCAAAGCGCGCACAGCGACTGCAGGAGCTGCTGGCCGTGCACGCCCGGCGCGAAGTTGGCCTCGCGGTGCACGAGAAGCGCCGCAGCAGCGGCGTGTTGAGTGGCGAGACGCTGTTCGGCTCGGTCGACGGAGCCGAGGCCGTCATCATCGACGACCTCATCAGCGGGGGCGACACGATCCTGCGCGCCGTTGAGGCATGCCGGCAGGGCGGGGCGCGGCGAGTCACGGCGTTCGCCACGCACGGCGTCTTCCAGCCCGAAGCGCGGCGGCTGCTCGGGCCGCAGGGCCCCGACCGGCTCATCGTCACCGACTCGATCCTGCCGACGCGGCTCCAGGCCTCGGACGGGGAGCGCGCGCCGACGGTGCTTCCGGCTTCGTCGCTGTTCGCACAGGCGATTCGCCGCATCGTCGAGGGTGGGTCGGTGGTGGCCCTGCGGGAGCTCCAACCCGCCGCGCGCTGAGGGCCGTCAGCCGTCGGTGCGGGCGAACTCGGCGAGCGCGCCCGACACGTACGACTTGGCGCGCTCGATCCAGGCCGCTGGTGTATTGCCGTCCGGTTCGGCCGATCGCCATACGTAAAGCTTGGCGCGGGTTGTCGCGCGGTGGCTGCGGTAGAAGGCGAGCAGTGTCTCGGCAGCACCGTCGCCGAGCGCCGCGAGGCAATCGCCGCGCAGGCGCCGCCCGACGTCCGCATGCCCGAGGCGTGCGCATTCGAGCTCAAGAAGACTCAGCTCCTCGGCGCGATCGAGCAGGCGCAGCTCCCGATCGAACTCCAGGCGGTCGATAATGGCGGGCGGCGAGCCGAGGAAGACGTGCTCGGGGCGCAGGTCGCCGTGGGCCTCGACGACGCAGCCGGCGGCGGCGCGCTGCGCGAACAGTGCGGACTCGGCAGCGATGAAATCATCCTGGCGGCCGGTGAGCGCGTTCGCGCCCGGGATGTCCGCCTGCTGCAGTACCCGGTGGTTTGCGGCGACCTGACCGTGCAGGCGGGCAACGAAGGCCGGGCCGTCGACAGGCGCCGTCTCCGCACGCCGGTAGAAGTCGGCCAGCCACCGCGCAATCTCTCCCAGCCGGCGGTCCCCGGCCTCGAGCCGAGCGAGGCGTGCGTCGAGGAATTGTGCGCGGTCGAGGCGGCGCATGCGCACCAGCCAGTCGACCGGCCTGCCCGTGCCGCCGAGGGCGAGGCGGCCGTCGGTGTCGGCGGTCAGCGGCAGCGCGTCGAGGTAGACGCCAGGCGCCAGCGGCCGGTTCAGCCGCAGTTCCTCGAGTGATCCCCGGCGCCGCGCCTCAAGCGAGCCGTAGTCCATAGTGCCGCGACGCTGAGGCTTGCGGAGCTTAAGGGCGCGATCGCCAGTCAGGAAGATCCACGCGAAATGCGTTTCGATGACTTCATCGCCGTGACCGCACAGGCCGCGCAGGAACGCCACCTTCGTCGCCAGGCTGCTCGGGGAGGGCATCATCATCAAAGTCGAGCATAGCACTAGGTAAATGCGCGAATGGCGCGCCCGCAGCGCCCGCGCACCATAGTACGGCCAGCGACGGAGCGGACACCGTGACGCACAGATACGTCGATCGCGACGAGGCGGGCCGGGCCCTCGCGGCCGAACTTGGCCGTTACCGCGGCGATGCCCGTGCCGTCGTGCTCGCCCTGCCTCGCGGCGGGGTGCCCGTGGGCTTCGGTGTAGCGCAGGCACTGGGACTGCCGCTCGACGTACTGGTCGTGCGCAAGCTCGGCCTGCCGATGCAGCCGGAGCTCGCGATGGGCGCGGTGGCGAGCGGTGGTGCACTGGTGCTCAACGAGGACGTGCTGCGTTACCTGCCGCCGGGGAGCGACGCGCTGGAACGGGTGAAGGCGCGCGAACTCGCCGAACTCGCGCGCCGCGAGCAGACCTACCGCAGTGGCCGGCCGGCCCTCGACCTGCGGGGCAAGACGGGGATACTCGTCGACGACGGGCTCGCCACAGGCGCGACGATGGAGGCGGCCGTGCGGGCGCTGCGCAGCCTGCATGCCGCGCGCGTCGTCGTGGCGGTCCCCGTCGCCTCGCCCGAGGCTCGCGAACGCGTGGCCCAGCACGCCGACGAAGTCATCTGTCTGCAGACGCCGGTGTATTTCAGCGCGGTCGGCCAGTGGTATGAGAACTTCGGGCAGACGAGTGACGAGGAAGTCAGGCGACTGCTCGCGCGGACGACCGGGGTCGCCTCGGGCGGCGGGCGGGACGTCGCGTGCTAACCTGACCGCCCTCGGCAGCGCAGGGGAGTAAAGCCATGAGCGAGATCGGTCCCGAAGTGCTGAAAATCGACGAGTTCACGGGTCGCGAGGAGCTGCTCGGGCTGGATCCCACTAGGCTGGCACCGGGCAGCCGCATGCCCCAGCAGCACGTGCGCAACCTGTTCACTGACGACACAGGGCGGTTCTTCGCCGGCATCTGGCGCAGCAGTCAGGGCGCGTGGCGGGTGTCCTACACGGAGAACGAGTTGTGCGTCCTGACCGAAGGACGCGTGCGCATCAGCGATGACGCCGGGCGCTCCTGGGAGTTCGGACCGGGCGAGTGCTTCGTCATACCGGCGGGGTTCCACGGCCTCTGGGAGGTGCTGGAGCCCGCGCGCAAGTTCTATGCTATCTACGAACCCGCGAGCGGTGGCTGAGCGGCGACACTTCGGCCGGAGCCGGGACTGGATCATCGGCCGGGGCGCTGTGGCCCGCGTCGCCCGCCCGCTCGCGGCGGCAGGTCAGCATCGGGGGGGTGATGATGCGGCCTGGGCCAAATCTCGTGGCGCTCCTGCTGACGATCTCGACGGCAGCGGCCCAGGCTGAAGTCACCGGGACGGTGACCGCTACGACCGATTACGACTTTCGCGGCATCACCCAGAGCGCACAGAACCCCGCGCTGCAGGCGAGCCTCGACTACTCCCACGCCAGCGGTTTCTACGCCGGCGCCTGGGGCAGCAATGTCGATTTCTGCGGTGGCTACGGTTCCGACGATTCCTGCAACGCCAAGGGCGAGCTCGACACCTATGCCGGCTGGCGGGGCGGAGAGACGGTGTCCTACGACGTCGGCGCCATTCACTACGGGTTCCCGAGCTCCCGCAGCATCAACTACGCAGAGATCTACGCAGGGGCCACATACAAATGGCTCACCGGCAAGTTCTTCTATTCCTGGGACTTCGGCGCTTCCAAGCAATCCGCGCAGTACTACCAGCTGGACGCCAACGTCCCGCTGCCAGCCAATTTCGCCCTCGGCCTGCACACCGGCTACAGCGACGGTGCCTACTGGGGGAGCAATCATTACTTCGACTGGTCTGCAGGGCTGAGCTACACGTTCGGGCAATTCACCTTCAACCTGAGGTGGGTGGATGGCAGCGACCTCGAGGTCCTCAACCACACGGAATACAACGCGAATCGCAGCGATAGGCGCGCGATCTTTTCGCTCTCCAGCACCTTCCCCTGGAAGCAGGAATGACCGGCGCACGCAGGCTGCCCGCGCGCCAGTGACGTGACGCCACGATTCGTGCAGCGCGAGGCGCGCGCCCGAGCCGCAGCCGTCAGGCGACGGCGCGCAGGACCTCGGCCAGCTTGCCGAAGAGTTCGTCGATGTGCTGCCGCTCGATGATGAGCGGCGGCGACAGCGCGATGATGTCGCCCGTCACGCGCACCAGCAGGCCCGCCTCGAACGCGCGCACGAAGGCCTCGTAGCCGCGCGCGCCCGGCTTGCCGGCGCTGGGTTCGAGTTCGACTGCGCCGATGAGGCCGAGGTTGCGCAGGTCGATGACGTGCGGCAGGCCCTTCAGGGAATGCACCCCGTCGGCCCAGTAGTCCGACATCTCCCGAGCTCGCGTGAGGAGCCCCTCGCGCCGATAGATCTGCTGCGTGGCGATGC
>Ga0209048_10003591_pt1 | contig 15018 bp, 14 predicted proteins | sample FrelakmetCRP12CR_FD_187146 | JGI IMG/M metagenome (GOLD analysis project Ga0209048, IMG submission 187146) | Freshwater lake sediment microbial communities from the University of Notre Dame, USA, for methane emissions studies - CRP12 CR (SPAdes)... | ecosystem: Environmental > Aquatic >... | reverse complement strand
CCTGTCAGCACGACGGTCACTTCGCGCCGCGCGTATTGCGCGAGCAGCATCGTCGGCAGCGCGGCCTGGTCGCCGAACGGCTCGTCGAACACGTCGACCCAGCTGTCGAGCGCGGGCAGCACGTCGTCGGGCGCCAGCATGAGGCAGTGATGCCGGCTGCCGATGTGCCGCGCGACGCGCGCGGCTTCCTCGTGCTCGCTGCCGACGTCGCGGCCGGTGAACCCGAGGTTGAACGTGTCGAGCGCGCGACCGGCGCATCGCGTCGCCATTGCCGCGACGACGCCGGAGTCGACGCCGCCGCTCACGAACGCGCCGAGCGGGACGTCGGCGACCAGCATCGATTCGACCGAGCGTGCGAGCTCGTGGTCGAGCGCGTCGACGGCGGCGGCGCCGCGCAACGCGTGCTTTGGGCGATAGGACGGCTTCCAGTACGCGCCGGTGGCGAGCAGGCCGCCGACGAACGACAGCCAATGGCCGGCCGGAAGCTTGCGGATCGCCGCGTAGACCGTGTATGGCGCCGGAATGTACTGGCACTCGAGGTACAGCGCGAGCGCGTCGAGGTCGATCGCGTGCGGCAGGCCGGGGAACGGCCGCAGCGCCTTCAACTCCGAGCCGAACGCGAGCGCGCCGCCGTGGGCCGCGTAGTAGAGCGGCTTGACGCCGAGGTGGTCGCGCGCGAGAAAAAGCTCTTTCCCGGCGCGATCCCACAGCGCGAACGCGAACATGCCGGCGAGCCGCGCGAGCACGTTCCTGCCCCATTGCCGCCAGCCGTGGACGATCACCTCGCCGTCGCCTTCGGTCGCGAACACGTGGCCCGCCGCCTGCAATTCGCGGCGCAGCTCGCGGAAGTTGTAGATCTCGCCGTTGAAGACGACGGCGATCGCGCCGTCCCGTGACAGGAGCGGCTGCCGGCTGCCCGCGAGGTCGATCACCGAGAGACGGCGATGGCCGAGCCCGACCGGTCCGTCGAAATGAAATCCGTCGGCATCAGGGCCGCGGTGGGCGAGCGCCGCGGTCATCGCCGGGAGCGCTTCGCGCGCGCGGCGATCGACGCTCCAGTAGCCGGTAATGCCGCACATGGGATCGGGGGGAGAAACGTGCCGGAACTGGAGCACCTTCTATCCGCGCCGCGATGGCGGCGTGGCGGAGCGCTCGGCACTCGAAACGGCCCCGAATTATAGCGCAGAGACCCCCAGCAATCCCCGGTAGAGGCCGATCAGCTCGCCGGCCATCGCATCCGGCGTCAATTTCGCGACCGCGGCCGGCGCGCACGTCGCCATGCGCGCGCGCTCGTTCGCGTCGAGCAGGCGGCGCATCGCGTCCGCGATCGCGGCGACGTCGATCGCATCGCAGACCGCTCCGGCGCCGTGCGCGACGACGAGCTCGCCGGCGCCGCAGCGGCGGCTGGTCACGACCGGCAGGCCGCAGGCGAGCGCTTCGAGGACGGCGTTGGACAGCGGGTCATAGATCGTGGGAAGCACGAACGCGTCGGCGGCGCCGAGAAAAGGGCGCGGGTCGGCCTGCGCCCCCGCAAACCTGACGCGGTCGGCGATGCCGAGACGCCTCGCCAGCGTCGCGTAACGCCCGGGATCCTTCTCGCGCCCGACGACGACGAGGCGCGCGCCGGCCGGCAGCAGCGCGAGCGCGCGCAGCGCGGCGGGAACGCCCTTGCGGGCGTAGCCCGACCCCAGCAGCAGGAAGGCGACGTCGCTGGCGGCAAGGCCGAGGCGCGCGCGCGTCGCGTCGCGCTGCGCGCGCACGTGCGGCCCGAACTCGCGCGGATCGACCGCGTTGTAGATCACGCGCAGCCGGTCCTCGGGAACGCGGAAATGCGCGCGGATGTCGTCGCGCACCATCTGCGAGATGCAGATCACGACCTTCAACGCAGGATCGGCGAAGACGCGCGCCTCGGCGGCCTGCACGTAGTGGTGATAGGGGTTCGCCGCAATTCCCAGCCTGTCGCCGGCCCCTCCGGTGCGCACGCGCTCCTCGAGGAACACGCGGTGCACGCCGTCGCCGGCGCGAAAGATGTCGCAGCCGGAAATGCGTTCGTGCGTCTGCACGACGTCGGGCCGGTCGCGCGCGAGCTCGGCGCGAACCGCCTTCGCGAAGCTCGCGTCGCGCCACAGCCGGCCCAGATAGAACGGGTCGCACACGACCGGCTCGATTCGCCCGCGGGCGGCCTGCGGCCAGCGGCGCGTGTAGACGCTGACGCGGATGTCGCGCTCGAGCAACGTCTCGATCGCGCGCTCGACGAAGCGCTCGGCCCCGCCGAACGGCGTGTACCGCTGGCGGACGATGCCGAGCCTCATTGCGGCGTCGGCGCGCCGGTTTCGGCGAGCAGCGCGGTCACGGCGGCGTCCACGCGCGCGAGCGGCAGGGTGATGAGGCAGTCCGAATTGTTGCTGCCGCCGCAGCCGTTGTTGCCGCAGGGGCGGCAGGGATGCGCGTCGGAGGTGACGACGCGATGCGGCACGCGCCACGGGCCCCATTCGCTCTCGCCGCTCGGGCCGAACCACGCGACGACGGGCGTGCCGACGGCGGAGGCCATGTGCATCGGCGCGGTGTCGCAGCCGATGAAGAGCCGCGCCGCGCCGATCAGCGCACCGAGCTCGGGCAGCGTCAATTGTCCCGACAGGTCGACCGGCGTCGATCGCATCGACGCCTTGATCGCGGCGACGAGCTTCGCCTCGGCCGGGTCGGGCGCCGCGGTCAGCACGACGCGCCAGCCCGCGGCGGCGAGCCGGTCGAGCAGCGCCGCCGTCGGCTGCGCCGGCCAGCACTTGAACATCCAGCGCGACCCGGGATGCACGAGGATGAAGCGGCGACGCTGAAGCCGGTGCGCGGCGAGCAGGGCGTCGGCGCGGGCCTGCGCATCGGCCCCGGGGACCAGCACCAGCGGCTTGTCGGCGTCGTCGGGCCAGATGCCGATGCGGCGCAGCGCATCGAGATTCTGCTCGACGGTGTGGCGCGGCGTCGTCAACGGGAGCAGGTAGCGGTGCGTGAAACACCGGCGCCAGAGCCGGCCGTTGCGCGCGCGCTCCGGCGCGACCGCGTATCGCGCGCCGACGAGCCGCGCGAGCCAGGCGCCGCGCGGATGATCGGTGAGGTGGACGACGAGGTCGTAGCGTCGCGCGCGCAGCTCCCGCCAGAGCGCGAGCTCCCCCGCGGCGCGCGCCAGCGGGCCGCGCTTCCTGAGGTCGCGGTCGATCGCATGCACCCGCGCGATCGCCGGGTGCGTCTCGAGCATCGGCGCGGTTTCGAGGTAGACCAGCGCGTCGGCCTCGGCGTGCGGCATCGCGCGGGAGAGCGAGGTGAACACGGGGGACGCCAGCAGGACGTCTCCGTGATGGCGCAGCTTGATCACCAGAACGCGCCGGACGCGGGTCAAGTCGATCGCGTCGGCGACGGCGGGTTCGATCATGCGGGCAACGATAGCAGAAGGGCGCGCGCTTGTGCCAACGCGCGTCAGCGCGGCTCCCCCCAGCGGGGACGCCCCGCGAGCGCGAAGAGGAACACGCTCGCGACGAGCGGCCAGACAAGCAGCACCGTGCGCGTCAGCCCGTTGAAGTTGAGCAGGTGCCCGTACGATCGCGCGAACAGCGACAGCGGCGCGTGCGCGAAGAGGAGGTCCGGCGCGAGCAGCGTCGTCAGCAGCGACGACAGGAGCGCGATGGCGGCCAGCGCGACCTGCACGGGACGCGGCAGCCAGATCGCTGCGGAGAGCAGCAGCGCTCCCGCCGCGACTCCCGCCGACACGCCCGAGGCCAGCCAGCCGCTCCACGCCGAGGGCTTCAGCAGCACCTCCGCGGCAATTCCCTTGACGAGGAACGCAGCGCCGATCAGCAGCAGCAACGCGCTGCCGGCGCGGCGCCGGTCGTTGAGGAGAAGCGCGAGAAAAAGTCCGACCCCCAGGAGCTGCAACCCGCTGTGAGCGCCCTGGACGAGCGCGATGACGAGATCGCCGTCGGAGGCGGGGATGAGTGCGCCGCCGCCGGCGTCCGGCAGCGCCTCGAACGTCGTCGCGAAAAGGGCGATTCCGGGATTCGCCTGCGCGACCAGCCAGATCGCGAGCAGCGCGAGCCCCATGTCGCCGATGCGTCCGGCGATGAACCACGACCGGCGCAGTTCCGTCACCGAGCGCTTTGCCGACGCGGATCGAGCGAATGCGATGCCGACGAGCGCGCCGCAGGCCGCGCCGGCGATGTTCGCGATGAGGTCGACCGTGCTCGCGTCGCGAGTCGGCAGGAACATCTGCATCGTCTCCATCGCGAACGACAGCGCCGCCGCCGCCGCGACCGCGACGGAAAACCGGCCGAGCGGCGGGCGCCGTCGCGGCATAAGCGCGACGAAGAACCCGAACGGCGCGTAGGTGACGGCGTTGACGATGACGTCGAAGCGCGTGTAGCGCGGCGGAAACGGCGCGAACAGGAAGAACGGTGCGTTCGCCGCCGGCAGCATCCACGGCGCGAACGGCTGGAGGCTCGCGTAGGCGATGGCGAGCGCGTAGAGCGCCGCGAGGTAGTGCGGCAGCAGCGACGGCGGCGAGCGCGTTTCGAGCGGCATTCGATCAGCGGTCGGCGCGCCGCGCACACCGGTTCATCGCGCCGGAAGGCGGTCCTGCCCTTCCGCGCGCACCGCGATTCGCGGACTTCAGCGGCCGGCCTTGATCTCCGTCCACAGCTTGCTGCGCAACCGCCGCTGCGCCGCCGTGAGATCCTTGAGCTGCTCGAGCTTCGGGATCACTGCCTTGTCGGGAAATATCGCCGGATTCCTGAGTATCTCCGGCTTGATGTACTGCATCGCATCCGTGTTCGGATTGCCCGATCCGATGAGATTGGTGAGCTCCGCAGAGTTCTTCCCCTCGAGCATGAAATTCATGAACAGGAGCGCGAGGTCGGCGCGCGGCGCACCCTTGTCGATCACCATGTTGTCGACCGCGAGCACGGCGCCCTCCCTGGGCATCCCCTGCAGTATCCTGAACTTGCGCCCCGCCGCCCGTGCGTCGAGGTTCGCCTGGAAGATGTCGTTCGAATAGCCATGGACGAGCCAGATGTTGCCGACGGTCAGCTCCTTGATGTAGGACGACGCGTTGAACGCCGCCCAGTAGGGCTTCGCCTTCTTGATCACGGCCGCGGCCTCGTCCCAGTGCTTGGGATCGGTGTCGTTGGCCGAGTACCCGAGGTACTTGAGCGCGGCGGCGAAAAGCTCGCTCGAGCTGTCCAGCACGGTGACGCGGCCCTTCACCTTCTCCAGGTATTTCGGGTCGAATATCACCGCCCAGGTGTCGGTCGGCAGCCCCAGCTCCTTCATCTTCTCGTCGTTGTAGCCGATGATCGTCGTCGACATCGCGTAGGGCACAGAGTACTTGTTGCCCGGGTCGAACGCGGTATCGAGGTAGATCGGGTCGATGTTCCTGAGATTGGTCAGCTTGGTCTTGTCGATCGGCTTCAGCTGACCGCCGCGGATCAGCGCCTGCATCGCGTTGGACGTCGGCACGAGGATGTCGTAGCCCTTGGCGCCGGCCGCGAGCTTCGCCAGCAGCTCCTCGTTGTCCGAGTAGTAGGTCTGCACGACTTCGCACTTGCACTGCTCCTCGAAGCGCTTGACTGTCTCCGGGGCGATGTAGTTGTTCCAGTTGTAGAGGTGCAGCTGGTCCTTCGCGCCGACGGAGAACGCGATCGCACCCGCGATGAGCGCGACTGCGACGGTGAAGAATCGTTTCATGACGGGTCTCCTCAATCGGAGCGCAGCGCGCTCGGGGACACTTTCGACGCGATGATGATCAGGATGAGCGTGAGCAGCATCAGCAGCGTGGACACGGCATTCACCTCGGGCGTGACGGCGATCTTGATCATCGAGTAGATCTGCAGCGGGAGCGTAACCGTGCCCGCCCCGGCGGTGAAGAACGTGATGACGAAGTCGTCGATCGACAGCGTGAACGCCATCAGCGCCCCGGCGACGACGCCCGGCATGATGAGCGGAAGCGTCACGTGACGGAACGCCTGCCAGGGATTCGCGCCGCAGTCGCGCGCGGCCTCGGTGAGGCTCTCGTCCATTCCCGCGAGCCTGGCACGGACGACAATCGCGACGAACCCGATGCAGAACGCGATGTGCGCGAGCGCCACCGAGACGAGGCCCAGCGTGAAGTTGAGCAGCACGAAGAAGATGAGCAGCGAGACGCCCATCAGGATCTCGGGAATTGCGATCGGGGCCAGCACCAGCACCGGCAGGATCCTCGTTTTGTAACGGTACATCGCGACCCCCGCCATCGTGCCGAGCAGCGTCGACACCAGGCTTGCGACAAGCGCGATCAGCAGCGAGTTCCCCGCGGCGGTCAGCATTTCCTCGTTGTGGAAGAGCTTGTCGTACCAGCCGAACGTGAAGCCCACCCACTCGGCGTTGAGCCGCGAGTCGTTGAACGAGTAGACGACGACGATCACGAGCGGGATGTACAGGAAGGCGTACCCTGCCGCGGCGGCGGCCCACAACGCGAGCGGCTGCCTACGCACGGGCCGCCCCCGCCGACGACGGCGTGCCGAGGCTGCGCCGGCCGATCCATGCCGCGACCCCGGCGAGCAGCAGCGCCGCGACCGTCAGCACGATCGACAGCACGCTGCCGAACGGCCAGTCGCGCGTCTCGAGGAATTGCTGCTTGATGAGGTTGCCGATGAGGCTGTCGGAGGGCCCGCCCAGGATGTCGGGGATGGCGAAGATGCCGAGCGCCGGGATGAAGACGAGCGCCGCGCCGGCATAGACGCCGGGCAGCGACAGCGGGAACGTGATGCGCCAGAAGCGCTGCCACGCGTTGGCGCCGAGATCCTGTGCCGCATCGAGCAGGGCGGCATCGTGCTTCTCCAGGTTCGCGTAGAGCGGAAGCACCATGAACGGCAGGTGCACGTAGACGAGGCAGACCAGCACCGCGAACCCGCTGAACAACAGCGCGACGGGCGCGATGCCGAACGACGCCAGCACGCCGTTGACGCCGCGCGCCAGCGCGGCCTGCGGCCCGAGTATGATCATCCACGCATAGATGCGGATCAGGAAGTTGCTCCAGAACGGCAGGATGACGAGCAGCAGCAGCAGGTCGCGCCAGCGCTTCGGGCTCCGCGCGATCAGCGCCGCCAGCGGATACGCGATCGCGAGGCACGACAGCGTGGTGACGAGAGCGTACCCGACCGACTTGACGAACACCTCGGCATAGACCGATTCGGTGAAGAAGCGGACGTAGCTGTCCACGTTGAGGTCGAGATTGCCCGCCTCGTCAACGAGCGGCGCGAGGCCGCCGAACTCTCCCGGCGTGCGGAACGACGCCAGCACCATGATGAGCGTCGGGATCGCGAAGAACACGACGAGGTAGAGGAGCGGCGGGCCGGACACCAGCCATTTTCCGAGCCGCTCCGGCACGCGCGTGGTCATCGCGCTATTCCTCGACGAAATGCCCGGCGGCGACGGGCCAGCTCATTTCCACCGGATCGCCGACCTCGAAGAACGTCGTGCGGCCGGAAGTCGAGTTCGCCAGCAGCGCCTCGATCTTCTTCCCGCCCGGCGTGTCGACGATGTAGACGGTCACGTCGCCCATGTAGAGGAGGTCCGACACCGTGCCGCGGCAGTGGTTGTCGTGCGTCCCGTCGGATGCGGTCGCGTCGATGCGGATCTTCTCCGGGCGCAGCGCCACGGTGCCCGGCCGCCCGGGCGCGAGCGCGCTGCCCGTCGCGACGCGGACGGGGCCCAGTCCCGCGACGTCGAGCGTGACTTCGCCGCCGGCGTTTGCCGTCACCGGTCCCGACAGCAGGTTGCAGTGGCCGATGAAGTCGGCGACGAAGCGCGTCTTCGGGAAGCCGTAGATCCGCGAGGGCTCGTCGAGCTGCTCGACCTTTCCCGTGTTCATCACGGCGATCCGGTGCGACAGCGTGAGCGCCTCGGTCTGATCGTGGGTCACGTAGACGAACGTGATGCCGACTTCCTTCTGCAGGTTGATGAGCTCGAGCTGCATGTCCTCGCGCAGCTTGGCGTCGAGCGCGGCGAGCGGCTCGTCCAGAAGCAGCACGGTCGGGTGCGTGACCAGCGCGCGCGCGATCGCGACGCGCTGCTTCTGTCCGCCGGAGAGCTCGTGCGGGTAGCGCCTGCCGAATCCGTTGAGGCGGACGTCCTCGAGGGCCGCGTCGACCTTGGCGGGAATCTCCGCGGCCGGCGTGCGTGCCATCTTGAGCGGAAACGCGACGTTGCCCTCGACCGTCATGTGCGGAAACAGCGCGTAGCTCTGGAAAACGGTTCGCACCGGCCGGGACTCGGGCGGTGCGCCGGCCAGGTCGCGACCGTTGAGCTCGATGCGGCCGCCGTCGGGCAGGTCGAATCCGGCGATCATCCGCAGCAGCGTCGTCTTGCCGCACCCGGAAGGGCCCAGAAGCGTGAAGAATTCGCCCGCTTCGATCGCGAGCGACACGCCGTCGACGGCGGTGAAGTCGCCGAAGCGGCGCGTTACGTTGCGGATTTCGAGCAGCGCCATCGGCGATTGCGTTGGAGTGGGGCGACGCGAGTGAGAGGCCCGCGCAATTCTGCCACGGAATGCGCCGCGACGCCCCGATTTTCCCGACGCGTCCTACAGCGGGCGCCAGTACAGCAGGGCCACGGCGACCACGAGCAGCACGGAGACGAACGCGAGCCAGCGGTTGCGCGCCCGCTGCGCGGCGGCGAGCTCGCGCGTCGCGTCGTCGGACGACGTCGGCCGCGCGAGGAGCCACTGGTGGATGAGCCGCGGCAGCTCGGGCAGCGCGGCGACGATGTAGGGCGCCTCGGAGATCAGGCGCCGCTTGAGCGACGCCGGTCCGATCTGCTCGTCCATCCACCGCTCGAGATAGGGCTTGGCCGTCGTCCACAGGTCGAGCTCGGGGTCGAGCATCCGGCCGAGGCCTTCGATGTTGAGCAGCGTCTTCTGCAGCAGCACGAGCTGCGGCTGGATCTCGACGTTGAACCGGCGCGACGCGCGGAAAAGCTGCATCAGCACGCGGCCGAGCGAAATCTGCGACAGCGGCCGATCGAACATCGGCTCCAGCACGACGCGGATCTCGGCCTCGAGCTCGTCGACGCGCGTGTCCGGCGGCACCCATCCGGATTCGAGGTGCGCGGTCGCGACGCGATGGTAGTCGCGGCGGAAGAAGGCGAGGAAATTCTGGGCGAGGTAGCTCTTGTCGGTCTCGGACAGCGTGCCCATGATCCCGAAGTCGAGCGCGACGTACTTGCCGAAGTCCGCACCCCGGGTCGCGACGAAGATGTTGCCCGGATGCATGTCGGCGTGGAAGTAGCCGTCGCGGAACACCTGCGTGAAGAAGAGCTCGACGCCCGCGCGGCCCAGGCGCTTGAGGTCGATCCCCGCCTCGACCAGCTTGTCGACCTGCGCGATCGGGATGCCCTCCATCCGCTCCATCACCATCACTTCGCTGCCGCTCCAGTCCCAGTGGACCTCGGGCACCAGCAGCAGCGGCGAGTGGCGGAAGTTGCGCCGCAGCTGCGAGCAGTTGGCGGCTTCGCGCGAGAGGTCGAGCTCGTCCCGGATCGTCTTCTCGAATTCGGCGACGACCTCGCGTGGCTTCAGGCGCTTGCCGTCCGACCACAGCTTCTCGACGAGCATCGCGCCGACCTGCAGCAATCCGATGTCCTTCTCGATCACCTGCGAGATGTTGGGCCGCAGCACCTTGACTGCGACCGGCGTGCCGTCGGGCAATTCGGCGAAATGGACCTGCGCGACCGAGGCGCTGGCGACGGGCACCGGGTCGAACGACTTGAATACGTCGCCGACCGGCTTGCCGTAGAGTCGCGTGAGCGTCGCGCTCACCGTTTCGTACGGGAACGGCGGGACGCGGTCCTGCAGCTTGGCGAGCTCGTCGGCGATGTCGAGCGGGATGAGATCGCGCCGCGTCGAGAGCATCTGGCCGAACTTGACGAAGATCGGGCCCAGTGCCTCGAGCGCCAGGCGCAGGCGCTCGGCGCGCGGCGCCGAGGTGTCGCGCCAGAACGTGAGCGTGCGCGCGAGCGGCCGCACGGCGCGGAACCGCTCGTGCCCGGTCAGGAACTCGTCGAGCCCGAAGATCAGCGAGACGTACCAGATCCTGGTGAGGCGCAGGAGGTGCATCCTCCGATTGTAAGGGATCGAGGGGGGCGGACGCCGTGACCCGGCCGTTCGCGGCGATAATGCGCGGATGCCGCGAATACACGTCCGCTCGCTCACGGTCCCGGCGGAGGCCATCGACGTCCTCGGGCACGTCAACAATCTCGAATACGTGCGCTGGATGCAGGAGGTCGCGACCGAGCACTCGGCGGCGCAGGGCTGGCCGCTCGAGCGCTACGTCGCGCTCGGCGCGGGCTGGTTCGTGCGCCGGCACACGGTCGAATACCTGCGTCCGGCGTTCGCCGGCGAGACGCTCGAGGTCCACACCTGGGTTGCGTCGTTCGAGCGCAGCAGCTCGCCGCGCCGCTACCTGTTCTTTCGCCCGGCCGACGGACAGGTGGTGGTCCGGGCAGAGACGCTGTGGGTGTTCGTCCGGTACGAATCCGGCGCGCCGTTGCGGATTCCCGCCGACCTGCGCGGCGCGTTCGACGTGGTTCCCGAGGCGGAAGCGCTGCGCGCGCTTTCGGGGCAGCCGGCGGGATCCTGACCGATTCGCCGGCGGGTTCGCCGGCCCGCAGGGGCACCGCCGCGCGCTCAGCGCGGTTTTTTTCGGGCCGCCCTGGCGGGCGCCTGCGCGGCGCGTGCCACGAGCGCCTCGAAGCGCGCTTCCAGCGCGTCGGCACGCGTGGCGAGCGCCGCCACCTCGGCCGCGAAGGTCTCTCCATCCACGCGCCGGGTCGCAAGCGCGGCTTCATCGCGCACGTAGGCGACGACCGACGCGCCGATGCGCGTGCCGGCGTATTCCGGAAAGAGCAGCAGGTGGCGCCCGGCGTCGGCGACTCGCTGTCCGGCGATCGGTCCCAGCACGCTCGCGAAGGCCTTTTCGACGAACCACGGCAGCGTGACGGCGAGCTCCTTCAACGTCGCGATGAGCGCGGGATCGCCGTCGGCGGTCACGAGCTCGTCCCAGCGTGCCGGGTCGGCGAGGAGCGCCGGGACCGCGAGCGGGGATACCCTCAGCGTGGCGTCGGCGCCTTCCCGCGCGCCCAGTGCCGAATCGAGGCTTCCTCCGGCATCGATGGTAAACGTCGCCGACAGCGCGCTCGCCGCGAGGACGAACACGCGCCCGGCGTGCGCGCCGAGCCGCTCCCGCGCCCATTGCTCGCGCGCGAGCAAATGGTTGGCGACGGCGCCGGGGAGCGCGGCAGGGTCGAGTCTGGAATTCGGCACGATGCTCTCGCGAAGTTCGGGACGCGCCGCCGGCGCGTCGGTTGGGTCAGTGGACCTCAGTGCACATAACCGAGATGGACCGCGACGACGCCGGCGGCGAGGTTGTGCACCTCGACCCGGTCGAACCCCGCGGCCTGCATCATCGCCTTCAGGGTCGCCTGGTCCGGATGCATCCGGATCGATTCCGCGAGATAGCGGTAGCTCCGGTCGTCGCCGGCGACGAGCTTGCCGACGCGCGGCAGCACGTTGAAGCTGTACCAGTCGTAGGCCGGCGCGAGCGGCGCCCAGATGCGCGAGAACTCCAGCACGGCGGCCACGCCTCCGGGCTTCAGCACGCGGCGCATCTCGGCGAGCGCGTACTCCTTGTGCGTCACATTGCGCAGCCCGAAGGCGATGCCGACGCAGTCGAAGTGCCGGTCCGGGAACGGCAGCCGCTGCGCGTCGCACTGGACCACGGGCACGAACGCGCCGCCGTTCAGCAGCTTGTCGCGGCCTTCCGCCAGCATCGCGCCGTTGATGTCGGTCAGCACGACCTCGCCGGACGGGCCGACCCGGTCGGCGAAGAGCCGCGTGAGATCGCCGGTGCCGCCGGCGAGATCGAGCACCTTCATCCCGGCCCGCACGCCGGTCGCGTTGACGGCGAACCGCTTCCACAGCCGGTGCAGTCCCGCCGACATCAGGTCGTTCATCAGGTCGTACTTGCCGGCGACCGAATCGAACACCCCGCGCACGCGGCGCGCCTTGTCGCCGGCGTCGACCTCCTCGAACCCGAAATGCGTGCGCTCGCTCATGGGCGCTCCTTCTTCTCGTCGCGCAGCGCCAGCACGAAGAGGGCGTCGAAGACGAAGCTCACGGCCAGCGCGGCCATCGCGGCGACGGTCGCGCCGGCGAGGAAGAGCATGCCGAAGAGCACCGTGCAGGCGATGGAAAGCGCGAGGGCGGTCATCTTCGGCATCGCGGCACCGGGTCAGGCGCGGGCGGCATCCCGGCTCGCGCCGGCTTCGGCCATCCGCTCGAGGTAGCGCTGCCACATCTCGTCCTGCCGCGCGCCGAGGTCGTACAGGTAGTCCCACGAGTAGATGCCGGTGTCGTGGCCGTCGGAGAACGTCGGCCGGATCGCGTAGTGCCCGACCGCCTCGACTTCCTTTATCGCGACGTCGCGCTTGCCGACCTGCAGCACCTCCTGGCCCGGGCCGTGGCCGCGGACTTCGGCCGACGGCGAATGGACGCGCAGGAACTCGTACGGGAGGCGGAACGAGCGGCCGTCGTTGAACGCGACCTCGAGCACCCGGGACTGCTGGTGCAGCTTGATCTCGGTCGGAATCGGGGTCGTGGTCGACAGGCCGGACATGGGTGCGCCTCCCCGGGTGGCCGGGGCGGCATTGCGTTGCAACACGGGAAAGCGTAGCACAGCGGCACCCGCGGCGGGCGCCGGGCTCGCGAGGGACGGGTCAGGCGGGGGACGAGGTCAGGTCGGCGACGAGCTTTCGGGCACGACGTCGAGATTGCCGATGCCGGCGAACACGTTGCGGTGCTTGGCTTCCTTGCCGTGCAGCTTGATGTCGAGCCGCAGGTCGTTCAGCGAGTCGGCGTTGCGCAGCGCGTCCTCGTAGCCGATCAGTCCGGCCTCGTAGAGGTCGAACAGCGACTGGTCGAACGTCTGCATGCCGAGCTCGCGCGACTTCTTCATGATGTCCTTGATCGCCGAGACATCGCCCTTGAAGACGAGGTCCGAGACCAGCGGCGAGTTCAGCATCACCTCGACGGCGGGGATCCGGCCGCGGCCGTCGCGGCGGGGGATGAGGCGCTGGGCGACGAACGCGCGGGTGTTGAGCGAAAGGTCCATCAGGAGCTGTGCGCGCCGCTCCTCGGGGAAGAAGTTGATGATCCGGTCGAGCGCCTGGTTGGTGCTGTTCGCGTGCAGCGTCGCAAGGCACAGGTGCCCGGTCTCGGCAAAGGAAATCGCGTAGTCCATCGTCTCGCGGTCGCGGATTTCGCCGATCAGGATCACGTCCGGCGCCTGCCGCAGCGTGTTCTTGAGCGCCACCTGCCAGCCGTCGCAATCGACGCCGACCTCGCGCTGCGTGACGATGCAGTTCTTGTGCTCGTGCACGAACTCGATCGGGTCCTCGATCGTGATGATGTGGCCGTAGCTGTTCTCGTTGCGGTAGCCCAGGAGCGCCGCCATCGACGTCGACTTGCCGCAGCCCGTCGCGCCGATGAACAGCATCATTCCGCGCTTGGACATGATGACGTCCTTGAGCACGGGGGGAAGCCCCAGGTCCTCGAACTTCGGAATCACGACGTTGATCGTCCGCAGCACCATGCCGATGCGCCCCTGCTGGACGAACGCGTTGGCGCGGAAGCGGCCGATGCCGGGCGGCGCGATCGCGAAATTGCACTCCTTCGACGACTCGAACTCGGAGGCCTGCTTGTCGTTCATCACGCTGCGCACGAGCTCGATCGTGTGCTGCGGCGTGAGCGGCGTCTTCGACACCGGCTGGATCTTGCCGTCGACCTTGAGCGCGGGCGGGAAGCCGGCCGTGATGAAGAGGTCGGAGCCCTTCTGCTTGACCAGCAGCTCGAGCAGCTCGTGAATGAACTTGGTAGCGCGTTCGCGTTCCATGGCGTGGGGCTCCTTGCGGCGCCGGCTCCGGTGTGCGGGGGTTCGGCTCGGGCAGGCGCGCTCAGGCGCCGCCGAACAGGTCCTTGTTCATCGCGCGCTGGCGCGCCTCGGCGAGATTGACCTGGTTGCGCTTGATCATCTCGACCAGGCACTGGTCGAGCGTCTGCATGCCCGCCGCCTGGCTCGTCTGTATGGCCGAATACATCTGCGCGACCTTGTTCTCGCGGATGAGGTTGCGGATCGCGGGCGTGCCGATCATGATCTCGTGCGCGGCGATCCGCCCCTGGTTGTCCTTGGTCTTCAGCAGCGTCTGCGAGATGACGCAGACGAGCGACTCGGACAGCATCGCCCGCACCATGTCCTTTTCCGCGGCCGGGAAGACGTCGATGATCCGGTCGATCGTCTTGGCGGCGGAGCTCGTATGCAGCGTCGCGAACACCAGGTGGCCGGTCTCGGCGGCGGTCAGCGCGAGGCGGATCGTCTCGAGGTCGCGCATTTCGCCGACCAGGATGTAATCGGGGTCCTCGCGCAGCGCGGCGCGCAGCGCGTTGGGGAACGACAGCGTGTGCGGCCCCAGCTCGCGCTGGTTGATCAGGCACTTCTTCGCGTCGTGCATGAACTCGATCGGATCCTCGATCGTCAGGATGTGGCCGTATTCATTTTCGTTGACGTGATTCACCATCGCCGCCAGCGTGGTCGACTTGCCGGAGCCGGTCGGCCCGGTGACGAGGATGAGGCCCCGCGGCCGGTTGGTGATGTCGGCGAAGATCTTCGGCGCGGCGAGGTCCTCGAGCGAGAGCACCTTCGACGGGATCGTCCGGAACGCCGCGGCGGCGCCGCGCATCTGGACGAACGCGTTGACCCGGAACCGCGCGAGGTTGGGCACCGCGAAGCTGAAGTCGCACTCCAGGTTCTCTTCGTACGCCTTGCGCTGCGCGTCGCTCATGATGTCGTACACCATGGCGTGGACGTCCTCGTGCTCCATCGGCGGCAGGTTGATGCGCCGGATGTCGCCGTGGACGCGGATCATCGGCGGCAGGCCGGCCGACAGGTG
>Ga0209048_10003590_pt1 | contig 15020 bp, 13 predicted proteins | sample FrelakmetCRP12CR_FD_187146 | JGI IMG/M metagenome (GOLD analysis project Ga0209048, IMG submission 187146) | Freshwater lake sediment microbial communities from the University of Notre Dame, USA, for methane emissions studies - CRP12 CR (SPAdes)... | ecosystem: Environmental > Aquatic >... | reverse complement strand
ATGAGTGGTGAGAAGCGAATCAGTAAACCCGGTCTGCTGGTTGACGAGATCATAACTTGCTGCATCGATCGCCACGGGGTCTTTCGATGCAAGAATCCCGATATCCGGAACGATCGGCGTGTCGCTGAACGGGAAACAGTCACAATCTGGAGTGACACGGATGAGGAAGTTCATGTAACCAACCTTTTTGTCCTTTGATTTGACGGCACCATACGCATGCTCAACCATTCGTTCCATAAATACCGGGATCTCGGTTTCCCAGTCAATATCTATTGCGTGTTCCGGGCATACATGCATGCATTCAAAACAGCCAATGCAGAGGTCGTGATCGATCACAGATTTCGCTTTTTCGATCGTGATTGCTATTTTCGGGCACACTTCAGCACAGGTTCCGCATCCAAGACAACGTTCGGGGATAGTGAACGGGCGGGCATTATGCTGTGCTCGTTTTCCTTCAGGAGGAGAACAACCCATTGCAAGATTTTTTATTGCCCCGCCAAATCCTGATACAATATGACCTTTGAAATGGGTCAGGACAATCATGCTGTCGGCAAGAGCTATATCCCCGGCAATGGCAACCGTGGTGAAATGTTTTTTATTGATCGTTACCTGTGTTACGTTCTTTCCAAAGAGTCCGTCTGCAATAATGATCGGTGCACCGGTCACCGCAAAGTCAAACCCGTGCAAAACAGCAGTGGTGATATGGTCCACCGCATTTGAACGGCTGCCAAGATAGAGCGTATTCGTATCAGTCAGGAATGGATTACCGCCGCATGCTTTGACTTTTTCCACGACTTGCCGAACATAGACCGGGCTGATATACCCATCATTACCTCGTTCACCAAAATGGAGTTTGATCGCGGTTTTGTCATCTTTATATATGGCACTAGAAAACCCGGCACGGTCAAAGAGACGCTGCACTTTTACTGTCGTGCTCTCCTTATCAGAATATGCCCGTAGATTTGCAAAATAAACCTCACTTTTCATAATTCTGTCCCCAGTTAAAAAAGAATAGTTTCGGGATGTATGTAAAACCTATCGTTTGTTTTTTAAATAAGGGCATCAAAATCACGAGTCTTTTTCTTGTTAGTGCCCAATTTGGTAAGCTCACGTGATTTATCATAATACTGGGCTGATAACTTATCTTTTCCCAGTTCCTTTGCGCAGATGCCAAGACTGTTCCAGGCATCGGCATTGTTTGGGTTCATCTCAACGATACGGTTCAGGATCTGGACTGCTGATTCAATGAGTTCACGCCGCTGGTGGAGAATACCAATCTTTTTTAGGAGCTCGGCACGGGAAAACAAAAACTCTTCATCATCAGGTTCAAGTTTTACCGCCTGGTCAAAGTTTTTGAGGGCTTCTGCGTCCTGACCCAGTTCACGGTAACATACACCACGGTCATGCCAGACATAGGCAAGCGACGGATCTATCTCTATAGCCTGGTCGAATTGTTTAATTGCGGCCGCATACTTGCCTTCCCGGTAAGAGAGCCGCAGTCCTTCACGGTGACTGGTTTTTGCTTTCCCCCTGATTTTATCAAATATGCCGACCGACACAGGGACTGCAATATCTGCAGGTGTTGATGCTGGTACCGTTTGAGTTGGTTGCGCTAGTATTTCCGGTCCTAATTCATCGGTAATATCTCTTACTTTTCCCATTACGCCGATGAACATCCCCTTGCTGTCATAGAGTGCGACAGACTTCATCCACAGAACTTTTTGAGACCCTTTTAGATCAACCGCTTTTGTCCATGCTGTTATCGTCCCCTTTTCCTTTTCGATTATGGTGTAGTTATTTTGCGCTATAGTGGCATCATCCTGAAAAATAAGATCACTGAGCATCGGTGCCCTGTGCCCGAAAAAGGGGATAGAATACTCCCATTCTCCCTTTCCGAGTATCTTATCTTCTTCGAGCCCCGTCATTGCCACCATTCCCCTGTTCCAGACAATTACTTTTCCTTCACGGTCGACGATATAGGCTGCCTGGTGAAAGAAGTTAAGTGCATCGGTAAGGAGTTTTTGAGAAGTGCCGGGTCCCCGCCCGATATTCCTTCGGTCTACCGCTTTCCGGATCATATGGACCAGTTCAAGAAGCTGGGATTGAGCATCGTCGCCTTTTTTTAAGAAAAAGTCTGCTCCATTATTGAGTGCCTCAATCGCTGCATATTCCCTGCCAACTCCTGTGAAAATGATAAACGGGGTGGTATCGCCTTTTGCACGGAGTATTTTTAAAAATTCAATCCCATTAATCTCCGGCAGGTCGTAATCTACCACCAGTGCATCAAATGAAGTATTCTCGAGGAGGCTCATTGCTTCTTTTGCAGTAAGGGCGGTTTTTACGTTCATATTACCGAATCGTTCAAGAAAAAGGCTAACAACCTCTAGTAAAGGCTTCTGATCATCAATAACAAGGACTGACAGCATAACGTAACCTATCGGTATTAACGCTGCAAAAAAATAAAAAGATTGGGATTTATTCCCGCTTCCCGAGTTGGTGGTCGAGATAGAACAGGTGGCCCGGTACATCCCCTATACAGGCAACCTGGGTAAGAATTGCATCCGCATGCTCCTCTTCTTCTACCTGTTCTTTGACAAACCACTGGAGCATCTCAAAGGTTGCATGGTCTTTTTCCTTAATGGAAAGTTCAACGAGTGCATTAATCATACCGGTGACCTTCTGTTCATGGGCATAGACCTCCTCAAAGACCTTCGCCGTTGACGCCCATTTGGCTTTAGGTGCTTCGATAGTCCCAAGCGTTACTTTTCCGCCCCGTGCAAGGATATAATCATAGAACTTTTCTGCATGCATCCGTTCTTCTTTTGCCTGGATTCTCATCCATTTTGCAAACCCCTTCATCGTAAGGGATTCAAAATAGGCCGACATTGCAAGGTACAGGTAAGCGGAGTAAAACTCCCGGTTGACCTGCTTGTTCAACGCTTCTTCCATGGTTTTGGAAATCATTCAGATAACCTCCGTTCTATCGATGTTGTTGATCTTATTTATATAATTCTTTTGCAGTGAGGGGATTTGATGCAAAAAAAGACGATGCCACCTCATGCCAGTAAAATCATGATAATAACATTATTTTTTCTTCCGGGGACGGATGAATGAATGGAAAAACCCGGTGATGCGGTTGGGTTTTTTTGGCCGGAAAACACCTTGGTTCACGTACCGAACATCCTCGATAGAGAAGAATGCATGGGGGTTTGTAGCCTGGATATGCCGCGTGATCCGGGGGACATCTGTACGGTTGACCAGGGAAAGGATCATCTTGACGCTTCCCCGGGAACCCGTGGCATCGAGCGTGGTAATCCCGTAATTTTCTGATTGCATAAAAGAGAGGATCTCTTCATTGGATTCATCGGTGGTAACAATGCGCAGGATAACCATACCGATCGAGAGTTTCTCCTCGATGATAAGCCCGACATAGGTGCCCACGGCAAATCCCAGTGCAAATGCCAGGAAGGTGCCAATATTGGCAAGATCCTTCATCACTACTTCCATGGCAAGGAGCCATATGACAATTTCAAAGAATGCAATAAGAGGGGCGAGATACTTGATCCCGCGTGAAATATAGATAACCCGGATCGTCTCCATGCTCACATCACAGACACGTGCGAAAAATATCAGGAGCGGGAGAATTATCCAGGAATAGAATTCCGGACTAATGATGAAAAATGACACTATCTGCCCCCAGCACTTTCAGCACAGAGTAAATGATATCCATTGATCAGGGTGATGGTTGTTTCTATATCAACATGATCGGAAACGTAAAAGAAATTAAGAGAGATTTGGATGATAATTCGTCATCGCGCCAATGAGCCCGCCCGGTTTATTTACGCATACTTTTGCGGGTCTGCGTCGAATTTCTTTTTACACCCGGGTGCACAGAAAAAATACTTTTTTCCTTTGTAGTCACTGGTGAACTTTGCTGTTTTTTCATCAACGGTCATCTTACAGATAGGATCAATTGCCAAATTTTCCACCTCACTTATCTGCCTTTCTTTGCGTCAGGTATATACTTTTTGAGGAGCAGGGAAAGGCTGACCACGGTAACAGAGCTCAGTGCCATTGCAAGAGCTGCAAGTTCTGGTTTGAACACAAAACCAAAAGACGGGTACAGAATACCCGCTGCTACCGGGATCAGTGCGGCATTGTAAGCAAACGCCCAGAAGATGTTGCCCTTGATCCTGCCCATAACTTTTTTGGAGAGCTGGATCGCAGCAACCGCATCCAGTAGGTCATCCTTGATGAGTACCACGTCACCGCTTTCAATTGCCACATCAGTACCGCTGCCAATCGCTATCCCTACATCTGCCTGTGCAAGTGCAGGTGCATCATTTATACCATCACCCACAAATGCCACGATCTCGCCTTTTTCCTGGAGTACCCGCACTTCTGCAGCCTTGTCCTGCGGGAGTACCTGGGCAAGCACCCGTTCTATCCCAATCTGGCGTGCAATGGCATCGGCAGTACGTTTGTTGTCACCGGTGATCATGATAACCTGGATTCCCATGGATTTGAGGTGCCGGACCGCATCAGTACTTGTCTCTTTGAGCATGTCAGCGATAGCGATCACTCCTGATAATTGGTTGCCGGCAGCAACCAGGATCACGGTTTTGCCATCCTGTTCAAATGCAGTGATCCGTGCTTCAATCTCATCCGTGATCACGACCCCCGTTTCCTGCATAAGCAGGCGATTGCCGACAAGGATTGTTTCTCCCAGTACCGAGGCAGAAACCCCCTTGCCGCCATAGGTGTCGAAGTGATCAACCTGCTCTATCCTGGCACTAGTGTTAAGTGCTTTCCGTACCACTGCCAGTGCTAAGGGGTGCTGGGAGTTCTTCTCTACACTTACGGTTAATCCGAGGAGTGTCTTTTCTGAAATACCAACCGGGAGGATATCAGTCACTTCCGGTCTTCCTTTTGTCAGTGTACCGGTCTTATCAAAAATTACGGTCGTTATCTTTTCGCCAACCTCAAGTGCTTCACCATTTTTGATCAGGATGCCAAGCTCAGCACCGCGGCCAACACCAACGGTGACTGCTGTTGGTGTTGCAAGTCCGAGTGCACAGGGGCAGGCAACAACGAGCACCGAGATTAACGCGGTCAGGGCAAAGAGAAGCGGATCCGGCTGGACCGGGAGAACAAAGAACCAGACCATAAACGCGGTTACCGCAATGATGATGACCGCTGGGATAAAGTATGTCACGGCGGTATCAGCAATCCGCTGTACCGGTGGCTTTGATCCTTGTGCATCCTCTACCAGCTGGATGATCTGGGCAAGTACTGTTTCCCTTCCAACTTTTGTTGCTTTCACTGACAGCACACTGTTGGTATTCAGGGTCCCCCCAACTACACGGCTTCCTTTGGTTTTGAAGGGAGGGATCGGCTCACCGGTGATCATGGATTCATCGACATAGCTTTCGCCATCAGCAACTTCTCCGTCGACCGGGACCTTGCTGCCGGGTTTTACTACAACAATATCTCCGACTATTACATCGTCGACAGGAATTTCCTCTTCTTTACCCTCCCGGATAATTGTGGCAGTCTTTGCCCGGAGCCCGGCCAGTTTCCTGATCGCTTCAGAGGTTCTCCCTTTTGCCCGTGCCTCGAGGTAACGCCCGAGCATGAGGAATGAGGCGAGCATGATCGCGGTGTCATAAAACATGAACTCGTAGGTCAGGATAATCCCAAAGGTTCCCATCACGCTCGCAACGTAAGCAACGCCGGTGCCCATCGCGTACATCACGTCCATGTTGAGGGAGCGGTTGCGCAGCGCCATCGATGCAGCACGGAAGATGGGCCATGCAACGTAGAGAAATACCGGTGTCGAGATGACCAGCATCACATACGCAAGTGTCTGCATGGAAAGCGGTAGGGGCACCCACATCGCAATCATCAGCGGGATACTGACGGTAAAACCTACCGTAAACCGGAGAAATTTATCATGAAGATCTTTTTCCCGTGCAGCCTTTTCGGCTTCCTCGCTCACTTCACCGGCAATCCCCAGATACTGGTAGCCCGCTTCCTCAACGGCTTTTTTCATTTCCGGGATGGCTGATAATGAGGGGTTGTAGGTGACATACGCTTTCTCGGTGCCGAGGTTCACGTTTGCAGTAACGATACCCGGGAGTGTACGCAGTGCTGACTCGAGGGTCTGAACACAGGTAGCACAGACCATCCCCCCGATTTTGAGGGTGACTTCGCGGTTCACTACATCGTACCCGACATCTTTGACTGCTTTTTCGAGATCGGTTATCGAGACCTTTTGGGGATCAAACTCAACGTGGGCAGTATCAGTTCCAAAATTTACCTGGACTTTAGAGACATCTTTGATCTGCGAGAGTGATTCTTCGATGTTGATCGCACAGGTGGCACAGTGCATTCCTGAAATTTTTATTTCCGCTTTCTTTTTTTCCGGTTCGGTCATACATGTCTCCCGATCTTCTATTTTATTATCAAAGCAGTCTGGTCTCTTCAGCGGGCTTTGGAACCTTCACCACTAGGACGCGGAATACCTTTGAACTCTCATTACTCCATCGATGGGGGACCTTAGCCGGGCTTTCAACCAGCATATCTTTTCCAACGGTCTCTTTTTCATCACCAATTTCTACAATGCCGGATCCTTCAAGCACGTAGAAGAATACATCAACCGGAGTGAGGTGTTTTTTTAGTGATTCACCGGGTTGTAACGTGATAACAACTGCAACTGCATGCGGGGACTCATAAATCTTCCTTGCATCCACATGGTGAGGGTTCGGTCCGGACAGGACTTTTGAAACATCGGTAATTTTCATAGAATATTCCCCGATAGGGTATAGCACAACGTAGGAGGAGGATCGATAAAAGGGTATCAATAGGGGAAACTACCGGGAACCACAGGAACTATGAATAGAGACCGCCGGGAAGTTAAGTCCTAAAATCTCTTTAAAAGATAAGGTATCGTATCAGGTATTTTTGGAATATTCACGAATGCCGTTTTTTGTATTCGGCAAGCAATGCCACTCCATACTCTTTGCTCTTTTTTGTCGGAACGTAATTGAATTGTTTTACCCTTTTCATGAGCTCATCGGTAATGAGCGTGTCATCGATAATCTTGAGTTTTTCAACTTCCTCACAGATCCAGTCAAGGTGGTCAATGCCGGTCTCTTTGCCATCGATGAGCACACGCTTTGTCGTAATCTTGTCCGGGGGAATCCCGCCGCAGATCGAACAATAATAACCGTCCTTGTCATCCCCGCCCATTGTTCTTTCACTCCTTGATCATGGTAAGTGACATCTTGAATTTTGTTATCGCTGACAGGGCATGAGGTGCGTTTGCCGGAAAGATGATCGTGTCTCCTTCCTTCATCGTGAAGGTCTCTCCTGATACCCAGACCTCGCACTCCCCTTCAAGGATAGTGACGACCGCATCAAACGGTGCGGTATGCTCAGAGAGCCCCTCATTCTCATCAAAGGAAAAAAGCGTGATGTTTCCTGCCTTGCGCGAAATGATCATCCGGCTTGCAACCGTGCCGTCGTTATAACTGACGAGATCTTTGAGGTGCAGGACACTACCTTTCAGTTCTTCGCGTTTCTTATCCGGTTTTTCCGTAGTTTCCAGTTTGTATTCTGCCATACCCAACCGTACAGTGATATTGATGCAGGAGGTTTATATCACCGCCTTATCCGGGCGATATCAATTCGGTAATAGAAAATCGCGTCCTTTCATCCGCATTGATCAATATGCTGTTTATTTTATCCCGGGATTATGTTGTATAAACAATTATTGTCGGGGTCGACACGAAAGCGGAGGATGGCACTGCGCTTTATCGAATTGTTTGCCAATTTTTTACATTGGCATAAGCGTCAGCCAGGCCCAGTACACCACAAGCTGCACAACGGTCAGCGGGACGCCGATCCGGGCAAACTCAAGAAACGTGAGGGTTTCACCCTGCTTTTCCGCGTTCTGGATGATGATGACATTGCTAGCTGCGCCAAGAACCATCAGGTTGCCGGCGATCGTGCTCCCCGCGGCAAGGGCCATAAGGTCTGCGGTGGCGCCACCGGCCCGGATAATCAGCGGCTGGAAGAGGGCAACAAACGGGACATTGGAAATAAACTGGCTGATGATAACACTTGTTCCAAGGATCATCGGGATGGAAGTTATCATACTCTCGTCAACGAACGACTGGAAAAACCCGGTCTGCCACACGCTATCCATTAGGACAAACATTGCGGCAAAGAAGACGAGCGTGAACCAGTCTATGTTTTTTAGCAGTTTCACCCGGTCAGGTCCGAGCAGGATTACCGGTGCTGCGGCACAGAGCGCAATCAACGGCAGGGGTACAGGTAATTTTCCGCCATACAGGGATACGATGATATTTGCCGCTGTAAGGATCAGGAGTATGACAAGCGAACACTGCACGGGAAAGAATGCTGTTTTTGTAACCGGAAGTACAACTTCATGGTCAGGAATACGGGTAGAAAAATCCGTGCGGAAGTAATACCAGAGGAAGCAATAGGCAGCGACAAGGCTGAGCAGCGTAGGAATGAGAAGGTATATCCCAAATGTGACAAACGGTGCCTGCATTCCATTGTCTACTGCTATCAGCAGGTTCTGTGGGTTGCCAATAGGGCTCATGACACTACCGGTCGTAACAGCTATCGCAAGTGAAAGAAGCATCAGTTTTGGAGAGAGACGGAACTTTGTGGCAAGACCGAGCACAAGCGGTGTCCCGATAATAGCAAGCGTATCATTCATGATAAGGGCGGAAAGCAGACCGATCCCAAACAGGATGAACAGGATGACCTGGCCCGGAGTGCGGGCATGGGAAAAAAATCGTTGGGAAAGCATCGAAAGATAACCGCTTTCCACCATCGCCTCTCCTACGATGAACATGCCAAACAGAAAGAGCATGACATCCATATTGACTGCATGCAGTGCATCAGGGATCGTTATCTGCCCGGTAAGGAGGATAACGAAGGCTCCCCCAAGCATGATCTGCCAGATTTTGAGATTATATCTCCCAACCTGCCGGATCGCGATGAGCACGAAGACTGCTGCAAGAACGATGATCGGAATATACACTAAAACAACTGTTTTTTGTTATTGGTGATGAGCCTTGGCATCCGGCAATCCAGCAGACCCTCCATGGTATAAACGATATATGTGCGGCATCGTGATTCCTGGTGAAAGCTAAATCGTCGCCTCCTCATCTTTCTTAAAGCGGTCCCCTGACAAGACCCTATAACATTTTGTTGCCAGCTCACAAAAGATGGAGAAAAATTGAGAGGGTGTCAAGGGGATGCTCCCCTTGGGCTGCTTCCCCCTCTGAGGGAGAGAGGCGGTCACTTTCATTATTTCTCAAAAACTGGCAGCACAAGGATTTTTGAAAAAACCCTGAATAATTCAATCCTTCATCTGTCCAGGATTGTTGACTTTCCAGTGCAGCAGGATACCATTATCGATACGATTTGTCTCAATGAGCGTGAGCCGCACGAACTCTGATTCCCTGATGAACCCTTCCCCGTCAGTGATGGTGGGAGCATCTTTACCCCCGATGATAATATTGCCGATGTATGTGAAAATCTCGTTGACGAGCCCCGCCTTCATCAGCCCTGCAATCAGCGTCCCACCACCTTCTACCATCAGACGACGAACACCCATGGTTCCCAGTTCATCCATGAGAATACCAAGATCTACTTCATCCTTTCCGGCTACAAGAACAGTGGCTTTTTTTTCCAGAAGAGCGATCTTTTTTGCATCGGCTCTTTCCGATACCGCAACAACCCTTTTTCCCTCACCCTTATGAAGGAACGATGCATCCGTCGGGGTGAAACCAGAGCTGTCAACAACAACCCGGAGGGGATGGTCATTACACCCCTGCTTTCTGCGATAATTCAGGCACTCTTCGGATTTTACCGTGAGTGAAGGATCATCGGCGAGAACAGTACCAATACCCACCATGATCGCATCACACCCGGCCTTGAGCCTGTCGACACGTTTTAAGTCCTGGGCACCTGAAATCCTGACCTGCCGGCGTTCACGGGTAGAGATCTTGCCATCAGCACTCATCGCGATGTTGATAACAACATACGGGCGCATAACGTACCGTTTTTACCCGCCCTGATATTTCAACCCACTGATCTCTCAATGTAAAACTGTCCTGAATCCGGGATTTAATTCAAAGGGATTCCAGATGCAACAAAAAAGCATACATTATTCTGAAATTTTATCCCGGCAATGGTAAAAATCAGGAAATCTCGTTTGTCACCGGTAGTTTTATTTCAGAGATAAATACCTTAAATAACAAGAAGTTCAAATGGCGTTACTACTACTATGGACAGGAAAATCGGGTGGGATTGCCTCAATTCTCTGCGTCCTTTCGTCTGTATTGTGACAAGGTGGACTTATAAGGACGTGCCCTGCTGATGGAATACCGGCAACTCACCGAAAAATTGCCAACAGGCATCCTGGTTATCAAAAACGATCGTATTATCTATGCAAACCCTGCTTTTGCCTTTTTTTCAGGATACGAGGATAATGAAATAACCGGAAAAGATCTCATCTTCTTTATTGACACCACAGATCATGATGCATACCGCACATTCACCAATCACGTAAACAAAGAATCGTCGCTCCCGCACAGGAACGAATTTCGGTTTGTGACAAAATCCGGTGAGATGCGTGTGGCCATAGTATTCACCATGCCAATTCATTATCCTGATGAGCCGGCTATCTTGGTAAACCTGGTTGATATATCCGAAAAACAACGGTTTGAAGACAGGATCCAGCTCGATAATGAACGACGAAGGGGGATTATCACTACCGTCGCCCACGAGTTGCGCACACCGCTCCAGCCAATCCTTGGCTACCTGAACTTACTCATCCAGGATCCAGAGGAATACGGTATCCTTGATGATACAAAAAAGATTCTTGAACGCTGTCTTGTCAGTGTTGAACGGGAACGCCAGATTATTAACCAGATGCTGGAACTCTCTGTACTTGAAAGCGGAAGGCTGCACCTGAGTTTCTCAACATTCCCTCTTTCAATGCTGGTGAACAGTGTGCTGGACACCGGCGGGTATTGTTCAAATGCTGATATATCCCTTGATATTCCTGATAACCTTGTAGTCACTGCGGATATTGATCGCCTGTTTGGCGTTTTTGATTCCCTCCTCTCAAATGCGGTAAACTTTTCCAAACCGCCACGGGAAATTTCTATAGTTTACCATAATGCCAGGGATGATAACTGCCACTTCATATCTGTCAGTGATAACGGGATCGGGATCTCTGAGAGTGCATATTTATCAATTTTTGAACCATTCCAGCTCGCAGATGCAGCGAAGCTCTCCCGCAGGTATAATCGCATTGGTCTCTCGCTTTCAATAGCTAAGAAGATTATGCAGATGCACGGCGGGGATATCACGATTGAGAGTACCCTGAATTCAGGAAGTACATTTACCCTTCACCTGCCAAAAGATGCCCGGAATACCCAAAAATAAACAACAACATGTGAAATTCCCGGCAGATTTTCAACCCTATTATTGTCCGTAAACCCGGTTACAATAAGAAGTTGCGGCACAGATTCTCCAGCTTTTTTTAATATTTCTTAGCAGTTTTTTAAAATGGTCTCTTCTCATCAATCTTATAATAATTTTTCAAGAGAGATTATCATTATCTTTAAGACTGCTCCGTGCTAATTTTTAGCATAATAACTACCGGCAACGTGTTCCCATGCTCACCACAAAGGATCTGACCAAGCAAATCGGTGGCCTTACTGCTGTCAATGGCGTAGATCTCTTCTTAGGACAGGATGAAATTGTTGGCCTCGTGGGTCCGAACGGGGCAGGAAAAACGACGTTGCTCAATATGATCTCTGGTATCAGTGTCCCTACAAGGGGGAAGATCACTTTCCTTAACGAGGATATTACCGGGCTCAAAGCTCACCGGATCTGTAAAAAAGGGATTGCAAAAACATTCCAGATCGCAGAATCCTTCCCCGGTCTTACGGCACGGGAATGCACCATGATCGGGGCACTGTTTGGCAACCAGAAACAGATCAGCATGGGAGAAGCAAGATCTGAGGCCGCACAGATTCTTGATTTTGTCAGTTTTCCTTTGGATAAACAGGATACTATCATTAAAAACTTAAATGTGGTTGAATTAAAAAAGGTGCAGCTCGCCAGGGCTCTTGCCTCAAAACCAAAACTGCTCCTGCTGGATGAACTGACTACCGGGCTTAACCCGAAAGAGAGTAACGAAGCAGTCGAGCTCATAAAAAAAATCCGCGATAATGGCGTTTCTATCCTGATCATCGAACATGTAATGAGTGTTATCATGGGCGTGTCGAACCGGATTGTTGTGCTGGACCATGGGGAAAAGATTGCAGAAGGGCACCCGTACGAAGTAGTGAACAACCAGAAAGTGATCGATACTTACCTCGGAGACATGCATGCCTTCTGAAAATTTTGCTCCAATGCTGTCAGTTTCCGGGCTGAACGTATTCCACGCAAACCTCCAGGTTGTCTGGGATCTCACCCTCCATGTAAATAAGGGAGAGCTGGTTACCCTTATCGGGCCAAACGGGGCCGGGAAAACCACAACCGTTGAGACGATTATTGGTTTGAATAAAAAGGCCACCGGATCCATCACATTTCTCGGAGAGAATGTTCTTGGGATGCATCCCTACGATCTCTTCGCTAAAGGTCTTGCACTCGTTCCTGAAAAACGGGAGATCTTCCCAAAAATGCCCGTAGTTGAAAACCTCTTGCTCGGCGCACGGGATGACACGGACTATTCTGCCGCCCTCAAGCATGTCTATTCGCTTTTTCCGATACTGCAGGAACGGGAGCAACAGATGGCAGGTACATTAAGCGGAGGGGAACAGCAGATGCTGACCATTGGTCGTGCACTCATGTCCAACCCCAAACTGCTCATTCTCGATGAACCCTCAACCGGGCTTTCCCCGCTCCTCGTTGGCCAGGTATTCAGGTCACTCGAACAACTGGGACGTGAAGGGATCACGGTATTACTTCTTGAGCAGAATGTCCGGCATGCGCTTAACATGTGCCACCGGGGCTATGTTCTTGAAAACGGGAGAATCATAAAAGAGGGGAAGGCAAAGGAGCTCATGCACGACCCGCATATCCAGAAAGCCTACCTTGGATTTTAATAACAACGTTACAATTGTTATCTTTTTTAAAAATAAAATCCTGTTTTTTTTACGAGAGTACCAATTTTCAAAATATTTCTGAGCTGGTAAAATAGAGATTATTATCTCGTTTAAAACGAAACAAATTCATTATCACACGGTCGATCCTTTGCAGGAAGAATGGTAGCTCGGGGTGGTGACGCATTTGAGGATAAGCCAGATAATAGATTCTTTTATCAGGAGTATATAAAGGAAAAATTGATATAATATCCTTCAATATTTTAAACGATCCTTTTAAGGAGACATACTATGAAAAAAACAACACTTATATTCCTCTTACTGGCAGTCATTTCAACTATGTTGATTGCCGGATGTACCCAAGTTCAAACGTTACCTGCACCAACGCCGGCGGTAACCGCAGTACCAACATATGTTGAAAACCAACAGGGAGTCGCGATCATAAGGACCGTCGCACCTACCGTTCCTGCACCTTTACCCACGACACCGGTTACAGTTGCAACACCTTCCCCACTGACTGACCCGGCACTCATAGGTACCTGGAATTATAATGGGGCAATGCTGGCAACAGGAGGATCCGGGAAAGTGCCCGTTATTTCCAATACCAAGGGAATAACCCTGACATTCAACAATGACGGGACCCTGACTGGATTTGGTGGTTGTAACAACTTCAATGGTGCTTATACCCTTAGCGGAATAACAACGGACTTTGGAAAAGGGATTTCCATTGGGCCTCTTGCATCCACAATGAAGTATTGCGCTGATACCGCCGATTTCGAAACAGCATATCTTAACAATCTCCAGAAAACCCAGACCTACACCATCACCAACAATAAAATGATGTTAAGAACTTCTTATGCAAGCCAGTTGTCATACGATAAAATGTAAGACAACAAAGCAATTTTTTTATTTTTTAAACAGATAATTTCGTATTATTTTTTAAAAAATAATTATTCCTGGAGGGGTACTTGTTCAGGTTTTGGTTTTTTATAATGGTTCCACCATTTGTGAACCTGGTTGGGAAGGTCCACGAGTCCTTTTGGTAAGAATATTATCACCAGGATCAGGAGTACACCGACAATGATGTATCTGCCGAACGTAAGCCCTGCCATTTTCAACCCTTCCCAGATAATGGTGAGAACGACGGTACCGATAATCGGACCGGCGAGAGTGCACAAGCCACCCAGTATGACATAGGTCACCGGCCAGAACGAGAGATCGGTTCCGAATATTTCCGGCGTGATGTACCCGATGTGGGCGATCTCGAGTGCCCCGGCAACACCGGCAAGATAGGCACTCAACCCAAACGCAAGGAGACGGTAACGAACGGGATCAACACCCGCTGCACGAGCCTCGATCTCGTTTTCACGGATTGCAGCAAATGCGAGACCGATCCGCGATCTCAGGATATACCAGATGAACACGATCGATGCAATGGTGATCAGCAGGATCGAGTAATATTCTATCAGCTGGTAACCGGGTATATCCGGGCTCACGAGGCGGGGAGAGGCAATCCCGTCCCAGCCACCGGTAACCGGGGTAAGAATACTCACCGCTACTGTCTGGACAATGATTGCAAACCCAAACGTGACCATGGCAAGGAACCATTCCTTGAGCCGGACACAGGTAAGCCCTATCAGGATCCCGATTAAGGCAGCCACAGCAGCACCAAGAAAGATCGTAATATAGGGAGTAATGCCGCTTTTTGTCGCGATAAGGGTTGAAGCATAGGCACCAATGCCGAGGAATGCAGCATGGCCAAGTGATCCCTGGCCGGAATAGGCAAGCAGGTTCCATGCTGAAGCAAAGATGATAAAGATCAGCATCAGGCAGAGGAGGTTAAGGATGTACCGGCTGTCT